>Ga0073928_10006998_pt1 | contig 14883 bp, 6 predicted proteins | sample PaiPotPPA55metaG_FD_76969 | JGI IMG/M metagenome (GOLD analysis project Ga0073928, IMG submission 76969) | Iron sulfur acid spring bacterial and archeal communities from Banff, Canada, to study Microbial Dark Matter (Phase II) - Paint Pots PPA... ... | reverse complement strand
GTCGCCAGTCACCGTCGAAGCCATACCCGCCTTCCAGTCCGCCGCTGCAACCCACTACGTCACCGGCACTCCGGATGGCAAGCGCCCCGGCCGCGTCGTCGTCGCCACCTCCAACTTCGCGGAGCGTTCGCTGATCGACGATGAGGCGATCGCCTATCACGAGGGCATCCCCGGACATCACATGCAGCTATCGGTGCAGCAGCAACTCACCGGGTTGCCGAAGTTCCGCCTGCATGGTCTCGGCTTCAATGCGTACACCGAAGGCTGGGCTTTGTATGCAGAGCAACTCGGCAAAGAGGTCGGCTTCTATAAAGATCCCGTCTCCGACTACGGCCGCCTTTCGTCTGAGCTCTTCCGGGCAGTACGTCTGGTCGTCGACACTGGAATCCACTCGAAAGGATGGACGCGCGATCAAGTCGTAGAATTCTTCCGCAAGTCGGGTGCTGTCGACGAGCCCACCATCCAGTCCGAGACTGACCGCTACATCGCGTGGCCCGCGCAAGCCCTCAGTTATAAGCTCGGCCAGCTCAAGATCCGCGAACTCCGTGAACGCGCCCGGAAAGAATTAGGCGCTAAGTTTGACATCCGGAAATTTCACGACGAGATGCTCGACGGTGGAACCCTTCCCCTCGATCTGCTCGAGGCCCGCACGGACAAATGGATCGCGCGGCAGAGAAAGTAAGAAGCTTTCAGCTGTCAGTTAGACCATCAAGTTATGGTGACCTGGTAGTTACTGCACGGTCAGCGTCGTAGGGCCGTAGATGCCGTCCAGACTCGCGAAGATGTTTGCTGTTCCCTTTCCGGTAGAATACGCGAACCCACCGCGAGTAACTACGGCAATTGCAGGATTCGACGTCGTCCACTGCACGTATGGTGTCGCGATTTGCGTAGTCGAATCGCTGAAGGTCACCGCGGCTGTGAAAGACTGCCCCAGGCCGAGCGTTACGGCGGCATCGGCGGGCGTGACTGTCATAAACTGTGGAGTGGCCGCGGTAACGATCACCGAAGCAACACCGCTGACACCGCCAGCTGTGGCAGTAATCTTCACGGTGCCAGCCGCGAGTCCAGTTACAACTCCCTGACCCGTAACGCCGGTAACATATCCCGGGATTCCCGGATCATTGCTGATTGTGGCGACAGCCGCGCTTCCGGACGACCATTGCACTAAACTCGTCAGATCCTGCCTGCTGCCATCAGCAAAAGTCCCGATTGCAATCAAGCCGTAAGGCACCTGTTTGGCGAAGCTGATGGGGGGCGGCGGAGTTACCGGATCCAGAGGAGGACAATTCGGCAGCGGATTCGAAACAGTGGCCGCGCAAATGTCGATCCGGGTCAAAGCTCCGGGATTCACCAGCAGCGAGCTCGAACCAGTCTGCGAATTGAGAGTCGCGCTGACACTCGTCTGGCCCGGACCAACGGCCGCGGCGTAGCCGAATGAACTCACCGTTGCGACGGCGCCATTCGTCGCACTCCAATCGGCAATCGTAGTAAGGTCTTGCTGGGTTCCATCGGTGAACACGCCCGTTGCAACATACTGACGGCCACCTCCGGACGTGATCGAAGCGCTTCCGGGAGCAATGCTGATCCCGCTCAGGTGGGCATTACTGACGTTCAGTGGAGCGGAGACAGTAGCGAGATTTCCATGGGCATCGGCGAAACTGGCCGAGACGTTGGCAGTACCGCGAGCCACTCCCGTCGCGAGTTCCTGCAATCCGTTCGCATAGGCCACGGTTGCGACTCCTGTATTGTCGCTGGCCCAGGCGGACGCGCTGCTGATGTCCTGCTGGAACGTGCCGCTGCTATCGGAAAACGTGCCGACGGCAATCATATTCTGAGCAGTGCCCGCAGCGATCGTACTATTCGAAGGACCAACCGCGAGCGCCGTGATCGTCGAATCCGAAACTGTCAGCGATGTGCTGCTGCTCTGGCCGAGACTCGCAGAGATCGTCGCTGTTCCCGGCCCGACCGCAAGCGCCAGCCCGGTGGATGCTCCGATGCTTGCCACGGCAGAATTCGAGGAATTCCACGTTATGCCCGGCGTGTGCGTGACGTCGAGCGAGCTGCTGTCTTTGAAAACTGCCACCGCGCGCATCTGGTAATTCGTCAGGTCGGCAATCCTCCCAGCCGAAAGCTCGACCGGAAGAATGTTGAGTGCCGCCACCGAACTCACGTCCACGCTAGCCGGCGTAGTTCCGTTGACCGCACCCGAACTGGCCGTGATCGTCGTGCTGCCGAGCCCAATGCCCGTCACGACACCGACCGAACTAACGCGGGCAATCGTTGGACTCGACGAAGTCCAGTTAGCGGTTTCGCTGATGTTCTGCTGCGTGCCGTCCTCGAAGCTTCCGTTGGCGACGAATTGCCGAGAAGTTGCGAGCGGCACGGTCGCGCCCGCAGGTGTCACGGAGATCGAGACCAGATTCGCGTTCGACACAGTCAGCGACGAGACCGAACTGCTAACCGTTCCCAGTGAAGCGGAAATGCTGGTCGAACCTGGAGATGCGGCCAGCGCCAAGCCTTGCGTCCCAGGCGAAGAACTGACAGTGGCAATCGCGGACTGGGTTGAGTTCCATGCCACCAGCGACGTGATGTCCGGAGAAGTTCCGTCGTTGTACTTGGCGGTGGCCGTGAATTGCTGGGCAGTTCCCTTCGCAATTTGCGCGCTTCCCGGACTGATCGCGATCCCCGTCAACTGCGGAACCACGGTGACAACCGTACTTACCTGAAATATCTTGAGACTTACAGGATCCTGAATCGAGCCCGTGACGATGACTTTCCCGGAGCCGACCGCCGCAGCGACACCCTTATTGTCAATAGTGGCGACGGTCATGTCTGCGCTAACCCAGCTAAGCTGGTTCGTGATGTCCTTTGGATTTCCGAAGCTGTATTGACCTCTCGCAACGAACTGCTTCGTAGCCGGCGGAGACAAGCTCAACGTGAGGGTCGGGTTGGTCGGTGTAAGGGAGACGGCCGTCAAACTCGCGCCACCTCCAGTTCCGAGCAACCCGTTTTTTCCTCCGCAACCGCAGAGAGCGATCATGGCGCAGGTCATCGTTAGGAGAATCGCAGTGGACAGAATCGAACGTCTAACCATTCAGGGCTCCTGCAAGCGGGACAAAATACCCGCACTCAAATTAATTTCACAATGTTTCAAACCAGCATTCTTCAAACCGACATTCCAAGCTCGACGCTACTTTCCCGACCCAGAACCCACGCCAGACGGCGTTCCTTCGGTTGCTTCGCGAACTCTCGACTCCGGGGCCTTGATTTGAAGTTTCAGCCAATCAAACACTCGCCCGCCGGAAGCGACCTCGCCGTAGAACGCTATACTCGTCTCAAACCGGCGATGTTCCGCCGTCGCGGGCAGCACTGCTTCCAGTCGTTTCTTGGCCTCTTCGGGCGTGATGGCAAAGTCGTCATTTAGTTGGTTAAGCCGGATGCGCGGCGTCTTCAGCGCAGGCAGCAACTTGACCGGATCGAAACCGGCAACTTTTTTCAGGAACTCAGGCTTCACGTACATTGGGCGCTCTTCATCTGGAATCACAGCGGACTTGTGCATCCAAACCGGCCAGTCTCCCCAAGGGTCGAGCAAGTCGATGGCTTTGATTCGCGAATCGACCGAAGCAGCCATCACTGTGATCGTGCCGCCCGCCCCAACCCCGAACACTCCAACGTTGCCCATATCTACGTCGCCGCGCTCAGTCAGGTAGTTCAGTACCATCTGCACATCGTGCGTTGACTTACCCAGCGCTTCCTGAAGTTCACTAACGAACCACTCCTTCATCGGCCGGTCGTGATAGCGCTGTCCGGTAAGTGCGGGAACTAATCCCACGGCCGCGTAGCCGCCGCTCGTCGTGCGCTCGCACCAGCCATCGTCCTGAAAGCGATCGGTGTCGGAGGGATGACCGTAGATATAGATCGCAACCGGCGGGTTCGTTACTTTGGCCGGAAGGATCACATACAGATAAATTCGATCTCCTGGACGCCATTGCACGGCGATAAACTCGCGAGTGAAGTCTCTTTTGTCAGATTTTTCAACCAGTTCTGGGGGGTCGGCATGCAGTTGGCTGCCGATTAGCGAAGCCTTGGAGAGATCCTCAACGCTTTTGCTGGAGGCAGCGTTGGGGTCAATCGTAGTTATTTTCTGCCCCACGCAAGCCAGCGGCAAAACAAAAGCGAGGAGAAAAACCCCAACCGCACAGAACATAGAGCCCGCAAACTTCATAAGGTTTTATTCTCGATGGAAATAATTGATTAATTGCGATTCACGTGTGATTAATCTCTATTGATATAAGCGAGGCCGCAGAACCAAGCCCTCATAAAAAGAAGCAGGCTGGCCCATCAGGTCAGCCTGCGCCACGTTATGTCTAACTTACATCAAGTTACTGACTGTCAAGTTACTGGCGAATGCTGACCAGTTCCTTGGTGGTGTCGGTGTGGTAGTCCAGATCGGCTTGGTTCGTGAAAACCGCGCCATGCACGTCGCCGCCAACTTCCGTGGAGGTAGCGTTGCCGTTGTGGGGAACGCCGGCGACGCCGCTGGGTGCGAAGTGCGAGTGGAACACATGCAGGCCCGGTTCGCCCGTGCAGAGTCCGGTAGTGTCTTTACAGACGAACGGAACGAAATCGGCAGTCGTATTGTTGACTTCGTTCTGAGCCGCTGTGACCAGGGCCTGAGTGTTTGTCAGGTTGACACCGGTGGCGTCGGTCACAGCACGAATAATCGACCACGCGCCGTAGGAACCATTGCGAACATTGGGTAGAGAGGTGCCGCCGGCCGCAACGCACGGTGCCGCGCACAGCGGCAGTTGGCCAGGGCCGTAGGTCACACCGTCAGAGACGTAGGAACCGTAGCCTTGGTTGATGGGATCCACTCCATCCAGCGTGACGTAGCGGCCCGCACCAGAGGCGCCGCCGATGGGGTTCACGTTGCCGAAGGAGAAGAAAGCGTAGCCGATGCTGTCCGCAATGTGTTTGATACCGCCCACATTGCTGACGCCACTGATCTCAGCGCCGGTACCGATGGCACGATAACGGACCGAGCCGCCGGGGCCAGGCAGATACAGCGGATCGGGGCAGTTTGAGCCCAGTGTGCAGGCATTGGCAAGGTTGATGCCGGTTTCTTGCGAGGCAGCGGTCGGGATTTCCTTCAGCGTCTCAATGGTGCGGAACACGTTGAATTCAGTCGTAGTCATGGTGCCCGAAAGTGGCTCGCGCAGAATTGGGTTGATCGGGGGGTTGGAGCTAATACCCTGCAGAGCCAAAGTGAGAGACGGGTCAAGATCCTGCGCGCGTCCCAGGATACCGTTGAAGGCGTAAGCCGCGGTAAAGCGGTTCAGGTTCTTGAAGGCGACGTTGCCATCGGGACCAAGCACGCCCAGGCCGCTGGTATTACTCGCGTTGTACATGAAAATGATGGGCTCTGCACCCACCTCGATGGTCTTGTACTTCCAGGCAGGTTTTGCGGTGAATGGGTCTGTGCCAGTGATTGAATACTGTACGGGAACCGACCTGCCGCCCCAGGTACCGTAAATCGGGCAGCCCAGGGTGCTGCTGACGGTCCAGCTGTCAGGCGGCTGGAAACAGGTGGCGTTCGCGGGATTGCCGTAGCCCAGTCCGGTACCGGTGGTGGTGAAAGTCGCCAGGATGCGGTTGACTTCGAACTTGGCGTCTTCCGGACGGACATCGCTGATCGCGGCAGTGAAGGTGGTCTGGATGGCGGAGAGAACGGCTGACGGTATGCCCGCCGTCTCGTCCGGCTGATCCGCACTCGTCTGCCGATTCAAGAGGATCTGGGAAGGGACCAGGTTCTGGCCCGCAGTGCTGAGTGCACCGGAATCAATCTGCTGAGTCGCACGAGGAACGGCAAAGAAAAGGCGCTCGCCCACAATTGTGTCTACGTTCAGGTAGGACCAGATTTTGATTGGTGCAGAGTTGTTGTCCCATGCCACAAAAAAGGATCCCGCTTCCACGGGAATCGCGCTGTTACGGCTGTCCACTCCCTGCGCCCAGTTCTGGTTATCGGCAGAGTTCTTGCCCTTGGCACTCCAGTGACGACAGTCGCTGCCGGCGCGTGAAGAACACAGATCGGTGAATGCAGCTGCGGAAATTGTGTTGAACATGGCGGACGAGCCGACGCCAACAAACTGTACCTGGGCGTGAGCTGCGGCAGCCAGTCCGACGATTGCGGTCAGCACTACGACCGCGAAAAATGCCTTTGTTCCTCTCATCTCAATAGTCTCCTTAGAGCTTGGGTTAGTAATTTTTCCTGTGTCGATTTGTCCCGCGTTTTTGGAGCGTGTTGCTTGTCGCTCGGACCCGCCTTGGCGCCCGGTAGAATTCCATGCTGTCTCGGGACGCTTACAAGCGGCAGCATTCCGAGGCACTCGTTACACCACCAGAACTCCAGGGGAGCGCGAGTTTCGGTGGTTCGAGTGCGAGAGAACTATCACTCAGGGCTGTTAATCGGAAATGACAGCAAGATGAACGGTGCGTTAAATTCCGAGGCGGCAAGCCGCAAGACCTTGCGCACTGTGGATTTTCAGTGCCGGAGGCACTGCTCCCTTCGAATGCTCTGGCTGGGTAGAGTTTTGCCGGGTGAGATTTCTCCGACTCTGTGCCTTCGTGGTTCACGAGCTAGTTCACAAGCTAGTTCACGACTTGAATCAAGCTCTTCGCCACGGTAGCGAATCCGGTGCCTTGGAACTTCGCGTTAATCGTCGTTGAACCTACCTTCAGCGAATTCAACGTGATCGAGGCCACTCCGCCGGACACCGGCTTTACCCCAACTACCTGGCCGGCTGCTTTGAACGTAACGCTGCCGACCGGCGCTGTTCCGGTGGCGGTAACAGTCGCGGTAAAAGTGACGGCCTCACCCTGTACCGACGGATTTTGCGAGGATGTTAGGACCATCGACGTCGGTATCGCGGAGCCCAAGTGCACCGGGCCAATCGCCAGGTAATCCGGAACGCCGGCGAAACGAATCGATCCAGCGGTCGTGCTCAGCGGCACCCCCACCGCAGACCAAACGCAAAGCTTGTAAGTAGTGCATCCTGAGTTATTCGGAGGCAGCGTGACGCTCGCAAGAATGCTTCCTGTGCCGTTGGGCCCGGCATAAACAGTAGCGCTTCCGGTCTGCAGTGCCGAGTAATAGAACCACACAGCAATCCCAACACCGTTCGTCGCCGTCATCGTCACCGCGTTTCCGGTCTGGAAGAACATCACCGGAGCCCCTCCGGGATTGTTGATGAAATTTCCCGAGCCGCCTTTGCTGGCTGAGATAATGGCTTGGGCATTGGCCGTGAACTGTATGCCAAAGTTCGGGCCCGGTCCCGATCCCAGACTGCCCTTTCCCCCGTCGTAAAACTGATCGATGAACTCCAGGTTCTTCAAGCCGCCGAAGTTTACAACACCCTTGGTCTGCGCTTCCGATAGCGTGGGCAGAAGGAGCAGGAACAGGGCAAGGAATCGAATTCGAGAGCTGGGCACGGCTTTCTCCGAGTAATGAGCTGGCTTCCGAATGTGCAACTCTCTGCGTTTAATGTTACGTCGGAATTACGGTCATGTTAAAGGCTCGTGAATTCGCGTGGCCGGCTTGTCGCCCAGAACAAGACACTTGTGCACGAAATTGCTGGCGACACTCCACTTACGATCTTCATTTGAAATTAACCAAGGCGTCATACTGCCGTAACAATTCTCCGGTACTCCTTGACTCCTTTGGTTCGAGGTATGTTTCTTGTGAAGACCCTGAAGTATCTATTCCATTTTGCGTCCTTTTTCCTGGTTCTGGCCCCGCTGTCACTGGCGCAGATGCCAATCGGGCCCGATCTCGTTCCGCCGACAGTGCAGATTCCTGAGCCGCCGGCGGGCGCGACACCGGCCAGCACGCCGACGACCCAGGCCGCTGCTCCAGTCAAACCTTCTCCTCATAAAGCGAGCGAGGTTCAGGTCTATGGCGCCGTCACCGACCAGTCGAACGCAGTGCTTCCAGGTGCGACCGCCACGCTCACTAACGCGTCGGGCCTAACTCAGAACGCCACCAGCAATACACAAGGTCAGTACTTCATCAACGCCGCTCCGGGAACCTACTCGCTCAAGATTGCAGCCAAGGGGTTCAAGGATTTCAGGTCAGAAAATCTGATTCTCGCTGCCGATCAGGAAATTGAAATGGATGGCGCGCTCGAACCAGCGGCAGCCAGTCCCGAGAAAGTCGATGTTGTGGGAGAAAGTGTTGGCCATGTCGAAACCGAAAAGGCGGAAGTCAACGAGGTCATCACCGCGAAGCAGGTGGAAGAGACGCCACTGAACGGGCGCAATTTCGTCAGCATGTTGACTTTCGCCCCCGGGGTGAGCAATCAGAGCGGACAGGATGAGGCTTTGGTCGGTGTGAAGGGGAGCGTCAAGTTCAGTGTCAATGGCGGCCGCGTTGAATACAACACTTTCAGCGTCGATGGCGCCGACGTTTTGCATGCCGGGATTCATGGGAGCGAAAGCACGCTGGTGGTCTTTCCCAGCCTGGATGCGATTAACGAACTCAAGGTTCTAACCTCAAACTATGGCGCCCAGTACGGCCGGAGCGCCTCGGGAACCATCCTGGTGGATACCAAGTCGGGCGGTTCTTCTCTGCACGGCAGCGCGTATTACTTCGGGCGTAATGAACTTTTCAACTCCCGCAACTACTTCGATGAAACCTTGCGCGCTCCGCTTTATCGCAAGAACGACTTCGGCTTTACCCTCGGCGGGCCGGTGTTTATTCCCAAACTCTATCCCCACCGCGACCGCACGTTCTTCTTTTTCTCCGAAGAATTCCGACTCGAGAAAGATCCGACCGACAACAATTTCAATCAGGCGGTACCCTCACTCGCAGAACGTCCGACCAACCGCTCGAACGCTGACGGCACTCAGTATATCGGCGCCGATTTCAGCGATGTTTGTCCGGTGCTGCCCCCAAACGTTGCCGTCACTTCTTACAATCCGGTCCAGTTTCCCGACTGTCCTCATATCCACGCCGGCACAACCTTGCCCTATAACATCGTGGGATACAACGACAGCACACACATGGGCAATCCCACGATCGACCCGGTTGGAGCCGCCCTCGCCGGGTCGGGGATGATTACTGACCCTAAAACTGGCAACAAATTCCAAGCCTCAGGGATGATTCCTCTACCTAACTCCTCGGTAGGATGTAACTCCACTGTAGGTTCGTGTTATGACTTCGCGTTCGCGCAGCCCACTTACTGGCGCGAGGAGTTATTCCGCATTGACCATGATATCAAGCCGGGAAAACTGCGAGCTACGTTCCGCTACATCCACGACTCGTGGGATACGACCGAGCCGCGACCAATCTGGGGTTATGTGCGAAACAGTTTTCCGACCGTGCAGGGCCGTTTGTTTGGACCGGGCACAAGCGCCGTGGCTCACCTGACGCAGACGGTGTCGAGTTCGCTGCTCAATGAGGTGGTCGTCAGTTATACGGCGTCGCACATCAGTTTGACGACGCGTCCCGCGCCGGGTGTGAGCATTCAGCGTCCGGATGCCCTCAGTGGGCTGCAGGGATATCTATTCAACAATAACTTTGGCGGCAAGTTATCAGGAGTTACTCTCGCCCCAGGGAACCTGGCCTATGGCGGAGGTTTTTCAATAGATCCGGGCTATGCTCCCTGGCAACTAGCGAATCCGACCTGGAGCGCAAAGGATGACATCAGCAAAGTCATTCGCCGGCATACGTTGCAGATGGGCATCCAGGCGATCCTCGGCCAACGAAATGAGATCAACGCAACGAATGGCCCCAACACCGGTGACGTGCAGGGCCTGTTGAGCTTCAGCAACTTCGGCAATGCCAATCTTTTCACCGGAAACGAATACAGCAATCTGCTGACCGGCGCCATCAGTTCGTTCCAGCAAGACAGCGCGCAGCTCAAATATCACAACCGCTACGAGATTTTTGAGCCTTATGTCCAGGACGACTGGAAGGTCAGCTCGCGCCTGACGTTAAACATGGGCATAAGGTTCAGCGTGTTCGGCAATTACCACGAGAATAATGAGGAGGCGTGGAATTGGGATCCCACCAAGTTCATAACGCCCGACAAACGCCTCAAGTTTGCTCAGGACGGCCGACTGCTGTACAAGGGCAAGCCGATTCCGGTTCCAACCGGCCCCGGAGATGTCAACCCGTTCCTTATTAATGGGCTAGTCGAATGCGGAACCTACGCTTCAGGCGTGCCTACGACCTGTATGAAGGCGCACCGGTTCAATCCCGCGCCGAGAATAGGATTTGCGTTCGATCCTCGCGGAGATGGCCGCACTTCGATTCGCGGTGGCTACGGCATATTTTTTGAGCATGGCACGGGAAGCGAGGCCAACACCGGTTCGCTGGTCGGCAGCGCTCCCCTCAATTTCACGATGACCCAGCTGGCGCCCTCAGGGGGCGGGGCCGTCTCCGCCTATCCATGCATCGGCGGCATCGGCAACCCCAACGACCCCAACGTTAGCTGTCCAGCAGGACCGGGCGCCTATCCGATAGATGTGACTTCAATTCCCCGTAAAGCGATATGGCCTTACGTGCAGCAGTGGAGTTTCGGTGTGCAGCGCGAACTCTCACACAGCCTGGTGCTCGGAGTGGCCTATGTTGGAAGTAAGGGAACACACCTCACAGCGGTCGAGCAACCGAATTCCTTCTCCCCCGTCACCCCGCAGGGCAATAATGGCATTCTGCTCAATGGCAATCCTTACGGTCTGAACCAGCCGATCCTCAACAACCCGCAGCTTTTCGGGCCTGGCGATTGTGCAAATCCTTCGAACAACGTCAATAACCCGGTCTTCTTCGTCAACGGCGTTGCCATCAACAAGTCGCAACCCGCCTACATCAATCTGCTTGCGGCTTGCGAGTACGTGAACGCGCAGGGTCTCCCGCCGATCAACGCGTACCGGCCATACCGCGGACTGCAGAAGATTTTCTCTTTGCAAAATGTGGCCGACTCGAACTACCACGCTTTTCAGACCACTCTGCGCAAAACGCGCGGCCCGTTTACCGTGGATGGGTCCTACACTTACAGCCACTCGATTGACGACTCGTCCGATCGGAACGACACCACGATCGTCAATACGCTGGTGGTTGCAGCCAACAAGGCAAGCTCGAACTTCGATCAGCGCCACTTGCTGAACATCAACTACACCTGGACGCTGCCGAATCTCAAGTTCGATTCGAACCGGGTGAGCGCCTGGGCAAAAGACGAGCCAGTGCCCGAGGCACAAGCCTCGCCGGGCTTTTTCGACCGCGCGGCTACGAGCTTGCTGGCAGGGTGGGCGCTATCAGGCGTGACCACTGTTCAGAGTGGAACTCCGTTTACGGTGATCAACAGCGGATATGGCGCCCTCGGAATTTCGGTTCCTGACAATGCCGGGGTCGCCGGCGGAATCTCTTCCGTCGCTTCATTCCCGGATGTGGTCGGCAATATTCACGACCCAGCACCGGTCGGAGCAAACAATTCGAAGAGCTTTGGGCCGACGCTGGGGAATCCGGCGGCATTCGCAGCCCCGCGCGGACTGGCCTTCGGCGATGCCGGACGCAACCTGCTCAACAACCCCACGCGCTGGAATTTCGATATGACCCTGATGAAAAATTTCAAGATAAAGGAAGGAACCAGCCTTGAGTTCCGCTCGGAGGTTTTCAACGTCTTCAACCACACCCAGTTCCGCGTTTACGACCCCAGCCCGAACTTTGGAAACCGCGCCAACAACACGGTCAGTTGTTACGGTGTTCAAGCATTCAACGCGGCCGGCGACGCGCAAACCGACTGCCTGACCGGCAACGCGTTTCTGCATCCGGTCAATGCTCATCGTCCGCGCACCATGCAGTTTGCTTTGAAAGTGAGCTTCTAGCAGCGAGCTTCTAGGATGGAGAAAAAGATTTCGTGAAATATCTGGGTTGCGGTCTCATCATTCTTATTTTTCTTATCGGCTGTGGCGGCGGCAGCAGCAAGAGCACCGGCGGTGGCGGTGGCTGCTGCCCTGTTCCGGGAATTAACGTTGAGGTTGTTTCTCCAACTGGAGCCGCAGCTATCGACGGCAACCCGAACCAGACCCTTGCGATCACAGTGAAGGTCACAAACGACTCCTCGAATGCCGGCGTCACCTGGACGGCGGAGCCTGCCATCAAGGGAGGTCCAACCGGAACCTTATCCGGTCAGACAGCTTTGTCGGTGGTTTTTACCCCGCCTACAGGCATCACCTCGCCCGTACAAGAGACGGTCATTGCAACTTCCGTGACCGACACGACGCGCTCGGCCGCGATTCCCATCACCGTCTATCCGCCGTTCGTCGCTGTCACAACTTCCGCAAACCTGGCCACCGCCTTTCTGAATACGAATTACACCTGCATCCAGCAGCCGATTAGCGTCGGGGTCACACAGATTCCATGCGCAGTCAGGGTTACGGGAGGTCTGGGCCCCTACACCTGGTCGCTAGGCAACAGCTCGCTGCCGTTTGGACTGCAGTTGGCTCCGGGCGCCGACCAGTTCTCAACCGAAATCATCGGGACGCCGACGGCGACGGGTGTCTCCCCGTTCAGCCTCACAGCCACAGACGCTACCGGCAACACAACAACGATGTCCTTGAACATCAACGTGGCGCCTTCGCAACTGAAGGTAGTCACACCCACGCTGATGGCTCTGGTTCCGGGCGTGCCCTACACGCCAGTGCAACTCCAGGCCAGCGGTGGAGTTCCTCCTTACACATGGAGTCTGGCGACAGGCAGCGCTGCACTGCTGTCATGGCTGACTCTAAGTCCGAGCGGAGCAATCTTCGGAAATCCGCCGGCGAATTTTTCCGGCAACATCAGCTTTGCGTTGCAGGTAATGGACAGTCAAACTCAGGTCCCTGCTCAGACCGTCTTTCCCGCGCCGGTGCCCGCTAACGGAACCGTCATCTCCCTCCGCCCTGGGGACGACGAGGCCTCACATCCCTGCCAGAGCGCCAATACTTCTGTGCAAGCGAACACCCCTTATGCGTTCGTGTTCACCGGCTTCGACGCGAATGGTCCGGTAACTTTCTCCGGCAGTTTTACTGCCGACGCCAGCGGCCACCTCACCGGCGTCGAAGACATTATCCGCTCCAGCGGTGCGGAGCTGGCACAGCCGCTCACCGCCGGAAGTTCCATCTTGTTCAGTGATGTGGGCCGCGGCTGCTTGACGTTGAGCACTTCCAGTTCCACCGCCCAGTTCCGCGTTGCTCCGACTACGCTAACCACAGCTTTCATGGATGGGCGCATCGCGGAGTTCGACGACGCGACTGGAACAGGAACACGGGGCACGGGCCACTTTCGCGTCCAGGACAGCGCGGCATTCGCGACGTCCGTGGCCGGTCCGTTTGCCTTCCGCTTCTCCGGCTGGGATGAAGCCACAAACCACTTCGCGATGGCGGGCACGGTAACCGCGCAGGCGGGATTGTTCACTTCCGTATCCGCCGACGTCAATGATGGCGGATCATTCTCCGGCGGGTTAACCGGTGGCAGCGGCACAATCAGCGCAGCGGACACGAACGGCCGGGGTATCGCCACGCTCAGTACCGGAGCAACGACCTATGATTTGATTTATTACATGGTGGACGCTAGCCATTTGATATTCAATTCTCCACAGGTCCCGACCGTCGGGCATCCGTTGATCACCGGAGAAGCCACCGCCAGCGCCGGTCCTTTCTCGCAAACGACCCTCAGCAACAGCCACATTTATCGGTTCGGAGGCTACGTTCCCGGCAGCCCCGACGTCGGAGTGGGCGTGCTCCATTTTGATGCGTCAGCGGCAGTGAGCGGAACCGCCTATGAACGAAGCGGCGGGACCGCGAATACCACAACTCTCTCGGCGCAATATGCGGTCGATCCCACCACCGGCCGGTTCACCTTCTCGGGAACCGGTGTTCCAGTGGTTGGGTATGCGGTTCCATCCGCCAGCGGCATCACCGGATATCTAGTGGGGACGGGCGCCTCGGCAGCCTCAGGCACGATGGAGTTCCAAACAAATTCATATCCTCCGGGATATCAATTCGGGCCGATCAATGGACACTACGGGCTGGGAACCGAAGAAATGTTGGACCCACAATCCACGGTGATTGCCGGCAATGAGCAGCCGGGACCCAATGGCAGCGTCTCGTCTGACGCCAACTCGTACCTGGATTCCAGCAACGTCACCGGCCTGATCCCATTTCAGGAGTTCGATCTTTTCAAGTACACCTGGAGCGCCGACGGCTCGGGCACGTATGGCGGCAACACGTTCATGGTGACCAATCAGTCGAAGTTTTTCTACATCGATGTTTCGCCGCTGAACGTACATCCAGCGGTCATCGTGGGGCAGAGACAGCAGTAGGATTCGTGATGGAATGCGCAGATACCCGGCCTCGATCAAATTAACTCTGCTTTAACAGTGGTGCAACACTGCTGCAACAGAGTCCCACTAGTGTCGGTTCGGGCTATCTAAGTGAGCTCTATGAGAGCGCGTGAGGCTCTCCTTCTGGCCATGGATCGTTTGGAGGCGACAGACAAACCGCGCTACCCGGATCTGATCTATGTCGTGGAAGACGATCCCGATGTCTCGCAGCTGATCGAACACAACCTGCGAACCGCCGGATATGAAGTCTCCACGTTTTTCTCCGGGGCGCCAGTGGTTCCCATGGCAGCCAAGACGCAACCGGCGCTGTTTCTTCTCGATATTATGCTTTCCGGGATGAGCGGCTTCGATCTCTGCCGCCAGATTCGCCAGCACGAACGACTGGGGAAAACGCCAATCATTTTTCTTTCCGCCAGAACTCAGGAGCCGGATCGCCTTCAGGCTTTCGACGCCGGCGGTGACGGATACATCACCAAACCCTTCAGTCCCCGTGAGTTGATTGCGC
>Ga0073928_10006997_pt1 | contig 14889 bp, 13 predicted proteins | sample PaiPotPPA55metaG_FD_76969 | JGI IMG/M metagenome (GOLD analysis project Ga0073928, IMG submission 76969) | Iron sulfur acid spring bacterial and archeal communities from Banff, Canada, to study Microbial Dark Matter (Phase II) - Paint Pots PPA... ... | reverse complement strand
GGAAGCTTCGAGACGCTGTTCATGCTCGGCAAGGCCGGCGATGACCTGCTGCCCAACGCGCGCAAGACGCTCAAGGCAAGCGATGCCGAGTTCGATGCCTATCTCGCCAAGCCGCGCGACCGCCAAGAAGAGCCGCTCGTACAAGCGGCGAAAGCGGCGCGCGACGCTTTGATCGCGAAGGCGCTCAACCTTGAATTCGATGCACTCGCGCAAAACGATTTTTCGACGTTCCGCACGCTCCAGGTACAGACCGCGGATGGTTTATACGCCACCTACGACCACGCGATGTCCGCGCTGGAAGCGTTCCAGATCGCCCATCAGCAAGACCGTTACGCGCAGGCTCAAGCGCAGTTCCACACGATGGGGACGGCGGCGGTGATCGTCGCGGCGTTAGCGCTGGTATTTGGTTTCATCGCGCGTGGTGCGTTGAGCGCGGCGGTGATGAAGCCGATTGAATCGGCCATCCATCACTTCGAACAGATTGCCGCGGGCGATCTGACGGCGAGCATCGATGCCTCGCGCAACAACGAAATGGGCCGCTTGTTCGCGGCACTTGGGAAGATGCAGCAGGGTCTTGTCGGGACGGTGCAGCAGGTGCGCGGCGGCACGGGTGCAATCTCGCACGGCGCGCGTGAGATTGCGGCGGGCAACATCGATTTGTCGCAGCGCACGGAGTAGCAGGCGGCTTCGTTGCAGCAAACGGCATCGAGCATGGAGCAGTTGACGGCGACCGTCCGCCAGAACGCCGACAACGCGCGGCAAGCGAGCGAGCTGGCCGTCGATGCATCCGCGACTGCTGTGCGCGGCGGCGCGGTCGTGGGCAAGGTCGTTCATACGATGGACGACATCGCGACGAGTTCCACGCGCATTGCGGACATCATTGGCGTGATCGAGGGGATTGCGTTCCAGACGAATATCCTCGCGCTGAACGCGGCAGTGGAAGCCGCGCGGGCGGGTGAGGAAGGGCGCGGTTTCGCCGTGGTCGCGGGTGAGGTGCGCAGCCTCGCGCAACGCAGCGCGGCGGCTGCGAAAGAGATCAAGGAATTGATCAATGCATCGGCTGACAAAGTGCAGGCGGGGAATGCCCTCGCGGGGCAAGCGGGCCAGACAATGAGCGAAGTAGTCGCGGCGGTGAAGCGCGTGTCGGACATTATTAGCGAGATCAGCGCGGCATCGAACGAGCAGACCGGCGGGATCGAGCAGATCAATCGCGCGGTCGCGCAAATGGATGAAGTGACTCAGCAGAACGCGGCGCTGGTGGAGGAAGCGGCGGCTGCGGCGGCGTCGCTTGAGCAGCAGGCTGAGCAGCTGGATGTCGCGGTGGCGGTGTTTCGGGTTTAGGGAGGGTCAATATCCCGTCGCGGCCGCCGTAAATACCGTCCGGTAATAGGCGTGCCCCTGCTCCAGGTGCGACTCAAAAGCGAACCCACGACTGAGCATGTCGTTCATATCAGCACGCGTGATCTTCATCACGTAGCTGTGTTCCATCGTGACCAACCGGCAACTCCCCGGTGTCTCCGAAGCGCTGAACCATTTGCCCGCGTCGGCATGACCGGCCTGATACGAGTGGCCATCGTGCTCCACCTGCCAGCGGCCATCGAGCAGGATCCAGAAATCATCGCTCTTATCCGTCGCCGCGCAACTCGCCACAACCGTATCCGCCTGCGCTTCCCACTCGCGCGAATGGTCGATGGTCCAGCGCAACTGCTCCGTATCAAGACCCGTAAAAAACGGTGTCTTCCTGAGCAAATACAAATACGTCGTCGATGCTTTCATGGTCTTGCCCTCCTGTTCCGCGTAGCCCTGCTGACCGCACGCGGCGCTCAGCACAAGAAGGCTAAGCCAGGCGCCGCGAACGATACGCCCGGCATACATCATCGCTGCACCTTCGCTTCAAGCAGATCGCCCATGCCGATGCGCTGCGCGAATTCGATCCGCACTCGCTCCGATACCTCCAGCACCTGCGCCGCGCCATCGCCGACAAAATCGATCACCGAGCGCATCGGACGCGTGCCCTTTTCCAGCCCGACGATACGGACCACGTCTTCCGCGACGGCTTTAGGATCGGCGTCAACCGGTGTCAGTGCGGTCAAACGCTCGCCGATCTGGTCCATCACGCCGTCGTATCGGGCATAGGCTGCGGCCGTCGCCGTGTCTGCCGGTTTGCCTGCGCTCGGGAAGTGATCGGTGCCGCTGGTGAACGCGCCCGGCACGACAATCGATGTCTCCACGCCGAAGCGTGCAAGCTCATAAGAGAGCGTAACGGCGAGCGAATCCATGGCCGCTTTTGCCGCGCCGTAAGGGCCCATGAACGGAGGAAAACCGCCCTTGGTCGTCGTGCTGCTGATCCACAAGACGAGCCCGGATTCCTGCTTGCGCATATAAGGCAACACTGCACGGTTGACGCGTTGCGCGCCGAACAGATTGGTGTCGAAGACCTTCATCATTTCTTCCGGCGTGAACGCTTCCGACGGGCCGACCACCAGATGTCCCGCGTTCTGCATCACCACGTCGATCCTGCCCTGCTCGCGGATGATCGTTGCCGCGGCGGCATCGGCGGAATCCTGCGAGAGGACGTCGAGTTCCAGTGGAATCAACGCGATGCCGTTCTGCGCCGACAATGCCCGCAATTCGTCGGCACGACCACGATTGCGGCCTTTGACATCGCGCATGGTCGCGTACACAATGTGCCCCGCTTCCGCCAGGGCCTGCGCGCTCAACTTGCCGATACCCGTGCCTGCACCCGTTACCAAAATGACTGATTTCATGATGACTCTCCAATCGTTTAGATGAGCTAACGCTTTTGTGTTCTTAAGCGATACCGCCATTGGCGCGCAGGATCTGTCCGTTGACCCAGCCCGCATCCGGACCGGCGAGGAAGGACACGACCGAAGCGATGTCATCGGGCTGGCCAAGGCGTTGCAGCGGCGGCATTTTGGCGAAGGTCTGGATCTGTTCTTCGGTCTTGCCATCGAGGAACAGCGATGTCGCGATCGGACCCGGCGCAACGGCGTTCACCGTGATGCCGCGGCCGCGCAGTTCCTTCGCGAACACATGTGTGAACGCCTCAACTGCCGCTTTCGTCGCGTTGTAGACGGCGTAGCCGGGCATGTTCAGGGCAAGCGTGGTGCTCGAGAAATTCACGATCCTGCCGCCCTCGTTCATCCGCGCCGCCGCTTCGCGCAGCGTGTTGAAGGTGCCGCGGACATTGATGCCGAAGGTCTGGTCGTAGAGCGCGTCGGAGGTATCGGCGAGCGGGACTGTCTTCAGCACACCGGCGTTATTCACCAGCACGTCGATCTTGCCGAGCTGCTGTTCGGTCGCCTCGAACATGGCGCGGACTTCATCGGCGTTCGCTACGTCGGCCTTGATCGCGATGGCCTTCGTCCCCTGCGCGGCGAGTTCCGCGACGAGCGCCTCGGCTTCCTTCGAGCTCGATGCGTAGTTGATGGCCACGGCAAAACCGTCGTTGGCGAGACGCCGCGCCACTGCTGCGCCAATACCCCGCGATGCGCCCGTAACGATGGCTACCTGGCTGTTCTTGACTGTGTTCATGATTCGCTCCTTTGGGTGGTGAGTGCGTGCAATCAAGTATTGATCATTCACGTCGATTGATAATTAGCGTCGATTTGGTAATATAGTTCCATTTACTTTAATAATTCGAGCTCGCGAGTGGCCCATGGACCGGTTTCAGGAAATGCAGGTGTTTATTCGTATCGCCGAGCGCAGCAGCTTCACGCAGGCTGCGGACGATTTGCAGATACCGCGCGCCACGGTGACCAATCTTTTGAAGCGCATGGAGGAGCGGCTTGGAACGCGGCTGCTAGAGCGCACGACGCGCACGGTGCGCCTGACGCACGACGGCGAGGCTTTTTACCGGCGCTGCGTGCGGCTGATTGCGGATATGGAGGAAGCGGAGGGTTCGTTTCGCAATGTCGCGCCAAAGGGTCTGCTGCGCGTGAATTTGCAGGGGACGCTTGCGAAGCATTTCGTGGTGCCGGCGCTACCTGAGTTCATCGCGCAGTATCCGGACATTGAATTGCAGATTGGCGAGGACGACCGGCTGGTGGATCTGGTGCGCGAGGGGATCGACTGCGTACTGCGGGCGGGCACGCTCCAGGATTCATCGATGGTCGGGCGCCGCGTCGCATTGATGGAGCAGGTCACGGTCGCGAGTCCCGCTTATCTGGAGCGGTTTGGTGAACCTGAGACGCTCGAGGCGCTGGGTGCGCATCGGGCGGTTAACTATCTATCGAGTGGATCGGGGAGGATCTTGCCTATGGAATTTACCGTCGATGGCCGGGTGGTCGAGATGCAGCTTGCGGCTGTGGTGTCGGTTACGGGCGCGGATTTGTACACGGGGTCGGCGGTGGCGGGATTAGGGCTGGTGCAAGTGCCGCGGTATCGGGTGATGGGGGAGATATCGGCGGGGAAATTGAAGGTCGTGCTGAATGCGTTTCCACCGCCTTCCATGCCGGTTTCGGTTTTGTATCCGCAGAACCGGCAGTTATCGGCGCGGGTTCGGGTCTTCGCGCAATGGGTTCGGGAGATTTTTGAAGCGGCGGGATGACAGATCCAGACTGCCGCATGGACATTGGTACAACTGCTTCGCTCTGTACACGCGCACTAGACTTAAATCACCATGGGATCGTTTCCCCTTTCCAGCGCGTGAACGTCCCTGTGGGGCCGTCCGGACCCAGCAGCGCAACGCGCACCGCCTCGCGAGCGCCTTCCTCGACGGTCTCGGTGCCCGCATATCCGTTGAGGTTCGTGCTGGTAAAGCCCGGGGAGACGGCATTGACCTTAATGCCTTCTGGCTCAAGTTCGATGGCCATAGCGACCGTCAAAGCGTTGAGAGCCGTCTTGGACACTGGGTAGACGGGCCCGAAGATCGCGCGGTACGGGAAAGCCGAGTCCGAGTTCGTCGTCAACGACCCAACGCCACTCGACACGTGAACGATGCGGGAGCCCGGCGTCTTGCGCAAAAGTGGCAGCATCGCCTGGTACACAGCGAGCACGCCAAACACGTTGGTGTCCCACACCGCGCGCATTTCATCGAGAGCCACGTTGCTCGGGCGCGTCGTCTTTGCGTACTCCTCGACGGATTGACCGGGCTGCTTCTTCGTATTCGAGATGGCCGCGTTTTGGACGAGCACGTCAAGGCGGCCAAACTCATTCCGGACGCGCTCCGCCGCAGATGTGATAGAAGCCCGATCCGTCACGTCGAGTTGGAGCGCGAAAGCGTCCAGCCCAACTTCGCTAGCCGCAGCCTCGCCGCGTTCGAGGCTGCGCGACCCTACCAACACAGTCAAGCCGCGTGCCGCGAGATCCTTTGCAATCTGAAGACCGATTCCTTGATTAGCCCCGGTTACGAGAGCAACGGGTTTGTCCTGCATAGCAATCTCCTTATCGTCATACGCTGTAGCGCGTAGAAGCCATGTTCAATCTGTGCGGCTCGGTCAGCGAACCTCAGCCGCCCACGCTTGGGCATCAGCGCCGGCCGGGATGCGCATTGGGGATGACGGGTCCGTTGCCGCGCGCCACACGGCCTCCGCGACGTCCTGTGCCCGGGTGATTGGTGTAGAGGTGTCCTGGAACTGCGCAAAGACATCCTTGACGAGACCAGCGTAGGCCTCGTGGTCGAGGCCATGCATGTGGGCGTGGGCGTTCTCTGCGAATCGGGTGTCGGGCGCACGGCCCGGCAGCACCAGGCGCGCTCGCACGCCGAACTGCTCGAGCTCCAGCGCCATTGACTCGGTAAATGCGTTCACCGCCGCCTTGCTCGCGCGGTAAGCGGCGATCAGAGGCAGCGCTTTTAGCGTTACGCTCGACGTGACATTCACTACGACGCCGGCTTTACGCTGCCGAAACTGGGGCAGCACCGCCTGCGTCAATGCGATCGTGCCAAAGGTGTTGGTCTCGAAAATCTCGCGCACCGTCGCAAGCGGGACCAGTTCCGCCGGGGAAGCCGCGCCAAAGCCCGCGTTGTTGACGAGCACGTCGATCGGGCCGGCCGCCTCGACAGCTTTGCGGATGCTTTCCGGATCTGTGACGTCGAGCGCCAGCACGCGCAAGCGCTCCGAAGGCGGCAGCACATCGGCGTGCGGCGTGCGCATCGTGGCGACGACTTGCCAGTCGCGGGCCAGAAAATAGTGGGCGATCTCGAGGCCGAATCCGGAAGAGCAGCCGGTGATTAGCACGGTTTTCATGGGAACTCCTATGTGAGGTGGTTTGCGTATGCCCGTACGATAGACCGCCGCGACTGTACTTACTACAATCGACAATCCGAATTTCATTTGCAGGAGTCCAGCAATGATCGATCCGTTGGCCGAAGTCGTGACGCTGCTGCAGCCGGGCGCCCGGTTTTCCAAACTGGTTCTGGGCGCCAGCCCTTGGCGCGTTAGCCGCTCGGATGCCGGTCAGCCGCTCTATTGCGTGATCCTTGAGGGCGCGTGCCGCATGGCGATCGACGGGCACGAGCCCATCGAGCTCGTCTCGGGTGACTTCGTGCTGATTCCCGCGGCCTACGGCGTCGCGATGTCCAGCCTCGTGCCGCCCCCGCCGGCCGTTCAGACGCTGGAGCCGATCGCGCTCGGCAACAATGAATTTAGAGTCGGGGAGCCGGACAGCCCTGTCGATTCGCGAATGATGGTCGGCCACTGCAGCTTCGGTTCACCAGATGCATCCCTGCTGGTCTCGTTGCTACCGCAACTCGTGCATGTCCGCGGCGAAGAGCGGCTGGCCACCCTCGTGCAACTTGTACGAGATGAATCACGCGAGCAGCGGCCTGCGCGCGAGGTCGTGCTGTCACGACTGCTGGAAGTGCTGCTCATCGAGGCGCTGCGGTCCACGGCGGAAACGACTGCGTCACCGGGCCTGGTTCGCGGGCTGTCCGATTGCCGCCTCGCGGCCGCGATCCGCGTTATGCACGAACACCCTACACGCGCGTGGACGGTTGCTGAACTCGCGAAAGAGGCCGCACTGTCGCGCTCAACCTTCTTTGAACGCTTCAACCGCGCGGTCGGCGTGGCGCCCATGGAATATTTGCTCACTTGGCGCATGGCGCTCGCAAAGGACCTGCTACGCCGTAATGAAGGCCGCGTCGCCGAGGTTGCACAGCGCGTTGGCTACAGCTCCGCCAGCACCTTCAGCGTCGCCTTTACGCGGCACGTCGGGCGGCCGCCTTCACAATACGCGCGCGAGGAGCAGGCGACCACCGACGACACGTAAGACATCGGAAACACGCTGTTTCCGATGGCGCTAAGGCCAGGGAACTCGGTGGCTCAGGGCAACTCACTAATGACGGCTGTTTGAGCGAACGAGACAGAAAAGCAAGCAGCTTAAAGGTCCGCGCGGACGAGGCGCCCAACTGCCGGTCCGGGAAACATGAAGATCGAGACGCAAGCACCGGATGTCTGCTCATGCATAGCGTGCGAGGAACATGTCAGCGGCCGATTCTGCGACCTGCTTTTGCTCCCGTTCGCCGAGCGGTACCTGGCCCATCGTCACCTGCGGCCAGAACGCGAAGGCCTTCACCAGCGCCTGCAACTGCAGCGCCGCGAAGAGCGGATTGTCGGTTTTGATACGGCCGTCGGCGGCGGCCGCCCGGATCCACACGGTCAGGTCTTCCTCGCGTTCGCCCAGGCGGGCGACCATGTCCCGCGCTCGCTCCGGCGAATGGATCCCGGCCGCGATCGCCACACGTGCAAGCGACAGAAAGGACTCGTCGTTCAGAAGCCGCAGCTTGCGGCCCAAAAGGTCGAGCAACTGCGCGCGCAACGGTTCGTCGGCGCGGTAGGCGGGAGCATCGCCCGTCTGGCTCGCGTCCCACAGCTGATGCAGAATCGCCGCGAAAAGTACTTCCTTGCTTGGGAAATGGTTGTAGACGGTACGTTTCGAGACGCTCGCCCGGGCGGCGATACGGTCCATGCTGGTCGCGTCGTAGCCGGCCGCGAGGAATTCCTCGATCGCGGCGCCGACGATGGCGTCACGCTTGCGGTCAGTCAGGCGTTGATGGGTGACATGTGGATCCATGACCGGATTTTACACCGAGCAGTTTACTTTTCCTTAAAATAAACTACACTGCCGAGTATACATTTCTCCCTGGATGACCTATCTCATGACGTCGCTTTTCGCTCTTGTCAGCCGCGCGCTCGGCGTCACCGCCGCGCAACGCGGCCGCGCGTTGTCCAGCTCCTCGCCGCAGCATGACGGCGAACGTTTTCGCAACGTCAAGCCGCGTCCCACCGAAGGCCTGCGCAAGACGCTTGGCATTGTGTGGAACGTGTTGCTTAACAAGCCGGGCGGCACTGTGCCGGTAGACGCGTTGCCCGTCGATGCGCTGACGCGTGCGCAGCTCGATGCGGCGCCCGACCGCAGCCTCTACCGGCTCGGTCATTCGACGATGCTGCTGAAGCTGCGCGGCCAGTTCTGGCTGACCGATCCCGTGTTCGCCGAGCGCGCCTCTCCGTTCCGGCATCTCGGCCCGAAGCGCTTCCATGCGCCACCGGTGGCGCTCGCCGATTTGCCACCACTGCGCGGCGTGATCCTGTCGCACGACCACTACGACCACCTGGACCGCGAAACCGTGCTCGCGCTTGCGGAGAGCACCGGCGTGTTTCTGACACCGCTCGGCGTCGGCGACCGGCTGATCGAATGGGGCATCGACGCTTCGAAGGTGCGGCAGTTCGACTGGTGGCAAGATACCGAGGTCGACGGCATACAGTTCACCGCTACTCCCGCGCAGCATTTTTCCGGCCGCAGCCTGTTCGACGGCAACAGTACGTTATGGGCGTCGTGGGTGATCGTCGACGATGATCTGCGCGTGTTCTTCAGCGGCGACACCGGCTACTTCGATGGTTTCAGGACTATCGGCGAGCGCCTTGGGCCATTCGACGTCACGCTGGTCGAGACGGGCGCATACGACGCGCAATGGCCGTACGTTCACATGCAGCCCGAAGAAACAGTGCAGGCGCACATCGATCTGCGCGGCCGTCGGCTCGTGCCGATTCACAACGGCACCTTCGACCTCGCAATGCACCGCTGGCAGGAGCCGTTCGAAAGGGTGACGGCACTGGCCCTCGCGCGCGGTGTCGCGCTGTCGACGCCCCGCATGGGCGAGCGGCTGGATCTGAGCGCGCCACATCACGGCGAACGCTGGTGGCGCCACGTCGTCGAGACCGTCGCCGCGCCAAAGGCCGCATGGCGCCTGTGTGCCTCGCGCAATGCCGGAGACGCGAAGTCTTCGTGATCGCGTGTGAGCGCCGCCTGCCTGAGGCGACGCTCGCCGTCGTTGTCAGTCTGTGACCCCCAGAGTGCATTGCGGACATGACCGTCGGTCCGGCGTCGCCCCGGAAAATTGACGCGGCTTCCTTCGGGGCCGCCGGGTGAGCTTCGGGCGGCTGCGCCGGATGGCAGGCCGATCAACCCGCTCGGGGTTCGTCATCCCCGGTACACAGCGCCGCGATGCGCACACGGTTGCGGCCTTCCCGCTTCGAACGGCAGAGCGCCTCGTCGGCGCGTTGCAGGATAGTGTCGAGCGTGTCGTCGGCGAGGCTGCCGCCGGCGATGCCGATGCTCAGTGTCGGCTTCGTCGGCAATCGGTTCCGTACCCGCTACGTAATCCGCATACGTCCGCTGCGATTCTGTTTGCTGCCAGTGCATAACGCGCTGGGCGACTTGCCCGCCCCTTCCGTTTCCCGGTCAGGAAGTCCGCAAGGGAAACAAACCTGGCCAAGTGTGTTTGTCTCCGTCGCTGTCCGTCCCGCATTCGGCGTAAGAGGTCCAGAGGGTCGAGCGCTTGAACCCGAGCTATCGTTTAACCCACTATTGAGCAAAGGCAAGTAATCACGATTTTGCATTGTCATTAATCTGCCTCACTAGATAATAAGTTGAAAAAAACATTCCTTAGACTAGACTGATCGATAACTTCTATCTGCGCACATCTTCTAATGAAGCTATGTCCGCTTTCCGATGCAGGACACCGAAATTTATCCCAATACAGACACATTGGATGGCAAAAATAATCGACCTTATTATTTACAAAAAAACGCTACTTCCAGTCGACCTCCACCGACATTGAGACGCAAGGTGTAGCGCTTTGTGCCGCACATGAATCGAAGTCGTGCCGACGTCCATGTCTAAGGTGCTGCATATGTGCCTGAGGGTCACGAAGTGAGTTATCCAAAGTTCAGCGAGCTTTAGCACGGCATCTGGCGCCTGCCTGCCCTTGGTCTCTCTTTGCTTATGAGATCAAGACCTCAGGTGGGACCGTTAGCATGGCCTCTCTTATCGGTTGCGCCCTTGTCAAAACGCATATGGCACGCCTACGGCCCGGTTGCCGATGGCGATCCAGGTCATGTCTCAGGAAAGGGGATCATTATGCAGTCTGCATGCAAGCTAATTTGCCGTATGCACTCCGTTCACCGCGCCCTGATTGCTTTCACCCTGCTCACGACCGCTGCACTCCAGCCCGCCGTAGCCGAAAGTTTTGACGTCAGGGATCTCGGTACGCTCCCTGGCAACACCAGCCAGGCTAGCGGGATCAACGAGCGCGGCCAGGCGGTCGGTTTCTCGAACGTCGCGAACGGGGACCAGCACGCTACCCTGTATGAAGACGGGAAGGTGACCGATTTGGGCACGCTCCCCGGTGGCACCAATGCTACCGCCGACGCGATCAACGAGCGCGGCCAGGTGGTCGGCTGGTCGGCCGTTGGCGGGAACGAGCATGCCCTTCTGAACGAGCACGCTTTTCTGTTTGAACACGGCGTGATGACTGACCTGGGCACGCTCCCCAATGGCAACACCAGTGTCGCTAACGCCATCAACGATCGCGGCCAGGCGGTCGGTTGGTCGCTTAACGCACTCACGGATACCCAAGCCGTTCTGTTTGAAAAAGGAAAGGTGACCGATCTGGGCACGCTACCCGGCGGGTACTTCAGCGCCGCTTATGGGATCAACGATCGCGGCCAGGTGGTCGGCTGGTCCACTAGTGCAACCTCGGGCGCCGACCACGCCTTTCTGTACGATCACGGCGTGATGACCGACCTGGGCACGCTCCCCGGCGGCAACAGCAGTGCCGCTTTCGCGCTCAACAATCGCGGCCAAGTAGTCGGCCAGGCGGCCGTCGCAAGCGGGTACGAGCACGCCTTCCTGTATGAGCACGGCGTAATGACCGACCTGGGCACGCTCCCCGGTGGCTCCATCAGTGTCGCTTCCGGGATCAACGATCGCGGCCAGGTGGTTGGCCAGTCGACCGATGCAAGTGGGAACTTTCGCGCGTTTCTGTATGAACACGGTGTGATGACCGACCTGGGCATGCTCCCCGGTGGCAACACCAGTACCGCTAGCGCAATCAACAATCGCGGCCAAATCGTGGGCTACTCCGGGACACCTTATTCCCCGTGGCACGCCGCCATCTGGACGCGAGAAAGATGATTGCTGATTTCGACTCCTGACGCTCGACGTTACCAGCTAGATTGGCGACAACCCACGCCCACTTGCCCAATTACAGTGAGGGGAAATCGCTGTCCGGTTGGTGTTGATAATGGCGGGCGGACTACTGGCGTTGCGTACGGGAGCACGTCTCCTTGATATTGCAAACTGAAGCCGATTAATACAAGAACGCTAAAGAACTCTAAAGAACTCATCTCCCACGCCTGTCGCACCGCGCTCGACAAGGAGTTTGCAACCGATCCCGAAGCGGCACTTTATCTGCTCGAACATCGGTTCGGTGCAGATGCGGTCGCGTATGGCGAGCCGCTTGTCGCCAACTCGACGGGCTGGAGCACGGCGCAGCGCGCGCGTCTTCATGCCGCGTTGTCACGCGGTTACGCGACCATGAAAAACGACACCCGTGCAGGGCAGGAGGCGGTTCTCGCGGTGCAGCTCGATCCTGCCAATGACCGCCTGATCGACGCGGTGCGCTACCTGGCGAGGACCGGTCGCGCACGCGATGCCGACAAGCTGCTGGCGGCGGCGCCCGTCGCCAAGACGCCATGGCAGGAAGCCGTACGCATCAATACGGCTGTCGAAGTGCTGCCTGGCACGGAAGCGAGCGACGAGTTACATCGCGCCCAACGCGCCGGACTCAAGATCGACGCTTATACGACGGCGCGCGTATTACAGCGTGCCGGCGATTCGACAGCCGCGGAAGCGGTTCTGACTGCTGACGCCGCGTCGCATAAATTCGAGTCGCCGCAGAACCAGCAGCTTCGCCTTGACGTTGCATTCGATGTGGGCGACGCGAAGATAGCTGCGGACATTGTCCGCGACCAGTACCAGAAGACCGGCAAGGCCGCGCCGCTTGCGTACGCGTACGCGCATCTACTCGACCTCGATCCGGCTATCGCCGCCCGCGCCGATTTGCTACCACTCGCGGCCGGCCTGCTCGGCATGCTCGCGCTCTATCTTGCATCGCCAGGCCTGTTGCTGTTCCCGGTGCATTACCGCGGTACGGTCCGGCAACGTTCCGGAAAAGCGTCCGCGCCGCTCTTCGCGCGGATAGGTTTGCGGCACGCATGGTGGGGACTGGGCGTCTTTTCCATGGCGCTCTATCTCGTCACGATCTTCCGCATGGGCACGGCGGCGCTCTCGCCGACCGGCAGCGGCGTAGTGCGCATCGATGCCTCAAATCGCATTGCGATTTCGCATTTGTGGACGCTGTTTTTCAGCGCGCTCGGGTTGGCGGCAGTCGGTCGGCTGATCGGATGGCGCGAATGGATCGGCAGTGGACCATGGAAGTTGACGTGGATGTTGGTACCCGTCGCCGCGTACGGTATTTATCAGCTCCCCCACTTGCCGGCTCGGCACAACGTGCCGCACGGCTTCGCTCCGAACTCGTGGACGGTGAACCTGGCGCACGGTGCAGTCGCGCTCGGCGGCATTCCGCTCGCGCTGCTGGTGTTATCTGTGTGTGTGCCTGTAATCGAAGAACTGGTGTTCCGTGGTTGCCTGTTAGGCGGATTGTCGCGCCATATCAGCTTCGGCTGGGCCAACGTGCTGCAGGCTGCGATATTCGCGGGTATGCACGAAGACATGCGCCATTTTATCTATCTGTTCGTGATGGGCCTGATTGCCGGTTGGCTGACCAAGAAGACGATGGGGCTGTCGATGCCGATCCTGTTGCACGCGATCAATAACGCGATCTTCGTCTACGCCGTGGCCGCAGCGTAGCCGGTTAGGACAGGCGCCAGGTGGCTGGGTGGCGTGGGCGTCGTACATGTCAACATGCCATTGCGCGCGATGGGTGAAACGATAGATGGAATCGAGCGGTTTTGAAAGGACAGCGTACTAGATGCACGACGGTTTGAGGGAGACTGGGGTCGGCCACGACCGGTCTTCGGACAGGCACGCACAAATCGTTTCAATCGTACCCACCAATTCGCTCTGGCCGCCCATCGATGAGAGTATCAAAGGATTTTGGAATCGTTGTTCGACGGACTGCGCTTGTGGCCAAGGATGTCGATTTATCGGCGATCATGGTCGAATTCAATTTCCAGGCTTATTTTGACGAATCCGAAACTCTGATATCGCTTGGTCCATTTTTTGGAGGCGACGCAACTGACGAGTGCATGAGATCGTTGGAAAGGCTCGGTCTCACATATGTCGACGATTTTTTTATCTTTGACGCCTTTATGCCCGACTGGTGTTCGTTCGAGGTCTTTTGACGGGCATCGAAAGTTGATAACCCCCGAAGAGTATCCTTCGCGTACGGTCACGATAGATGTGTGCGGCGGGGCAAGGTCTGCGCCTAACTATTACGCAGACGGTGCCCAAGGCCCTGGGCGCGGTCGGCATTACCCACTGGTGACCCCCTTCGGGGTGTCCATCCCCCCGCCGCAGCACCAGTATATCGATGTTGCGGAGTTAGCCAAATGGTCGGCAGTTCTCGAACGAACAATCCGAGTCGTTGCCTGCGACCGTCCGCTAACGAGAAAGCTGACGATCTATAGTGGGTCGATGACGGCCGGCCGCGACACACGGTGTCCGGCGAGAGGCACTGACTCGCGTTCTGCGTTGAAGACAGGCTTGTCCTCGACAAGGCGTCCGAACCAGCCGTCAACAAGCGGCTCCGGCGAGTGGTTGTTATGCTCCGCGCACCAAACCGACGATGCCAGTCTCAACGCTCTCGAAGTGCCATGCGAAGTGTGTCAAAGTAACAACTCTTACTCGTGAGCGACCCCGCATGACCACGTTACCGATTGCCGACCGATGGTTTGAACTCAAGCGCGTCAGCGACGACATCACCCTACTTTGGGAACCTCACGTCGTGCCGCTGATGCGCTGCAATATCTGGCATATACGCGGCCGCGACCGGGACCTGATGATCGACACAGGGATGGGTATCGTCAGTCTGCAGGATGCTGCCAGGCACCTGCTGCAGAAGGACGTAACCGCCGTTGCGACGCATACGCACTCGGATCATGTCGGCGGACATCACGAGTTTGAACACACGCTGGTTCACGAATTGGAGGCAGAGAACCTGCGCTCGCCGCGCGAGCCAGGCACCCTTCTGGCATCGGTATTGGGCGACGAAGCAATTCGCCGGTATCGCAAAGCAGGTTATCCGTTCGACGGCGATCTGATCACGGCCCTTCCCAGCGCTGATTACTCGATGTCCGACTATCGCGTGCGGGCCGCAACGGTCACGGAAATCGTCAAAGAAGGGAACATCGTCGATCTCGGCAACCGGCATTTTGAAGTCCTGCATCTGCCCGGCCACTCGCCCGGCAGCATTGGCCTATGGGAAGCGGCATCCGGCACTCTGTTCTCGGGCGATGCGATCTACGATGGCCCGCTGCTGGATGAGATAGGCGGCGCTGATATTCCGACTTATGTGCGCACGATGAAGCGCTTGCGTGAATTGCCCGTGCAAGTGGTCCACGCAGG
>Ga0073928_10006996_pt1 | contig 14891 bp, 14 predicted proteins | sample PaiPotPPA55metaG_FD_76969 | JGI IMG/M metagenome (GOLD analysis project Ga0073928, IMG submission 76969) | Iron sulfur acid spring bacterial and archeal communities from Banff, Canada, to study Microbial Dark Matter (Phase II) - Paint Pots PPA... ... | reverse complement strand
GCCGCCGCTGCCATGGCCAGTTTTCCTACGTCTTTCAGCAAGACGATATCGCTCCAGCCCACGCCCAGTATGCGCCCGAAGCGTATGGCCGTGATCGTCCGTTCGGTCATGCTGACAATGACCAGGGTGGTAATCGCCCCCACCGGGCCAAAGCGTGCCGTGGCAAACCACAGCCCCGCCACCAACAGCGCGCAGGTGAAAACCCGTAGCCGGATCAGAAAAAACCGTTGTTCTTTATAGGCACGAAATAGCGGGTCCTGTATCAGAATACTGACCAGCAACAGGGTCAAATTAATCAGGAACACCGGAACACTCGCCAGGTACCGCCGCGTGAACACAAAGGCGATTAACTCGTGGGCGGTCACCACCAGCAGCGCGTACATCGGGAAATATACCGCGGCCAATTTGCGCGTGGCGCGCGCCACCAGCAAAACGATCTCCCGCTTATCGTTGATGTGCTGCAGGTAACTGACGCGCGGGATCAGCACCGCATTGGTAGCTTCCTGCAGCAGAGTAGTGAGGGGCAGTTGGATGGTTCCCACCGCGTAGATGGCGAAAGCTGCGGCGCCCAGCCGGTTGGAAACGAAGAAACTATGTAAATCCGTCTGTACCGTGTAGAGGACGCCGGCCAAGCTCAGCGGTATCGCGTACGACAACTGGCGGCGCAAGAGGTCAAAGTCAAATCGCCGCCAGAACATTCCGAACCGGGACTGCAAATACCACCACAGGACGCCCGCCTGCAAAATGCCCTGCAACACCGCGGCATACATGAGCGCCCGCACGGTTCCGAAGACGATCACCGATGCCACGTACATGACCGTGCGTGTAAGCTGCACGCTCATAATCATGGCGCTGGCCAATTTCATTTCACTGTTGGCTATGGGGATAATCTCGAGGGGCGAAGAGATTGTCCACAACAGGATCACCAGCCCCAACAGCCACGCGTAACCTGTCAAACCGGACTGATGAAAGACGAGACCCAAAAGCGAGGGCCACAACATCAGGCCACCGCAGGCCAGCCCGCCGATCGCGGTGTGGAAGGCAAGGATATTGAAAATGATTTCCGGCTGGCGGTCCGGCTCGCGTGGTAGAAAGTAGTAGGCGCTCATGCCAAAGCCAAATTGGAGCACCGCCACCGAGGTCGCGATCATCAAGAAGAGTTGTTTGTAGACGCCGAACTGTACCAGGTCCAAGCGGCGGACCACCAGCACCGGCAGCGCCAGGTTGAAGACAAACGCCAGGGTCTTGGCAAACATCAGCCAGGAAACGTGTGCGGTAAGAGACCCGCTCTTCTCCTTGACCCTTAGCATGCCGCCTTCATGATTGCGTTTTCATCTTATAGATATGCCGGTCGCGCCATTGGTACACGGTTTGCAATAAACGCGGAGCTATGCGCAGGAGCAGCAAGATGGCCGTCAGTCGGGCCGACTTGTGATGTGCATTGGCCCGTTTCAGGTCACTGATCGCAGCATCGGTGTCGCCAGCCAGAAAGGATTTTCTGCCGGTTTCGAGCGCCAGTTTGGCACGCTGCAGCGCGCTCTGCCGCTCGATAGCGCTGCGCTCGGCGGCGGTCACATCAGGATCCTGCGCGGCCTTGGCCAGCACGGCCAGGAAACCCTCGATCATCGGCACCGGATCGGAAGACAGGCTGCCCACGTGCCGGCGGTATCGTCCTAGCACCCGCCGCTGATAGGCTATGTGGCCGCCCCGTTTCACAATCCGGAGCCACATGTCGATGTCCTCGGTTCCGCGAAAAGCCAAATCGAACAAGCCTGCATCCAGCAGCGTCTGCCGGCGCACGACACTCACACAGATATGTACGGTGCACTGCCGCATCACCAGGCTCTCGAAGGTGACTGGGCCATCGGAAGGACACAACTCCATCACGGTGTGGCCCTGCTCCGGCACGTTCCCGAAGATTAGCGCGTCGGCATATACCATATCGATGGATGGGTTACTCGTTAGTAATGCAAGTTGTGCAGCTAGGTGCTGGGGCTCCCAAAGATCGTCGGAATCGAGCAGCGCGACGTACTCGCCTCGCGCCTCCCGGATGCCTGTATTGCGTGCCCCGGCCGGTCCTTGGTTCTGCTGGCGCAGGTAAACAATACGGTCGCGGTATGCTTCCAGAACCTTCTCCAACTCCGCGCTATCCGGCGAGCCATCGTTCACCACGATGATTTCATAGTCCGCGAAAGTCTGAGCCAGCACCGAATCGAGTGTGGCGGCGATGGACTGCGCGGCCCGGTAAGCGGGAATCACTACGCTCACCAAAGGAACTTTCCGGGGGGCTTCCGAGTCCTGCACAACCCGCAGAATAGCACAGGCCCGCATGCGATAATGTCATTCTCATTGATGCCAGGCCGCTCCGCAAAAGTCTGGGTAATTGGCGCCGTGATCTTAGTGGCTTATATCGGACTAAGCACGGGGACGGCACATGCCTTGCGCCCATGGATCGACGAGGGCTGGCATGGCGTGCCGGCATGGTCCCTGGCTTTCCGCGGATACATGGGTACGCCTTGTTTTGTAGAAGCCGGGCTGAAGGATATCGACCGGTATACCTACTGGATCATGCCGATTTATCCGGTAATCCAGGCGCTTTGGTACCGGCTCTTCAGCTTCAGCCTGGAATCCATGCGGGCTCTCTCGATTCTTTGTGGTTTGTTAGGATTACTTTGCTGGACGCACGTGTTCCGCCGCCTGACGGAAGACAGCCGGGGCGCACTACTGTTCATGGCCTTGATGGCTTGCGATTATGTCAACATGACCGGCGCGGGCACCGGCCGGCCCGATGCGATGTCTTTCATGTTTCAAGCTGGGGCATTCGCCGCCTATCTCCAGTGGCGCGAGAAGAATTTGTCGCTGGCCATTCTGATTAGCCAGACTCTAGTGGCCGCCAGCGGACTTACCCATCCGAACGGCGGCATCTTGTCTTTCCTGGGTGCTCTGTGGTTGTTACTCTATTTCGATCGAAAGCGCATTCGCCCGATACACTTCGCCCTGGCCGCCATTCCGTACGTCATCGGCGCTGTTGGTTGGGGCGCCTACATCGCGCAAGATCCGCAGGCTTTCCTATCGCAATATGGCTATCAACTTGGCTCGCGTACCCTGTCGTCTCCATGGGTCTCTGTAAAGGATGAGCTGGTCAAACGCTATCTTACGATGATGGGTGTGCGGGCGCACTCGCCCGGCAGTTACGGGCCGCACTTTCTGAAAGCGCTGGTATTTGCAGCATATGCCGTCAGTGTGGGGGCGCTTCTGGCCATTTCTTCTCTACGACGAAAGACGTTCAGCCGTGCCTTGTTAGGCTTGGTTGCTATTGATTTCTTCTTTTTTACCTTCATGGAAGGGACCAAAGCAGCCTATTACTTTATATATTTCGTCTACCCGCTGACGGCCGCAACAGTAGTCTTTGCCCGATGGTGCTGGCAGAACTACGCCCGATTGCGCCCGGTGGTAGTGCTGGGCTTGGCGGGTGTCTTCGTTATCCAGACGGGCGGCGTACTATATCGTATCCAGCGCGACCCATATCACAAGGAGTATCTGCCAGCGGTCGCTTTCTTACAGGCGCATGCGCAGCCGGGCGACCTGATCATGGGAAGTCACGAACTGGCATTTACCATAGGCTGCCGCCCCGATAATTTCGTGGACGATCACCTGTTGGGGCTGAATACCGGTAGATGGGCCGACTTCATCTTTGTGGAGGAAATTTATCGAGGGCGGTTCGATACCGTACAGTTGAAAGACCCACAACAGTACACCCGGCTCCAGGAGAGGCTGGCACGGTACACTGTCGTGTACGACAAGAACTTCTATCAGGTGCTCGAGCGTCAGGCAGACCTGCGCCGCGGCGGGCGCCAGGTCACGATGGCCGTCGCCCCGTAGTTCCATACGGAAGCTACCGCCAATCCGCAAATGCTCGCGAGGGGCCACCAGATTCCGCCGGCCCGTAGAACCTGGGCGACGGCATAGTTGCACAGACTTCCGGCTGAGCACGCGGCGCAGAAGAGAAGTAATCCCGTGAAAAATCGCCAACCGCGGAGGCGGCGGTCGCTGTATGTGAACGTGTTATTGAGCGAAAAGTTGCCGATCATAGACACGACGATGGCACCGATGAGCGCCACGGAAAAGGAACAGTTCAACTTACGGTAGAGCAGCCACAGCGCGCCTAGATACACGCCTACCCCACCTAACCCAACCAAACAGAACAATACGAATCGGACCGGCAGCCATCGTCCCGCCAGCTTGTCGAACACCAGGTAAAGGTATTCCATGGCCACGTTGATATCCAGCTTGCTCTGCCCCCGCAGGCGAGGCTGGAAGACATAGGGCACCTCTGCGAAGCGCACAGGCCGCTGCGAAGAAGCCACCAGATCCAGCAGAATCTTGAAGCCCACGCCCGTAGTGCGCCGCATCACTTCGACGAAGAATTCCCGCGTCAGGATGAAATAGCCGCTCATCGGATCGCTCAAGTCATGTTTACTGATCAGCTTGCTGACGCGGCGGCCAAACTGGCTCAACCTGACGCGCTCGCGGGCGAACTCCCCCATGCCTCCGCCTGATATGTTGCGGCTACCAACGACCAGGTCGTAGTCTCCGGAGCGGATGGTCTCCAGCATGCGTGGCAGAATGGATTCGTCATGCTGCAGGTCCGCATCCATCATGGCCAGGTAAGGCCCGCTGCTGCTCAACATTCCCTCCAGCCCGGCCGAGGTCAACCCGCGCCTTCCGATCCTTTGAATCACCCGAACGCGCGGCTCGGTCTGCCCGATCTGCCGCACCAGTTCCGCCGTTCCATCAGGTGAGTCATCGTCTACGAAGACAACCTCGAAAACTGTACCCCGCAACACAGCTCCCAGGCGTTCGAGTAACGGCAAGACATTCTCACGTTCGTTGAAGGTGGGGACGATGATCGACAGTTCCAGGGGGCGCGATGCGCCCTTGCCCTCTTGGGAAAAGGTCCCGGCTTCGAGAGTCTGCTTTGAGCTGTCTGTCATTGGGGGAGCAAGCTATGCCCCATGTTACCCTAACCTCATGTCGTTTGCATCACCTCGCTGGCTGCTCGTGATCGCATTTCTGATGATCCTGCCAGGGCTTTTTTGGGGGCTACCAAGCGCAGTCACTCCCCAGGTCGATGCACCCGTGCCGCTGGGCCCGCTGTACTTCTTCGCCGAGTACCGCAACCCTCAAGTCGATACCATCTATCCGGCATTCCATCAGTTGTTGCTTCTGCCGATCTACGCCATTGCCATGGCGGGCTACTGGGTGATAGGCGGTATATCCCATCTGACTTCCACCTGGCCCTACGGGATGCGCGATGTGTCCGCTTTCTTTTCCGTCTTGATCCTGCTGAGCAACCTGGTGGCGGCCGTGATGGGGTTGGCCATGCTTTACATTGCGTGGCGCCTGGCCGAGTCACACAGAACATGGGCGTGGGTAGGCATTTTGATGGCCGCCACTAACGGCGTCTTCATCTATTACTGCCGCGTTGGCAACCTGGATATCCCCTATAATTTCTGGTGGGCGGTCGCGCTTTTCTTTCTGTGGAAGTACTTTTTTCAAGCCAAGCTATTTCGAGCTTCGTTGTTTCCCGCCGCAATCGCGGCGGCCTGCGCAGCGGGATCCAAGGACCAGGCCTGCGGTCTCGCCATGGGCGCTGGTTTGTCAATCCTGCTGTTTCCCTCTGTCCAGGTTCGTTCTTTCGCCAGCCGATTTCGCAGCGCCTTTATTTTCGGCGTGAGTTTCCTGGCATCCTATACCGTGGTCGCGATTCTTCCGCACCCTTTGCGCTGGTGGTACCATCTGCTCTATATCCTTGCCGATAAGGCGCCCACGCCTATTCCGCGTAACGCCGCGGGCGAGGTACAGACTTTTCTCCTAAGCATGGGTTGGTTGCTAAAGGTATTTACCATCCCCGTGCTCGTCTTGGCGGCGGCCGGTTTATGGTTTCTATTCCAAAGTGGCCGCAGCCGTGAATTCTGGGTGCTGGTGCTGCCGCTGGTCTGTTACTATATCGTGGCAGTAGCTCCGACGCGCGTGTTTTATCCTCGATTTACCATACCGTTCTTTGTCCCGGTTATCGTACTCGCCATACATGGCGTTGGTTTTCTGGCGGAGAGCGTGTTTGCGGCGCCGCGTGCCCGGTTGGCATGGACAGCGGCATTGGCAGCGCTCCTGGTATTCCAGTTTGCCTTCAGCTATCTGCCCGTGACTTATGCACAAGTATTCGATGTGAAGCGTCAATTGACGCAAGACCTGCCTGGTGCGCTGCCGGAGCGAAGCCCGTTGCTTGTCTCGCGCATGCAGTCGTATAACTATCCGAATCGTGGAGTCTACGAGAATTATGCACTCATGAAATTGCCCCAGGACCCTGTCGAACCGCCCAGCCGTCACGCCGCTAACCTTTTTCGGCCGCTGGATCCAAACGTAGCGTATTACTTGTGGGGATCCGGTAATACGGGCCAGCCCTGGAATCCCGTGGGTGAATATCCTCCCCTAACAGGTGAACTCGTCCGTGAATGGCGGTATCCCGCCTGGGTAAAGGACCGGGTGCTGGTGCCTTGCATCTTTGAGTTCGCACTGTATCACCGGACGGGTCCGCTGCCGGTTACGAACGGCCAGTGAGGGCATGCCGTCGTCATCAAAGCCGCTTCGCATCGCTTATTTGCTGAGTCAATATCCCGCCGTTAATCACGTGTTCATGTTGCGAGAAGTGCGCTTGCTGCGGCAACTCGGATTCGAGATTCACGTCGCTTCTATTCGGGACCCGGATAGAGAGCCCGCGGCGATGACAGCCACTGAGCGGGAGGAAACCCTATCTACATACTACGTGAAAAGCGCCGGTCTATTTCGGGTAATAGCGGCACATCTTCATATGCTGGCGACGCGGCCATCAAGTTACATCCGTGCGTTATTTGGCTCGCTGCGCGCGGGGGCTGGCGGTCTGTTCTACTTCGTCGAGGCAGTTGTAGTGGGCCATTGGATGAACGCAAATCGGCTGTCGCACCTACATACTCACTATGTGTCGACGGTTGGCCGGATAGTCGCCCGGATCCTTCCGGCGACGTTGTCGGTCACCTTTCACGGTCCTGCGGAATTTCAAGATCCGAATGGATTCGGGCTGGCGGATAAGATACAGGCGTCGCGGTTTGCTTGCGCCATCAGCCAATACGGCCTGAGCCAGCTAATGTACGCTGCCGATTATAGGCAGTGGCAGAAGCTGGAACTGACGCCGCTAGGTGTCGATCTTAATGCGTTCCATCCGCGGCCGTTCCGGCCGAGCCCGTTGCCGTTCCAAATCGTTTCTGTCGGCCGGTTGGCGCCCGTGAAAGGCCAGCACTTGCTGGTCGAAGCCATAGCAGCGCTGGCCAAAGACGGGCGTCAGGTCCGGCTGCGTCTGGCGGGCGACGGACCGGACCGCACCGCGCTGCAGCAGCACGCAGACAGGCGCGGATTGGCCGAGCAGGTGGTGTTCGAGGGCAACCTCAATCAGGACGCGCTGAAAGAGTTGTACCGCGAATCGGATGCGTTGGTGCTTGCCAGTTTCGCGGAGGGTCTGCCAGTTGTGTTAATGGAAGCCATGGCCATGGAGGTTCCCTGCGTGGCACCCTGGGTGAACGGCATTCCCGAAATTATCACTCACGAAAGGGATGGTTTTTTGGTGCCGCCCGGCAACGCACCGGCGCTGGCGAGTGCCATCGGCAGGTTGATGGATGACACCGAACTCCGGCGCACCCTGGGGCAAAATGCTCGCCTGAAAATCGCGGACAAATTCAACCTGCAACGGAATACCGACCACTTAGCAGATGTATTCCGGCGCCGGCTACAGAAGTGAGTCGCCGCGGCGCACGGTGCTGACACTTCGGTCAAACACGTGGGCAATATCTGAAACCCTCTGGAGTTCGACGATGGTAAGCGACTTAGTTCCCACAAGCTTAATCAGCGCTGTTCGCTAAATCTCCCATCCTGTGAAGCTGAAAGCTCCCGAACTTATGCGACGGATCATCGAACTACAGCACCCTCTGCACGAGGAGAACGTTCGGCTCCTCGGCGCTCAAGTTTGCTTCATGGCTTCCCATCACGTGGTAAAGCGATAAAGCCATCGCGAATGTTAAACAGCGCACTTTCATTTGATCTCTCCCGCCGCCCTCCGCGCGCGCTCCAGTTCCCCAGGCGGCACGTGAATAGGGTGGGCAAGAATGATCTGATTCTTCGGCACGCTGGCATCTACCCTACGCCGAACCAAATCCAGGAGGGCATTTACAGCCGTATTGTCCAAATCGTGAAGGGCTGGTCAGCGTTCGACAGAAACCGAACTTTGTTATCCGTAACCTTAACAAAACCACTCCACGCTCCAACCGCGTCGTATCGCGGCACTCCAGGATCGTAGAAGGTCGCTCGATGATCTGGAATGAGGAACAGAATGTATCGTTCCTCCTGTTTTAGAAGCGGCACCTCGTGGGTCATGACCTCCCACTTTTCAGCCTGGCCGCCCTCCTGCACGACAAATAGCGACGAGCCTGTCCACTGCAACCGCAGACAACACTTCATTCACAATCACCGTCGAGTACGCCTCGACCGTCGGAATGTCAGGATTCGCTTCAGGGGTAACCGCCGGCAGCACCTCCGAGACCGTGCCGTCAACTATGAGCCGAAGACATGTGTATTAGCATGTCGAAGATTCCTGGACTCTCGAACGGGATCAGGTTAGCCGTGACACGCCCGCCAGCGGCGTGTGCTGCCGCGGCTGCGGCGGGAGTCCGTCGGTCAGGCTGCGCTAACCCGGATGACAGCGTCACGAGTAGCGCGACAAGCATGCATGGCATGTTCTTAAACACAGATGAACTCCATGATTAGAGCACGCTTGTCCATTACACATACGACCGAGAAGAAATCGCGTTCGGTTAGTAGCCTTAAGCCGCTTCCATCGTTTCCGAAGGCGTTTTCGCGGGAAGCACGGCTTCCGTCATTGACGGGCGCCTGAACAATTGTTCGATTTATCACATGATTTAGCAAAGAATGAAGATAAAACGCTCTGGTTCTCTCAAAACCTAGGATAATGTTCTTGGGAAGTTGAAAATAACGTCCCAAAGAGGTGTTGCAGCCTAATCGTACAACACCGGCATAAGGAGGTCCTCCGCCCATGGCGATGACGTTACAACCCGGAAAGGCTTCTCCTGCAGAACAGGAGAAACTCATCGAGGAAATCCAGCACCTTATTAAGGAAAAGCAACTCAACGTAAAGTTCGAAGCACCCCACGCCGGCGCCAAGGTGCTCGCCGGATGCTCGACCTGCACCCTCTGCCCCTGCATGATCTGCTGGTGATCGGCCCGACCAGCGTAAAAGCGGGTTCTTTTTGGGACACCGGTGCCAGTAAGCGGGCGCCGGTGTCCCGTTGACGCTAGCGCATATTCAAGTTGAAAGGAGACATCGATGGGTTCGGTTTCCTTATTGGATTCGGACTATGTCGCCATCCGCCCCGAGTTTGTCTTGAAGGTCGACGGGAATCGGCCCGTGCTGTACTCGCTTGATTACATCAACACGGTCATCTACTTTCTCGATCCCCTGGAAGGCTTTGCCCTTTCGCTTCTCGACGGAAGCCGGACGCATACTGAGGTCCGTTCCAATTTCAGCCGCTTCTTTCCAGACCAACCCCCGACCGCGTTTGACGATTTAATTGTCGGTGTGGACGAACGCGTGCGCCGCAGCCCCTCCCAAACCGGCATCGGACGCGATGGTCTGCTGGACCGGCAGAGCGAGCCAATTCGGGATGCGCAATCGTTCGACCCGCGGCAGTTTGTTATCGATCCGCGCGCCTACCTGCAGCGGCTCGCAGATATCCAGCAGGCTCAGCGACTGGATACTCCCATCAATATCTATACGATCTTCACCCACCGCTGCGTAACCAACTGCGTCTACTGCTACGCCGACTGGCCGCGGGGCCGCGAGCTGCCTCTGAGCCGCTGGCGCGAAATCATCCTGGAGATGGCGAGTCTCGGCATCCTACTGGCTGCTCCCGATAACGGCGACACCCTTGCCCGGCGCGATGGAATCGACCTCCTCGAGTGCCTTCTCGAGCACGGGATGCACTTCCTCCTGTCGACTAAGGCCTTCGTCTCCCAGGAGAACGTGCGCCGCCTCGTTGAAGCAGGATTCACCCAAAAGGTGCGAGGCGTCATCCAGCGCCAGGTTCAGCTAAGCATCGACGCCGTGGACGAGGAGGTGGCTGCACGCATCCTCCAAATCAAACGCCCTCAGATCGAGAAGCAAACCGAAACCCTTGAGAACTTCCTCAGCTTTGGTATCATGCCGAAAGTTAAAGCGGTAATCACGGGACTCAACTACCTTCAGCCCGAGCGCATCGTGGAACACTTCTACCCGCACGGCGCCCGTGTCTTTCACTTCGTGCGCTACCGCCGCTCGCTTCACAGACACACGGACGAGCTGTTCGTCGAACCTCGCCACATCCCGTTGCTGCGTGAGCAGTTCGACCGGATTCGCGACCAGTACCCCGACGCCGCCATTGTTGAGAACCTGTCGCTACCCGGCGAACAGCCCCGCATGCCCACTCCCGAAGAAGCCTTGTCTGCCTGGAGAGGCCGCATCGGCTGCGGCGGCGGCTGGTCCGCCCTGGGTATCGGCCCGGATGGGCGGGCCTTCCTCTGCGAGCAAATGAAAATGGACGAGCCCTTCTACGTCGGCGATGCCCGCACCCAATCGATCCGGGACATCTGGAACGGCGACCGCTTGAAGCGGTTCATCTACCCGGAACGTGATCGCTTCGCCGGCGTCATCTGCCAGGACTGTCCCGATTTCGAAAATTGCATGTGGCGCGCCGGTCGGTGTTACCGTGACGCCTACTTTTCCTACGGCTCTGTTTATCAACCGCCGCCCGCGTGTCCCTACAACGAACGCCCGGGCCTTCGCATGGCGTGAGCAGGAGGATGCGTATGAGCTCAAATCATCTATGGAAGGCTTCGGTGTTCAACAACACGGTTCCGAGCGGCTGCGGCGCCACCTGGTTCAACAGCAGCAGTTCCTGCCTCTTTTCGCTCAGCGGCGGCGCCGCCCGGACGCTTGATTCAGTCCTTGAGAGCCTTGCGCATGGCGTACCTCCAAACGATGCTCTGACCCACCAACTCTCGGCGCTCGGCCTGATCGTACCCGAGGATCTGGACGAGTACGAAGGCGAGCGGGTGGCCTTCCAGGACCGCCTGCGCGCCCGCGAAACTCTCAAAATAACCATAGCGCCCACTATGGCCTGCAACCTCCGTTGCACCTACTGCTTTCAACAGCACCTCCGGAGATCGCCCCTCCTGGACCGTGGAATTCAGTGCGGTATCGTCGAGCTCGTGAGGCGTTTGATGCAGGGCACAAACCTGCTGGTGGTCCAATGGTTCGGCGGCGAGCCCCTCTTGGCGTGGCCTCAAATCTGCGAGATGACAGCGGACTTCCAGCGGATTTGCGCCGATTGCGGCGCCAGCTACTATGCTGAGATGCTCTCGAACGGCACCCTGCTTTCGGCCGATAAGATCGCGCAACTGGACCAAATCGCGGTTCGCGCACTGCAGATTCCGCTGGATGGCGACGTCGCCACATACGCCTTGCGCAAGCGCATCCCCATCGACAAGGCCCGCGCCTTCCACGAATTCCTCGCCGGCCATCTCCAGCAGATCGTCGACAAAACCGGCAGCGTAACCATCCGCGTCAACGTCGACCGCGACAATCCCGACGGCGGCAAAGAAGTGGTGCGGATGATTCGGGCCGCCGGATGCGTGGATCCTCGAATCGATTTTCGCCTCGGATTCCTGAACACCAGCCGCGGTATCCTCGAGTGCATCCCCCACGACTGTTTCTCCCCAAACGAGTTCGGGGATGCCGAAAACGATTTCCGCCGGTTCCTCGCGGAACAGGGATATCATGTTTACGGTCAGCCCTCAAGCCGGAGATTCCCCTGCGCGGCTCCGCTCGACCACTCTTTCACCGTCGATCCCACCGGCCGGATCGGAAAATGCGTACCGTCCATCGGAACCGGGGAATCCGTCTTTGCGCACATTTACCCAGGGGACCCCGTGAAAACCCTGGACGAAATCGGCCAGGCGAAGATTCCTTACGGCGGTTTTGACCCCTTCGCGCAGGGCCCCTGTCGGGGATGCAGCTTGCTGCCAGCCTGCCTGGGTTCCTGTCCGAAAATGCATGAGGAGGGAGCGACGCTTCTCTGCGCCATGAAGACCGGCTTGAGCGACCGTCTTTCCTTCTACGCTGCGGAACCAATAAACCAAACTGCTGGAGAATCCAAGCAATGGCTCGAGATACAACCATCGTCCTAAGTGACATCCATATGTCGAACGGACAGCAGTATAGCTGGTTTCTGCCACCGTACCCGGCCCAATTAGTTCAACTGCTCAACCAGGTTGCCGCGGATCCCAGCGTCGCGGAGGTCGTCTTACTCGGGGATCTGCTGGACCTCTGGCTCTATCCCGTCAACGTTGTGCCGTGGATGGCCGCCCAGATCGTGGAAGCAAACCCGGATGTATCGGCCGCCATTCGCAACGTTGTGGCCAACGTCCCGGCCGTCTATTTCATGAATGGAAATCACGACCTGGAGTTGTCCGCCACCGATCTGCGGGCATTCGATTCGGTCGGAAAAAGCATTCAGTGGACGACGCCCCAAGTCTACAATGCCAGGTACGGAAATCGGCGGCATCTCGAGCACGGCCATGCCGTCGACATGTTCAACGCTCCCGACTTGTCCTCCGATACCTTCGGTGGTTATCCATTCGGTTACTTTGTGACCCGCCTGGTCGCCACAGCTGCGAATCAGAGCTTGGTTTGGGAGCTGCTAAAGATACTGCTCCAGGCAATTGGACAAACCCACTTAGCCATTGCTCCAACCGCCGCCGCGGTGCCATTGTCCGGTTCGTTCCTCATCGCCGCTATGGTCGATCTTCTAGAGCGTCTTGCCGAAGTCGACGACGATACGCCGATCCGGTTTCGTGAACCTCTGGACAACCGGATCACGGTGGGCGGCCTCCGCAGTTACTATGGCAGCCTCTTCATCACCTGGCTACGTCAATATGGTCCGGACGTAGTGAACACTATGCTCGTCGGATTTCTCGGCGATGGGCTTGACTGGTACGCGCGGCAACTCCAGGCCGCCAGCCCTGCCCCGCAAGTCATTCTCATGGGTCACACCCATCACGCTGAATCGGAGACTACTTATGGTAACGATGGGTGTTGGTGCATCCCGAGCGCGCTGGGCCACGGCGATGCGACGCCTGCTTACGCGCAGATCGTCGGCGACACCGGAACCGTAATCCAGTGGAACTCCACCAATCCGATCCAACGCCGCCAGTGAGTGTCCATTGGGATGCCACTCAGGCGCAGGCCGTCCTTGAGGTCGTGGCGAGCCTCCGCCAGGGGCAAGCCGTCGAGAACGGTGCGTGGGAGCACCTGCTCACCAATAAGGTCCAGGTGCGGCTCAGGCGGCGCGAATTGGAAGTCGGTGGCGATTTCCGCGACGATAACTTCCTCCGCTTCGTCCTCAGCCAGGAGTTGAGCGAGCGCTACGAAGCCCTCTCCCAAGCGCTTGTTGGCTGGCTTCGCCTGGACCTGGCGGCTTGTGCCCAGAGGGCCCTGGCTTATCTGCCAGCAAACTGCCGCATTCAGGTCCCGTGCTGCCCGGTGATCAAACCTCTGAGCAACAGCTTCGTCTATGGAATCCCTGAAAGCCCCGTCGTCTTCCTTTGGCTCGATCCGGGCTTGAACATCGAGAAACTGGAAAATACGCTCGTCCATGAACTGCACCACATCGGCTTCTACGGTTTGGTAGCGCGCCGCGCCGCGCCGGCGGAGCCCGCCGGGCTGATACAGTGGTTGTGGCCCTTTGGCGAGGGGTTGGCGATGCTGGCCGCAGCGGGCTCCACCGACATTCATCCGCACGCCACCAGTTCCCCCAGCGCGCGCGAGCACTGGGACCAAGACATGCGAACCCTGCCCGAAAGCCTTGCGTCGATCGATGAATTCTTCCGGCTGATTCTGAGCCGCTCGCTGCCTGAGAGCGAAATCGAGCGAAGAGCGATGTCGCTATTTGGGTTCCAGGGTCCATGGTACACCGTAGGCTATCACATGGCTTCGACAATCGAGCGTCATCAAAGTAGAGCATCGCTTCTCGATTGCATGACAGAGCCTCGCCGGCTCATCTTGCGATACGAACAGATCGGGCTAGCGCACCCGCGCTGGTCGCCAGAGGTAATCGCTGCCCTGAGTCAGGCGGCCCTGCGGCCGTAGTGGTACGGTTGGCGCCCCCCCTCCCCCTCCGTGCAGTTGTTTCGGAACAAGCTCTAATAACTGACGCGAGGATATTTGTGCCTTAAGTTTGCTACAGGGATTCTTCCGCCCGGGATCACTCGCCGTTACCGCACTCAAACAAAACAACACACTGAAGCCGCTCCTGGAGGACGTGGCAAACGCGGTCCTTGCGCTCAATCTGTGGTTCGCTAAACAGTGCTCTGGTCAAACGATTTTTTTAATTCAGCGCTCGTCACAACTTTCGAGAATACTGCAACAGATGTGTTGATATCAACATAACTGTTGCGCAACTGTAAATTAAGTCACTCTCGTCCAAGACAGCGGTTCTGCCGAAGGCGCGCTGCTGATTTCAAAGCACATCGCTGCCCTCCTCCACTGCTGACCGCAGATCCGCGCGCCACTCGTTTTGACTGGGCCCCTCTAACTTCGCTGTCTCATGCTGTCCAACTTACACGCTCCAAGCCCTGATCTGTTAGCTCTAGTCGACTGGCGACCCACTGCTGCTGTCCAACTCCCGTCTACCACATCACCGGCATCGGCAACTGCTCGCCGAGTTGGCGTGCTGCTGGCGGCCCTTCCATCG
>Ga0073928_10006994_pt1 | contig 14892 bp, 13 predicted proteins | sample PaiPotPPA55metaG_FD_76969 | JGI IMG/M metagenome (GOLD analysis project Ga0073928, IMG submission 76969) | Iron sulfur acid spring bacterial and archeal communities from Banff, Canada, to study Microbial Dark Matter (Phase II) - Paint Pots PPA... ... | reverse complement strand
TTCCTTTTACGACGCCTCTCTCAAACTCTACGAACAATTGTCTCGGGACCTCAACTGGAACCTGCTCTTCAGCCAGTGTGGGCACCTGACCCTGGCCCACAATGACTCTTCCGTGACCGGACTTCGGGTGCGAGCCGAGAACAATCAATTGCTAGGCGTCGACAGCCGGATGATTGACACCCCCGAAATTCGTGAGTTGGTCCCATCGATCAATCTCAGTGATGACGCGCGCTATCCAATTCTGGCCGCGCTCTATCATCCTCCGGGTGGCATCATCCGCCACGACGCAGTGGTTTGGGGCTACGCACGCGCCTGCGATCGCATGGGAATTGAGATTCATCCCTTCACGGAAGTCACGGACATCAAAGTGGAAGACCATAAAGCGACCACGGTGATCACCGGGCGCGGCCCGGTAGCAGCCGGTGCTGTGCTCAATGCAACTGCTGGTTGGGCTTCGACTATTGCCAGCATGGCTGGAGTGAGGCTGCCGATCGTTACCCATCCACTACAGGCCTGTGTCACCGAGCCGCTAAAGCCATTTCTGGACGTCGTCATCGTCTCGGCATCGCTTCACGTCTACTTGAGCCAGACCGACAAGGGAGAATTGGTCATCGGCGCGGAGATTGATCCTTATCAGTCTTACTGCATGAAAGGCACGCTTCTCACGCTAGAGCAGATGGCCACCTACACGTTGGAATTATTTCCCCAGCTGCACGGGGTGCGGGTCCTGCGGCAATGGGCAGGGATTTGTGATATGACCCCTGACTTTGCGCCCATCATGGGCGCTTCGCAGGAGGTAAGCAATTTTTATCTCGACGTTGGCTGGGGAACGTATGGATTCAAAGCCTCGCCGATTTCCGGAAAGTGCATGGCCGAATTGATCGCCACTGGCAAGACACCGCATTTGATCGTGCCGTTTTCCCCGAAACGGTTTGTAAACGGACAATTGGTCGGGGAAAAAGCAGCAGCTGCGGTATCCCACTGAGTAACAACCGAGTGAACGAGCATGATCGAAAAAGTAAAATCCGATCTGATTAAAAAAGGGGTTGAGTACCTTTTCTGTTCCTTCGTCGAGTTGACCGGCGCTCCCAAGGCGAAGCTAGTCCCTGTTACTCACCTCGAGGAATTTGCCAAGGACGGCGCTGGGTTCGCCGGCTTTGCCTGCGGCGACGTTGGCCAGGGACCCCACGATCCTGACATCTGCAGCGTCCCGGACTTCCGTTCATTGGCAATCCTCCCCTGGCGTAAGAACATTGCTTGGGTGATAGGAAATCTGCACGTCAATGGCGAACCGTGGCCACTCTGCCCGCGCACTGTGCTTATGCGCCAGCTAGAGCAAGCGCGTAACCAAGGCTACGTTGTCAATGTTGGCGTCGAGCCAGAGTTCATGCTCCTTAAGAAGAGCGATTCGGGAGAGTTTAGACCCTGGGACGCGCTGGATACGCTAAGCAAGCCATGTTACGACTTGCGTGCGCTGTACCGTAATGTCGACGTCATGACGACTTTGCTCCGCAACATGCAGGAACTTGGCTGGGATCCCTATGCCAACGATCATGAAGATGCCAATTGTCAGTTTGAAATCAACTGGACCTATTCCGATGCCCTGACCACGGCGGATCGCCACACCTTCTTTAAGTGGATGGTCCGTACGGTAGCTGAGCAACACGGTCTGTGGGCCACCTTCATGCCGAAGCCATTCAGCAATCTGACTGGAAACGGCGCCCACATTCACTTGAGCCTAGCGGATGAGAAGGGCAAGAATGTTTTCTTGGATTCATCGGCAGATCTGGGCTTGTCACAACTTGGCCGCTGGTTCATGGGCGGCGTGCTGCGGCATGCGGGTGCGCTTTCCGCGCTGGTCGCTCCCATTGTCAACAGCTATAAGCGCCTGGTGCGAGGCGCGCCTCGTTCTGGAGCGACTTGGGCCCCGGTCTATGTCACCTACGGCGCCTCGAATCGCACGCAGATGGTTCGGATTCCCGCTCCGGGCCGTTTTGAAATTCGCGTAGTCGATGGAGCAGCTAATCCTTATCTCGCGTTTGCGGGCATCATCGCGGCAGGTCTGGATGGGATTGCGCAGAAGATTGATCCCGGCCCGCTGAATCGAGACAACCTCTATGAAGTGCCTGAGGAGGAACTGTTGACACGCGGGATCGGGGTCCTGCCGAGTACCCTCGCGGAAGCGCTCGACGCCTTATCCCAGGATTCTATCGTCCAAGGTGCTCTTGGAAGTGCGTACTCCAAAGAGTATCTAAAAGTCAAACGCGATGAATGGCTATTCCATAACCGGACAGTCACGATGTGGGAGCTAAACCATTATCTGGCGACATACTGAGTTTATTACCAGCCGACTGCAAGAAACGAGATGCCGTATCATTGGAGAACTATCACGGATTTACGACTCAATTCCAATGAAAAACTCGAGCGCCTATTTGGCCTTGGCACCTGTTTGCAACTTTGTCTTCTATCGGCCACTGACTTTAGCAGAGATAGGTGATCGATTCACCGTGCGGGAAAGAACGAGGAAATCGCAACAGGCTCCAAACTAAGAGCACATCAGATCAGCAAGTGTTGGTGTCAACTACCCCGAACTACTACAATGTAGCCCGCTGTCTATCTCACACGGGGAGACACAATGACAAACCTTACTGATGCCTTGCAGCAGCTCCGGGAAGAGCAAGAGCACGCGCGGGAGCAAGTACAAAAACTGGGACAGGCGATCTCCGCCATAGAAAGCCTCCTCGGCCGGAACAGTTCGGGGGCAGCCAGAAGTGCTCGACCGAAACGAAGTCTGTCGGCGGCTACACGGAGGCGAATGTCTCAATCGCAAAAGGCGAGATGGGCGAACGGGCGCAAGCCGTCGCAGTCAGAGAGAACACGGGGCCCGGTTCCGGTAAAACGCACACTTTCGCTTGCGGCGCGCAAGAAGATTGCGGCAGCGCAACGTGCAAGGTGGGCGAAGGTCAAAGCGAGTGATAAGAACGCGGCTTAAAAGTCGCACTAACGAACCTCAGCGTCAAATGCCTCGGGAACATGCTATGGCTATGTCTGTTCATAGCGACAAATAGCAGCATATTATAGTTGTGGCAAATAGGAATCTGAATCCTGTAACCGATCCCATCCCCTCAGCGCCGTTCTCCTTAACGTTCCATCCCGGCGAGCTCGCTCGCCAGCCTAAACGTCACTAAAACAAACAATGTAACCTCCAGTATGACTTCCTTGGAGGCCGCGATGAGTCCTGAACTGAACTAAATCATTGATTTCAACGCCGTTTCAAGGCCGCCGAACATCATCGATGGAGGAATGCAGCCGGAGAGTCGGCGTGCGAAAAGCAGTCCAATCGCCGACTACAATGGCTAAATGCAGACCACTCCACCTCATTCGCGGTGTCGCTTCACGATTCCGTGCTAACAGTTCGTTCGTACCGAATGGCTTGGTTACGTAATCGTCGGCGCCAGCATCGAGAGCCTGAACTTTGATTCGCTCCTCGCCTCTGACGGAAAGAACAATGATCGGCGATTGCGAGTTCTCGCGAAACTGGCGGCACAGCTCAAGACCGTCCATCTTGGGCATTGAAAGATCTGTAATCATTAGGTCGGGAGGCCAATCTCCGGCAATTTGGAGCGCCGCCTCTCCGTCGTTTGCCACTCGCACGTCGTAGCCGTGAGCCGAGAGCAAAGTTCTTAGCACACGCGTAATCTGCGGCTCATCATCCACAACTAAGATGCGGCGGTGTTCGGCCGGACTCACATCGCCTCCTGAGTCCCGATTATTAGCAGCCCCATTCGGCCTCACCTGGCTTTGCAAAATAGCGTCTTGAGTTTTCCCGTTCTCTGGCCGTGGAGGCCAGGTCCATTAGTGCCAGATGGGTAGCAGCTATTAGACGGTTTTTTTCCTGTTGTGGGAGTTGCTCCCAGGATTCACCCGGCCCCAGCACTTGATGATAATGGTGGAAGAGTTCTGCCAATTGCTCTGCCCGTACTTCTTCGATCGACATCAGATACTACCCCTTTCTCAACTAACCAATTAGACACAAGAATCCGTAAAGTTCGAATAAAGCATTCATAGATTTTTCGTAAGGATACCTAGCCACGGGAGTAGGCAAGGAAAGCGTCCGACGGCTAATCGGGCGCAGGAACCAAGGCGTGGCTTACCTCGCGGCACACCAATAACAAAATCATAATTTGTCCGTAAAGGATGTTCTGTGAGCCTCGGGAGAAACTCTCGAGAATGACCTTATCAACGCCGCCGTTGCGTTTTTCGGTCAGCCTGGCCATCAAGACTGCCGCAATCCTAGAATTCAAGGCGCAATGCCACTTGGCCGGTGCGATTGCCAGCGTTTTCTGCTGTTTGCACGCTGGTGATTTTTCCGAATGTCGACGAGGTCACATTCGTCGAAGGCGGGGCGTGATTCAGATGATTCGGCAAGTGCCGACTTCGGTCGCAATGTCCCGCCCTTGCCGAAGCGCGGCCCACGAGCCGTCCAGAGCCCACAACTCGACTAGTCAGACTATCGATCCAGGTAATATGCTCTTCACTAAAATTCCCAGGAGGAAAAACCCGTGGGAATCTCTGACTTACTATTCGGCAGGGCATTGAAATCCAGCGATGAACGAGCCGAGCAGATCGGCCCCATCGCGGGCATTCCGATCTTCGGTCTCGATGCACTGAGTTCAGCAGGATACGGTCCAGAAGCTGCCCTCACTGTTCTCATACCTCTTGTGGCGCTTGGCTTGCAGTACATCCTGCCAATCACGGGCGCGATCATCGTTCTTCTGACGATCGTCTATTTCTCTTACGTTCAGACGATTGGCGCCTATCCGGGTGGAGGCGGTTCGTACACGGTCGCGCGAGAGAATTTGGGCGAATCTGCAGGTTTGTTGGCCTGCCGCGGCCTTGATGATCGACTACATACTGGTGGTGGCGGTCGGTATCTCTGCCGGTGTGGGAGCCTTGGTTTCGGCGGTTCCGCGGTTACAGCCGCATACGCTGGGTTTGTGTCTGTTGATTCTCATCATCATCGCCATTGTAAATCTGCGCGGTGTGCGGGAAGCAGGCAAGATCTTCATGATTCCCACATACTTATTCGTCGCAACCCTTGGCGCGACGATCATTCTGGGATTGCTTCGTGCTGTCGTGAGCGGGGGACGTCCGACTCCAATTGCCGCTCCCCACCCCTTACACGCGATTACGGCTGTTGCCAGTACTTGGCTCATCCTGCAGGTATTTGCTAACGGCTGCACGGCGATGACAGGAGTCGAGGCGGTCAGCAACGGTGTACGCGCCTTCAAAGAGCCCACTGTCAAGAACGCCCGAATCACCTTGACAATCATTATTGGCCTGTTGATTTTGCTGTTGGGTGGGATTGCATACCTATCCGGGATTTACCAGATCGGCGCGACGGATCCTGGACAACCCGGTTACGAAAGCGTTCTTTCGCAGATGATCGGAGCAGTTGCAGGGAAAGGAGTCTTTTACTTCGTCTCCATCGCGTCCATTTTGTTCGTACTCGCACTCTCGGCAAATACGGCATTCGCAGATTTCCCGCGGCTGTGCCAGGCCATCGCAATCAATCGATACCTGCCGAGTTCCTTTGCGTCACGGGGAAGGCGGCTCGTCTTTTCGAATGGCATCTATGCGCTCACGTTTCTTTCCGGAATCCTCTTAACTGTCTTTGGCGGTGTTACTGATCGCCTAATCCCGTTGTTTGCGGTAGGAGCATTTTTGGCTTTCACTCTCTCGCAAGCAGGCATGGTGCAGCATTGGCGCCGAGTCGGCGGACGAGGATCTCTTCAGAGCATGCTTTGGAATGGGTTGGGAGCCGCGGCCACCCTGGTAACCGTGTTCGTTGTGTTGATCGCCAAATTTGTGGAAGGTGCCTGGATCACGCTGCTGCTGATTCCAACATTCATGTTGCTAATGTGGGCCGTTCATCGCGAGTACATTCGCATCGGTGGAGAAATACATTCTGAAGCTCCACTCAACCTGACCAACCTGACTCCTCCATTGGTAATCGTGCCGATTCGAGGTTGGAACAGGGTGAGCAAGAAAGCCTTGCGGTTCGCAATGGAACTGTCTCCCGATGTGACGGCTGTGCAAATTGAAGTCACACCGGGCGATTGCGAGGATGTTCGTGGAGTCTGGCAGCAAGGGGTAGTTGACCCGGCTCAGAAGGTTGGCCGGCCGGTTCCCCGACTCGAAATTATTTCTTCTCCTTACCGGCGCATTTTGACCCCGCTGCTGGACTTTGTATTACGGCAAGCTAAGGCTCATCCCGATCGGCAGGTTGCGATCGTCATTCCTGAAATGGTCGAGGACCGGTGGTTTAATTATGTCCTCCATAATCAACGAGCAGCGGCTTTGAAAACCCTGCTGTACCTCTTCGGCAATCGCCAAATTATGGTTGTCAATGTGCCGTGGTATTTGCGAGCTGATGAACGCGATGGCCCCTCGAGACGGGCACGTTCGGCCCGATAATTGTACCGGCGGCCAGCTGACCGTTGTTCTCGGATCACGCGCTTCTTCCGCCATTCGCCCACAGTTCATACCACGCGAATTGGCACCTGAAGGACAGGTCGCAGAGGCTCCAGCGAATTTCTGTAGCGGAGAAAAATTTGATCGTACAGGTCTGGCATCTGCATCGCTCTTACACTGACAATCAGGGCATACGGTATCGGTTTCGCGTCGAGATACTTGTGGCCGCTCCTCCGCGCATTATAGTGAATGTCGAAGGTTGGTTCATTCAGACTAGCTGGTCTGAATTTTCGAGTTCGCTTCACCGAAGTTTCCCATTGATGGGCGTCGCGACGAAGTTCCTCTTCTGTGTTGTACAGCGCCTTGAGCTTGAAGAATGAATCTGTATCGGCATGCTGCGGAACCTTCCCATCTTTCCCCGGTGTGCGTTTTGTCCGGTCTGGTCTGAACTTGATATCCAACCCGGCCCGCGTGTAATTCACAGGATCCTCCGGATCAGTTTCGGAGGCATAGCAAAATGTCGCCGAAATCTCGATTTGGCCTTTCAGAGGACCCTTGGGCAGAGGTATTCTGGCGCGGATGTATTTGCCCGGCTCCAACTCACCCTGGTAGACAATGTGGGCCTCTCCGGGGCCACACGTGATCAAATCATCGATTGCCGATGGAATGCGCCCCCAACCCACTTCCTCCGAATCGTGCCCAGAATCATGGCTGTGATGGACCAACAGCGCCTTTAGCGAAATCGGCTTTATGACCGATCCCAAGTGCGCACGTACGCCGATCGCGGTACGAAGCGCATGGGGCGCGGCAAAACTGGTCCCGGTTGTGGGATTTGTATAGCCCGGCTTATCACCACTTACGACCCAAAACGGCTCCGTGGCACAGCCTCCAAAAGCCAAAACGTCAGGTTTAATGATGCCCGGATTTCTTCCTGGTCCCAGCGAGCTATATGTGGCTCTCTTCCACTTGTTCTGAATCGAATCGCTAGCACCCACTCCGACCAGATTCACGCCATCCGCAGGAGCTTGTATTCGAGCATTTCCTGACTCTCGGTCTCGCTCTCCACTGTTGCCAGCCGCAACCGTGACCAGGGTCTGCCCGTCGGCGAACAATTGATCAAGCTGCGCGGTCCACACGTGGACCTCGTCATCCTCAATTGGTATATCCGGCCCGATGCTGAGATTCACGAACTCATACTTCCTTTGTGTCAGCACCGCGGTGATTCTTTCAAGAACATCAAAGTAATCGTCCTGCGGATCGTCGCGCGTACTCTCATCGAGAACCCGATAGTGATCCACCATTGCAAAAGGGACGTCTGGAACAGCTTTCGCCGCCAACGGGCCAAACAAAAGTGCGGACGTTACACCCAGGCCATGACCCTGAAACTCCGGAACGGGCTCGCCCATATTGGCGGCTTTTTTGCGAGAAACCCACGGCTCAAGAGCACTGTTCTTCGGCAGCCCTCCGTCAAATACGGCCACTTTCAAGTCAGCATTTAACGCCCCACCTTTCGGCAGCTCAACCGAAAAATTCTTGATCGCCGACGTTGCTCTGATGGGGCTCAATTCGCGCAGTCTGGGCATTTCGCGGGCTATCCGAAGAAAGGAGAATTTTGCCATCTCGATGTGAGCTGCCCGTGGGACCCGAACGGGAAGAAAGCAGAGCCCTTGCACCTGAATGCGTCGGTCCAGATTCACTTTCACATCCAGACTTCGGAGGTAATCTCTAAAGCCCTCCAAGATGTAGTCATCGGTTGCGTGCAGCACTACTTCGAGCAACGGCAGGTCAGTCTTGGTTCGCATCGGCCTGAGCCGTTCTTCTGGGGGAATCACTCTCACGTCTTCAAGCCGAATAAGTTCGTCGTGCCCCGGCTCCCCCTCACGCCACCGAATGATCGCGCTCGCCCAATGTCTAAAAGTAGTCCGCGGCGCCGCCACAAAAATCTCGGCCGTGGGCGATTTGGGCTCACGAATGAGGCTCTTGTCTTTGGGGGCCGGCTTGGCTCCCTTTTCGGGGCGAATCTGGCGAGATCGGCTGCCGACAGCTTCCAAGCCAACGGTCTGCAAAAGACCCAGTGGAAAGTAAGACTTCGCCAAGTAGGCGGGGTGTAACGTAAGAACTGCAACGGTATTGTTTTCGGGACATGCAGCGTCCGGAAGTCGTTCCACTTCCTCAGCCACGGACGCGATTCGAGGACTCAGCCGGGCCTTCGCTTCGACAAAAGTGTAGTGGTGTTTCTTGCTCGGCCTCAACCGAGGAGGCTCCAGCGGTTCCGTCAACCGCTCCCCATAACCCAGCAGGTAGTTCTTCGATTGCGCCATCAGTTCTTCCTCTCAAGCATCGCCTTACGAATCGTGTCCCTGCTTGCGCGTGTCCAATCGTGTGCCTCTCTTTGGGAAAGCCCTCGCTTCATGAGTTGCAATGCCAACTCAGTACGGGCTGCGGGTTTTAGACTCTTGTGCCGATCCTGTACCAACCGCTTCAATCCGTCCTCCAACGGCTGCGCGCCAATAACTACCTCCCGCCGCATTCGCTGCAATTCCCGACTGATATCCGCAAATGACAAGCCGTCCAGAATCCGCGCCAGCACTTCGATCCATTCGCCTATCTTGTCGCCCTCGCCGAATTGCTGCTGAACAGCACTGCGCACCAGTTCTTCTGACGGCATCGGAAAATCCATGACGACGTCGAAGCGCCTCCACACCGCGGGATCCAGTAGATCCTTGTGATTTGTCGCTGCCACAAGCAGCCCAGTGGCCGGCCAGCTGTCGATCTCCTGCAAGAGAACAGTGACAAGCCTCTTTAGTTCACCAAGCTCGATGGGGTCATCACGACGCTTGGCAATCGAATCGAACTCATCCAAAAGAAGCACACAGTCCAGACCGCGCGCATAGTCGAGCACGTTCCTGACGTTTGTACCCGTGCGCCCCAAGAAACTGCTCATGACAGCCGACAGATCCAATACCAAAAGCGGCCGGTCCAAAGCACGCGCGATCCATCTAGCCGCCAGCGTCTTACCCACTCCCGGCGGTCCCGTGAAGATGATTGACTTGGTAGGATGGAGGCCGGCGTCCTGGAGCCTTACTTGCGCATGCTCTTCGCGTTCTGCGACCAGTTGTTCGAGAGCCTTGCGAACGTTCTCTTCCCAGATCGGTTCAACGTCGAGCCTCACCGGATATTCAGGCCGTAGGAGCTGAAGGCGAGAATCTGAGTCTACGGGAATGCTCTCCATCGTACTGCTCTTCAGCGGAGATACTGAACGCGCATGTTCACGCAGCATTCCACTCAACTGTTCCGCAAACTCCGGTGTTGTGTCACGATACCGTCTGGCCAAGCGGCGCACGAACACAATCGCGTCTTCTCGCTTTCCCTGCAATGCAAACCGAACTAGATGGACTAGTTCATCTCTCCGTGCCTTTTCTTCGTCCATATTGATTGCTTTATAATTCAATGATATACATCCTATATGGACTAATTTTACATTTTGATTTACTATTAGTCCAGAACAAAACTCTACGCATGTTCCTTCAGCACACACATTTTCTTCACCGATCTGCTTCCCGCCCCATCGCGACACGGGGAGCCCTCACTGAGCTTTCGTCCTCGAAGCAAGGAGCTAAAGTCGCACTAGAATCTGCGGGCCTCTGTAACGCCAATTCGTTGAAGTTCATAGGGGTCGTCTACGGCCTTTGAGAACCTCAATTCGCGAGAGTTTCTCCAAGAACTGCAGGCGGGCTCCCAGCCGGCCCTGAAACAGCTGGTTGATTCCCTTGCTTCCCCATTAGTTGGGTTTTTGAAGTCTGTGATGGATGTGCCCGAGGCCGATGCCGAAGAAATCGCCTCCGATGTTCTGTTCACCGTCAGCTGCAAAATCCACAGCTTCAAGTGTGGCGGCCGTGCAAAGCTGACAACGTGGATCTTTGAAATTGCCAAGAACCGAGCCATCGACTTCCACCGCAAAACTCGGGTTGAAGAAGTGGAACTCGACGACAATACCAGTGGAGGCCAAAACGAAGAATCATTCGCCTGCCGCAATCAGACCATGCTTTTGTGGCTTGATGGTGAACTCAAGCACTTTTCGGATCATGATCGGCAGCTCCTACTCTGGCGCGCCAGAGAAATAGAATATGCCACTATAGCCCAGTGGCTGGGTATCACGGAGGGTGCTGCACGCACACGGCACGCACGGGCACAAGCGAGACTCCTCCAAGCATCCCGGACAGGAGTTCGGAAGGCAGGTCGCTAACATGGACGAGAAACAACTCAATCGTCTTCTGTCGTCAGCCGTAAAACACGGAGACATTCCCATTGAGCTAAACGACTCCGTTGTAGACAGCCTGTTGGAGCACTCGCTGGAGGAAGGCGCTGACGATACCACCGAACGCGTACGAGCCAAGTTTGAAATACAAATGCAAGACGCTGCAATTGCCCATGCGGGACCCCTTGTTACCGATCAATCCTTGCCCTTTGGACGTTTCTTGGAGACGGTACGCGAAAAAGCTGGTTTGACCAGAATCCAAGTAGCCAGGCGATTGGGAACCACCGACAGTGATCTTCAGCGACTAGAACGAGGGGACATAACTCCCCTAGCCATAGAACCGCGATCGTTCGCTGACATTTTGGTGTTGTTCCATCTCACACTTGTCTCCGCCATCCCAATGATTGTGGCAAGCATACGGGTATCCAATTCCAAGAGGACCTATCGTCCTGCCGCTCGCTCGCATGGCGGCATTCTTCGGGAGGCGCGCAGCGACGACATTGAGCGTGCACTCGATGCATTCGCGAAGAAGATGCAGAAGAGGAGCAGTACCCAGGTTGCCGTACCGCCGAACGTCGCAGCGTACATTTCGCGCGTACGAAATGAGTTGCAAACAAGTGGCCGAACCGACCTACTTGAATAACTGTCGCAGGTGCCGACTGATCGCAATCGAAACAACCTGCTCACTCACCACAAACACTTTGGAGATTGCGGGAATACCTTCGTTTATGTGCGCCCTCAGCATCTCTAATGGAACAAGCAGTTCGCCGGCGAACAGGTCTGCTTCAATCTCTGCTGGGCCTTTCGCCTCAACTCCAGTTTCCTCGGCCGGAGGGTTGTCGATACTTATGGGGTCGTCTGTCCACCCGTCGCAATGAAGGAAATAGTGGCCTAGCTCGTGGGCTAGCGAGAATCTACGCCGGTGGAGATGCTGCCTAGCATTTACGGCAGCGTAGATGTTGTCGCCGTCCTCGATAATGAGCGCGTCGACACTGTCAGGGAAATCCTCAACTTCCTCGTACTGAATGCCTTGAGCTTTAAGAATCCGAAGTAGGTCCACCGGCGGCTCTTTGACCTGGCTGTCAGCAAGCACTTTTCTCGCCATCTTGCGTACGAATTGCGCTCTGACCTGCGCCATTTGGTTCGGGCTCATTCCCTACCGTCTAGCTCAGTCTATAACGCACTCTCTTCTAGCCAGACAGCGATACGCGTGTTACCTCAGCAACATGGCGCCGAGTTGCACCTCTGTAACGCGGATTCGTGAAAGCCAGTGAGAGACAGCTGAGTCATGCCTCAGCGATATCAAATTCAATCATGACGGACGTGAACCCACGTCCGTAAGGAGCGACCCGTGTCTGTTATCGCAGAAAAGAAATTTGCTGTGGAGATCGTCTACAACGGAGTTACCAAACCGATTCAGGTCCAACCGGAGGAGCAGGTAACGGCCCTCCTTCACCAGGCTATAGCTGTGTTCGGCATCACTCAAAATGCCCACCTGTTATCTCTGTTCCGACAGGATGGTACCGTCGTGCCGGAGAACGAATCGATTGAACGTGCTGGTTTGAAACCCGATGAAGTTCTTCTTCTTCGTCCTAACGCGGTAAAAGGCGGAGGTGAGCTTCTCCGCCTATCTAAACATATCCTCCGCGCGACCTTTCAAACGCTTCGTGAATGCGGGCGCGGCGAGTGTGAGTGTACTGTTTATTGGATTGGACCAGCGGGCAAGAATCTCGTCGATGGCTTCGAGCACCCTCTTCACAAGCGTTCACCTTTTGGCTACGAGGTCGACGATGGCTGGTTGACGGAGTTTTGGAAGCGCCTTGGGGCATCAAAGCGGAGCATCAAGGTGCAGGTACATACGCATCCGGGCGAAGCATTTCACTCCACAACCGACGACCAGTGGCCAATCGTTTCGCAAGCTGGTTTTGTTTCGATCGTCATACCCGATTTTGCCGAGGGTGAACCATCACTCCACAATGCTTGGGTCGGTCGCCTACAGGGAGACGGTAAGTGGCAGCGCGTAGCATCCGTGGCCCAAGCCCTCGTTCTCGCATGAGCGCTCTCCAACAACTAAATAGGACTATCCTGCTCTGCCGCGACTACGTCGCCGAGACGCTAAGTGACGAGGAAATCTGCCGTTGCTTTCAATCGCTGCAGGTTCTGTGTGTTTCCGACGTCAGCAACATGTCATCACACAGCGGGCAAACGGCCCTTGTCACGCTGGTTTCTCTACTAAGCCGCATGGGCATGCAGGTTGGCATAAGAGTTCCCGATGTTCCCATGCTCTCGCCTCAACCCCCGCTGTCAGGCCCGTCGCTGAGCAAAGCCCTGCTCGCATCCAGCGAAACTACAGTCGCCGGCACCACAGTCTGTTGCGATCCTGATTTCAAACCCGATCTCATTTTTGTCTTGGGAAACATGAAAATTGACAGCGTCCATCCTGCCTCCTGGCGTCTGACCGGCAGTGATTGGTATGGAGCGTTGGCAATGAAAGGCATTGGACATTCTCAGCCCTGGACTGCCCAATGGCCGGTCGGTTCGATGGTGAGCGCTGTTCTAGCTGCCAATGAGGCATTCAAGTTCGTAATGCGTCGCCTGCCGTTGCGTAACCCAGGCGACCAAGTCTTCTTCGAACCGTCACGATCTTGCAACTGGAATTTCGATCCCGTCCACCTGTTTGAACAGGGAGTAGATTTCGGGCAGGTCGATGTGATCAGCGGAGGAGCTATTTCCCAAGCCTGTTTGTATGCGCTCATGCGTTTTCCGAACATCCAGATGCGTGGACGCGTCTTCGATGATGATCTGACAAGTGCATCGAACCTAAACCGCAACATGCTCACGCTAGCAACCGATGTCGGTTCCTCAAAAGTGCAGGTGATCGCGCAACGCTCTGGTCCCAAGCTACAACTTGTCCCTATCGGGAATCGTTTTAGTGGTCAGAATCTTAAACTCGACAGACTAGCTCCACGAGTTCTAGTCGGGGTTGACGATATTCCAAGTAGATGGGATGTTCAGCGCCGCGCTCCCGGCTGGATAGCCGTGAGCGGCACAAGCCACTTCAGTGTTTCATCATCCGCCCACAGCCCTGGCGGTCCTTGCTGCGGTTGTTTGCACCCTGTCGATGATCCTGCTGGAGCAAATCCGATCCCGACTGTCTCATTCGTCTCTTTTTGGGCCGGACTCGCCATGGCAGTCCGGCTGTTTCGTGAAGCAGTCGCCAGTCCCTATTCCTCGGGTCGGCAACATCTCTGGCTCACTCCCCTCCGAATGGATCAGCCCCATGCCGCAATGTGGTTGCCGGTTCCGCGGCACCGAAATTGTCCTGTCCAGTGCTTCGCCTCCCGTGAACTGTAGTAGCCCCGTTGCGCACCAAAGAAGACTGAGGAGATCTGGTCATGCCTGTTACCACCACTTTCTCAGGTACTCCAGCTTGGACATCAGCAGAAATCTCCAAAGTCACGTTCACGTTGGAGTCAACGAGCCCTACTAGATGTGCGATGACTTCATCCGCAATTCGGCCGGCATCACGGCCTACCCGAGTGGGCTCCAGGCTGATACTGCCGTGGAAACGTCTGGGCTGTGCCGCATGCGCAAAAGGCAGACCGTCGGTCGAAACCGACGATGTGGGCGTTCCATTCGCCGTCCCCGTCTACACAACCGCCGGCGTCCTCTTGGTGGATGCTCAGGGGCACGGGATCATCTCACCGAAGATAGCCTCCACCGTGCACGATACCTTTCACGCTTTTATACTCACCGAACTCGATCGATACGGAAAGACTACCCCGAAGCTATTCGAAGACATCAATCTCCGACTGGCGCAATCCGTCACCGCCCGCAATGCTTTGGTTCGCGACGCGCACGACGAGTCGCGCGAAATCGCGACCATGATTTATGGTGAAATACGCCCTGAAGGACATTTCCGCTTTGTAAATTTCGGCAGTCCTCCACCATTAGTCTTTTCGGCGGAGTACGGGTGCTTCGTGCCGATGAACACCGATCAGCTTGTGCAATTCCCAGCTCTGGGGTTGGAGATCCCCGAGGACCATCCTGACCGAAACAAGACAAAAGTGGGCTACTCGAAGGATGCGGCGAAGGCCAGGTCAATCGGCGCGACAAGGGAATCGCGGGCGGCATCGTTTGGCGGCGGAGGGGAAAGCCCG
>Ga0073928_10006993_pt1 | contig 14892 bp, 11 predicted proteins | sample PaiPotPPA55metaG_FD_76969 | JGI IMG/M metagenome (GOLD analysis project Ga0073928, IMG submission 76969) | Iron sulfur acid spring bacterial and archeal communities from Banff, Canada, to study Microbial Dark Matter (Phase II) - Paint Pots PPA... ... | reverse complement strand
GTCCAACTCAGAGCCATCTATCTCTCTGGGGACTTCGACCGCTACTGGGAATTCCACATCGCACAGGATCAACGACGTCTATACCCCGATGCCTGGAGCGTCGTTCCAAAGTAGCCACACCCCCCTGCACACGTTTTGCACGCAAACCAATTGCCCGGACGGCAACGGACCTTCTGCCTTGATCCAAGCCGACAACGGGAATTTCTATGGAACCACGGCGTTAGGCGGCGCCAACAACGCAGGCTCCATCTTCGAAATCAACTCGGCGGGCGCGCTGAGTACGCTGTACAGCTACTGCGCCCAACTCAATTGCACGGACGGCGCCAACCCGGCAGCCCCGCTATTGCAAGTGCCCAATGGGAACTTCTATGGGACAACGGTAAACGGCGGGACGAGCGGCAATGGCACAGCTTTCGAATTTACTGCGAGCGGCACGCTCACGACGATGTACAACTTCTGTTCGCAAACCAATTGCGTGGACGGCGCCAAGCCCGCAGCTCCACTGGTTCTGGCCACGGACGGCAACTTCTACGGCACTACAGCCGCAGGTGGGGGGAATAACAGTACTTGTAACCCGACCATCAGCGCCCCCTATTTCAACCCGTCCGGCTATGGTTGCGGGTCGGTCTTTCAATTGAACCCAAGCGGCGCGGTCACCACTTTGCACGGCTTCGCCGGGACGGATGGGGAAGACATTATCGGCGGCGTCGTGCAGTTGACCAACGGAACGCTGTATGGGCCAACTCTCGTAGGCGGGCAGGCAGCCTGCTACGGTGGCATGGGCTGCGGCACGGTCTACAGCCTCGCAGGCCTCCACCCGTTCGTGAAGACACTGCCCACCTCCGGCAAGACTGGCGCAACTGTCCAAATTCTTGGAAGCAATCTCGCCGGTGCTACCAGTGTCAGCTTCAACGGCGCGACGGCGGCGTTCATGGTAGTCTCCAGGACCTTGATCTCGGCCACTGTCCCAGCCGGCGCGACCACCGGCTTCGTGACGGTAACCACACCGAACAGAACCCTGAAAAGCAACGTGAAATTCCAGGTCCGGCCGTGAAGGTGATACAAGGAGAAAAAAGACCATGAGAAGCAAAGCATGAATCAAGTGACGGCGTTGGCGGGAGCGCCACGCTGAAGAGTAGGTCGCGGACGACGGTCGGCCTACTCTGCCTGGTACTGGCGTGGCAATTGTGTCGCCTGCGCAGGAGCGGCAGCCCTCGCCAGACACGGCGACGTTCAAAATCCTGGCGACCTTCGATGGGTCAAACGGAAATTATCCGCAGATTGGCATAGTCCAAGGCTTTGACGGCAGCTTCTACGGAACGGCCGTCGAGGGAGGAATGAGCGGCCTGTCCAGCGGCGCAACCACCGGCTTCGTCACCGTAACTACACCCAGCGGAACGCTGCAGAGCAACGTGAAGTTCCATGTCCGGCCGTAGGCCACACTACACTTTATAGGAGAACAACCATGAGAAACAGAAAACACAGCAAGATTGAAAGCGCTCGTCCAAGCGCAACGCTGAAACGTGGACCGAGGACTATCTGCCTGCTCTCGCTGGCCTTAGCGACGGCGATGATGTCGGCCGGGCAGGACGAGCCTACACCGGAAGCTGTCAAGTTCAAAACCCTCGTCAACTTTAATGGCGCCAATGGTTCTTTGTATCAAGGCGCAGGTCTTTATCCGACGCAGGGCACGGATGGCAACCTGTACGGTACTACCCTGTGCGGCGGAGTGAACACTGGGGCGCAGTGTGGATTTGGATCTGCGTTGGGGCCGGGGTCGTTTTTCAAAATGACTCCGGGTGGCAAGCTAACCACGCGTTACAGCTTTTGTGCCCAAGCAAACTGCGCGGACGGAGAGGACCCCGAGATAGATGGCCGGGTAATACTGGGCACCGACGGGAATTTTTACGGGGCCACTCTAAACGGGGGGGCGTACGGCTTAGGCACGATCTTCAGAATCACGCCCGCCGGCGCTCTGACTACACTCTACGCCTTTTGTCCCGATCAGCCCAACTGCGCTGGCGGCGACACAAACTTCGATGGTGTGGTGGAAGGTGTTGACGGCAACTTCTATGGGGTGTCTCCTGGTGGCGGTACTGGCGGGTGCGGGACGGGCGTAATCCTCGCGGGCTGCGGTACCGTCTATAAGATCACTCCCGCGGGCGCGTTTACCGAAATTTATAGCTTTTGCTCCCAGGCCAACTGCGTGGACGGATCCGGACCATCCAGTAGCTTACTTGCAGCCGCCGACGGCGAACTCTACGGGATTACCGCCTATGGGGGAGCAAACGGAGCGGGTACGATCTTTAAGATCACTGTGAGCGGCAAACTCACCACGCTGTATAGCTTCCCCGCTGGCCTCTCACCTTGCCCGTCAGACTATACGCCTGATTGCGGTCCTTTGATTCAGGCCAGCGACGGCAATATCTACGGGGCCGGCACTTATGGCGGCGCGAATGGCGGCGCCGGCGGTCTTCCTGGCGGTGGGAGTTTCTTCAAACTAACTCCCGGGGGCACATTCTCAACCGTGTATAACTTTTGCTCGCAACCCAGCTGCGCCGACGGCTCCAATCCTATCGGACTGGTACAGGGAAGTGACGGCAACTTCTATGGGGCTACCTATCTCGGCGGCACGCAAAGCCCCACTTGTTTCGGCAGTAGTTGTGGCACGATCTTCAGAATCACCAGCAGCGGCGCGCTGAAAACTTTGCACAGTTTCAGCGGCGCGGACGGCACCTTTCCCACCGGCGTGGTTCAGGCTACGAATGGAGCGTTTTACGGAACGGCCAGTTCTGGCGGAGCCAACGCGGATGGCACGGTGTTCACGCTGTCAGTGGGGCTTGGCCCGTTTGTTGAACTGCTACCTGGCTCCGGGAAGGTGGGAGCAACAGTTCAGATCCTGGGCACCAATCTGACTGGTGCGACTGCGGTCAGCTTCAACGGCGTGGCGGCAGCGTTCACAGTGGAATCGAAGACGCTAATCTCTGCCACCGTTCCCACTGGCGCGACCAGTGGCTTCGTCACCGTAACTACACCCAGCGGAACTCTGCAGAGCGACGTGAAATTCCACGTCCGGCCGTAGCGCATCGGCTGGGAAACAGCGACATAGCGCGGGGCCGCCGCATGGCCCTGCGCTTTACCCTCGCACCACGATATTCACCAGCTTGTCCGGCACCACGATCACCTTGGCCACCTGCTTACCGTCGAGGTACGGGCGGGCCTTGGGATCGGCGAGCGCCTGCTCTTTGAGTGCATCCTCGGCGGTGCCGAAGGGTACGAAGATGCGGCTGCGCAGCTTGCCGTTCACCTGCACGACGATTTCGGCCAGGTCCTCTTTGGCGAGTTCGGGATCGTACGACGGCCACGCCTGCCGGAACACGGGACCTTCGCGGCCCAGCTCCTCCCAAAGCTCCTGCGCGAGATAAGGCGCTAAGGGCCCGAGCAGCAGCGTGAGTTTCTCGAGCACCTCCGCCACCGCCGCGCCGGAAAGCCGCGCCTCTTCGGCATAAAGGTCGTTCACCAGTTCCATGATGCCGGCGATCGAAGTATTGAAATGCCAGCGCGACTCGAAGTCTTCCGTGATTTTGCGAATGGTCTGGTGCAGCTTGCGCAGGATCTTGCGGTCGGCTTCAGGCTCGCCCCCCCCCGCACGTCCGGCGTTGCGCGTCGCGAAGCGGTAGACGCGCCCCAGGAAGCGATGAATCCCGTCGGCGCCTTCCCAGCGCCAGTCCACTTCCTTCTCCGGCGGCGCGGCAAACAGCACAAACAGGCGCGCGGTATCGGTGCCGTACTTGTCGGCGAGCGGATCGGCGCCTACCACGTTGCCCTTGGACTTCGACATCTTGGCGCCTTCGGCGATCACCATGCCCTGCGTGAACAGCCGCTTGACCGGCTCGCTGTTTTTGACCAGGCCGATATCGCGCATCATCTTTGTGAAGAAGCGCGAATAAATCAGGTGCAGGATGGCGTGTTCGACGCCGCCGATGTACTGGTCGATCTCGAACCAATAGGCGATCTTGGCGGGATCGAACGGCATGCGGTCGTTGTGCGCATCGCAGTAACGATAGAAATACCAGGACGAATCGAAGAACGTGTCCATGGTATCGGTCTCGCGGCGCGCCCCCCCCCCGCAGCGCGGGCAATTCACGTTGACGAATTCCGGCACATCGGCGAGCGGCGAGCGGCCCTTGCCGGTGAAGCGCACGTCGAGCGGCAGCACGACGGGCAGTTCGCTCTCGGGCACCGGCACCACGCCGCACTTCGGGCAGTGGATCACCGGAATCGGGGTGCCCCAGTAGCGCTGGCGCGAGATGCCCCAGTCCTTGATGCGAAACGTGACGGCGCCCTTGCCGAAGCCTTCCGCCTCGGCTTTGGCGGTCATGCGGCGGCGGGCCTCGGCGCTGGGAAGGTTGGACCATTCGCCGGAATCTTCGGTCACGCCGTCGTCGCAGAACGCCGTGCGCATCTCGCCGACGCGGGCGAGTTCGCCATCGGCCGGCCGAATCACCGGGCGGATCAGGATGTCGTACTTGGTGCAGAATTCGAAGTCGCGCTCGTCGTGCGCGGGCACGGCCATGATCGCGCCCGTGCCATAGGTCATCAGGACGAAGTTGCCGACCCACACCGGCACGCGCTCGCCGCTATACGGATTCACGGCGAAGTGGCCGGTGGAGAAGCCTTCCTTTAAAATGTCGCCCGGATCCTTGGCGGCGCGCGCATCGAGCATGGCTTTGGCCTGCGCCTGTCCTTCGGCGCTGGCGAGGCGCGCGACCAGCGGATGCTCCGGCGCGAGAATCACGCACGTCGCGCCGAAAATAGTATCGACGCGCGTAGTGAATACGCGAATGGGCTCGCCGGTGGGGTCGAGTTTGAAATCGATTTCCGCGCCTTCGGAGCGGCCGATCCAGTTGCGCTGCATCAGGAGCACGCGCTCGGGCCATCCGCCTTCGAGCTGCTCGGTGCCCTGCAGCAATTCGTCGGCGTAATCGGTGATGCGCAGGAACCACTGTTCGAGCGCGCGCTGCTCGACCGGCGTCGATTCGTGACGCCAGCAGCAGCCATCCACAACCTGCTCGTTGGCGAGCACGGTGGCGCACTCGGGGCACCAGTTCACCAGCGCTTCTTTGCGATACGCCATGCCGCGCTCCAGCATTTTCAGGAAGAACCACTGGTTCCAGCGATAATATTCCGGCTCGCAAGTGGAGATTTCGCAGTCCCAATCGTAGCTGAAGCCAAAGCGGCGGTGCGTCTTCTTCATGGCCGCGATGTTGGCCAGGGTCCACTCGCGCGGATGGCGCTGATTGGCGATGGCGGCATTTTCGGCGGGCAGGCCGAAGGCGTCCCAACCCATGGGGTGCAGCACGTTGAAGCCGCGCATCCACTTGTAGCGCGCCAGCGCGTCGCCGATCGAGTAGTTGCGGATGTGGCCGATGTGCAGCGTGCCGCTCGGATAGGGCAACATCTCCAGCACGTAGAACTTCGGCCGCGTGGAATTTTCCTCGGCCTTGTAGAATGCGGCGTTCTCCCACCGCGCGTGCCATTTCAGCTCGATCTGGTTGTGGTCGTACTGCTTTTCGGGCATAGCTTCTTTAACGCTTCCATGTTGCGGCGATCCGTGCCTTCGGGCTTCTGCGGCGTTTCCAAAATAAACGGCTTCGTGCGCAGCAGCGGATGCGCCAGCATGCGGCGGAATCCGGCTTTGCCGATGTGCCCTTCGCCGATGCTCGCATGGCGGTCGACGCGCGACGCGAACGGCTGCTTCGAATCATTCGCGTGCATGAGCCGCACGTTTTCGATTTCCAAGATTTGGTCGGCTCGGCGCACCGTCTCACCCAAGCCCGCGGCGCTAGACACATCGTAACCGGCGGCCAGCAAATGGCAGGTGTCCAGGCAATAGCCCACCGGCACATCAGTTAGCGCGGCGGCTTGGTCGCGCATCGCCCGCAGCTCTTCGAACCGGCCGCCGATCTGCGCTCCGCAGCCGATGGTGTTTTCGATCAGAACCGTCACACCGTCGCGGCGCACCCCTTCGACCGCGTCGCGCAAGCCCTGTGCGAATCCGGTGATCCCTTCTTCGAGCGATTGGCCCCTGTAGCTGCCCGGATGCAGCACCAGGTACTCAGCGCCAATCGCCGCGGCGCGGTCGTATTCCAACCGGAAGCAGGCGATCGACCTCGCGCGAATCGCTGCATCCGCCGAAGCCAGGTTCACCAGATAATTCACATGAATCGCGAGCGGATACAAGTCGAGCCGCTCGCGGGCGCGCCGCAGCAAACGGATCTGGTCGCAGCTGTGCGATGAAGCACGCCACATGCGCGGGCTCGAAGAAAAAATCTGAAACGTGTTCGCACCCAACGCGGAGGCCTGCAAAGCGGCACTTTCGAGCGACTCAGCTATAGAAGTGTGGATTCCTATGCGCAGAATACTATGGTAGCAACTGCACTCGAAATCATGCAGCTTGCGGCGCCCGCCCGCGCCGCGCTAACGTAGTTTGGTCAAGCATGCCCTGGTTCAGAAAAGAAAATTCGCAGCCCGAAAAGGTGGCTAAGATCGACGACGCCGCGCGCAAGGTCCGCACGGAGGGGTTGTGGGTCAAGTGCGAAGGCTGCCGCCAAATCATCTGGAAAAAAGATCTGGAGGCCAACTGGAACGTCTGCCCGAAGTGCGGTGTCCACACGCGCATCGACGCGGCGGCGCGCCTGCGGTTGCTCTTCGACGGCGAATTCGAAACCTTCGACACCGGCCTGCGCTCCGCCGATCCGCTGGGGTTTTTCGATTCGAAGCCGTATGGCGAGCGCCTCGACAGCATGAAGCAGGCCACCTCGCTGGCGGACGCGCTGATTTCGGCGAGCGGAACGCTGGCGGGCCGGGCCGTGCACATCTGTTCTATGGAAGTGCGCTTCATCGGCGGCAGCATGGGCTGCGTGGTGGGCGAAATGATCACGCGCGCCATCGAGCGCTCGATTGCGCGGCGCGCACCGCTGATCGTGGTGTCGGCTTCGGGGGGGGCGCGCATGCAGGAAGGCGCCGTCAGTCTGATGCAGATGGCCAAGATTTCCGCGGCGCTCATGCGTCTGGATCAAGCGCGCGTGCCCTTCATCAGCGTGCTGACCGATCCGACGACCGGCGGCGTGACCGCCAGTTACGCCATGCTGGGCGATTTGAACATCGCCGAGCCGGGGGCGCTGATCGGCTTTGCCGGGCCGCGCGTTATCGAGCAGACCATCCGCCAGAAGCTGCCTGATGGATTCCAGCGCAGCGAGTTTTTGTTGAAGCACGGTATGCTGGACGCCATCGTGCCGCGCCTGCAAATGAAAGGCTACATCGCCAGCGCGCTGCGCTTCTTTGTCGACTGAGCGCGCGTGAATTATCCCGATTCCGTCCGGTTCCTGTACTCACTCGGCAACGAGGTCAAGACCGCCAAGCTCGGGCTGGAGCGCATCACGGTGCTGCTGGGTGCGCTGGGCGATCCGCAACGGGCGTGCCGTATTGTGCACGTGGCGGGCACCAATGGCAAAGGCTCGACGTGCGCGATGATCGAATCGGGTTTGCGCGCCGCCGGCCATCACACCGGCCTGTTCACCTCGCCGCACCTGATCGAGCCGACCGAGCGCATCCGCATCAACGGTGAGCCGATTTCGGCGGAGCGCTTCACGGCAGCCTTCGATCAGGTGCATGCCTGCGCGGAGACGCTGCTGCGCCAGGAGCGCATCGATCTGCACCCCACCTATTTCGAAACGGTGACGGCCATGGCGTTTCTGCTGTTTCGGGACGGCGGCGTCGAGTTCGTGGTGCTCGAAGTGGGTCTCGGCGGACGTTTGGATGCGACCAACGTGGTGACGCCGGAGTTGTGCGTTATCGCCTCGATTGATTACGATCACGAGGCGTTTCTGGGCAAGAGCCTCGCATCCATAGCTTGGGAAAAAGCGGGCATTCTGAAGCTGGGCGTTCCGGTCATGTTCGCGCGGCAACGTGCGGAGGCGCTCGCAGTGCTCGATGCGCGTGCGGCGGAGTTGGGCGTGCCGGTCGCGCGCGCCACGGACCTGCCGATTTCGGACGTCGCCCTGCACGCCCGCGGCAGCGATTTCAAGTGGGCGGGCACGCCGATGAGTTGTCCGCTGCCCGGTGAGCACCAGGTCGAAAACGCCGCCGCCGCCATCGCCGCTCTCGAACGGCTCGGCATTCCGCGCGACGCGATCGAGCGGGGTATCGCGCAGACCGTGTGGCCCGGCCGGCTGGAGCGCGTCGCGGTGAATCCTGAAATCATCCTGGATGGCGCGCATAATCCCGCCGGCGCACGCGCCCTGGCCGCATATCTCGACCGCTTCTACGACCCCGCCCGCGTGTGGCTGATCTACGGCGCCATGCGCGATAAAGCCGTCGCCGAAATCGCGGCAACGTTATTTCCGTACGCGCGACATGTGATCGTCACCGCGCCCGCGCAGGCACGTGCGCTAAGGCCGGAGACGATTCACGAACTCGCGGACCACGATTCAATCCAGGTGGCGCCGAACATTCAGGCCGCACTCGCGCTGGCGGCCGCCGCCGCGCCCGAGGATGCTATCTTCATCACCGGCTCGCTCTTTCTCGTGGGAGAGGCGCGCGCGCTGTTATAATTCGCGTTCGTGCCAGCCATGCTCAGCCGGTTGCGAGCCTACCTCCTTATCGATCCTCTGATTATTTTGGCGACTGTGGTCTTCGGGATCATTTCGCTGCTGACTTCCGTGTTCGATAAGAGCGGCCGCACGCAACATGCCGTGGCGCGCTTGTGGGCGCGCACTTTGCTGGCGGTGAGCGGCGTGCGTGTGCGCGTCGAGGGTTTGGAGAAACTGCGCCCAGATTGCGGCTATGTGCTGGTGGCCAACCATCGCAGCTACATGGATACGCCGGTGATCATGGCGCACATTCCGCTGCAATTCCGTTTTTTCGCCAAGAAGGGACTGTTCCGCATCCCACTGCTTGGCGGGCACCTGCGGCGCGCCGGACATTTGCCCGTGGTGCGCGAGAATCCGCGCGCGTCGGTCAAGAGCCTCAGCGATGGCGCGCGCCTGATTCGCGAGCGGAACCTCTCGGTGCTGATCTTTCCGGAAGGTGGCCGCGCGCCGGCTGACATGCGCGAGTTCAAAGAGGGCGCGGCGTACCTGGCGATCAAAGCGGGTGTGCCGGCGGTGCCCATCGGGATTGCAGGCACGCGCGAAGTGCTGCCGATGGAATCGTCCCACGTGCGGCCCGGTGCGGTGACCGTCCGTATCGGCGACCCCATTCTAACGGAAGGCGTGCGGGGCGACTACCGCGGCGAACTCAGCCAGTTGTTGCAGCAGAAGGTTGCGGAGTTGATGGGAGAGAGCATCGCCGAGGCGGCGCCGGTGGCAGAGCCCCCCCGGCTGTGATCCTGATGTCTTACCTGCCTGCAGCTTCGAAAAAATGAAGTACGTCATCTTGATTTCTGAACGCAGCTCTTGTTCTGCGTGCCCCCGTTATCGTATTTGTTCGCGTATGGCAGTGTAGCGTGGATCGCCGCGTAGCGGGGCGAAGAGAGGTTGCCGGTCCAGGCGCTCGCCGTCGCGGAAACCGGCCGCCACCGCCTGTTCCAGGGCCTCGATCGCCCGCTTCCGGTTGCCGGCGCCGGCCTGGGCCAGTGCCAGCGAATAATATACCCACGCATCGTCCGGCTCGATCAGCACCGCCAATTCCCATTGGCGCGCGGCCGCGCTGTAGTCCTTCTTGTCCAGCAACTCGCGGCCCTGTTCGCTGGCCCTGACCGCAGTTCCCCCAAGCACCTGCCGCGCCAGCCTGCGCCCATCGCTATCGGCTTTCTCCGCGCCTTCCGCCCGCCACTTGCCGATCAGCTTGCGCTGGTTCCCGGCGTCGGCCAATTCCTGCACTGCACGGGAATAGCGCGCGGCGAGTTCGCGCTCGCTCCGCGAGTCTTCGGCAGCCTTGGGGGGCACGCGCCCGCCGAAGAATTCCAGCGCTTCCGCGGCCAGCGGTGCGGGCAGCCAGTCGTGTCCACCGTCGAACTGCGCGAAACGGTGGACCACGCCGCGGCGCGCCAGTTCCCGGCTCAAGGCGTAGAGCTCGTGATAATTAAAATCGTCGACACCGGCCGCGGCGTAGATCCGGAACTTGATGGCATCCGGGATCTGGCTCTCGCCGAAACCCGCACCGCTAGCCACCACGCCCGCCAGCGAACCATTTCGGGCCCAGGCCAGCGCCAGCCGCGCTCCGCCGGAGAACCCCGCCGCGTACATCCGCTGATCGTCGATATGCAAGCGCGCATGCGTGTCGGCCAGCATGGCTTCGATCGCTTCCCGCGCGGGCTCCAGCGGCCCGTTGCGCGAATTATTCGAGCCGGCCACCAGGAAGCCGGTCTTCTCCGCTGCGTCCGCGAACCGCGCCACGGCCAGTCCCCCGCGTGCGTCCGGATCCAGGCAATACAAAATGGGCCAGGCGCGTTGCGCCGTGTAGTCCTGCGGCAGGTATAGTGCGTAGCTTTGCCCAGGCCGTCCGGCGCAGGCGACGCTTTCCAGCACGCGCCCACGCGGCAGATCCTCCGCCAGAATCAGGCTGGCGGCCAGTAGCGCGCCGCCACAAGCGACTCCAAGCAAGCGTAACACTCTCCATTGCAGCATATTGCCAGCAGACGCGAGCCGGGTAAGGTGAATTAAGGTTCGAGCTTGAACACGACTCCGCAGCCAGTGGCTGCACCGGTGAAGAACCATGAAACCCGTTAAGGCTTCAGCTTGAATACGACTCCGCAGCCAGTAGGCGCCACCCTCAACGAACATGACGCGCTGCTATTGCCTCCATATGGGGTAGCGCCGTAGAGGTTGCCTGCGGAGTCGCGGATCACGCCTGCCATGGGGACTCCTCCATCGGTTCCGTCTGTGAAGGTGTAAAGCACCGTTTCCTTGCCAGCGGTATCCAGCTTGTAGACTACTCCGCAGCCAAAAGGGAAGGGGAAAAACTGCGAACACTGGCCAGTGCCGCCGTATCCGGTAGTCCCATAGAGATTGCCGTTAGATTCCCGGATCACACCGGCTAAAGGGGTGGCGCCGTCGGTCCCTCCTGTGAAGGTATAAAGCACTGTCTCCTTGCCGGTGTTATCCAGCTTGTAGACTACTCCGCAGCCAGGACCAGGATTACCGCACCCCGGCACGTTGCCGCCTCCGGCCGCGGTCCCGTAAAGGTTGCCTGAAGAGTCCAGAATCACACCAGCTACAGGATTAGCACCGTCGGCTCCTCCTGTGAAGGTATAAAGCACCGTTTCCTTGCCGGTGGTATGCAGCTTGTAGACTACTCCGTAGCCACCAAAAGATGCCGAGCTGCCGCCAAGGAAAGTGGCGCCGTAAAGGTTGCCGGCCGAGTCCTGGGTCACACCGGCTTCTGGGTCGCCTCCGTCCGCTCCTCCGGAGAATGTGTAGAGCACTGTTAACTTGCCAGTAGTGTCGAGCTTGTAGACTACTCCGCAGCCAAGACTAGGACCGCCATTGCCACACCCCGGCATGTGGCCGCCTCCGGACGTAGTCCCGTAAAGGTTGCCGGCCGAGTCACGGATCACACCGGCTTTTGGGTAGCCTCCGTCCGCTCCTCCGGTGAACGTGTAGAGCACTGTTTCCTTGCCGGTGTTATCCAGCTTGTAGACTACTCCGTAACCGGCGCCGCCGTCGTAGGTAGTCCCGTACAGATTACCTGCCGAGTCCCGGATCACGCCGGCGTAGGGGTAGGCTCCATCCGTGCAGTTCGTTTGGGAGCAAAAGTTGTACAGCACCGTCTCATGGCCGGTCGCATGCACCTTATAGACGACGCCCGCACCCGCTGTGCCGCCACCAGAAGTCGTGCCGTAGAGGTTGCCGGCCGCGTCGCGGATCAGACTCCCCAATTGAGGATTAGCCCCGCCGGTTCCATTAAAGGTGTGCAGCACGGTATAGGTCGACGCCCCTGCAAGTGGCGTCGCGATGGCCGTCAACACCAGCAATAGCTCCAATAGCACCAGCGTACCGCCTGGCTGCCCCTTCTCAGCTTTCGAACTCCATTTGTCAAACATATCTCATACCCTCCTGGAGTAATGAAACTTCGGAGCAGATCGTTTCATCAACCTACTTGAGGCAGCCCGCCGCGCGTCAGCTTGTCTTATCCTTCGCGTAACACAACGGATCCAGCACGCACTCCGCACACCGCGGCTTTCGCGCCTGGCACAACGCCCGCCCATGATGAATGATCTGATGCGAGAACAGAATCCAGCGATCCTCCGGAATTGTCTTTATCAAATCCTGCTCGATTTTGACGGGTTCGGTGTGCTTGGTCAGATCGAGCCGGCGGGAGACGCGCTGCACATGCGTATCGACGACCACGCCGGAAGCAATCCCATAGGCGGTGCCGAGTACGACGTTGGCGGTCTTGCGCGCCGCGCCGGGGATCGAAAGCATCTCGTCCATAGTTTTCGGCACCTGGCCGCCGAACTCATGCACCACCTTCTTCGCCGCGCCCACGATGGATTTCGCTTTGTTATTGAAGAAGCCGGTGCTGCGAATATCGTTGGCGAGCACCTCCGGGCGCACGGCGGCGAAATTCTGTGGCGTGGGATATTTGGCGAACAGGCCGGGCGTCACTTCGTTCACGCGCTTATCGGTGCACTGCGCGGAAAGAATCGTCGCGACCAGCAGTTCCCAAGGGTTGTGGTGATGGAGCGCGCAGGTAGCGCCCGGATACATCTGGTCGAGGCCGCGCAGAATCTGGTCCACGCGAGCGCGCCGTTCGGCGGCGGTCTTGGGTCGCTTTGGCTTGGAGGGCAAGGGCTACGCTAAGCTGGTAGGATACCATGTCGCTTCACAAAATCTGTTTCGCATTGGGATTGACGACAGCGCTGGTGTCGGCCGCGCCGGCCACGGCGCCGCTGCTGATCCACAACGCGCGCGTGTTCGACGGCGAGCGCGTGATTCCCCAGGCGGACGTGTTGGTGCGCGACGGGCGCATCGCTGAAATGGGCGCGCACATCGCGGTGCCGGAGGGCGCGCAGGTGATTGACGGCGCGGGCAAGACGCTTCTGCCGGGATTGATCGATGCGCACGCCCACGTCTTTCAGGTCGACGCCCTCAAGCAGCAACTGGTCCTCGGCGTAACCACCGTGCTCGATATGTTTACCGACTACAAGTTCGCCGCCAAGATGCGCGAGCAACAGCGCGCCGGCCAGGCCACGGACCGCGCGGATTTGTACTCCGCCGGTACTCTGGTCACCGCGCCCGGCGGCCATGGCACCGAATACGGCCTGCCCATTCCGACCCTGAAAGATCCGGCGGACGCGCAGGCGTTCGTGGATGCGCGCATCGCCGAAGGATCGGATTACATCAAGCTGATTCTGGATGACGCGACGGCCTACGGGAGCCATCGGCCCACGCTGAGCAAGGAGACGCTGACGGCCGCGATCGCCGCGGCGCACCAGCGAGGCAAGCTGACGGTGGTGCACATCGGCACGCTGGCGGACGCGGAGGAGGCTATCAACGCGGGAGCCGATGGGCTGGCGCATTTGTTCGTCGGGCCGAAATCAGACCCGGATTTCGGCAAACTGGTGGCGGAGCATCACGCGTTCGTCGTGCCCACCCTGACGGTGCTCGAAACCGTGTGCGGCCATCCGGGCGGTGAGCCGCTGCTGAAGGATGCGCGCCTGACTCCGTATCTGGATCCGGGAGACAAGGCCAACCTCCAGCACGGCTTTTCGCTACCTAACCCGCCGAGCTGCGCTGGCGCGTTTGAAGCGGTCAAGCAGTTGAAGGCAGCGGGAGTGCCCATCCTGGTGGGCGATGATGTGCCGAATCCGGGTACGGCGCCGGGCGCGACCGAACATCGCGAATTGGAATTGCTGGTGGAGGCCGGGCTGACGCCTAGCGAAGCGCTGGAGGGTGCGACCTCTGCGGCGGCGCGCGTTTTCAAACTGGAGGATCGTGGCACGATTGCACCCGGCAAACGCGCTGACCTGCTGCTGGTGAATGGCGATCCGACCGCGGATATCAAAGCCACGCGCGATATCGCAGGCGTGTGGAAGGACGGCGTGGCGGTGGACCGCGCGGCTTATCGTGCGGCAGTCGCGAAGGAAGCCGCGCAAGCCAAGGCGGAGGCTGCCGCGGCGCCGCCCAAGGGATCGGAGAGCGGGCTGGTAAGCGACTTCGAGCAGGAAAAGCCGGAGGCCAAATTCGGCGCCGGTTGGATGGTCTCGACCGACTCGATCATGGGCGGCAAGTCCACCGCCAAAATCCGCATCGCGCCGGGCGGCGCGCAAGGCAGTAAAGGATGCCTCGATATTACGGGCGAAGTGGTAGAAGGCTCGGGCCCGGGGCGCTGGGCAGGCGCGATGTTCTCGCCCGGTCCGGCGATGATGGCGCCGGCGAACCTGTCGTCGCAAAAGAGCCTGTCATTCTGGGCGCGGGGCGAAGGCCGGCCCTATACAGTCATGATTTTTGCGAAGAGCCTGGGTTTCATTCCGGCCAGGCAGACGTTCACCGCGGGGCCGGAGTGGAAGCAGTTTACGTTTCCGCTGGCGGCGTTCAACGGCATCGACGGGCGCGATCTGATGGGCGTGTTTTTTGGAAGCTCGCCCACGCTGGGAAAATTCGAGTTGTCGATCGACGACGTACGGTTTGAGTGATATGAAGACCTACCGGTTGGACTGTTCGATCACGGTGCCGGTGGCGGTGCGGGAGGCTTTCGCGTTTTTCGAAAGTCCGTACAATTTGGCGCGTATCACGCCGCCGTGGCTGAATTTGCGCATCACCTCGCCGGAGCGCATTCGCATGGCGAAAGGCGCGGAGATCAACTATCAGATTCGCTGGCTGGGATTGCCGATCAACTGGAAGACCGTGGTTGCGGAGTACGAGCCGCCGTTCTTTTTCGTGGACG
>Ga0073928_10006992_pt1 | contig 14893 bp, 10 predicted proteins | sample PaiPotPPA55metaG_FD_76969 | JGI IMG/M metagenome (GOLD analysis project Ga0073928, IMG submission 76969) | Iron sulfur acid spring bacterial and archeal communities from Banff, Canada, to study Microbial Dark Matter (Phase II) - Paint Pots PPA... ... | reverse complement strand
TCTCGGGACGCCAGTCCTGGCGACCTTCACCGACCCCGGCGGGGCGGAGCCGGTCGGCGACTATTCCGCCGTCGTCAACTGGGGCGACGGAGCGACCAGCGCCGGGACGATCAACTATCTGGGCAACGGCAACTTCACCGTGACCGGCGGTCACAGCTACGCCGAGGAAGGCGCGGACATCGCATCCGTCACCATACAGCACGATGGCACGGCCGCGGTCACCGTCAACAGCATCGTGACCGTGAGCGACCCGGCGGTAGTCGTCACCGCGGCGTCGGGCCTGAGCGCCACCGAAGGGGCGGCCGGCGCCTTTGCCCTCGCCTCGTTCACCGATCTCGCCGGCGCGGAAACAGCCGGCGATTACCAGGCGACCATCAACTGGGGCGACGGCAGCACTTCTGCCGGCGCGATCAGCTTCAATGCCACCACCGCGACCTTCACTGTCTCGGGGACCCACAGCTACGCCGAGGATGGCTCGTATGGCCCGGTCGTCACGGTCACGCACGACGCGGCCTTGGCCGCAAGCGCCACGGGTGCAGTGACCGTTGGCGATCCGTCCGTTGTCGCGACCGGCGGCAGTTTCAACGCGCTCCGCGGAATCAGCTCCGGCGCCGTGACGCTCGCGACCTTCACCGACCCGGGCGGGGCGGAGGCGCTGGCTGACTATTCGGCCACCATCAACTGGGGCGATGGCTCGACCGGCGCCGGGACGATCAGCTTCAACACGTCCACGGGCGTCTTCTCCGTCGCCGGCTCGCACGCCTATGCCGCATCCGGCAGCTCCATGGCGAGCGTGACCGTCCATCACGACGCCGCGACAGATGCCGTCGTCACGAGCGCCGCGACGGTCACCGATCCGGCAGTCGTCATGACCGGCGCGTATTCGCTGGGCGCGGCCGAAGGCGCGAGCCTTGCCTCTCAGGTCGTGGCGACTTTCACCGACCCGGGCGGCGCGCTGGCGATCGCCAACTACGCCGCGACGATCAATTGGGGCGACGGCTCATCGTCCACCGGCACGCTCAGCTACAACTCCGCGACCGGCGTCTTTAGCGTGGCTGGCGGCCACCTTTACACGGCCGAGGGCGCATACTCCGTCGCGGTGAGCGTGCACGACGGCTCGGCGCCAAGCGCGACCGCGGCCAGCGCCGTCGCCGTTTCCGATCCGTCCGTCAAAGCGACCGGCGGAAACAGCCTCTCGGCCGAGGGTCTGGTCAACACCGGGCCGCAGACCCTCGCCACCTTCACCGATCCGGGCGGCGCAGAGGGCCTGAGCCATTACTCCGCGTACATCAACTGGGGCGACGGCTCCAGCAGCGCCGGCGCGATCTCCTTCAACTCCGCCACCGGCGCCTTCACCGTACAGGGCGGGCATACGTACAACCATGCCGGCTGGCAGACCGTCGCAGTGACGATCCACCACGACGCGGCCATGGATGTGACGGTGACCGACACCGTCCACGTCGTCGCCGACCCGCCCACGCTCACTAACCTGGCAATCACCTCGCCGATCAATGAGGGGGGCACGGCGCACCTGACGGCTGCCATCGGCGAGCCGGTCGGCGGCGGCGCCATGACGCTCCTCGTCAACTGGGGCCCCGGCCAGGGGACCAGCACCTACACCTTCGCCGAGGGGACCACGCACTTTGACGTGACTCACCTCTACAAGGACAACCCCGCGACCCCGGCGACATCGTTCCCCGTCAGCGCCACGCTGAGCAACGCCCAGGGCAGCGCAAGCGCGTCCACCAGCGTCGTGGTGAAAAACCTGCCGCCGGTCCCGGCGCCGATCGTCGGACCGGCAGCCGGCGTGCGAGGCCAGGAGCTGAGCTTCACCGACGCCTTCACCGACGCCGGCGTGCTCGATACCCACGTCGCCAGCGTCAACTGGGGCGACGGCAGCAAGTCCGCCGGCGCCGTGAAAGAAACCAATGGCTCAGGGACGATCTCCGCCAGCCACGTGTTTACCTCGAGCGGCGTCTACAAGGTAGCCCTTACGGTCACCGATAACGACGGCGCCAGCGCGACGATCTACGAGACCGTCACCGTCTCGGCCGTCCTGGTCGAGCCCGACCCCGTCTACGGCGGAACGATGCTCGTCATCGGCGGCACGACCGGCGCGGATATCATCCAGGTGAATGCCACCAGGGGCGGCAGCAACTTGCAGGTGATGCTGGACGGCGCCAAGACCAACGTGCCCGCCACCGTCGGCCGCATCCTCGTGTACGGCCAGGCGGGCAACGACTACATCCAGGTCGGCCACAACGTGGTCACGCCCGCCTTCCTCTACGCCGGCAACGGCAACGACACGCTGATCGGCGGGGGCGGGCCGGACGTGATGGTCGGCGGCAGTGGCAATGACATCCTGGTCGGCGGCTCCAGCCGAAACATCCTCATCGGCGGCGCCGGGTCCGACGTGCTGATCGGCGGCAATGCCGACGACATCCTCATCGCCGGCTATACCGCCTTCGACCACAACGACGCCGCCCTGGCCGCCCTCTTCAACGAGTGGAACCGGGCGACTGTCAGCTACGCCGCACGGGTGAACGACCTCATGCACGGCGGGGGCTTGAACGGGTCGTATGTACTGAACAGCAAGACCGTCTTTAATGACCACGCCACCGACATCCTCGTCGGCAACCGCGGACTCGACTGGTTCATCTTCAGCACCGGCGACCTGATCCTCGATCAAGCGCCGGGTGAGATTGCGACGAGGGTTTGAGTCGAAAGGAATGACGAATGACGAAATTCGAATGACGAATCAAGGTCGAAATTCGAAGTCCGAATGACGAAACAAAAACAGCGCGCACGGAGGGGCATCCTGTTTCATCATTCGGTCATTCGAGCTTGATTCGTCATTCGAATTTCACCCACCAGTCTCTTCAAAACCGCAACCGACTCACCTCCTCTCCTTTAAGGAAAGCGATCGCGGTTTGCCTGATGGTGGGGAGGAACCATCCGGCGGAGTAGTGGCCGCTGGGGAGCCACAGCAGCGTGGGATTGCCCGCGGCCCTCCACAGATCCATTGTGCATCGCTTGGGAATGATCTCGTCCCCGGAGGCGTTGATCATCAGGCACCTTCGCGGGTCGATCCTCGAGGCGAAGTGAAGAGGCTCGATCGGCGCGAAAACCTGTTCGAGCTCCGCCTGGTCGATGCCGTTGTCCAGGAAGCTCTGGCGAATGCGGCGAGTTTCCGGGGCGTGAAAGATCATGGCGGCCAGGTCGCCGCCGGCCAGGATGGGCACGACGCGGTAGAAGTCGCCGTCCACTCCCGCGGCCATTGACGTCATAATCCCGCCCAGGCTGACGCCGGTGATGCCGATGCGCCGGGGATCGATCTCGGCCCGCGACGCGAGGATCGCCTTGGCCCGTCGAATGTCCATTACCGTCTGTTTTGGCGGATCGACCGCGCGAGCCGCGTCCGCTTCGAAGAATCGCATGTGGGCGCCGTTTCTGGGGCGGCGGGCGTTGTAGTAGGCCATCGGCATGTACAGCGCCGCCACGCCTTGTGACGCCATCCCCCGCGCCAGCCCGCGCGGGACAACCGAGTTGCCCGCCATGATGTCGAGCACGATCGCCGCCGGGATTTTTAGGGCGCGGTCCTTCGGCAGATAGAACTCGGCCGGCACGACGTTATTCTCGGGAAACGGGCTCTTGAACGGCGACGGGAACACCAGCCGATATACCTGCACGCCATCGTCCTCCTCGATGAACTGCGTGATGTACTGGAATTTCTCGGGCGGCAGATCGAAGGCCTTGAGCCACGTCGCCAGCTCGCCCCGCGCGCCTTTCATTTGCAGCGGCACGTCGCTTGCCGTGCGGGTCACGACCGGCGCTGCCGGTCGGGTTGTCGCCAGCGGCAGCGCGACAACTCGCACGTGCCCCGCCAGCGCCGACGACGTCCAGAGCAGTAGAACAGTGAATACTTTGAACACGTTCGCCTCCCAACGTCTCGTCACAACGTTTGCAACTCCTTGAGTACGCCTTCGGCTTCGGTCGGGTCCTGCGGCGACTGCTTCCGCAGATCGCGCCAGGCGCGGGCGATCGCCCGCTCGTCGATCTGGTCCAGAGGAAGGAACACGCCCTGCGATTGCCTGGGGGAGAACAGATGATGGGCGACGATGCCGATCCGCTCGGTCCCGGTCTGGTCCAAGGCGGTTGTCGCGCGATCGGCACAAGCCTCCAGAATCGCCCGCAGCGTTTCCGCCGGCCGCGCAGGCTCCCCGCAAAGGCACATCGGTTCCCGAATCTCCCCCGGGCCGATCAGAAACACTTTGGCGGCGCCTTCGCGCGGGCCGTGCTGGAACGAGACGAATTGGAAATCCTTCAGCAGCCGGGCGTGACGGTAGGGGCCCTTGCCGAGCTGTGAGAGCTGATTGACGTACGCCCTGATTTTGGCGGCCGACTCGAACCGCAGCTCGGCCGCCGCCTGCTGCATCCGCCGGCTGTGAGCGCGCACGGCGTCGCCCGGGTCCACCAGCGTCCGCGCGCTCCATTCGATCAGGTTGCGGTATTGTTCCATCGAGATCGATCCATCGCACGGCGCCGGGCACTTGCCCATTTCCTTATACGCGCAGGCCTTGGCGTTAGGTGCTTCGACCAGAATGTTGTAGTAGCGGCACAGGTCGAACAAGTCTTCGACCAGTTGAATGACCCGGGCCGCGGCGTGCTTGTCTTCGACCGGGCCGATGTACCAACCCGGCCGCGACAGGTCCGTCGTCTTGATATACCGCGGGAAATCGGTCAGCGGGTTCACGTGTACAAACCACGCCGGCCGGAACCCGATCATCCCCTGATAGGTCTGCGGAAAAAGCTGCCGGGCGATCTCGTAGTAGAGCCAATCGGCCTCGAACGCGCTGTCCACGCGGCACCACCGCACATGCCGAATGAGATCGCGATAGTTCACGCGCCTGGACGGCCCGACCTGCTCGTCCCCGCCAAGCCGGCGTTTCAGGCTGGCCCGCAGGTTCTTCACGCACAGCAGTTGCACCGGCCAGTCGTCGGCATCGGAAAGCAGGTACACCACCCATTTGGCCGGCGCCGTGCGGAGAAACGCCTCCAAGTCCCCGCCGGGATCGAACGCCACGTGTCGCTCCAGCAATGTGGAGATTTCCAGCATGCCAGTATCTATGGTAGGATCGGCGGGGGGGCTGGAAAATGACGAATGACGGAATTCGAATGACGAATCAATGACGAATGCTCAAATGCTGAGCGCAGCGAAGTCCCGACCCGTCGGGAACGAATGACGAAGCGGGGCATTTCGTTTCGTCATTTGGGCATTCGGGCATTCGTCATTGATTCGTCACTCGTGCTTCGAATTTCGTCATTACTGACGCTCTATCCGTTCTGCAATGCCAACCACAACCTCCCATCCTCTCGTCTCCGTAATCATGGGCAGCAAGTCCGATTGGGAGACCATGCAGCACGCGGCGGCGACGCTCGGACAGTTCGGGGTGCAGCACGAGTGCCGGATCGTGTCGGCCCATCGTACGCCGCAGTGGCTGTCGCAATTCGCGACCGAGGCGGAGGGACGCGGCGTCGAGGTGATCATCGCCGGGGCCGGCGGCGCCGCCCACCTGCCCGGCATGGCCGCCGCGCAGACGATCCTGCCGGTGCTGGGCGTGCCGGTGCAAAGCCAGGCGCTCGATGGCCTCGATTCGCTGCTCTCGATCGTGCAGATGCCCGCCGGTGTGCCCGTAGCCACGCTCGCCATCGGCAAGGCCGGCGCCACCAACGCCGCCTTGCTGGCGATCGCAATCCTCGCCACCTCCCGGCCCGAACTGCGCGAGAAGCTCCGGCGTTACCGGGACGAACAGACCAAACAAATCATGAACGAGCGGCTGCCCTGACCTCTCATGCGCGTGAAGCGATACGACGATCCGCGACGCCGAACGGCGTCCGCATGAACTTCGTCTTTACCCCGCGCGAATTCCGCCGCCGGATACGCCTCCAGTTGCGTCGCCGCCCTCACGCGAAAACTTCTGAACGCCGGCCGCAAATTCGTCTTCCTCTTCACCGACATGTCGAACCCAATCTCCAATCGGATTTATCAGCGGATCGGCTACCGATACATGGGCGACCAACAGAAGATCCTGTTCGATCCCGTTCCCCCGACCTGACATGGCACGTTTGCGTTCTGCGCTCCGCCGTGTACATCTTCCCCACAAATGGCCGGCGTCAGCTCACCGATCCTCCCCGGCGCAACGGTCGGCGTGCTTGGCAGCGGGCAGCTCGGCCGCATGTTCGCCATCGCCGCTAGGCGGATGGGGTATCGCGTCCACACTTTTTCTCCCGATTCCGACACGCCCACCGGCCAGGTTTCGGACGTGGAGATCAAGTCGCCGTACGACGACCTGGATGCCGTACGCGCCTTCGCCCGCGGCGTGAGCGTCGTCACCTTCGAGTTCGAGAACGTCCCCGCGGCCACTGCCCAAGCCGCGGCCGAGTACGCCCTGGTTCGTCCCGCCGGGTCGGTCCTGCACACCACCCAACACCGCCTGCGCGAGAAAGTTTTCCTCTCGCAGCACGGCTTCCCCGTCACCGCGTTTGCCGCCATCCAATCGATCGATGATCTGCGTTCGGCGGTCCGCGACCTGGGCTGTCCGGCGGTCCTCAAGACCGCCTCGTTTGGCTACGACGGGAAAGGCCAGCGCACCATCCGCTCTCTGGCCGATGCCGAGTCGGCCTGGAATGCCGCGCCCGGCGTCGAGCGGATCTACGAGGCATTCGTCGATTTCGACCGCGAGCTATCCGTTATCGCGGCCCGCGGCGCTGACGGGTCCTTCGCCAACTGGGGCGCGATCGAAAACGCCCACCGCAACCACATCCTGGAGCTGAGCGTCAGCCCCGCCGACGTGCCGCCCGCCGTCGCGCGCGAGGCGGTCGAGATCGCCCGTGGCATCCTCGAGGCCCTCGACGTGATCGGCGTCCTGTGCGTCGAGTTCTTCCTCACTCGCTCCGGCAAACTGCTGATCAACGAATTGGCCCCGCGCCCGCATAACTCCGGCCACCTGACGATCGACGCCCACGTGACCAGCCAATTCGAGCAACAACTGCGTGCCGTCTGCGGCTTGCCGCTCGGCTCGACGCGGCAACTGCGTCCCGCAGCCATGGCCAATCTGCTGGGCGACCTATGGGAGTCCGGCGAGCCAAACTGGCCCGCGGCCTGCGCCCTGCCGCAGGTCAAGCTTCATCTCTACGGCAAGTCCGAGCCACGTCCCGGCCGAAAGATGGGCCACCTGACCGCGGTCGCCGATTCCGCCCAGGAGGCCGCCCAGCTTGCCCGCGCCGCCCGCGACGCGCTGACGGCCAAACTTCGCGGATGAATCTCAACGCCGTTCGCGGTTTGCCGCGAACATGAGACAGGCGCGGATGTCCTCGGTGATCAAGTTGGGGAAAAAGGTCTCAATGACGTCCGAGGAATCAAGCGAAGAAGTCGGCGACCGGGCAGGAGAAGCCGCGCAGTACGTCCTCGCCGGTGATGGCGTCGTTGCCGGACAGTTCTGACACGTTGCCCTGCGCCGAAGAGCGCGGGCGGCAGACCTTCACGGTTTGGCATCCGGTAGATTCAGCAGATCTTCCGGGGTAACTGGGGCTGTCGGCGTCGTGACGCTCATGTCAGTAGTTCCTCTGTCAGGAAGTATATCACGTCGGCAGGTATTTCGAGTCTGTTCGGCCATGTGGGTTGACGCGGAGTCAGCGGCCGATAGGGTATCAGGGATTACAATGGGCCAGGACCGTGAGTAGTAAAGTAGCCGCCGGAGGCCGGGCAGGCGGAGGGGGAATTCCTTCGCAATTATCGGCCGCACCCGTCAGTCCACCGCCTCCGGACCGGCACCCGGTCCGCCAGTACAACTCGCCGGAGGCTCTGGCCCGGCTTCCACACTTTTCTTCCGCCAGCAATCGGTTCCTGTTCTTCTGGATGTTCCGGTTCCTGCGGCCGGTGAAATGGGTCGTGGTTGCGGCGTGCCTGTGGGTGACGCTGGCCGTGGCGGTCGAGGTGCTGGTGGTCAACTGGATCAAGCACGCCGTCGACCACATCCAGAAGCTGCTGCCGAACCCCGTCGCGGCCCAAGTGGGGATCTGGAATTGGCTGTGGCGTGACAACACGCCGGACGTCGTGAGCTTCCGCCGGGTGATGCTCCAGCTTGTCGTGCTGATCGGGCTGGCGTTGCTGTTCCGCTACCTCAAAGAGGTGGGGAACACGACGATGAGCATGCACCTGGTCTTTTTTATCCGCGAGGCGGTCTACGACAAGCTTCAGCGCGTCGGGTTCGGGTTTCACGACGCCCTGTCGTCGGGTCAGCTCATCAACCGGGCGCTGAGCGATCTTCAAAACGTCCGCCAGTTCGTCCAGACGGCGGTGTTGACCAATCTGGACATCGTGCTGGCGGTCGGCGGGTACATCATCCTGCTGTTCCAGGTGAACGTGTGGCTGGCGCTGCTGGCGATGCTACCGCTACCGCTCTGGACTTATTACATCCTGCGGTTCAGCAAGATCGTCCAGCCCGCGGCCAAGGCGGTCATGGAGGCGGAGGACAAGAACGTCTCGCTTATCACCGAGGCGATCGCCGGCGTTCACGTCATCAAGGCCTTCGCCACGCAGAAACAGGAGACCGAGAAGTACCACGCGAACTGCGACGATTTCCTGAGGCGCACGCTGCGGCGCATCCGGCTGTTTGCCGACTTCAATCCGGTCATCCGCACTATCGCGATGGCGTCATACCTGACGCTCTTCCTGCTGGCCGGCATCCTCATGATCCAGGGTAAGGTGCAGGCCGGCGGGTTTCTGATCCTCGGCGGGGCAATGAGCGCGATCCTCACGCGATTGCAGCAGGTCTCGACCATCAACGAACAGTATCAGAACGCGATGGTGTCGAGCCGACGGCTTTACGAGGTGCTAACCGCGCCGCCGACCGTGCCGGAGGGGATGCAATGTCAGTTGCTTCCCCCGGGGCCCGGGGCGGTGACGTTCGAGCATGTGACGTTCGGATATGACACCGCCAATCCCGTGCTGCACGACATCCATTTCGACGTTCCCGGCGGCAGCATCGTCGCGCTGGTCGGGCCGACCGGCGCCGGCAAGAGCACGTTGGTGAGCCTCATCTCGCGGTTCTACGACCCGCAAAAGGGCCGCGTGCTGATCGACGGCATGGACGTGCGCGACGCGAGGCTGTCGAGCCTGCGCAGTCAGGTGTCGTTCGTTTTCCAGGAGACTTACCTGTTCAGCGACACCACCGCAGCGAATATCGCGTATGGGCGGCCGGGAATCACCCAGGGCGAGGTCGAGGCAGCCGCCCGCCTGGCCCAGGCGCACGAGTTCATCGAAGCCCTGCCGCAGGGATACCATACGATCCTTGGGGAGCGCGGATCGAGCCTGTCAGGGGGACAGAAGCAGCGCCTGGCGATCGCACGGGCGATTCTGAGCAACCCGCGGGTGTTGGTCCTGGACGATGCCACGGCGGCCATCGACCCGGAGACTGAGGACCTGATCCGCCGGGGCATGCGGCTGGTCATGAACGGCCGGACGACCTTCGTCATCGCTCACCGAATCAGTACGGTGAAGCAGGCGGACCTGGTGATCGTCCTGGAACGCGGCCGCGTCACGCAGATCGGCACGCACGAGCAACTCATGCGCGAGGACGGCCACTATCGCGACATCGCGGCGGTCCAGTTGTATGGGGACGAGGACGTCCGCGGCGCGGCCGAGGATTCTCCATCGCATATGGACCGGCTGCGCGATCCCAAGGGAATCGCCGTCCCCGCGACCGCGCATGAACAGCCGGGAGAAGAGGCGCTATGACCTTTTCGCTGCTCTCCAAACGAAAGGCGCCCAAGGCGGCGACGACGATTTCCTACTCGGCCGACGAGGAGGACGAGGAGCTTCGCTACCGCCCGATCGACCGCAAGCTGCTGGTCCGGACGCTCGAGTTGCTGGCCCCTTACAAGAAGCAATATGCACTGGGCGTATTGCTCGGCGTCGGAATGACGATCGCCGAGATGATGTCGCCCAAGTTCACACAATGGATCATCAACTATGGCATCGGGTACGTGAAAGGGGAGCTGTACCCGATGCCGGCAACCTCGCATCAGGCGATGTGGCACATCGTCCTGCTGGTGTGCCTGTGGGCGGCGGTGCTGACGGTCGCGGTGATTCTTCAGCGATTCACCATTCTCGTGATGACCGGCGCCGGCGAGCGAGTGCAGTTCGGATTGCGGCGAGCGCTGTTCGATCACCTCCAACGGCTCTCGATGAGCTACTACGACCGCACGAAGCTCGGGCGGATCATCAGCCGCTGCACCAGCGACCTTACCAGTCTTCGCGAGATCAACGTCTGGGGCCTGCACACAATCGTGGCCAACGGGCTCATGACGATCGTGGCCGGGATCATGCTCGCCGGGACGAGCTTGTGGCTCTTTCTCTCGGTCGCGTGGCTCGGCATCGTGCTGCTGATCGCCAATCGCATCTATCTCAAGCGAGCGGCGGTCGCCTGGCAGACCGCACGCGAAGGCTGGACGCGCGTCTCGAGCAACCTGGCGGAAAACATCACCGGCATGCGCGTCGTGGCCGCGTTCAACCGCCAGGTGCCCAACCTCGGCGCGTTCAACACTCTCCAGTATGCGAACACCGCCAACAACGTCGCCGTCGCGCGGTTGAACGGCATCTACCAGCCGGTGCTGGAGCTGATCCGATTTGTTGGAAAGGTCACGATCCTGACGCTCGGCGGGTACCTGATCGTCCGCGATTCGCTGGGCAGGGGAAGCGTGGGCAAGGTCATCGCCGCCTATCTGTATTGGGACTGGTTCATGAACCCGATCATCAACTTCGGGACTTTCTACAACCTTCTCATGCAGGCGATGGCCGGCGCCGAGCGGATTTTCTCGCTGCTGGACCTCAAGCCGGAGGTGCAGGACCTGCCCCAGGCCAGGTCGCTGCCGCGGATCGCGGGCCATGTCGAATTCGACCACGTGACATTCGGCTACGTTCCCGATCGGCCCGTCCTGCACGACATCTGCTTCGAGGCCCGGCCCGGGCAGATGGTCGCGCTGGTCGGCGCGACCGGCAGCGGTAAGAGCAGCATCATTTCGCTGATCGCGCGTTTCTACCAGCCCCAGGCAGGCCGCGTGCTCGTGGATGGCCAGGACATACGGTGCGTCACCGGCGATTCGCTTCACCGCCAGATGGGCCTCGTGCTTCAGGTCAACTATCTCTTCAGCGGCACGGTCGTGGACAACATCCGCTATGCCAGGCCCGACGCGACCGAGCAGCAGGTCATCGCCGCCGCCAGGGCGATCGGGTCGCACGAAACCATCGCCGCGTTGAAAGAGGGCTATCGCACCGAAGTGGGCGAGCGCGGGGCCAACATGTCGCTGGGCCAACGGCAGCTCATCTGCTTCACCCGCGCATTCCTGGCCGACCCGCGGATCTTCATGCTCGACGAGGCCACCAGCGCCGTCGACACCGCCACCGAATTGTTGATCCAGCGCTCCCTCGAGCGGCTCCTGGAAGGCCGCACGACCTTCATCGTCGCCCACCGGCTCAGCACGATCATGCGGGCCGACCACATCCTCGTCGTCGACCACGGCCGCATCATCGAGCGCGGCACCCACCGAGAGCTGCTCGACGCTGGCGGGAAGTACGCGCACCTGTACAGGCAGTTCGTCGCGCAAACGGAATGAGGGGCCTCCTCAGATCAGCGACCGGGGTGATCCTCGCACGGGGCTTCAGTTTGTCGTGGCACGGCCGACTCGGCCGTGGTCCAAGGAGCTCCATTGCCAGTTGGTGGCCGATTGTGGAAAGTCCGGTAGCGACACCGGGCTTTCCACAATCAGCCAACTGGCGGTGACGCTCTTTCGCCCACGCCCGAGCGGTCCCGGCGTGCCGGGAGTGAGGGCCTCGCCACGAGCGAGCGTCACACCCCTACCTGCTACCTGTCCCGCCATCTTTGACCTTTCCCCCATGCCCCCATACCTTTGTCGCCATGGACGGATCTCTCGGCGACAAACTTCGCCCCGGGGCGAGGGTGAAGGTGATTCAGCAGATTGCCGGTCGGGACTATACCTGGACGAGCGACGTGGAGGGGACGGTGGTCTCCTACGAGCAGGCTCAGACCGGGAGCTGGTTCGCCCATTCCAGGGGTGACAAGCTCTGGCTCGACCGCCTCACGCTGCGGATGGACGATGGCGAATTGACGACGCTGAACCTGGACGAGTTCAGCCGGATTGAAATTGAGCGCGAGGCCCCGCCGGCGGCGGATGACGAGGCGCAGAAACGCAACGAGACCAACCTGCCGGTGTGAAGACAAATGCTGAATGCTGAATGCGGAATGCTGATTGGAGTGCATTCAGCATTAAGCATTCATCATTCGGCATTCCGCATTATCTTCCCATGGACGCCGCCATTTTCGGACTGATTGTCGCGGACGTGATCGGCGAGCCGATGGACCTGCGTCGCCCGCCTCCGCGGGGCGGGCTGGTGCTGGCCAATTCGGTCACGCTGACGACCGGCGGGAACGTGTGCAACGCGGGCATCGCGATGGCGAAGCTGGGGATGCGTGTCGCTGCCGCCGGGCTGGTCGGCAATGACGTGCTCGGCGCCGCCGTGGTCGAGCGGCTGAAGCAGGCGGGGCTCGACACCTCCGCCGTCTTCACCACCGACCGCTCCCAGACCAGCGCGACCGTCGTCGCGGTCGAGCCGGGCGGCGAACGTTGCTTCTTCCATGTTCTGGGCGTCAGCGCCTTGCTCGACGCCGCCGCCTTCCGCCGGTGCTTCCCGATCTTCGCAACGTGCGGCTACGTGCAGATCGGCTACTTCGGATTGCTCCCCGCGCTGACGCCGCACCTCCCCGATTTGCTGGCCGAGCTGCACCGCTCGGCCCCGAATACCAAAATCGCCCTGGAGACGGTCAATCCGACTGCCCGCCGCGAGTTGCTGGACCCGATCCTGCCGCACCTGGACGTGTTCGCCCCCAGCCGCACCGAGGCCGCCGACCTGACCGGCGAATCCGACCCGGCCAAAATGGTCGCCTCTTTCCGCCGGCAGATGAAGCAAGGCCTGATCGGCATCAAGCTCGACGCCGAAGGGTGCTACCTCGACGATGGCCAGCGGACGGTCAGAGCCCCGGCTTACAAGGTCCAGGTCGTCGATACCACCGGCGCCGGCGACACCTGGTTCGGCGGGCTGCTTACCGCCCTGATCCGCCAAATGCCCCTCGACCAAGCCGCCCGCTTCGCCAACCGCGCCGCCGCCGACTGCTGCACCGCCCTTGGGGCCTCCACGGGCGTACGATCGTTCGACGAAACTCTCGCGCGGTTGTAGCCAAAAGGACAGCCCTTGACGATGCACACCATCGCCAAGGGCTGTCTCATATCCGCTCGCGTTGATCAGGACTTTGCCGCGTTGTACAGGGCCTGATAATCGCTCCCGGCCAGCAGCGTATCCCAGGTGGCGATCCGGGCGATCTGAAGGTCCGCCGGCGTCGCGGCGCCGACCGCCTTTCCGATCAGAGGCGCGACGTTCGAATCGTTGTAGTAGGTGCCGCCGGAGAAATTGGCGGTCCCCGTCGGGCTGGTCGAGCCGCCTGCGAAGATCGCCAGGTTCGGAGCACTGTTGGCGTTGATCTGCACCATGAAAAAGTTAAGTATTTGTTCGGTACCATTGGTTCCGATCGCATAAGGCCCACCGGGGCAATCACTTAGCTGGGCACAGATTTCTTAATCGTCGTTTTTTTTGTCAACGGAGGTTCCGGGAGCGTGCGGGCCGTTGCGGCACCGCCACCGCGGTGATTGAGTGATCCGCCACGAATGCGTAGCTGAGCGGAACGAGGGGCCGAGTGGATGGCCCGATTATCCCTCCGAAAGGCGCGCGGAGGGTGTAAACTCAAGCAAGTCCGTCGGCTGGCCTGCGGGACCGTGGCCCAATCGTCTGAAAGCGAGCGGAAGGGAGCGATTATGAGATCTGGAGCAAGTCAATTTCGGTCTGTGCCTACCGGTGGTTTGTCGTCGGCGGAACCTCAGGCCAAGCGAGGGGTTCCGCTTGTCGGCCTCGCGACAATTATCCTTGCCGTCTCGACGGCACACGGCGCTAACTACGCCCATGACAGCGCCGCCGACCCGGCATACAACGCCGGTTGGGTGAGTGGAAGCAACGGCGGCAGTGGGTGGGGCACCCCCTGGAACATGGGGGGCGTGGGTGGCTCGGAGTTCATTGGCTCCTCCGCCAGAAATGGCGCGAGCATCGATGCTCAAGGACGTGCGTTCGGAATGAAACTCAACGGCGGCGGCAACGGCAATGCGCCCGTCATCGGGGCGTCGCGGCTATTTAGTGGTCTTAACAGTCAGAGGTTCGCCAGCCTTTCGCCTGGCCAGACGCTACAGATCGACATGGAGAACGGCACTCTCGCGGCCGGAGTACATCTAGGATGGGGAGTCTATGGGAGCACTGGCACTGGTGAGCAGCTGGACTTCCAGTTCTTCGCTGACACCACCTCCGCGATCACTCACGGCAAGGCAGATTACTTTGTCGACGACAACGCCGGGTATCGAGACACTGGGGTGCCCCTGACGGACCAGGGAGTTCATTGCGAATTCACCGCGCTCTACCAGTATACCGATGCATCGGAGGACTACGCCCTGGCCATTACGCCGAAGGTCGCCGGCGCCGCAACTACGATGCTCTACGGGAAGACCTCCTTCGGCGGGGTAAACAACGAGCTGTTCCTATTCGACAGCAACGGCAATGCTTCGGCCCCGCCGGACACCGCCGCGGGCTATCTCTACTTCAACAACATGGCGATCGTGCCCGCCGTGCCCGAGCCATCGTCGCTGTTGGTGCTTTCGATAGGGGTCCTGCCGCTGATGCGCGGGCGAAGGCGCTAACCAACGTCGGCATTTCGCG
>Ga0073928_10006991_pt1 | contig 14893 bp, 14 predicted proteins | sample PaiPotPPA55metaG_FD_76969 | JGI IMG/M metagenome (GOLD analysis project Ga0073928, IMG submission 76969) | Iron sulfur acid spring bacterial and archeal communities from Banff, Canada, to study Microbial Dark Matter (Phase II) - Paint Pots PPA... ... | reverse complement strand
GGGGCGCTGCTCGTCGGCGTCAGCGCGGCCAAGGCCCTCGCCCTCGTCGCCGGCCTCCCCTACATCGGGGTGAACCACCTCGAGGCGCATCTCTACGCGGCGTGGCTCGAGGAGCCCGATCTCGCGCCGCCGCTCGCGGTGCTCGTCGTCTCGGGCGGGCACACCCTCCTCGTCACGATGGAGGACCACGGCCGCTACCGGGTCGTCGGCCAGACCGTCGACGACGCGGCCGGGGAGGCGTTCGACAAGGTGGCCCGCCACCTCGGCCTCGGCTACCCGGGCGGCCCGGCCATCGACGCCCTCGCCCGCCAGGGCGACCCGGAGGCCATCCGCTTCCCCCGGGCCATGCCGGGCGAGCCCGACTTCTCGTTCGCGGGCCTGAAGACGGCGGTCGTGAACCACGTCCGCCACCACCCCGACGCCGCCGTCCCCGACGTGGCGGCGTCGTTCCAGGCCGCGGTCATCGACCAGCTCGTCGACAAGCTCGCGACCGCCGCCGACGAGGCCGACGCCCCGACCCTGGTGCTCGGCGGCGGGGTGGCCGCCAACTCGGCGCTGCGGGAGCGGGTGGCGACGCTGGCCGCCGCCACCGGCCGCCGCGCCTTCCTGCCCGCCCCGGCCCTCTGCACCGACAACGGGGCGATGATCGCCGGCGCCGCCTGGTGGCGCTGGCAGGCGTTCGGGCCTACCCCGCTCGACGACGGGGTCGAGCCGACCCTCGGCCTGCCCCTCGCCGGCTGACCGGTCGGGCTTGCCGGGCGTCGCCGGCGCACGGTATCTTGGCCTAGCACTCACACCCGCCGAGTGCTAACTGATCGCCCATCCCCGCCGCAGGAGGCGCACCGCATGAAGCTGCAGCCGCTCGAGGACCGCATCGTCGTCCGGGCGAGCGAGCCCGAGGAGACCACCGTCAGCGGGCTCGTCATCCCCGACACGGCCAAGGAGAAGCCCCAGCAGGGCGAGGTCTTGGCCGTCGGGCCGGGTCGCCGCTCCGAGAACACCGGCGAGATCATCCCGGTCGACGTCGCCACCGGCGACACCGTCGTCTACTCGAAGTACGGCGGGACCGAGATCACCGTCGACGGCGAGGACCTGCTGATCCTCACCGGCCGCGACGTGCTCGCCAAGGTCAAGAAGTAACCAACTCAGCGACGAGCTCGACCCCCGGCCGCGGCCGGGGGTCGAATCGCGTCCGGGTCAGGCGCGCGACGCGACGACGGTGGTGGCGGTGTCCTTGGCCCAGCGGTAGTCGGCCTTGCCGTTCGGGCCCCGCTGGATCTGGTCGACGACCACCACGTGACGGGGCCGCTTGAAGCGGGCCAGCCCGTCGCCGAGGTCCTTCAGCTGCTCCGGGTCGATGCTCGCGCCCGGCTCGGCCGCCACCACGACCGCGACCGCCTCGCCGAAGCGCTCGTCGGGCACGCCGACCGCGACGCAGTCGGCGACCGCGGCGTCGCGCTTCACCGCCTCCTCCACCTCTTCGGGGTAGATCTTCTCGCCGCCCGAGTTGATGCACACCGAGCCCCGCCCGAGGAGCGTGATCGTCCCGTCCTCCTCGACCGTCGCCCAGTCGCCGGGCACCGAGTAGCGGGCCCCGTTGATGGTGCGGAAGGTGGCGTCGCTCTTGGCCTCGTCCTTGTAGTAGCCGACCGGCAGGTAGCCGCCGAGGGCGAGGATCCCGTGCTCCCCCGAGCCGGCCTCGACCTCGCGGCCGTCCTCGGTGAGGACCTTCGTGCGCCGCCCGACCCGGAACCGGGCCGTGCGGGCCTCGTCGCCGGGTGAGGTGAGGCTGGAGGCGAAGCCGACGCCTTCGCTCGACCCGAGGCTGTCGATCATGAACATGGGGTGGCGGTCCTGGAGGGCCGCCTTCACCTCCGCGCTCCAGATCACCCCGCTGCTGATGAGGAGGGCCAGCGACGACACGTCGTAGGGCGCGCCGCGCTCGTCGGCCGCCTCGAGCGCCCGCAGCATCGGCTTGGCGAACGCGTCGCCGACGATGGCCATCTGGCTCACGCCCTCGCGCTCGACCGTCCGCCAGAGCTCGTCGGCGTCGAAGTGCCGCCCCTCCAGCGTCACCACGGTGCCGCCGAGGAACAGGGTCTGCATCGAGGTCATCACGCCGGTGCCGTGCATGAGCGGCGACGCCGGCAGGTGGACCGGTGCTCGTCCGCTCTCGACCACCCGGGCCGCGACGTCACCCGCGTCCGCGGCCTGCTCGGGCAGCGCCTCCCCGAACATCGGGTACGTCTGCTCGGCGAGGGTGCCGTAGAGGTCCTCGCTGCGCCACATCACGCCCTTCGGCATGCCGGTGGTGCCGCCGGTGTAGAGGAACCAGAGCGGGTCGCCCGACCGCGGCCGGCGGGGCGCCGGCTCGTGCGCGGCGAGCAGGTCCTCGTAGCGCAGCGCTCCCTCGAGCGCCGGGCTCCCGTCGTCGACCTGGATCACCGCCCGCAGCCGGGGCAGACGGTCCCGGACTGCGGCCACGTGCTCGCCGAGCGAGCCGTGGAAGACGAGCACCTCGGCGTCGGCGTTGTCGAGGAGGTAGGCCAGCTCGTCCTCGAGGTAGCGGTAGTTGACGTTGACGTGCACCGCCTCGGCCTTGAGGCTGCCGTACATCGCCTCGAGGAACTCGTTCCCGTTGTAGAGGTACAGCGCGACCTTGGCGTCGGGCTGCACGCCGAGGGCCTCGAGGGCGGCCGCGAAGCGGGCTGCCCGCTCGTCGAACTCCCGCCAGGTGAGCCGGCGCTCGCCCTGCACGATCGCGAGTCGGTCGGGGAGCGCGTCGCCAACCGACTCCAAGACCGAGGCCAGGTTCCAGTCCGGCATCGCGCTCCCTCAGGCGTCGCAGCGGCCGAGCCTACGCTGCGGCCCCGTGGCGACGCGCGGGGGTCGACAGCGCATCCCGCGGCCGCCCTCGGTCCGGCCGGGCAGCCCCGCGCCGTGGGCGCGCCTCCCACCCGATCGTCGGCACTTCACGCTCGAGGAGGTACGCGCCGCGTGCGCCCGGCTCCCACCGCCCCGGCACCGGCCCGCGCCGTCCGGGGCCCGCCCGGCGGCGGTGCTCGTCCCGATCTTCGAGGCCGACCGCGAGGCCCGCCTCATCCTCACCAAGCGGCCCGACACGATGCCGTCGCACCAGGGCGAGATCGCGTTCCCGGGCGGGAAGCTCGAGGCGGAGCGGGACGAGGGCCTGCGCGACGCGGCGCTGCGCGAGGCCCAGGAGGAGGTCGGGCTCGACCCGGCCGCCGTCGACGTGGTCGCCGAGCTCGACAGCCTGACCACCGTCGCGGCCCGCTTCGTGCTGACCCCCTTCGTCGGGCTCCTCCCGGCGGCGCCGCGGCTCCGCCCCGACCCCACCGAGGTGGTCCGGGCCTTCGACGTGTCGATCGCCGAGCTGCTCGAGGACGGCGTGTACCGCGAGGAGCGCTGGGACGTCCCCCCCGATCTCGGGGTCACGCCGGGCCGGGACCGGCCCATCCACTTCTTCGAGCTCGCCGACGAGACGGTCTGGGGGGCGACGGCCCGGATCCTGGCCGGCTTCCTCGAGCACCTGACCGCCGAGCGGTGAGCCGACCCGGCGATCGGCCCTCCAGGGGCGGGCGGCCCGGGTCGACAACCTCAGGGCACGTCCGGGAGGCGAGCATGGCCCCAACGACCATTCGAGTGGCACGCCCGCGCCTGCGCCGCAGCGGGCTCGGCGCCCTCGTGGCCGGCGCGGTGCTGCTCGCCGGGTGCCTGGCGGGCGGGCCGGCCCCCGTCGGCCCGGGCACGATCATGGGCCCGAGCACCCTCACCGCGGCCCAGATCGCGGCCTACGTGTGCCACGTCGGGCGCTGCGCGACCTGGCTGCCCGAGATCTCGCCCCAGCAGATGGCCCAGCTGTACATCGACGAGGGCGTCGCGGCCGGGGTCCGGGGCGACATCGCCTTCGTCCAGGGTGTGCTCGAGACGGGCTGGTTCGCCTACCCGGGCTCGCCGCCCCAGAGCTCGGTCCCGCTCCCGCCGCCCGGGTCCACGAGCTGGCCCGGCTACGTGCTGCCGCGCGACCACAACTACGCGGGGATCGGCGCCTTCCCGGGCAGCACCGTCTTCATGCGCATGCCCACCCCCCAGCTCGGGGTCCGGGCCCAGATCCAGCACCTCCGCAACTACGCCGACCTCAGCTCGCGCTCCTGGAACCTCGGGGTGCCGTTCGTGCCCCGGCCCGGCTACGACGCGGTCGCCTTCGACACCTTCCCGTTCAAGGGCTCGGCGCCCCGCTGGATCGACCTCGACGGCCGGTGGGCGGTGCCCGGCACCACCTACGGCCAGACCATCCTCTCCATCTACAACAACATGCGGGCCTTCAACGGCCTGGCGCCGGTCAGCGCGTCGGCCCTCGGTGCGTCCGCGCTGCTCACGACGCAGGACCTCCAGGCGACCACCACCTTCCGGCACTGACGCGAGCCCGGTCAGCGGAAGGCCAGAAGCCGGGCGGTACGATCGGTCCTTCGCGACGGGAGGGGACGCGTGGAAGTCGAGATCGGCATCGGCAAGACCGGACGGCGGGCCTACGGCTTCGACGAGATCGCGGTGGTGCCGAGCCGCCGCACCCGGGACCCCGAGGACATCGACATCTCGTGGGAGATCGACGCCTTCGCGTTCGAGCTGCCGCTCATCGCGGCGGCGATGGACGGCGTCGTGTCGCCCCGCATCGCGGTCGAGGTCGGCCGCCTGGGCGGGCTCGCCTGCCTGAACCTCGAGGGCCTCTGGACCCGCTACGAGGACCCCGAGCCGTTGTTCGAGGAGATCGCCGAGCTCCCGGCCGAGAAGGCGACCCGGCGGATGCAGGAGATCTACGCCGAGCCCATCAACGAGGAGCTGATCGGCGCCCGCGTCCGTGAGATGAAGGCCGGCGGCGTCACCACCTGCGCCTCGCTCACCCCCCAGCGGGTCGAGCGCTACGCCAAGCACGTCGTCGACGCCGAGCTCGACCTGCTCGTCATCCAGGGGACGGTGGTGTCGGCCGAGCACGTCTCGAAGGACGACGCCCGCCAGCCCCTGAACCTGAAGAAGTTCATCCGCGAGTTCGACCTGCCGGTGATCGTCGGCGGCTGCTCCTCCTACTCCACCGCGCTGCACCTCATGCGCACCGGGGCGGTCGGCGTGCTGGTCGGCGTGGGGCCCGGCCACGCCTGCACGACCCGGGGCGTCCTCGGGATCGGCGTGCCCCAGGCCACCGCCATCGCCGACGCGGCCGGGGCGCGGATCCGGCACCTCGACGAGACCGGCGTCTACGTGCACGTGATCGCCGACGGCGGCATGGGCACCGGCGGCGACGTCGCCAAGGCCATCGCCTGCGGTGCCGACGCGGTCATGCTCGGCTCGCCGCTGGCCCGGGCCTACGAGGCTCCCGGCCGCGGGTACCACTGGGGCATGGCCACCTTCCACCCGACGCTGCCCCGCGGCGCGCGCGTGCAGACGGGCCGCATCGCCTCGCTGGCCGAGATCCTCGTCGGGCCCGCGCACGAGAACGACGGCAGCCTCAACCTGTTCGGTGCCCTGCGCACCTCGATGGCGACCACCGGCTACGAGACCCTGAAGGAGTTCCAGAAGGCCGAGCTGATGGTCGCGCCGGCGCTGCAGACCGAAGGCAAGATGCTCCAGCGCGAGCAGCACATCGGCATGGGTCGCTGAGTCGGGCGTTGACGCCCGAGCACGACACCGTCCTCGTCCTCGACTTCGGCGCCCAGTACGCGCAGCTCATCGCGCGGCGGGTCCGGGAGGCGCGCGTCTACTCCGAGATCGTCCCCCGGACCGCGTCGGTCGCGGCCATCCTCGCCCGCCACCCCCGCGGGATCATCTTCTCGGGCGGCCCGGCGTCGGTCCACGTCGACGGCGCGCCCTCCATCGACCCTGCGATCTACGACGCCGGCGTCCCGATCCTCGGCATCTGCTACGGAGCCCAGCTCGTCGCGCAGCAGCTCGGCGGCGAGGTGCGCCGCACCGGCGGGGGCGAGTACGGGCGGACGCCGATGACCCGCACCGGCGCCGGCTCGGTGCTGCTCGGCGACACGCCGGCCGACCAGACGGTGTGGATGAGCCACGGCGACGCCATCACCGGCGTCCCCGCCGGAGCCAGCGTCACCGCGACGACGCCCGGGGCGGCGGTGGCGGCGTTCGAGGACCGGGACCGCGCCCTCTACGCGACGCAGTTCCACCCCGAGGTGATGCACACCGAGCGGGGCACCGAGCTGCTCCGCGCCTTCCTCTTCGAGGTCTGCGGGTGCCGACCGACGTGGACCCACACGTCGATCATCGACGAGGCGGTGGCGGCGATCCGGGCCCAGGTCGGCGACGCCCGGGTCGTCTGCGGCCTCTCGGGCGGCGTCGACTCCGCGGTCGCGGCGGCGCTGGTCCACAAGGCGATCGGCGACCAGCTCACCTGCGTCTTCGTCGACACCGGACTGCTCCGGCTCGGCGAGGCGGAGCAGGTCGAGGAGACCTTCCGCCGCCAGTTCCAGGTCGACCTCGTGCACGTGAAGGCGGCCGACCGCTTCCTCGCCGCGCTGGCCGGCGTGAGCGAGCCGGAGCGCAAGCGCAAGATCATCGGCGAGACCTTCATCCGGGTCTTCGAGGAGGTGGCCGAGGACCTCACCGACGTCCGCTTCCTCGTGCAGGGCACCCTGTACCCCGACATCGTCGAGTCGGGCGGCGCCGACAACGCCACCATCAAGTCGCACCACAACGTCGGCGGCCTCCCGGCCGACATGCGCTTCGAGCTCGTCGAGCCGCTGCGCAACCTCTTCAAGGACGAGGTGCGCGCGGTCGGCGAGGAGCTCGGCCTCCCGGAGGAGATCGTGTGGCGCCAGCCGTTCCCCGGGCCGGGCCTGGCGGTCCGCATCATCGGCGAGGTGACGCCCGAGCGCCTCGAGGCCCTGCGCCGGGCCGACGACGTCGTCACCGAGGAGGTTCGGCGGGCGGGCCTGTATCGTGACCTTTGGCAGAGCTTCGCGGTGCTGCCGGCCGTACGCACCGTGGGCGTCATGGGCGACGACCGCACCTACGAGTACCCGATCGTGGTGCGGGCGGTGACCTCGGAGGACGCGATGACGGCCGACTGGGCTCGACTTCCGCACGACCTGCTCGAGCGCATCGCGTCCCGGATCATCAACGAGGTCCCGGGCGTGAACCGCGTCGCCTACGACATCACCAGCAAGCCGCCCGGCACGATCGAGTGGGAGTGACCCCGATGGACCACAAGAACCTCGAGACGACCGCCCAGGCCCTCGTCGCCCCCGGCAAGGGGATCCTCGCCGCCGACGAGAGCTCCGGCACGATCAAGAAGCGCTTCGACAAGATCGGCGTCGAGTCGACCGAGGCCAACCGCCGCGCGTACCGGGACCTGCTGTTCACCGCCGACGGCATCGGCGACTCCATCAGCGGCGTCATCCTCTTCGACGAGACGATCCGCCAGTCCTCCCTCGAGGGCGACGTGGCCTTCCCGAAGGTCCTCGAGAGCCAGGGCGTCATCCCCGGGATCAAGGTCGACACCGGCGCCAAGCCGCTGGCCCTGGCCGCCGAGGGGGAGACGATCACCGAGGGCCTCGACGGGCTGCGCGACCGGCTCGCCGAGTACCGGGGCCTGGGCGCGCGGTTCGCGAAGTGGCGGGCCACCTACACGATCACCGACGAGCTCCCGTCGCCGTACGCCATCGACGTGAACGCCGATGCGCTGGCCCGCTACGCGGCGCTCTGCCAGGAGGCCGGCATCGTCCCGATCGTCGAGCCCGAGGTGATGATGGAGGGCGACCACACCATCGAGCGGTCCCGGGTCGTCACCGGCAACGTGCTCCAGGCCCTCTACGACGCGCTGCACGAGCAGCGCCTCCACCTGCCCGGCACGCTGCTCAAGCCCAACATGGTGCTCTCCGGCTACGACGCCCGGGTCCAGGCGTCCGTCGACGAGGTCGCCGACCAGACCGTGGCCTGCTTCCGGGAGCACGTCCCGGCCGCGGTGCCCGGCATCGTGTTCCTGTCCGGCGGCCAGAGCGACGAGGACGCGACCGCGCACCTCAACGCCATGAACCAGCGCGGGCCGCACCCGTGGCAGCTCAGCTTCTCGTACGGGCGCGCCCTGCAGGCCGCCGCCCAGCACGCGTGGCGCGGCGACGACGCCAACCGGGCCGCCGCCCAGCAGGCGTTCCTCCAGCGGGCCCGCCTGAACAGCCTGGCCCGATCGGGGAAGTACTCGAGCGACATGGAGCGCGCCGCGTAGGTCGGGCGGGCGTCCGCTTGCGTCGGCGGAGCCGCGGTGCGGGCACTCGTCCAGCGGGTCAGCGAGGCTCGGGTTCGCATCGACGGCGCCGTGGTCGGCGAGATCGGGCTCGGGCTGTGCGTGCTCGTCGGCGTGACCCACGGCGACGACGAGGCGACGGCCGGTCGGCTGGCCGACAAGGTCTGGAACCTGCGGGTCTTCCCGGACGGGGAGGCGCCGATGCAGCGCTCGCTCGCCGACACCGGCGGCGGCGCCCTCGTCGTCAGCCAGTTCACCCTCTACGGGGACACCCGCCGGGGCCGGCGGCCCTCGTGGACGGCCGCCGCGCCGCCCGAGGTCGCCGAGCCGCTCGTCGACGCCTTCACGGCCGCGCTCGCTGCCCTCGGCGCCCCGGTGGCCAGCGGCCGCTTCGGCGCGCACATGGCGGTCGAGATCGTCAACGACGGCCCGGTCACGCTGCTCCTCGAGGCCTGACCTTCACGATCCCCTGATGGTCGGCTCAGCATCCGCTCAGGAGGGCGGGCGCACCATGTCCTCGTGCTTACCGACGACCGCACCGAGGAGCTCCGCACCGCGCTCGACACCTGGGTGGTCGACCGCGGCCGGCGACGGTTCCGCCGGGTCCCGGGTGGCACCGATCCCGCCGACCCGCGCCTGCCCGCGGGGTGGGTCCCGTACCACGGGTCCTGGCGCGACCCGCGCACCGGCGCGCTGACCCTGATGCTCGACCCGACCGGCACCCGGCTGCTGCGCATCGCGCCGTGACCGCAAGAGCCGGGGCGCAGAGGCGCGCCGGTACCATGGCGCGGTCATGCCCGACACCGAAGCGCCGGTCGCGCCGGCGGCCGCCCCGGATGTCGAGGCGCTCCTCGCCGGCCTGAACCCGGTCCAGCGCGAGGCCGCCACCGCCCCCGACGGTCCGCTGCTCATCGTCGCTGGCGCCGGCTCCGGCAAGACCCGGGTCCTCACCCATCGGATCGCCTACCTGATCGCGACCCAGCGCGTCTCGCCGTTCGGCCTGCTCGCCATCACCTTCACGAACAAGGCGGCCGGCGAGATGAAGGAGCGGGTCGCCAACCTGGTCGGCCCGGTGGCGCACCGGATGTGGGTGTCGACCTTCCACTCCGCCTGCGCCCGCATCCTCCGGCGGGAGGCGGCCCGGGTCGGGCTGCGCTCCTCGTTCAGCATCTACGACCAGGGCGACGCGGTGCGGCTCACCGACTACGTGCGCCGGGACCTGAACCTCGACCCGAAGCGCTTCCCGCCCCGCCAGCTGCACGCCCGGATCTCGGCCTACAAGAACGACCTCGTCACCCCCGACGAGGTGCTCGAGGCCGCCGAGACGAAGGCCGAGCAGCGCTACGGCGAGGTCTACCGCGAGTACCAACGGCGCCTCCTCGAGGCCTCCGCGGTGGACTTCGACGACCTCCTGCTGCTCGCGGTGCGACTCTTCCGCGACCACCCCGACGCGCTGGCCCGGTGGCGGCACCGGTTCGCCTACGTGCTCGTCGACGAGTTCCAGGACACCAACCTGGCCCAGTGGGAGCTGGTGCGGCTGCTCGCCACCGAGCACCGCAACGTGATGGTGGTCGGCGACGCCGACCAGGCCGTGTACGCGTTCCGGGGCGCCGACTACCGCAACCTGCTGCGGTTCGAGGAGGAGTTCCCGGATGCGACGGTGATCGTCCTCGAGCAGAACTACCGGTCGACCCAGGCCATCCTCGACGCCGCCAACGCGGTGATCGCCAACAACGCCGCCCGCCGCCCGAAGCACCTGTGGACGGAGCAGGTCGGCGGTGAGCTCCTCACCCAGTACCAGGCCGAGGACGAGCACGACGAGGCCGCCTTCTGCGTCCACGAGATGCAGCGACTCGCCGACGCCGACGGATACCGGTTCAGCGACCTCGCGGTCTTCTATCGCACCAACGCGCAGAGCCGCGTCCTCGAGGAGACGCTCGTGCGCGCCGGCGTGCCGTACCGGGTGGTCGGCGGCGTGAAGTTCTACGACCGCCGGGAGATCAAGGACGCGCTCGCCTACGTGCGGGCGCTCGTGAACCCCGACGACGAGGTGTCGTGGAAGCGAATCGTGAACGTCCCCAAGCGCGGCGTCGGCGACACCTCGGTCGGCAAGGTCGACGCGCACGCCCGCCGGGCCGGGCTGACGTTCCGTGACTCACTTCGCGAGGCCGCCGTCGCCGGGGTGGCCGGCAAGGCGGTCGCCGGCATCCAGGACCTGCTCACGCTCATGACGCTCTTCGAGCAGGCGTCGGCGGGCGGCGTCGCGCGCACGGTGGAGGCCATCCTCGAGCACTCCGGCTACCTCGCCGAGCTGGAGTCCGAGCGGTCGATCGAGGCGCAGGGACGGATCGAGAACCTGGCCGAGCTGGTCGGCGTGTGCCGCGAGTTCGACGACGCGCTCGACGTCGGCAACCTGAGCGGGCTGCCCGCCATCGCCGGCGTCGGCACCGCGGGCGACGACGGGACGCCCGCCGCGCCGCCGACCGGCGTGGCGCGCCTGGCGGCCTTCCTCGAGGCGGTGTCACTCGTGACCGACCTCGAGATGGCCGAGGGGGAGGACGAGGACCACAGCGCGGTGACGCTCATGACCCTGCACGCGGCGAAGGGGCTCGAGTTCCCGGTCGTGTTCATCACCGGGCTCGAGGACGGCGTGTTCCCGCACCTGCGCAGCCTCGGCGAGCCCGAGGCGCTCGAGGAGGAGCGGCGGCTCTGCTACGTCGGGATCACCCGGGCCCGGGAGCGGCTCTATCTCTGCCACGCGTGGCGCCGCACCCTCTACGGGGCGACCGACTACTACTCGGCCAGCCGGTTCCTCAGCGAGATCCCCGAAGAGCTGGTGCACGCCATCGGCATGGAGCGCACGCGCGGCGAGGGCCCCGAAGCCCACCGGGAGGCCGTCGTCGACGCGGCGCTGCGCGCCGGCTCGACGTCCAAGCCGGCGATGCCGGCGATCCGGGTCGGCGACGACGTCGTGCACGAGACCTTCGGCGAGGGGGTCGTCCTCGACGTCGAGGGCGGCGGCGATTCGGCCGAGGCGGTGGTGCGGTTCCGGGACGTGGGTGAGAAGCGGCTGCTGCTGGCGTGGGCGCCGCTGCGCCGGCTCTCGGCCTGAATTAGTTGACCGGCAGCGGCTCCGGCGCCAGGACGACGTGGCGGAAGTCGACGATCACGCCGCCCGCCTCCGCGCCGAGCTGCGGGAACGTGAGCCGGTAGCGGTCGAGCTCCAGCGGCCGGAGCTGGTGGTCGTGGCAGTCGAAGTAGCCGCGGCGCAGGTTCCGCCAGGCGACGACGCACGACTTCGTGTCCGGTCGGCGCGCGATCAGCGCCACGAGCTGGTTGTTCTCGAGGTCGAAGTAGAAGCCGGTCCCGCCGAAGGGGTGCGCGAAGTAGCTCGGCTGGCGGTCCTGCTTGATCCGGTCGACGATCGAGCGCTTGAGGCCGAAGTAGACGGCCCCCGTCTTCGGGGTGGCCTGCCCGCCGCCGGTCGCGAAGAAGAGCGCGGCCGCGAAGATCAAGCCCGCGACGACGACGAGGGTGCCGCTCACGAGCAGCAGCCGCCGGTCCGAGGGTGCGGGGGGCACCGGCCTTGGGTACCTGCCGGGGCTGGCCGGGTCCAGTCGGGGCTGCATACGCTGGGCGGCCCCCGCCAGCCGGTGCGACCCCGAGGAACCCGATGCAGCGGCCCTATCGCGTCATCATCGCCAAGCCCGGCCTCGACGGGCACGACCGCGGCGCCAAGGTGATCGCGCGCGCCCTGCGCGACGCCGGCTTCGAGGTCATCTACACCGGGCTGTTCCAGACCCCCGAGCAGGTCGCGGAGGCGGCGCTGCAGGAGGACGCCGACGCGGTCGGCCTCTCCGTCCTGTCCGGCGCCCACCTGACGCTGTTTCCCCGCGTCGTCGCCCTGCTCGAGGAGCGCGGCCGCGGCGACGTCCTCGTCTTCGGCGGGGGGATCATCCCGGCCGAGGATGTGCCGGTGCTCGAGGCGGCCGGGGTCGCCCGCGTGTTCACGCCCGGGGCGTCACTCGGCGACATCACCGGCTGGCTGGAGGACGCGCTCGACGCGCGCGAAGCCGCGGTGGCGGGCTGAGGCAGGCACCCGGCCGGACCAGGAGTCGCAGTGGACCTCTTCGAGTACCAAGGCAAACAGCTCTTCGCGGGGTACGGCATCCCCGTGTCGCCCGGCGGCGCCGCCGAGACCGTCGACGAGGCCGTCGCCGTCGCCGACCGCATCGGCTACCCGGTCGTCGTGAAGGCCCAGGTGCACGTGGGCGGGCGCGGCAAGGCGGGCGGCATCCAGTTGGCCGCCGACGTCGACGAGTGCCGCCGCCACGCCGCAGCGATCCTGGGCATGACGATCAAGGGCCACGTGGTGGGCCTGGTGTGGATCGAGCAGGCGAGCGACATCGCCCGCGAGTACTACGCGTCGTTCACGCTCGACCGGTCGGCCAAGACGCACCTCGGCCTGCTCTCGGCCCAGGGCGGCATCGACATCGAGGAGGTGGCAGCGACCAGCCCCGACGCCATCGCCCGCATCCACGTCGACCCCGTCGAGGGCCTCACCCCCGCCCGGTGCGAAGCGTGGGTCGACGAGGCCCGGCTCGACCCCGAGGCCCGCGCCGACACCGTCGAGATCCTCCACCAGCTGTGGCGGTGCTACGAGGAGGCCGACGCCGACCTCGTCGAGGTCAACCCGCTGATCCTCACTACCGACGGGGTCGTGCGGGCGCTGGACGCCAAGGTCACCCTCGACGGCAACGCGGTGTTCCGCCACCCCGACTACCAGGAGTACGAGGAGACCCAGCCTCGCGACGCCCGCGAGCAGGAGGCGTTCCACAAGGGCCTCCAGTACGTCGGGCTCGACGGCACGGTCGGCGTCATCGCCAACGGCGCCGGGCTCGCCATGAGCACCGTCGACGTCGTGAACGAGGTCGGCGGCCAGCCGGCCAACTTCCTCGACATCGGCGGCGGCGCCAACGCCGACGTCATGGCGGGGGCGCTCGAGGTCATCAACCACGACCCGAAGGTCCACGCCATCCTCATCAACATCTTCGGCGGGATCACGAAGGGCGAGGAGGTCGCGACCGGCATCGTGCAGGCCCTGGAGCGGGTGACCATCGAATCGCCGATCGTGATCCGCCTCGACGGGACGAACGCCGTCCAGGGCCGGGCGATCCTGCAGCCGCACCTCTCGGACCGGCTCCGGCTCGAGCCGACGATGCTCGACGCGGCCCGGACCGCCGTGCAGCTGGCCGGGAAGGCCGGGTGAGCGCGAGATGAGCATCTTCGTCGACGACACCACGAAGGTCGTGTACCAGGGCCTGACCGGCTCCCAGGGCCGGTTCTACGGACGGCTCAACCGCGAGTACGGCACCCAGGTCGTGGCGGGGACGAACCCGAAGAAGGCCGGCACCGACGTCGACGGCATCCCCGTGTTCGCGAACGTGGCCGAGGCCGTCGAGGCGACGGGCGCCAACGCGTCGTGCGTGTTCATCCCCGCGCCCGGCGTGAAGGACGCGGTGATCGACGCCGCCGCCGGTGGCGTCGAGTTCATCGTCGTGATCACCGAGGGCGTCCCGATGCACGACGAGGCCTGGTTCTTCAACGAGCTGCGCCGCGACTACCCGAACGTGCGGCTGCTCGGACCGAACTGCCCCGGGATCATCAGCCCCGGCCTTTGCAACATCGGGATCACCGCCGGCCACATCGCCAAGGCCGGCGGCCCGGTCGGGATCGTGAGCCGGTCCGGCACGCTCACCTACCAGGCCCTCTACGAGCTGGCCCAGCAGGACATCGGCGTGACGACCTGCGTCGGCATCGGTGGCGACCCGGTGCCCGGCACCAGCTTCATCGACTGCCTCGAGGCCTTCGAGGCGGACCCGGACACCAAGGCCGTGATGATGATCGGGGAGATCGGCGGCTCGGCCGAGGAAGAGGCCGCCGACTACATCAAGGCCGAGATGTCGAAGCCGGTCGTCGCCTACATCGCCGGCGTCACCGCGCCGCCGGGCAAGAAGATGGGCCACGCGGGGGCGATCGTCTCCGGCGGGAAGGGAACCGCGCAGGCCAAGATGGATGCGCTGCGGGATGCGGGTGCGAAGGTGGGCCTCAACCCGACCGCGGCCGGCGCGCTGATGGTCGACGTGGTCGCCCAGCTCTGACCCGACCCGGGGGAGTCGGGTGACGGGCGAGGACATGGATCGCACCGCGGCGGCCGGTGACGGGTCACCGCGACGGGACCGGGTGGCGACGTGGCTCGGCATCGGCGCGGGGCTGCTGGCCATCGTGCTCGTGGTCTTCGGGGCGCTGCGGCTCTGGAGCGCGAACGACGACAACTCGGCCGCCGACCGCACCCGGGCGCAGATCCACCGGCTCCGGCAGGCCGAGGTGGCCGCCCGACGGGTGCGCGGCCGGCTCAACGCGGCGGACGACGCACTGGCGCAGGAGGTGCAGGCGATGGCGAACACCTCGCGTCAGATCGGCGACGCCGAGAACGCGCTCACCGACGCGTTCAACGCCGCCACCAGCCAGGCCAGCAACGGCAACCTCGGCGGCGCCAGGGCGGCGTACCAGGCTCAGAGCGGCGCGTTGAGCGACCTCGACACCAAGCTGGTGGGC
>Ga0073928_10006990_pt1 | contig 14894 bp, 15 predicted proteins | sample PaiPotPPA55metaG_FD_76969 | JGI IMG/M metagenome (GOLD analysis project Ga0073928, IMG submission 76969) | Iron sulfur acid spring bacterial and archeal communities from Banff, Canada, to study Microbial Dark Matter (Phase II) - Paint Pots PPA... ... | reverse complement strand
TTCTTCAGATACGAGCGATAGAACGGGATGTCTTGCGAAATGCGGTCGACAATGACATCGTAGCCGCTGGCCTGAGCCATGCCCACGCCGCCCACTACCAGGCTCTCGGCGCGCACGCCGTCTATGTTCCGGGAGTTGATGCGATCCACCAACGCGGGCGGAAAGGTATTTTCCATGCCGTACAGGATGCCGATTTTTTTCATGGGTTCCTCACCAGTTTATCCGAAGAATTTGACGGCCATGCTTTGCCACCAGGGCCAGTCGTGGCCGGTGCCATCGCCCCAAACATCGAGCCAGTGCGGGATCCCCCGCGCGCTCATGATGCCGCCGAGGCGCAGGTTGTCGTCCAGGCAAATGTCGTGCTCGCCGGTGGCCAGCACCAGGTGCGTGCCGCCGCGATACTCGCTCAGATAGCGCTCGTCGTTCAGGTTAGGCAGAAAGTCGGGCGGGCAATTGAAGTAGCAGTTGTCGTCGTAGTAGCCGTCCAGGAATTGGTGGATGTCGAAAGCGCCGCCCATGCTGACGCAGGGGCCAACCATCTCCGGATGGCGCAGCGCGAAGTTGACGCAGTGATAGCCGCCGAAGCTACAGCCGGTGACTGCGAAGCGCGGCTCGGGATTGCGCGTGGCGATAAACGGCGCGACCTCGTGGATGAGGTAGTCTTCGTACTGCATGTGGCGGCGGACCTTGTCGCGGGGATGGATGCCGCGGTTGTACCAGCTTTCCGAATCGACGCTGTCGACGCAGAACGCCTGCACGCGGCCGGCGTCGTACTGATAGCCGATAGCGCCGATCATGCCGCGATCGGCATAGTCATAGAAGCGGCCCATGGAAGTGGGAAAGACGATCATGGGCATGCCGCCATGGCCGAAGATCAGAAGTTCCATGTCGCGCTGGAGGTGGGGGCTGTACCACTTGTGATATTCTCGGTTCACTCGGAACAGTATAGCTTGATGACAGTGCCGCGTAGGGGGGGCGCGGTCATTGGCGGACTTGGAAGACCGTGTTGCTCAACAGCGTACCGGTGGGCATGGTGACGGCGACTTTGCCGGTGGTCGCGCCGGACGGCACGGTGGCGATGATTTGGGATGGCGACACGGCGGTGACCGTGGCGGGCGTGCCGTTGAAGGTGACGCTCACGGGCGCGGTGAGGTTGGTGCCCAGGATGTGGACGGTGGTCCCGACTTTGCCGGCGACGGGCAGGGTTTTGACAAACGGCCCGAGGCCGACGGAGAACCGGAACACACTGCCCGCGTTCGCGGCACCGCCGTCGGCGGTAGTGCCGTAGAAGTTGCCATCGGTGGCCTGGATCAAACCTGCGGCCGGGGAGCCGGTGGTGGCGTCGAAATTGAAGAGAGTAGTTAAGTGACCGGCGGGTGTTATCTTGAAGATCGTGCCGAGGGAGGAAGTTCCGCCGAGGAAGCCGGTGCTGTAGAAGTTGCCATCGGTAGCTGCCACCAACGGGCCGTTGGGGCTGCCGCCATCAAGGCCGTCGAAGGTATGCAGGGTGGTGAAGGCGCCGCTGGGCGTGAGCTTGAAAACCGCGCCACACCCTTGCCCGAGGCACTCGGTGCCGGGACCGTCGGCGATTGTCCCATAGAAGGTGCCGTCGGCGGCTTGCACGAGCCCATTTACAGGGCCGCCATTGGCGGGGTCGAAGCTGTGAACGGTGGTGAACGCACCTCCTGCGGTGAGTCGGAAGGCAGTACCGCCGGCGATTAAGATCCCACTGACGTTCAACGCAGTACCGTACAGGTTGCCGTTGTAGGCTTGGATCAGCGGACCGTTAGGAACTTCGCCGTCGCTACCGTCGAAGTTGTGCAGCGTGACGAAGTCGCCAGTAGCGGTGATCTTGAACAGGGTTCCGCAGCCAAGATCGCAAGAGGAGGAGCGGCCCCCATGACCACTTACGCCGTAGAAATCTCCGTTGGCGGCCTGAACGAGACTTAACGGCTCGTTGCCATCGGGGCGGGAGAACGTATGGAGTGTAGTGAGGGTCCCACCAGGCGTAATGGCGAAGATCGTGCCGCAGAATCCCGAACACATGGGGGGACCGGCCGTGGTGGTGCCGTAGAGGATCCCGTCGGTACCCTGGATGAGGGTGGATCTGGTGTAACCGATATTTTGGTTAGTGAAGTCGTACAGCGTGGCCAGCACGCCTTCGGGCGTGACTTTGAAGATCGTGCCATCGCCGTTCTCGCTGTCCAGGGTTGTTCCGTAGAGGTTCCCATCAAAGCCCTGGACAAGGGTGGCCTCGGGATTCGAGCCGGCGTTGTTGAAGCTGGCCAGCAGCGTGTAGGTCTGGGCAGGCGAAGGTTTCGCCGCCACACAAAGAAGCAGGATGCAGAGAAGACGCTGCATACGCAATCCCTCCTTCGAGCGATTGTAGCAAATGCTTGTGTGAATGATTTCATGGCGTCGCGATAGGCACGTGCAGAGTGCCCACCGCCCCCGACGGCATGTCGCGGAAGCCGACGCTGAACCCCGTAGTGCCAGGCGGTGTTTTGACGCGGGCGCCGAGGACGAGGCCTTGCTCTTGTATCTGGTGATAGAGCGCGTCGGTGAAATTCAGGGGCACGGTCGTGAGTTGCTCGGTTTTGCCGACTACCACCAGGAACTGCAGCGAGCCGGTCCACTTGCCGTCCTTCGGTTCGAGCGTGATGTTGCGCGGATCGATGGTGACGGACATTTTATAGCCGCCTGCAACGGGGTCGAGGTGCGCGGTGAAGCCAATACCGGCCAGCGCGATGGGGTTGGCAATGGCGTCGGCGAGCGAGGGCGCCACAGCGGGCTGGCGAGTGGCTTCGTAGCCGGGTCGGTAGCGCACGTTCACGTTCTGGCGGTCGACGGAAACAGCGAGCCGGTGATAGGAATCATCCAGGCCTTCGGAGGGGGGATAGAATGCGAGCGAATAGCTCACATGCGCATCATTGGCGGCTTCCTCAATGGCGTCGTGCAGATCGTTGATGTGATGGAAAGCGCGGCCTCCGGTTTCTTGCGCGAGACCTTCGAGAGTTTCATAATTGTAGTTCACCGGCGGTCCGCCGGTGCGCGGTGGCCGGCCGCGCTTGCCGTTAGATGCGCGATCGGCTTGAAACGGCGCCTCGGTCACGAGACCGCGCGCGTCGACCGGATACACGGCGACATCGGCTTCATTCAGCGCACGGATGGCGCGCGCGACGTCATCTTCGAAAGATGTGCCGGTGCCGGGCACGCTGGATGGCGATGTGGACGACGGCGTGGAACTCAGGCCGGCTCCGGTTCTGCCTCCGCCTCCGTGCGCGCCGGCGTTGCGCCCACCACCGCGCGCATCACCGGACCGGCCCGCCCTGGGCGCACGGCCGCCGCCGCTCGCGTTGCTTTGTGCCGCGCTGGTGTCCAAAGCGTGCAGGCCGAGTTGAATCGGAAAGCCGCTGGAGATCCAGATCAGGGTCTTGCGCCCTGGAATACCCTGCAAGTGCGCCGCGATGGTTTCAAGCGCCGCCGCCGTACGCAGCGCGCGCACGGTTTCGGCGTAGTCGGTGTAAGCCTTCTCGGCGGAAGCCAGGAGCGGGTCCCACTGCGCGGAGGTCGTGCTGTCGCCGGTTAGCGAGTTGGACGATACAGGCGCCGCATCCGAGACGGCTGCTTCCTGGCTGGGGCGAAGCGCGGCGGCATTCACGAAATCGCTGACTAGCTTGAGGGAGTCACCCAGAACGAAAACAGCTACGCGTTCGCCGGCCGGCAGGCGGCGCAGGTAGCGCACCAATTCCTGCTTGGCGGTTTGTTGATCGGCGAGCTTGGTGTTCAGCTCATCGAACAGGAATGCGGTGGCATGCGCGGCGCCGAGCGGAGGCCGATTGGTGAACGTGCGCGGAGCCAACGCGGGCGCGACGCCGGCGGACTGCCGCGAGTCGTCGAGCGAGAACATGGCGATGCTTTGCGCGCGGCCATTATCGAGCAGCGCGAAGTCCTCGCGCTTGAGATCCGCGACGGGCTTGCCGTGCTTGTCTTTGACGACCACGTTGACCACGACGAGATGCGTGGTCGTGCGGATGGCGGGCTGATCCGAAACGAGCGGCAGGCCAAGCAAAGCCGCCCAAGCGAACGGAACGATGCCGCGCATGATAACCATCAGTGTAACTTGGCGGGCAGGCCACTGAGCTAGACTAGATGTTAAATGAGAATATCCTGGATTCTGATCATGACATTGGCCGCGGGCATAGTGGCCCGCGCGGATTTCAGCTACAGCTCCACGCGGAAAGCGGCGAGCGGCGCGGCCGAACAAACCATCAAGCACTACATCAAAGGCCAGAAAATGAAAGACGACCACGGCGACACTGCCACCGTGATCGACTTCGACGCGCAGACCATCACGTCGATTAACCAGAGTCAGAAGACGTATTCGGTAAAGAAGTTCAGCGATCTCGGCGATGCGCATGCGCCTTCCGATGTCGATATCAAGGTGGACGTGAAGAAGACCGGAGAGGTCAAGACGATCGCCGGCTTCAAGGCCAACGAAGTTGTATTCACGATGGACGTGGACAACCCACAGTCGCAGAAAGCGGGCAGGAAGATTCTGGTGGAGATGGATCTGTGGATTTCGAAGGACGTGCCGGGGAGCTCGGAGATGCGCGCCTTTTACGAGAAGAACGGCAGCCGTTTCCCGTGGTCGGCGCTAATGGGCAGCGGAAATCCGGGCATGCAAAAGGCGATGGTGGCGCTGCAGCGGCAGATTGCGAGCCTCGACGGGGTGCCGGTGATGCAGGTCATCAAGGTCAAAGCGGGTGGCAGCAGCGCGGAGGCGGCGGTGATGCAACAGCGCATGGCGCAAGCGCGAGAGCGGTTGGAGGACATGATCAAACAGGGCGGACCGCAAGCGGACGCGGCCAAACAAGCGCTGGCGCGGATGGGCTCGGCATCGCCCGGTTCAGGGAATCTGTTCGAGACGACGATGGAATTTGAGGGCTTCTCGACGGCGGCGATTCCGGATGCGGTGTTCGCGGTGCCGGCGGGGTATCAGAAGGCGGATAAGTAGACTCAGCCGCACGCTGTGACTTTCCAGTAAAGACGCCACCTGGGTGCGCAAGGCCGCGTCGTGCCATATTGGGCCTCCTCTGTTGGGGGGCCGCTCCGTGGCAGTCGCGGCTCGGCTTAAGCGGTTTTTTCTTGCGTCAATGTGTCATTATACAGGAACAGCTTTCAGCTACGATAGTCAGAAGGTGAAGACTTCGCGCATTGTTTTGATTCTGATGATTCTGCTGGCCGCCGGAGTAGCGGCCTATGCGTTGGTTCCGGGTGTGCGTTTGTGGGCACTGGTGGTAGCAGGACACAGTCCCGTCTGCCCCATGTCGCAGGCCCTCAAAAGCAAGGCCAACATCGACCAGACCCTCCGCATCAAGGATCGCATACTCGCCGCCAGCCACTTACGGCAGGAAGAAAACGGCCTCGAATTGTGGGACACGCCAAAGGGCGCCTTCTGGATTCCCAAGGGCAACCGCTACGTTCTGCCCTTCAATCTGGCGGAGATGGAGCGCCATATTTACGGCGCCGGCGAGCACTTCATCCATCGTGGCGACGTCGTGCTGGACTGCGGCGCCAGCGACGGCGATTTCACGCGCGAAGCGGTGCGGGCCGGCGCGAGCAAAGTCGTGTCGATCGAGATCTCGCCTTCGAGCGCCGAATGCATCCGCCGCAATCTCTCCGCGGACGTGGCGGCCGGGCGCGTCATTGTCTATCCCAAAGGCGTGTGGGACAAGGATGACATGCTGACACTGAATGTGGATGACACCAACTTCGCGGCCAACAGCGTGGTGATGCGTCCGGAGTCGTCGCATCCGAGCGTGCAGGTGCCGCTGACCACCATCGATAAGCTGGTCGGCGAACTGGGCCTGGCGCGCGTGGATTTCATCAAGATGGACGTGGAGGGCGCGGAAATCCCGGCGCTGGCGGGCGCGCGCGGCACCATCGCGCGTTTCAAGCCGCGCCTGGCCATCGCCACCGAGCATAAGCCGGATGACGAGTTCACCATTCCGGCCACGGTGCGCAAGATGCGCTCGGATTATCAAATGGACTGCGGCCCGTGCCTGGAAGCCAGGGGGCATGTGCGTCCCGACGTGCTGTACTTCTACTGAAGGGTTGAAGCTATGAAACGAACATGGCTGGCCGCTGCCGCCATCGCGGCGTTGTCGAGCCTGGCAGCGGCGGAAGCGCCGCGTGACGTCGTTACGCTCGATTACCATAAGGGCAAGGGATTGGTGGCGGCTGCGTATCAGGGCGGTGAAGTCGTGGTGTGGGATTTCGAGTCCGGGAAAGTGCTGCATATGTTTAACGCGGCGGGTCCGGGCGCGACGAGGAACAAGCCGCTGGCCCGCTTCAGTCCGGACGGCCGCAATCTCGCATTCACCACGGAGGGCGAGGGCGGCCTCACGGTCTTCGACTTGGAGGCGGGCTCGTCGAAGGTGATCGTGCCGCGGCGATTGCTCTATCGCGGTCTCACGGCGTTGAGCTGGTCACACCAGCGGGATGCCGTCCTGGTCGCCATTGGGCGCGATATCGCTCTGGTCAGCACCAGCGGGCACATCGAGTGGCAACGCAGGCTCGAAACCAAGAGTCTCATCACGGATGTCGTGTGGCATCCATCCGAGAAATTCTACACCGTGGTTACGGATGACACTGTCGTTTCCTCTTACGAAACCATCAGCGGGCGAGTGACGGGCACGTCCAGGATGGATAGCACGGCGCTGGGCACGGACGTCAAGATAGGCTGGGATACGGATGGCTCCATCATCATGGCGGAAATCAAGGGGAAGAGCCTGGCGGTGCTGGATCCGGATACGCTAAAAATCGAGAAGCAGACTCCCTGCAATTGCATCGACTTCGCATGGAGCCCGTCCGGCAAAGAAGTGGCCGCCACGGTTCCACCGAACATCGAGATATTCAGCCCCGGCGGACAGAAGGTGCGCGAAATTCACACGACGTTTGAAGGCGCCGGCCCTGTATTTTGGACCGATGACGCACACTTGCTGACTGCGTTCTCCGATGCGGGAATTGTGCTGCGCGAGGCGCGCAGCCCCAAGGTGATCAGGACGTTCGCGCTGCCAAACGGGACGGGGCACTGACGCCCCGCCCCGACTAAATCGAGCCGCCTACCTGCAGCTCGGGAACTTGAACGAGAACAGGCTAGTCGACCAGTTGAACGAACCAGTGGACTGGAGGTACTCGTTCGCATACCAGAAGGTGCAGTCGTCACTGGGGTCGATGGCCATGCTGGAGTAATCGCCCCAGCGATCCAGGAACCCCTCCTGAGATCCGGCGCCGCTGAGGATCGTGGATTCGCCCTGCATCTTGCCCAGGGTTTGGCTGGGCGTGCGACCGGTGTAGCGGATGCCGGGGCTAATGGTGGGACTGGATACGCTATAACCCAAGGCGATGTTGCCTGCCTTGTCCATGGCGATACTGCCGGTCCAGCGATAAGTCGTCGTGTCGGGCGAATACGTTCCTTGCTGGTAGACGACGGGCGTGGTACCGGGGCTGCGGATCTCGTACCAGCGCGGCGCGTAGCGCAACGTGCTGCCAGAGCCCATGGCAACGTTGTGCGTCACCACCAGCGACTCGTGCGGGTTGGTTCCCGTGAAGTTGCGATACGCCAGCCGGTGCATCAACGCGTACCCTAGACCGTCCAACTTCTGGGTGGTCCCTAACTGCGGCACAAACCCACCGAAACTGCTCGCTTCTTTGTATTTGTTCACCGTGATGGTCGCCGGTCCGGTCAGCGTCGACCCGCCCCCGCTCACATAATGGAACTGATAGAGTTGTAGCGTGCTGGCCGTCCCCGCATCCGGCAGCGGAATCAGCAGGAAATACTCCGGCGAACCCGCCGGCGGTGGCGTGGCCCCATCCAAATTCGCCGGCAACATTCCATCCAGCCCGCTATTGGTGATCTGCACGCACTGCATGGTCGCGGCCGATCCCGTCAGCATCGCGGTCCGGTCCGACGCGCAAGCGTTCGGCCCCAGGAACTCGGTCTCGTTGGCATTGAACTGCCGTACCGATGTGTAGTAGGCGTCCGTCCAAACTGCGAGCTTGTCGTAATCCGGCAGCCCCGCAGGATCGATGAACGCATAAGCGTTGTACGTCCCCGTAGCGTCGCTGGTAGTCGATACCGCCATGCATATCTTGAAGGGTGAAGATTCCGTGATAAGCTGGATTACCCAGCGTCCCGCTTGCTGATCGTAGACCACCACCGGATCAGTAAACTGTGTGCTCGTGCCGGCGCAATTCGCATCCACCCCGTTCCAGAGATTGCCCAGGCTGGCCGGACCGGCCACTATTGCGCCCGTCGCTTTGTCGAACACGGCAAAGACTGTGTTCACCGTCTCTACTATCTGCGTCGCCCCTACCGCGGCATTGGTATCAGGTGGCGCATAAGTGTCCGACGTGATCCCCGGAAAACCGACGCCCAATCCCAGCAACTTTAGCCCGGGAGTTGTATTCACCAACGGGTAGGCCTTCTCCTGTAACCCGGGATCATATGTCACATCTTCCATGGAGGGGGGATGTGCGTTGGGAATGCGTGCCTGCTCCAGTGCCCTCCGCCCGGTCAGCGGCTTGTATGGCATCGTGCGCATCGGCGCCGACAGCCCGTGATTTTCTTCGTGAATGACTACAGCCCGCTGAGCTGCCACCGGCCCGCCCGCCAGCAGCATTAGAATCGTGAGCGCCAGCGCCACACCCAGCGCGCGTCTTGTGTACATACAGCCTCCTGACTAGGGTCGTGCGTATTGGCGCACCAGCGTTCATTCTACCCGATTCTCCTAATTTTGCCCATTCATCCGGGCGTTATGATAACGATAGGTAACTCCATGCAACGCTGGATTCGGATCGCCGCCGTGCTGGGACTGGCAATCGCGCCCTTGGCTACACCCCAGAGGCAGCCGCCGGCACCTGTAATCGAACGCGATGCGCCGCCCCCCAACGCCGTGCCACGGAAGGAAGACATACTGAAGGCCGACCACCAGCAGGACCTGAAAGACGCGGCCCAACTCCTCGATCTATCTCAGCAGTTGAAAGACGAGCTCGAAAAGAACGACCGCCATGTGCTCTCGATTGACGCTCTGAAAAAGACGGAAGAGATTGAGAAGCTGGCCAAACGCATCCGTTCGCGGATGCGGAGGTTCTAGCGGGTGCTTCTGGTGCTGTTACTGCTGGCGCTGCCGGCGCTGGCGCAGACTTCCAAGCCCCCTTTGGTGGTGCTGCTGGGCGGGGGCGATGCCGCGGCTTGGCAGGACCAGTGCCGGCGGCGCGGCTGGCAGTCCATCGAGCCTTGGAGCGAAACGGCCGGTAAGAGCATGGACGATCGCGTGGCGGTACTGCCAGCCAAGGTCGACGAAGCCCTCCGGCGGCTGGGCGCGGACGAGGCGCGGGTCTATTTGATTGGTCAGGGCCAGGAGGCGCCGGCCGTCTTCTATATTGCATCGCGCATCCCCGGCGTGTGGGCGGCGGCGGTGGCTGCGGGCGGCTCGCCGCGCCCAGCCATGGACAGCAACCGCCTGTTCGGCGCGAATACCACCAACCTGCCGGTGCTATGGCTCGCGGCGGACAAGAGCGGCGATGCGCTGGGGCGGAAGCTGAGCGCGGCAGGCTTCAATCTCGAATGGCGTGTTGAGCCCGAAGCCAAGCTTTCCGAGGTGTTCGATTGGTTGACCACGCATAGCCGCGAAGCTTACCCGGCCACCGCGGATTGCGAGACCGGATCGAAACTGTTCCCGCATTGCTATTGGGTTGAGATGACCGGCTTCGATCCGGCCGAGCGCAACGACGTGCTGGATTCGACGCGTGTGCCGCCGGTGGGATCCGGCGCGGCGCTGGCCATAGGCCCGTTCGGTCTTAAAGCGGACGCGCCGGGGCCGGGTGTGCTGGTGGCGTGGCTCCCCGAGAAGTACGGCGGCCCGCTGAAAATGGGAGACCGCATCACCGAGCTGGGCGGCAAAGAAGTGCGGGACGGCGCGCATTACGCCGAGATGATGGATCAGATGACCGAGGAGAAGCCGGTGGTCGTGATGGTCGCGCGCGGCAAGCAGCGGTTGCGCCAGGAGACCAAGATAGTGTTTCCCAGGCGCGAGGAGTTGGTCACCGCGCGCGCGCGGGCGCGCTATCTGCCGGACATGCAGGAGGTCGAGGTGATCAGCCGCGCTCTGACGCAGATGAAGCTGATGCTACCCGCCGCGTGGCTCCCGGCGAAGATCTCGTGGAACGGCACGGATGTGGCGAAGGCGCAGGCGGCGGGGTGCTGGCTGCTGGAGGAGCAGAAGGAGTTGTTGTCGGCGAAGCGCTGCGAGTAAGAGAAGATTGGTCAGAAACGGCTACAAGGGTCGCCGCGTGGTGCAGGGCCGTACTCGCAGCCATAGGCCTTGAGCATCCACTCAACGATGGCATCCTGCCTCAAGGCAGTAGCGCTCGCGGCCGTGTGACCGCCGCCGGATCGACCAGCGATCGACGTACTGGTGGAATTTAGCAAACCGGCCGAACTCAGGGCCATGAGGTCGATGACATTGAAACGGTCGACATCATCCATGGCCGCGATCATGTGCGAGACATCCACGCCGCCATTGAACATCTCCAGGAGGAAATCGCCGTGCTGCGGGCACTTCCCCTGCAATTCGCGGAGCACTCTGGACTCGCCTCACCTACTTGGTCGGAGCCTTTGCGGGTCAGCACACCATGCGCAGCTTCCTAAGATCCGCTTTCACGATCTGCGCCACTCGGCGGCCACCGTCCTGTAGATGGCCGGCATCCCTGACGAAGCGATCCAGAAGTTATTAGGGCACGCCTCCGTGCGCATGACCCAAGAGACCTACATGCACCTGACCCCCAGCGGGGCGAGACAGGCGGCCGACCAAATGGACAAGATTTTTGGGCCAGTAGCGGTCAGCGTAGCCGTCAAAAGCGCCAAGCGCAGCTCGAACCAGAGGGCAAGTACTTGATTTTAATGGTGCGCCCGAGGTGATTCGAGCACCTGACCTTCTGGTTCGTAGTTCGTAGGCATTCCGTCCATGCCATAACACTGTGTACTGTAATCAATAATTTAGCGTCCGCCTCGTCTCAGCCCGTCTATGTAGGCACACGGATTTCTACCTGGGTTGCTACCAGCGTTGCTACCAATACCTCCCTCCGATTGTGGAGAAATCATCAACCGTACGGAAGCCTTCGCGTTAAGCGCACGATGGTCTGCCGCTCCGGCTGATTGTCCTAAAACGCTGGAACGACGTGATTCGGAAGGCGAACTCCCGCCAGACAGCGGAGGCGCTTAGTTCTCCGGGCCGCGACGTACAATACGCTGCTGGTGCCGGAGCGGTACGAGGCCGCTGGCGCGGGCGATCAGCCGGTATGCGCGCGGCGCTCTTGAGGTTCCACGATGCGTCCGCTGGCATCGATCAGGTCAATAATGCTGCGCACCGGCGCGCCGGGAATGTTGCGCTGCACAGTCCTCAATCGCCGGCTGGCCGTCAATTACCACCGGCTCGGTAGTGGGCTACTTTCGATTTTCGGGGGCTCGACACCCCCGGCACCCGTTCTGCTTGGCCCCGGTGTTAGCATAGAGGACGAAGGGCGCGGCGCCGGTGAAAATCTTCATCAGTTGGTCTGGACAGAAGAGCGGATCGTTTGCGGAGGAACTGAAGCCGTGGCTTGAGCAAGTGCTGCCCGGTACAGAAGTGTGGTCCTCAATCGATGACATCGATAAGGGAGACATCTGGTTCACCGAGATAATCGACGGGCTCAAGACTTGCCATTGCGGAGTCGTTTGCGTGACCCGCGATAACCTCGCAGCCCCATGGCTTAATTTTGAGGCTGGGGGTATGGTTAAGGGGCTAGGCAAGGCTCATGTCGCGGTTATCGCACTTGACATGGACTATGACGAACTCAAGCAGCCGCTGAGCCTCTTCAATGCGCTCCACCTTAACCGCGTGGGGGCGTGGCACCTGGTCAAGTCTTTCAATAAACTATCCGAGCGTCCGATTTTGGACCGCGTACTCGAAAGAACGTTTGAAAAATTCTGGCCCGATATCGACGGCGCGTATCGACTTCTCTTTCCTGATTCGCACAAGAGAATTCAAGGGGCTGAACCGCTCCGCATCGCGCCGAAGCCGACCGACATGGTATTCGGGAATCCGCCTCCATCTAAAGCCAAGGGCAGGCGCAAGTCCATTGAGGAGCCTGCCCCAGATGAACAGCCAGACCTCTTTAACGGCGGCAAAAAGTAGCGGGCCGCACCGTCACTTGACCCGCTCATTCTGTGTCATGCTTGAGTCGCGTAAGCACGGCAAGACTTGCGTTTAGCAGGTCCACGTCCTCGTCGGCGCCGAACGCGGCCTCCGCGTTCAGTGCGTTGGTTCGGGCGAAGCCGCGGGGATTAACCCGCAGCTCCGACCGTACCGGGAGGCGGATGCACGCCTGAGAGTGTTACTCATTCCTCTTCGCCGCCCTTCACGCGACCACCGAATTCGGCCTCGCATGCGGCGGCAAATGAGCAGTGGCGGTAGCTGCAGAGGTTCGATGAGCGATTTGGCAGGTAGATTCCCTCGCGCATCGCCTCGCGCACGAGCGGATACAACTTCTCCGTTATCTTCAAATCCGCTGCTGAAACGGGTACTCCTGAGTAACCACCTGCGGGCTCTTCGTCGCCACCAGCGTATCCACACGGGCCTTGCCGCTGGCGCCCGGACAAAGCTGGCGGTACGTGGCTACCTGGAAGGCATAGTCGCCGCTCATGCCGGTTGGCTTGCGCGCGGCGGTCTTCAGGTCGATGATGCGCCCACTGGTGTCCAGCAGGTCGACGAATCCGCGGACCGGCACGCCGCCAATCACGCCTTGCACCGGGAGCTCGAGCGCCACCGGCTCGATCTCCGGCGCGACCTCGTCGAGGTATTTGCGCGTGAGCACGGCGGCCTGGCGCTTGAGCAGGTCCACATCTTCATCGGCGCCGAAGGCGGCATCGGCGGCAGCGCGGTCCCACGCCTCATCGAAGGAAGCCTGGAGGTCATCAGGATCGGGCGAAGCGCCCTCCAACTTGGCGCGGAAGAACGCCTCGGCCATTTGGTGCACGACACGCCCGCGCACGAGGGATCCATTGGGCGGGTCGGGCAGGCCGAGCGCGTACTTGAAATACCACCGGGTGCCGCAATCGCGGAAGGTGCGCACCTGCGATGGCGAGAGCACCGCGCCGAGATCGTTCAGATGCATGGCCTCGGATGGAGCCGCGGGGATTACCCGCGGCTCCGATTGAATTGGGAGGCTAGGCAGCATGGTTGCCTCCCTGCTTGGTCAGGTTGATGAAGGCGGTGGTGAGCAGCGTCTTCACGTCCTCGGGCTTTACGGTCGTGCCGTGATGCGTGCTGGCGTAGCCAACCGCCGCGGCAGGCGGCCGTTCTTCCCGGCGCGGGTGTTACAGCACTCGCGCTGGGCTTGCCATTCTGCGCGGCGGCAATCGACTCGCGGAGTTGGCGCTCCAGGGCAGTCGCGGTCGCCGCCTCCACCGCGAACGTGCCGTCGGCCTGCTCGCCCGGCGCCAGGCCGATCTTCTTCACGATCCACTGAATTCCCTTCCGGCCGCGGCCCATATTCTGCCTCGGCCAGTTCACGGCAGGCGGTTTCGCCATCGGCCAGATCGCCATCGCTTACGCACTCCTGTCGCAGTTCGGGCTGTGCCTGCACGCGGGACACGGCCAGGCCGTGCACAGCCTTCTACAAATCTCCCCGCACTAACACCGCGCGACCGCACCTTCCCGAAAGCGCCGGGCGCCGATGCCGGCCGCGCGCCCAGCGTGCGGACCGCGGACAAGTTAGCCGCCGCGTGCGCCGCGCGGTGCGGAACGCGCGCCGGAGGCGGTACGCTGGCATCCTTGAATTACGGGCCGGCGAGCACATCAACCCTATTCATCGAAAGAAGATCGAACCAACCGGGCCACCCCATTCGGCGGGTTGCTATTTCAGATAACAGGGCCTTTTGTATTATTATTATTTCGATGGAGATCATCCAATCCGTGGAGCCACCCGGGCGAACGGCCTTGAGCTGGCCCGCCTCCCCGCTGCTTGACAGTGAATGCCGAATTCAGATGTACGGTTGGGATTCGCGCTCCGAAACCTGGAGCGGTCCGACCCGGTTAGGCTTTCCGCTGCGTGGTTCCCATCGCGTGTTAGAAGCGCTGCGCGCCGCGCCAGGCCAGTCCTGGTACGGCCCCATGAACTGTGGTGCGCCCGGCCAGCCGCGGGCCCGGTTCTTTACCCTCATCCACGCTCTGTGCGACAGCGCGGTGGCTATGATCTACTGCAACGATTCGCGCACCGGTCCGGCGGAGGTCTTGGCGATCCTCCCGCGGGAGCTTCGCGCGCGACTTAGACCCGAATTCGCCTTCGAGTTCGTGGCATTCTTACGTTTTCTGGAAGCCCTCAGCGAGAGCGGCGCGTTGACCGTCCACGATCTGATTACCGCTGGAATCGCGGAGGCCCACCCTTCGGATGCGCTGGTCTTCTCGATCAGCACCGGCCTTTGGACGAGCGACCAGGACCACGTCCTGTCGGCCTGTGTCGAAAAGGTGGCGGTCAGCATGCTGGAATGGATTGCGGAGCGTTAGGACGATCCGCCGGTCCGGCGGTGCGACCTGGCACCCCGGTCCGCCGCACGCCGGGCGTGCGGACCGCCTGTGCGACCACGCGCGCTGCGGGCGCGGACGACGCCACCGCGTAAAGGCGAAGAATTCTGAGCTGGGCCAGCGGCATCCCGCTCTGCTATCGCCGCCATGCGCCGTGCAACCGCCGAACACGCCCCGCCGGCGCGCCGGGTGCCACAGTCCGCCGCACGCCGGGCGCGCGGACCGCCGGTGTGCCGACGCGTGCTGCGGGCGCCGCCAGGCGCA
>Ga0073928_10006987_pt1 | contig 14899 bp, 15 predicted proteins | sample PaiPotPPA55metaG_FD_76969 | JGI IMG/M metagenome (GOLD analysis project Ga0073928, IMG submission 76969) | Iron sulfur acid spring bacterial and archeal communities from Banff, Canada, to study Microbial Dark Matter (Phase II) - Paint Pots PPA... ... | reverse complement strand
TGGGGTAAGAGCCCACCGCCCGGGTGGCAACATCCGGGGCACGGAAAACCCCGCGTGGAGCAAGGCCAAATAGGAGGGGAGGGCTGGCCCAGCCCGTATGCAACTCACTCGAAGGAGTGATTGCTGCGACCCTCGGGTAGGCTGCTTGAGCCCCGGAGCGATTCGGGGCCTAGAGGAATGATCATCGCGCTGCCGTCTGGGAAATCCGGATGCAAATCAGGATTTACAGGCGTGCGGCGGACAGAATCCGGCTTATAGGCTCACCCGCTACATTCTTATGATTCAGAAAGATTTATCAGATTCTGCGTACCAACCCCATTCGCCTAGGCTGCTCTGCAAGTCCTTGACTTAAATGCGTGTTTTTGTTGGGTTTAGCTGATTGTTAAGTGTACGGCAATTTGACGCACTAGTCCTTGACATGCCCGGTAATTTGCCGTACATTAGCTTTGTGTTTGGAGGCCCTTGTGTCACAGACAATGAGACCACCAGTAAGATCAAAGCGCCTGGAAATTCGCGCCACTCCTGACCAGAAGAAGCTTTTTGAGCGGGCCGCTCAAATACGCGGTACTTCTGTTACGGATTTTGCGGTCAGCAAGCTGCAAGAGGCCGCGCGAGAGATCATCCAGGAAGCCGAGTCATTCCGTCTGCGCGAAGAAGATCGCAAAGTTTTCTTCCACGCGCTGACTAACCCACCGGAGCCTAACGAGTACGCAAAGGCTGCGGTTGCTCGTTACAAAAAGCAGGTAAGAGACTAATTGGAAGAAGTTAAGAAAAACCCTCAGTTTGTCTTCCAGCCGCTCGGTTCCACACATGACCGGGCGGCTTTCGCTTGTGGCGAGCCTATTTTAGATGACTATCTGAAGACGCAAGCAAGCCAGGAAGCCAAGAAGAAAATAGCCGCCATCTTCGTAATGACCGCGAACGGAAAAGCAATCGCAGGTTTTTACACCTTATCCCAGTATGCGATTCTAAGCAGCGAGATTCCAGAGACTATCTCGCGCAAACTGCCAAAGTATGGCCGGATACCCGCAACCTTAATCGGAAGACTAGCGCGGCACACAGCGCATCGCAAAACGGGGGTAGGAGACTTGCTGCTCGCGGATGCATTACGACGCTGCTTAGAAATAAGCAAACAGGCCGCGTCATGGGCGGTCGTAGTCGAGGCTAAGAACGAGTCTGGTACCGCTTTCTACAAAAAGTGGGGATTTGAGACTTTCCCCAGTCACCCGCTCAAACTGTTTCTGCCCACAAAGACTATCGAAAAAATGTTCGCTTGAGCCATGTCGCCGGCGCTTAAGGCGCGCTCTAAAATCTCATCAGCATCTCATCAGTTTTACTGCATTCAGTGAGCAGCTGACGTACTCAGGGGCTTCAAAATTCGTTGATTCTCTGCAACTCACTGATTCCAGAAGTGCGTTTGCAGAATCCGGCTTACAGGCTCGCCCGCTATTCTTCAATAACTTACAGAAGTCTTGGCGAAATTGTGCCATAACTGTGACACAGTTTTTCGATTACTGTTCGCTCAAGCTTTCAGGCTGTAATGCACAGAGAGATGAGCGCCCCTTGGGAAATGAACCCCATCGACCTTTCTGCCCACCGTCCCCCGCGGTCAGAAGCACGATGAGTTTAGGGGTATAATTTCTCCAGGAGCGGTTCGATGGCGATTGATCTCTCCAAACTATTCGTCGTGGGCATCTCTTCAAGGGCCCTGTTTGCGCGCCCTCGGCCTGCGCACCGCCGCGACGCTCAAGATGTCCGAATTGCCGAAGGAATTTCGCGCTCTGAAGCCGCACGAAATAGAAGATGTTTTGTTCATCTTCAAGGACGAATTAAAGGCATCGGCGGCCCCGCCTGTCACGCCTGGTATTTTTGAGCGGAGCTGGTGCGATTAGGGCCCCATCCGACCACGGGACGGCAGGAGTAACGTCATGACCGGTGAGCGCGAAACGTGCAACTGATCCGGAAGGCTATCCGCCAGGGGCGGCTCAAGGAGCCTGTCCGCGGCGCCGACCTTAATAACGTGCTGGGAATTACCTGGGGCGGCAACTTCCTCGCCAAGCATTGCCTCGACACTGGCAGTTCCACGGCCCGCTTCGTGCGCGTCTCCCGCGGGTTTTACCGGCTGAAGGACCCGGCCTAAAGCCTGCGGTAATGGTCTCAAAAACCCTGAATTTGACCGGTTTTGTGCTCCCATATGTCAAGTTTTATTGCAGAAAAACTTGACATAGTTTCGAGATATGCCGATACTTTGGGCATGGGAAGACGCGCCACACCGTCAAAAGGCTCAAGCCGGACCATGGCTTTCGTCCGCCAGCAGATCGAACGCGGCGGCGAACGGCTGTGGCGGCATGATGACTTCCGGCACTTGCCCTTCGAGGCCGTCGCCCAGGCCCTCTCGCGCCTGACGCGGCAGGGGCGACTTGAACGCCTGAGCAAGGGCGTCTACTACAGCAGCCGGCAGACGGCCTTCGGCAAGAGCCGGCCAAACCCGGCCGCGATCCAGAGGCTCGCATCCCGGCGCAAGGGTGTTTTCCCTTCCGGCATCGCCGCCGCCAATCTTCTGGGATTCACCACGCAGACGGCAAGACGGCGAGAGCTTTCCACCAGCGCCCTCAGCCTGCCCCGCAAACTCGTCGGCAGCGACACCGTCATTCACACGCGCAGACCGGAAGCATGGGCCGGACTCTCGGAGAGCGATGCGGCGCTGCTTGATTTCCTGCGCCGCGCCGGAAGGACAACCGAACTCTCGCCGGAAGAAACCGTCCGCCGCACCGTCAAGCTTTTGTCGGAGAAAGGACGCTTCGAGCGGTTGGTTAAGGTTGCGACTTCCGAGCCTCCGCGCGTCCGCGCGATGATCGGCGCCATTGGCGAACAACTCGGGAAGAACCGCGCGGGGCTGCGCCGCCTGCGCGATTCCCTGAATCCATTCTCGCGGTTCGACTTCGGCCTGCTGGTCGGACTGCGGCACGCCCACAACTGGCAGGCCAGGGAGCGCCGCTGATATGAAGCTATTCCAACACGCCGATTTCGAGCAGGCAATACTTGGCGCGGAGCAGCACTTCGCCGCGCGGAAATTGCGCCCCGCGATCATCGAGAAGGATTATTACGTCACCGAAGCCCTGCGCATCATCGCCGCCGCGGCTCCCAACCAGATCATCTTTAAGGGCGGCACGAGCCTGGCGCAGCGACGCCAAAATTGAAGAAAAACAAAGCAACTTGCATAGAGGGACGGCGCGTGTGCACCAATATTTTCAAAACGGGCGTTAAAACCCCGCGTATTTCAGATTGATCGTGGCAATCTGGTTCTTAGCCAATCCTCCGAAGGCATATAGCATCAGTATCGAACCATCTGTAGCTGTCAGTGTTCCGGTGGCAGTCAATCCAGGTTCGCACACGTCTGGTGGTTGATTCGTATTCAGCGCGTACCCAAAGTGCTCAACCGTCGCGACTCCGAAATTTTGCAACAACAAACCGTAAGGCGTGAAAGAAATCGTATTCGTTGACGGCCGGTAACCCCACGCACTGCGGGCTGTCGAATCGAGATTGTTTATTGTGCTGTTGTCGGCATTCACGTCAGCCCAGCGCATGAAGAACCCGCCCTGCGCGGCGGCGGTGTTATTTTTGAACTGCATTTCAATTTTTGCGTACGGCCCCGCCGCAACTTGAGTGATGGTTTGGGTTAGTGTCCAAGCGCCGTCTGTGGTAGTGCGCTCAAGCTTCACAACTGTCGCCGTGTGTGCCAGTAGAGTCGCTTTGCCCCAGTTACTCGCTCCTGCTCCCGCCCAGTCCCAATAGCTATTGCTGCCTCCGCCGGTACACAGACCGTAACCCTCGCTACTGGTAGCGGACTTAATGTGCTCGATGCCCGACGGGCTTTGGAACTGCACGAAATTCCCATTCACGGTCACGCAATACTTCATATAAGTTTCCGCGCTGCCAGACGTAAATGTGTAGGCGCAAGACGTGGTATCAGCGCTCACGTCGCCATCCTGTGACGGATCTTGCTGCGTTTTTCCGCTGGATTCCGCATTCACGTGCGGATTACCCAGGATCCCAAAATGAAATCCACGAAACTGAGGCCACGTGGAAATAGCGCACATAGTAAGCAACGCGATAAAGGCTAAGGGAACGAACTTGAACTTGAGTTTCATCTGTTGCTCCTTTTCATCCTCAGAAGGCCGAAGCGATTGGCGGGAATGGTTCTCACACGGTGCGTCCGCGGGTCGTTGATAATTTTGCTCGGCGTCGCTTCAGTTCGACCCCTGTTGACGCGTTGCTACCACACGCATTCGCGTCTTGGCAAGCAAAAGTATAGGAACCCGGGATTCGGACTCCAGTCATGGGGAATCGCATCTGGGGCATGCTCTAAATTCCCCTGCCAAAGAATCGGCATCAGCAGCTCCCAACATCGATATTCAACGGTTCTCACATACATTGCGCTTGACTCTAGCCTAGACTCTAGGGTGTAGCCTCGGAGGTAGCGATGTTGGTCAGGCGAGAAAGGTCAATGCGAATCGGTCAGATTTCCAAAGACACCGGCATAAGCATAGATGCGATTCGCTTTTATGAGCGCAACGGACTACTTGCTGCACCCACGCGCAGCCAAGGTGGTTTTCGCATGTATTCCTCGGGCGACCTTTCCACCTTACGATTCATTCGTAACTTGCAAACGCTAGGTTTCTCGTTGAATGAAATCCAGGAATTTCTCTCTCTGAGAACCAATGACCTGCGCGCGTGCTCCGAAGTGCGGAAGAAGCTTGACCGCAAACTGAAAGACATCCAGGCGAAGCGCGTTGCGCTTCTGAAGTTAGAAGATGAACTGGTGGCAGCTCGGACTAAGTGCGACTTTCAGCTTAAGCGCTTTCGAGGGAAGAATGCCCGCTGCCCAGTCCTTACTTCTGTTGGAAAATCTAAACATAGGGGTGGGGCATGAAAATTGAAGTCTTCTACGTTCCCGATTGTCCAAATCACGCCCTGGCGCTTGAGCGCTTGCATGCCATCCTCTCCCCGGAATGTTTCCAGGCGCACGTCCGTGAAGTTCTAGTCACAGATGCACACATAGCGCAGTCTCTAAAGTTCACTGGTTCACCAACCATTCGCGTGAATGGAAACGACGTTGAACCGCAGAGCGAACAATCTCCCGCGGTTGGAGTCATGTGCCGCTTGTATTTGGACGGCACCGGCGCTCCCTCGGAGGAGCGACTACGTGCTGTGATCGAAAAGGCGCGCGGTTTAGAGGTTTGATGGCCAACTGGAAGATAACCGGCGCTTCGCTGACAGCGGTGCTGGCATCGCTTCTCACCTTGGGGTGTTGTCTGCCACTAGCATTCTTAGGTGCGCTAGGTGTTGCCGGCGTGTCTGTTTTCTTGGCTGGCGCACGCCTTTGGCTATTAGGGCTTTCGATCATCCTTCTGGGGTTAGGATTCTTCCAGGTCTATCGTGGGATGCGCTGCCGCATGCGGCAAAGCAAGACTTCAATTGCATTGCTTGGGCTGGCGACTCTCGTTGTAGTCTTTCTACTTCTCTTTCCTCAAGCCATTGCCAGCATGCTCGCTGACATATCCAGTAGTGGCCACCGATGAAGGAACGCCTTAGCATTCTTGCGGTGCTGGTGATCGCGGGGCTTTTAGCTTTGGGTTGGCACTTTTACCGCGGCGAAAAAGTTCCGGCAGGACAGCCGCCATTGGTTTCGCTCACGTCTGGCAACTTCGGTCAATTACGCTCCGCGTTCAATGCGGCATCTGGCGAAGTGCGCATCGTTCTGCTGCTTTCTCCTACTTGACCGACATGTCTGCGGGGGTCTTCCGCAGTCGAAGATTTTTTAGAACAGAATACAAATCCACACATCCATGTCTTCGCCGTGTGGGAGCCAATTCTCCCCACGGACTATTACCGTCCGGGCACGAGCGTGTTAGCGCGACTATCTGACCCGCGAGTTTCGCAGTTCTGGGATAAGAACCATCTGTTCGCAGAAGAAATAGCGCGCAAACTCGGGTCCGATACCGCCCATCCAAAGCCAAACTGCTGCATGCAGCATGGCACTCACTGGGATGAGGTGGCCGTTTACACCCAAGATGCGCACTGGGATAACCAACTTCCTCGCGCCGTATTTCTGAATGGTCCGGTCTTGTACGCCCCCGATTTTTCCAAAGTAGTCGCGGGCCTGCTTTCTAAATGAACTGCAGATAAAACGACACATTGGGTTTACCGGATGAAAATTATGTGTTAGTTCCTGTCCCAACCGCCTGTTGGCATGCCCCATGGCCGAATTGGCGGAAGTTCTGGCCAACGTGGCGTGGGATGCCGCGGTAGAGACCTGTTCCGCCGTATCTGCTCTTTGGGCCAGCCGTATGTGCGCATACGCCGATGCGCGTTAGCGCGGATGCGTAACGCAGGTACGCCCAAGGTAGTGATCCAGTAAACCTGGGGCAGCGTCTGGCTCGATGCACGGGTTTGCGAGGGCCCCATATGGGCGAGAATGGGGTAGTATTGCAGCTACGTTCGCAGTCGTGGTGGCCGTGGGAAGATTTACCTGGAATCGCCGGTGCCCTTCGACGAGATGGAAGCTCCTGATCCAGCTCGCGGTAACTCTTTTCTTTTCCCTCTATTCAATCCGCGATTCACGCGCCCAAACAACGACTTCGGGGGGATTAACGGGTGTGATAACCGATCCGAGCAATGCGCTCGTACCCGATGCAGTTGTCGAACTTAGGGACAGAGCCAAAGGAACAGTCCAATCTGCAAAAACTGACGGTGACGGTGTGTACCGATTCTTCTTTGTGGCGCCGGGAACTTACACACTGACCGTATCGCATTTGGGCTTCCGCGACGAGAGTCAGAAAATCAACGTGTCACTAGGGCCAGCGGGAACGCGAAATATCTTGCTCAAACTTGAGGGAAGCAGTGCAACGGTAAAAGTTACCGATGACGTTCCGTTGCTCCAGGCGGAGAACGGAGACGTCTCGACGACGATGAGCCGTCAGCAGATTGCGGAAGTGCCCAATCCGGGAAACGATTTGACGTACATTGCGCAGACTGCGCCCGGCGCGATCATGAATACGGACACCATCGGCGTCGGATACGCAGGCAATCTTTCGATTTTAGGAATGCCGGGCACTTCGAATCTGTTTACCATCAACGGAATAAACAATAACAATGCTGGATCAAATGTAAACAACAGCGGTGTGACCGGGATGATGTTGGGCGCGAACGAAGTGCAAGAAGCAACGATTGTGAGCGATAGCTATTCCGGCCAATTCGGCGGAGCGGCGGGATCGAGCATCAACTATCTGACCAAGTCCGGCAGCAATGCGTTTCACGGGAATTTGTTGTACTACTGGAACGGCAGCGTGTTGAACGCCAACGACTGGTTCGACAATGCGCAAGGAAATCCGAAGCCCTTTGATATTGCGCATCAGTGGGCGGGCTCACTCGGTGGGCCTATCAAAAAAGATAAGTTGTTCTTCTTTTTCAACGCCGAGGGGATACGAGTGCTACTCCCGGAACAGCAACTGGTTGTATTGCCCAGTGCAAAATTTGAAGCTGCCACCATGACCAATATTGACTCGATCTTTGGAGCGGGGTCGGCGTCGCACGATTTTTACCAGCAGGTTTTTGATTTGTACAACAAGACGCCCGGGGCGAGTGCGGCAACTCCTGGCACTTTTACGATTGGCGATCTGGGATGCAACGGCTGGCAGGGACCGCAGGGCCTGGGCACAACGGATTTTTGCACGGTCCATTTTCTGGAAAACATAACTGCGCCGTCTAACGATTCTCTGGTCTCGGGGCGCGTGGATTGGAATGTTGCAGCCAGTGACCGGATATTCCTGCTGGTGCAGTATAACTTTGGAAATCGCGCAAACTATGTGGATGCGGTCAACCCGGTGTTCGATTCATTTGCCACACAGTCGGCCTGGCAGGGGCAACTGAGCGAGACGCATACCTTTGGCCCAACCGCCGCGAACCAGTTTCTGCTTGCGGGAACTTATATCTACGGTGTGACCGGCGTTGCCGACGCTGCAAAGGCCCAGGCCGTTTTCCCAACGGTTTTGAACTGGTTCAACGGGGGCATCCCCCTTGTCGACGTCGGAGGCTCGGACTGGGCGTATGGGTATCCAAGTCGAAATGGAACAACCACGTTTCAGATTTCTGACGATCTGGTGAAGACGCGAGGCAAACACAAACTGGGGTTCGGAGTGAGTTTTCTGCGAACCTATTCGACTGGCGATGGTTTTAATTATGATGGCTACGGACAAATCCTTCCGTTGACGATTGACGCGTTTTACTGGGGAGGCGTGGACCCGGACCCTTTGAAAGGGAAAACCAATTACACGGAATACGGGCAATCGTTTCCTGCTGTGACTCCGAGCCGGATTGCCTACTACAGTCTTGGACTGTACGCTCAGGAAGAGTGGCACACCCGCTCCAATCTAAAGCTGACGGTGGCGCTGCGCGCCGATCACCAGTCCAATCCAGTATGTGCCGCTCGTTGCTTCGCGCGTTTGACTGGGCCATTTGAATCGATCAGCCACGACCCCGCGCAACCTTACAAGCAAGCGATTGTGCTGAATCAGGAGCAGGCTTTCGTGAACACGGATAATATCAACTGGTCGCCGCGGTTCGGCTTTGCGTGGCAGCCGCTTGGGGCGTCACACAATACAGTCATTCGTGGGGGCATCGGATTTTTTTACGACCCGATCGCCGGTCCCACCGCGGGCAATTTTATTTTCAACCCGCCGCTAGAAAGTTTTTACGCTATAGACTCCAGGAGGGGTTACAACCTGGCGCCGGGCGAAAACAATAGCCTGGCTCAGAATGCTGCTGCGTTCAATGCGGCCTTCTTGAAGGTATATAACAGTGGCGGCACGTTTGCTCAGATTCAAGCCGTGGATCCGTTTTTCGCTCCTCCACGCTTCACGAGTGATCCTAAGATCCTCCATTCGCCGCAGTATCAGAAATGGAGTTTACAAGCGCAGCAGAGTTTTGGCTCTTCCACTTCGTTGACCGTCGGCTATATCGGATATCACGGAATTCATGGATATTTTGCCGATCCGAACGCCAACGCCTGGGGCTTTGGTTCATACCCTGCCGGGTTGTGCTCCCCTCCGGCGGTTCCACCGTGTGCCGACCCGCGATTTGGCATCGTGACGGAGCTAAGAACTTCCGCCATTTCCAATTACCACGGGATGGTGGTGTCCTTCGAACACCGGTTTAGCGGATGGGGGAACGGGCTTTTTCAGGCGAACTACACCTACAGCCACGCCTTGGACGAAGTCTCAAACGGAGGTCTTGGCAATTTTACATATGGCGATAACGGTTTCTCGAGCCCCCTGGATGCCAGAAATCTTCGCGCGAGCTACGGACCGGCGCAGTACGACGTGCGGCACTCGCTGAATGCGAACTACGTTTGGGAGCTGCCACTCAAGCAACTATTCGGTGGCCGCGGGCGCGAATTCATCGTAAAAGGCTGGCAGGTATCAGGGACGATTTTCGCCCGCACTGGTTTTCCGTACACCGTGTTTGATCCCTTGGAGCAGACCAAACTCAATGGTCAGAATTTCGGAGGACCGATTTATGCCGTCCCCGTGGGGCCGCTCCCGCCGTCCGGACCTTGCGCTGCGCAAGCAGCCTACACTTCGCCGACTCTTCCGTGCCTGCCTCCACAATTTGACGGCAGTGGTTCACCCAGCCCGGGCGCATTATTTGTGCAAGCAGGTTGTGAAACGGGATTCGACACGGGAAACTTGCCGGGCCCACTCGGTCCCTGCAGCGGCCCCAGTGTGACTTTTGCGCAAGGCCGCAATCGTTTTCGTTCGGCAAGCTATGTGGACACGGACTTCGCTCTGATGAAAAACACTAAGATTCCTCGGTGGGAAGGCGGTGTGCTGACGATCGGTGTGCAAGTTTTCAATCTATTTAATCATGCCAATTTTGGACTCCCTGACCCTCAGATCACCGACGCGGGATTTGGTCAGAATTTCTATCTGGAGCAGCCCCCAACAAGTATTCTCGGCTCAGGACTCAATGCGAATGTTTCGCAAAGAATGATTCAGCTTAGGGCCCAGCTAAAGTTCTAATTGTCAGAGTGCAGGTTCTGCTTCTGAAATGGGCCGATTGCCCACTGGAGTGTTGGGCTCAGAAGTTTTCCATCAGCCACACGTTGCTTTCCACGTTCCATCCGCGCATCGCTAAATGGCGGCCATCGGGAGAAGGCACGCCATAGATCTCGATGCCGCCCGGGTGTTCCCATAGGAATCGAACGTTGCCTTTCAGATCCATGTGCAGCATGTCCGCTCCTCGCTGCGAATAGCTGGAGACAAAGAAACCCTTTCCATCCGCCGTCCAAACCACACTTGACAAAGTATTCCATCCCTTTGCAGTGATATTCTGCGGCGCCCTGCCGTTCGGCGAGAGAATTTGGACCCGTCCTTCCCGGTGCTTGAGGAGAGCGATGCGGGTGCCATCGGGAGAAAGATCCCAGTGATAGTCTATCATTGCGTCCGTATTCGATTTGGCTAGTTCGCGCCCGCGGCCGTTCACCGGGTCGAAGGCTGTGAAGACGAGTTGTTTGCGGTCCGCACTTCGTTCCGCGATGGCACACAAAGTCGCCGGAGACCGGGCGCATCGTGGCCGCTCTTCGAAGTCAGCCGTTAACACCAGCTCTGGAGATCCTCCCGATGCCGGGACCCGCATGAGTTTGTACGGCACTGAGGGGTTCCCATCTTCTGAAGTAATCGTGTAGAGAATCCAGGAGCCATCAGGGCTTAGGCAGACACTGCCCAAGCCATCGTGCTTTCTCAAGATGAAGAGCGGTTCCGCTATGTCCTGGCCAAGAGACTGCTTAAATAGCACCACATCACCAGTACGGTTGGATAAAAATAGAACTGCCGTGCTATCGGCGGTCCATGCAGAGGGATTATTCCAACTTTCATCAAGCGTAAGACGTGTTGGAGTCGTGATGCGCGTGCCCCCGGCTTGAAGGTCACCTACAAACACGCTGCTATGGGGTCTCCATTGAGTGGCTACCACACGTTTGCTGTCTGCCGTCGCGTTCATGGGATTAACGCATAGTTCTGCGAAGTTGGTGAGGCGCCGAACATTCCCGATGAATTCGGTAAGTCGTGGGTTCATGCGTATCTGCCAGACGTTACAGGTCAGCGATTTGGAGTCCGGTTCATCGAGTCTGAGAATCAACCGACCATCTGGCAACCAAATACCACCACTCATTCTTGCCGGGTCAAACGGTGGCAAGATCTTAGTGAGTGGCCCACCGGTCAGGTCGCCGCTTACAAAGTACGTGTTAGCAGTCGCAGGCCCATCCTGCCTCTCGAAAACAACCCGCTGTCCATCCTGCGACCATCCGAGCCCATAGACCGTACTGTTCTCATCGACGTTAAAAACCTTCCTTGCCTGTCCCCCATCAGGCCGCATCACCCAGATTTCGCGATCGCCAACCTTGCCCTTGTTTGTCTCAAAAGAAATAAGAGAACCATCCGGAGAGATGGAGTCCAGGTAGGCCTCGTCGCGAAGCTTATGTGGAGGCCCTCCCAACACAGAGACGATCCAGATGCTGTTGCCCTGCGAACTCCGATAGCTGGTGTCACCCCCCAGCGGGAAGGAATTCACGAGAAAATGCTTACCATCCGGGAACCAGGGACCAGCGATCCAATCGAGTGTATTGTTCTCGACCTCATTTATTTGCGGGATGGTCTGCGTCTCGCCGGTTTCGAGTTGCTTGACGTGAATACCCAGTGTATCTGGATAGGCCAGGTATTTCCCGTCGGGCGAGATGGCTCCGGAGCCCACGTCATTTTCGCTGGAATTGCTGGTGAGCTGCCGCCACTTGAGCTCCGGCAAATCGCCAGAAGCGCGCAACTGGCGTCGTGCGAACCAAAATGCTGAAATTGCGATGAATATTACGATGACGCCTGTTGCCGCCATCGCCCGCCACCGCGTGCGAAGCCTGGGCTCGATCTCACGTTTCAAATTCTCTAAATCAGTACGCATCTCCGAAGCGGACTGGTATCTTGCTTCGCGGTCTTTTTCGAGTGCTCTGGCAATGATTTTTTCGAGCTGCACGGGAAGCTTGGGATTCACTTCCCGCACTGGGTTAGGCAACTGCTTAAGGATGGCTTTCTGAAGCTCAGGCCCGGTGTCACCGGTGAAAGGGCGTTTTCCCGTGGCCATTTCGTAAAGCACCACGCCAAAGGAAAATAAATCCGTCCGCGCATCCAACTTCTCCCGGCGCACTTGTTCAGGAGACATATAACCCGCCGTCCCCATGGCCACGCCGGTGCGGCTGAGGAACAAATCGGGAGTTGACAGCGGCACAGAGTCGCGGGGTCTCTTTCGTGCCGTGCCGTCTTCGGGAGAGCAGCGTTCCGAGTCATCTCCCACGGCCGATAAAATGCTCGTAAGTTTCGCCAAGCCGAAATCCAAAATCTTGGCTCGGCCCTCGCGGGTCACGAAAATATTTGCCGGCTTGACGTCGCGATGGATGATGCCTTTCTGATGCGCTGCATCCAACCCATCCACAATCTGAATAGAGAGATCGAGCAGCTTGCCAAGTTCCAGCGGCGATCTCCCCGGACCTGCTGCAGAGATCAATTCCCGCAGTGTCTGCCCTTCGAGCAACTGCATCACGAGGAATGGTTGTCCCTGGTGCTCTCCAAATTCGTAGATGGGACAGATGTTGGGATGCTCGAGCGCTGAAGCCGAGCGCGCTTCCCGTTCGAAGCGCCCCAGCGCAGCCGGATCCTTGGCAGAGTCTTCGGGCAGGAACTTGAGTGCCACGCGGCGACCCAGCTTGATGTCCTCCGCCCGATAGACCAAGCCCATGCCGCCGCCGCCGAGTCCGTCGAGGATGTGGTAATGAGAAATGGTTTCGCCCGCCATTGGGAACCCGGCGTCCTCCAGCCCACCTCGTACGGCGGCCTGCACGGAACCGCCGGCGTCCCCATCGCAGGAAAGCAGCGCTTCTACTTCTCTCCGCAGCTCCGCATCGTCGCCGCAAGCTTCGTTCAGCACTGCGGCGCGGTGTTCCAGGGCGCACTCTGCCGCGCGATGGAACAGCTCCTCGATTTGCGCCCAGCGTTCCGGAGTCAAGTGGCACCTACGTGTTTTGCATTTCTTGGTGAAGCCAGGCTTCCGCCATGCGCAAGTCGCGCCGCACGGTAATCGTCGAAACGCCCAACGCCTGGGCTATTTCATCCATGGAGAGTCCGCCGAAATAGCGGAGTTCGATGGCTTTGCATTTTCGCGGGTCGATCTTCTCAAGGGCGCTGAGGCCAGTGTCGAGGGCAATGAGTTCTCGACTGCGCTCGGGCTGGAAACCAACGGCCTCGTCCAGTGGCACTTTGATTCCGTCGCGCTTGCCGGCTTGCTTGCGGCGGGCGTGGTCCACCAGGATCTGCCGCATCAAGTGCGCAGCCACACCAAAGAAATGCGAGCGGCTCTGCCATGTAGGATTGGATTGATCGACGAGCCGCACATAGGCCTCATGGACAAGCGCGGTCGGTTGCAGAGTGTGACTTTGGCGTTCTTTGCGCAGGTAGCTGGCGGCAAGTTGACGAAGTTCGCGGTAAACGAGGGGTGTGAGGTCATCCAGGGCTTGCTGGTTACCCTTCGCCCATTCGGCTAGCAAGAGTGTTACTTCGTGGGTATCCGGCATAGCTGCCGCGTTGATACCGCTGCCCTTTCGTCGTGGGCGCATTATACACCGCCCGCCCCTCCACACCACGGCCCTAGCTTTGCAGTTACCCCAAAAAATTTGTCGGCCATGATCGATTTCCGCCCCGATTCACGCATGTGTAAGTAGAGAGATAAACGAGAGCACCCTGACTTCGCGGGCGCCTCCGACCCTCAAGAATGGTGCATGCGGCAAGCGAAACGAGCCGCTTGCTACCGCAATCGATCGAAGGAGGAAGTTGTGAAGAAGAATCTGAGTTCGCTTATCACCGCGGTGCGTTTGTGCGCTGCGCTGGCGCTGCCGGTCTGCGTAGTAGCCCAAAACAGCGGCGCGCAGAATCAAAAGGTAAAGCATCATCATTACAAGTTGATTGTTGTGGAGCCACTTGGCGGGCCCAACAGCAGCCTTTCAGGCCCGTCCGCCCAAATCCTGAACAACGGGGGAACGTTTGCGGCGTATGCGAATACGGCGACGCCCAATCCCAATGCGAACTGCGCCATCCCTTTCAATGCTAATGCTAATGGGGGCGACTGCTTTGTCGAGCACCCTGTTCTATGGCACAAGGGCAGACTCACTGATCTGGAACTGCTTCCCAGTGGCAAGAATGGTCAGACAGATTGGCTCGCTGGGAGTGGACTCGTCGCCGGATGGTCAGAGAATGGTCTCCTCGACGCAACGGGCCTGCCGGTGGGCCGCGCTGCCCTCTGGATGAAGGACGGAAAGATCACCGATCTTGGAGCCGTGCCGGGAGGAACGCAGAGCCTGGCCACCGCAGTCAATGACCGCGGCGAAGTAGTCGGTTTTTCCGATAACGACATACCGGACGCCTTCTCCATGGCTGGCGTGGCAAACCAAACAAGGGCTTTCCTGTGGAAGAACGGGGAGATAAGAGACTTGGGAACGCTGGGTGGTCCCGATGCTATTGCGTTCTACGTGAACGAGCGGGGCCAGGTCGCTGGGCAGTCTTATACGAATTCGACGCCAAGTCAGGCTTTTGGCGTTCCGACTCAGGACCCGTTCTTTTGGGAGAAAGGAAAAATGGTGGACATTGGCACCCTCGGGGGCACCCAAGGTTCACCAAACTGGATGAACAATCGAGGCCAGGTCGTTGGGTATTCGACCGAGGTTACAGATCAAAATTCCCATGCGTTCCTTTGGGACAAAGAAGGAGGACTGAAAGACCTCGGTTTCTTGCCCGGGGGGACTTAT
>Ga0073928_10006985_pt1 | contig 14901 bp, 10 predicted proteins | sample PaiPotPPA55metaG_FD_76969 | JGI IMG/M metagenome (GOLD analysis project Ga0073928, IMG submission 76969) | Iron sulfur acid spring bacterial and archeal communities from Banff, Canada, to study Microbial Dark Matter (Phase II) - Paint Pots PPA... ... | reverse complement strand
GCCGCGGCCGGAACATCCCTCATCGTCACGCTGCCCTCGCGTCTTGTGGCCGCGCCCGGCCCAGACCCCTGGCTACGCGACACCGTCCGCACCGTCACCAACGCCCTGCCGCCGCACCAAGAACCGGGGGAGCGATCCCCGGGATGGTACGGAGAGGCGTACGTCTGAACACGAGCACTGCGACTCGCGCCGGACGCGATCCCGGCCCCCCGGCGCGGTCCCGGAACCTTAGGCAACATCTGTTCGAACTCGCTCCCCACTGCTACGGTCCGAGCCAGGGGACCGACGGCGACGCCTGACGACCACCCGCGCGGGCAAAGCGGGTGCGCATGCGTGCACCCACTACCCACCCCCATGCCTGCCGCATCGGACTCTCAGCTCGCCACGCATGCTGTGATCGGAGGCGAGTTCGGCATGCAGCGACTTCGTGCGGTCGTCCAGTCTCGCGACCGGCTCGTGCGGGAACTGCTGGCCGAGTGGCTCGAGCAGCGGGCCCGGGTCGCCGTGGTGGCCCTGGTGAGCAGCGGCGGGGAACTGGCGGCCGCGGCGTTCGCGCACGGGGCGCAACTGCTCATCCTGGAAGCGGACGCCATCGCGTGGGATCCGGCCGAACTCGTCGGGCAGCTCGCGGGTGCCGCCTGGCCGGACGGGGGGCGGCCGTGCACGATCGGAATCCACCGGGCCCTGCCCGCCCCCGCCCTGCGCCGGCTGCGCGATGCGGGTTTCGACCGGCTGGTCGACTATTCCGGCGGCGTGGCCTCGCTGTGCACGGCGGTGTCGGCGCTCTCCGCGGATCTGGCCGCGGTGGCCGCGGCGCGCCCGGCGGGCCTCGCGGGCGGTGTCGGCGCGAGCCGGCTGACCACGCGTGAACTGGCCGTGCTGCAACTGCTCTATCTCGGCGGCCGCTCGCGGGAGATCGCCGCCGCCCTCGACGTGACCGCCAGCACGGTGGAGAGCCACAAGCGGCGGATCTTCGCGAAACTCGAGGTGCACAGCTGGATCCAGGCGATCGTCCGGGCCGAGGACCTCGGCCTGATTCGCGGCGCCCGGCCCGAGGTCGCGGCGGCGCCCATGCTCACCCCGCGGGAGCACGAGGTGCTCGCCCTGCTCGGCGCCGGGTACACGATCAAGCAGACCGCGCACCGGCTCGGCATCGCGGAGAAGACCGTCGAGAGCGTGCAGCGGCACCTGTTCGGCAAGCTCGGGGTGCACGACCGGATCGGGGCCCTGGCCGCCGTGTACGGCAGGGCGTCACCTCGAGCGGATCAGGACCCTTAAGGGTATTTCGGGATGTCACGCGGCCTGGGCCGTCGCTACCTTCGGTCTATACCAATTCGCCCGGTGCCGACTGCCGGCCCCGGCGCCTTTCGGCCGTGAAGGAAAGCCCATGACGGAGCCGCCCACACTCCCCACCCTCCCCACCCTCACCAGGCGCGCCGTACTCACCCGCGCCGGCGCGCTGACCACCGCTTTGGCAACACTCGAACTCGTCGGCGCCCAGGCCAAGGTCCCGGTGCGCCAGCCGCTCTCGGCAGAAGTCGCCGCGACCCTGCCGGACATCCAGTTCGACATCGGGGCCTACATCTCCCAGGTGCAGAGCATCGACGGGGTCTCATTCCAGTTCGGCCCGGTGAACACCACCTTCCTCACCGCCCGGCTACTGCGCAATCCCACCAAGTCCGACCAGACCGTGCTGGCGAACGCGCTCAACACGATAGAGGCGAACTACCCGTTCTCCGCGCCCGGAATCTTCACGTTCGTCTCGTACGGGCTGCCCTATTTCAACCGCCTGCCGCGGTCCGTGGTCTCCGCGAACGTGCCCCGCCTGCTGTCCGACACCAGCAGATCTGTGCTCGAGGAGGCGGTGCCCTCGCCCACCGACGTCTCCTCGCAGAACCCGGGCGTCGTCAAGCAGACGTTCAACGTGCCGGTGAAGATCGAGGCGAACGACATGCTGTTCACGATCCGCGGCGACAACACCGACTACATGGCGGACGTGATCAGCTGGCTCGGCGGCAGCAACACCCTGGCCGGGCGTTCGATCGCCTCGCCCGCCCTCGGCAGCCTCATCGCGTTCACCTCGAGCCGGGCGATGTTCCAGCAGATGGGGCTGCCGCGGTATGTGGCCGCGAACAACAACCTGCCGTTCGCGGACTTCATCAACCCGCAGTCGCCGATGTGGATGGGCTTCGCCGACCAGCAGATCCACGGCAGCGGCCCGGCCGCGATCTGCACGTTCGCCGGCAACTCCTCGGCGCATCTGACCACCGCGAACGCCGGCAGCTACTTCGACAACGGTTCCGTCCAGCACCTGGCGCACGACATCCTCGATCTGGCGCAGTTCTTCGACCTCGACGCCAACGGGGTTCCGGGCGCCGACGGGACGTTCACCGAGCGCGTGCAGTACATGTTCCGCTCCACTCCGCCTCCCTCGCTGGGCAATCCCGACCAGTTCACCAACGGCGGCGGAACCTCGTTCCTGGAGAACGTGTTCCAGGGCACCAACGACGCCCGCAACAGCGCCCAGGGCATCGGCACCCCCGGGAACGAGCACCGCATCGGCCACCTCTCGCAGCTTCAGCGCTCCTCGCGCGCCGCCGACGGCACCCCCATTCACGTGCGGATGGACGGGCCGGGCTTCGACGACATGGACGTGCCCGACGGCAGCAACCAGCCGAAGCTCCAGTTCACGGTGTTCGTGCCGAGCGCCGACTTCTTCCAGACGATGCGCGGCAACCAGGCCTCGCTCGACCTGGTCAACCAGTTCGCCGTGGCCCAGACCGACAACGGCCTCGAGCGGTTCATCACCGCTACCCGGCGGCAGAACTTCCTCGCTCCGCCGCGTCGCCACCGGGCGTTCCCTTTGTTGGAACTGACCTGAGCGGGATGCACAACGGCAGCAAGCGGTAATGCGAGGAGCACAACTGAGATGCATAAGCTCTCGTCAACCGTACCCACTGACCCGACCTGCACATATGCTGGTGTAGTCGGGCATGTACATGCGGGCCCTGCGGGCATGCCGCATCGCGTGGAAGTACCAGAGCGGTGTCACGCGGGTATGCCTGCCGGAGCCCGCAAAAGGGGCCGGACTCGACGGTGAACCGGCCGACCGCGCCGATACCCGCGCCCAGGCATCGCAGCACCCGCTGCCGGGAGAGCTCCTCGGAATGATTCGTGGACACGGGCCCGGCTGGGCCGCCGCACCTCACATGCGGCCGACCGCCAGCAGATGATCGAGCACCCGGCCGTCCACCCGATCCTGGAATCCGGCCATGACGTCGTCGGGGTCTGCGTGCGCGTACTCGTAGCCGCAGGCGACCCAGCGCTCCGGCACCTCGGCCGGGTCCAGGTCCAGGTAACCGGTGTCGATCGTGCCGACCTCCCGGCCGGGCTTGCCGGCCGACTGCCAGCAGGAGTAGAGCGTGCCGTCGGCGTTGACGACCGCACCGCAGCGCCCGCCCGGCTCGGCGCAGATCTGGCAGGCGGTCTTCATGCCGGGCCGGACCACCCGGAATCCGGCGTCGATCGCGGTGATCGCCCACTGCGCGAAGGCGTCGCCCACCTCATCGCTGTGCCGCAGCGCGTTGCCGTAGCCGAACCCGGCGTCGCCGACCCAGGCGAAGGTCACCGAGCAGCGGCCCGGGTCCACCCGGCCCGCCAGCTGCGGGAAGAGCTCGCCGATCCGGTCGAAGGTGCGGTGCGAGACGTTCACCCGCAGGTTCCAGCGCAGGCCGGTGGCCGCGGTGGCCCGGCCGACGCGGTCCACGATGGCGTCGAAGGTGGCCCCGCCCGAGTGCCGGACCCGGATGCCGTCGTGGTCCTCGCGGCTGCCGTCGAAGGTGACCTGGGCGCCGCGCAGGCCCGCGCCGTGCAGGGCGACGGCGAGCCGCTCGGTGAGCAGCACGCCGTTTGTGACCATGGTCGCGCCGCTCAACCCGATGCCCTGCGCCCGCTCCAGCAGCTCAAGACAGCCGCGCGGATTGAGCAGCGGCTCGCCGCCGAACAGCAGCAGGTGGAGCTTCTCCAGGCCGGCCAGCTCCATCCGGCCGCGGGTGAACTCGACGATCCGGTCGATGGTCTCGCCGCGCAGCCACTCGGCGCCGATGCGCCGAGGACGGTGGCCGCCGCCCGGGGCCGGCGCGGTGTTCTGGAAGCAGTAGCCGCAGCCGAGATTGCACGAGGTGCTGGTGAGCACGGTCAGCGAGAAGGACTTCGGCGTGCGCGGACGGTAGGCGCCGTTCTCCCGCAGGAATTCGTCGACGTCCGCGCGCACGGTGCCGTCCTCGGCCACGTGCTCGGGGCGCAGCAGCGCCCAGACCCGGTTGCCGAGGAACCACCAGCCCTGGTCGCTTTTGACCAGGCGCGGGGCGTCGACGTTGTCCAGGCGGGTACCGATCACGGCGGTCTCCGCTCGCTCACAGGCCGGCCGATCCGAGCTCTCGGAGAGGTTAGCGGCACCCGGTTTGGACCCGGTATGGCGCTGGTAGGCGGCGCGGACCGCCAGGTGCGCGACGGGCGCACTGGAGTTCGGAGTATTGCGACACGGCGCAGCGGCCCCGATACTCTGGGTGCGGCCGGAATAAGAACCCTGTTAAGTGAGGCCGATCCCGCGTCTTTCCTGCCGGGCTTGGGAGGCGTCACCGTGTCGATGGCTCAGAATGAAGGTCCGGGTACGCCGGTCCGCTGGAGCATGGGCGTGCTCGGGCCGCTCGAGGTGCGGCGGGACGGGGCCCGGATCGATCCGGGCCCGTACAAACAGCGAGTGCTGCTCGGCGCCCTGCTGCTGCGGCCGAACCGGATCGTGCGGGTGGAGGAGCTGCTGCACGCCGTGTGGGGCGAGGACCAGCCGCGCACGGCCCGCAAGAACCTGCAGGTGTACGTCTCGGCGCTGCGCCGGGTCGTCGGCGACCGGATCTCGCACAGGTCCTACGGGTACCGGCTTGAGGTGGACGAGGAGGAGCTTGACCTGCTGCGCTTCGACCGGCTGGCCGCCGCGGGCCGGGACGCGCGGCGGGCCGGTGAGCACGCGCGCGCCTGCGCGGCCTACCGCCGGGCCGCGCGGCTGTGGCGGGACACGATGGCGCTGGCCGACCTGCTGGACAACCCGCACCTCGCCGCGGAGAGCGCGCGGCTGGCCGGGCGCCGGTTGAGCGTCCTGGAGAACTGGTTCGAGCTGGAGATCGAGAACGGCCACCCCGTGGGGGTGCTGGACGAACTCGCCGAGGCCGCCGCGCTCCATCCGCTGCGCGAACGGCTGACCGCCGCGCTGATGACCGCGCTGGACCGCAGCGGCGGCCGCAGCGAGGCGCTGGCCTGCTACGAGGCGCACCGTCAGCTGCTCGCCCGGGAGCTCGGGCTGGATCCGAGCCCGGTGCTGCAGCGGCTCTACCGGGTGATCCTGACCGGGATCGGCGCGGCCGCCAGGCCCGCCCGCCCGCCCGCCGCGCCGATCCCCCGGGCCAAGCCGGCGCAGCTGCCGCGCGACCTGCCCGACTTCGTCGGCCGCGCCGCGCAGATCGAGCAGCTGTGCGCGGTGCTCTCGGCGAGCGACGGCAGCGACGTCGCGGTCATCGGCGGCCCGGTGGCCAGCGGGAAGACGGCGCTGGCGGTGCGGGTGAGCCATCTGCTGGCCGAGCGCTTCCCGGACGGCCAGGTCTTCGTGGCGCTCACCGGCGAGGACGGCGCGGCCCGGCCCTGGCGGGATGTGCTGGTCGAACTGATGCGCGGCACCGGCCTCGAGCCGACGCCCGGCACCGAGTCCTCCGCGCTACTTGCGCAGTGGCGCTCCTGGGTGGCCGGGCGCCGATCCCTGTTCGTGCTCGACGACGCCCTGGACGAGGGGGGCGTCAGGAACCTGCTCCCCGGGGCCGGGCCCAGCCGCACCCTGGTCACCAGCACCCGGCTGCTGTACGGCCTCGAGTCGGTGCACCGGCTCACGCTCGGCGACCTCGAGTACGAGGAGGCGGTGGCGCTGCTGGAACGCTCGATCGGCCGGGACCGGATGCACGGGGCGGGCGAGGCGGTGCGCCGGATCACGAGCTGCTGCGGAGCTCCGCCGCTCGTGGTGCGGGCGGTCGCGGCGAAGCTGGCGGTGCTGCGCCACGTCACGCCGCAGGAGTACGCCGAGAGGATCGCCGTGCAGGCCGAGCCGCTGGAGGAGCTGGAGACCACGGGACTCTCCCTGCGGGCCAGGCTCACCCGCTTCCACGCCGGGCTCTCCCCCCTGCAGCAGGCCGCCTTCAGCCGCCTAGGCAGCCTGCCCGATCCGCGCTGCGGCGACCACGAGCTGGTCGGGGCGCTCGACGGCCTCGGCAGCCCGCCCCGCCGCGCCCTCGAATCGCTGATGGACGTCCACCTGCTGGCCGTGGCCGACACCGCGACCCCAGAGTTCGACGTCGTCGCGCACGCACTGCACTACGTCGTGCCGCATGCCGCGCACCGCTTCGCCGTGCGGCTCTACCACAGTGTGGCGGCCGACGGGGCCGCGAGCCCGCTCAGCACCTCCTGAAGCGAGTCGACCAGCTTCAGGCCGGTGGCCCGGCGGTCCGCCGGCATCTGCGCGAGCAGCCGGACCATCTCGGCCAGCCGCTCGAACTCGGCGCCCGCGCCGCGCAGCGCCTCTTGCGCGGTCCGGCTGCGGGTCAGGCCCCGGAGCGAGAACCCGGCCTGCCCGGCGAACATCATCAGCAGGTCGAGGTCCGCGATGCTCGACCTGCTCTGCGGGTGCGGGTCGAGCACCTGCAGCACGCCGAGCACCTCCGCGCCGTGCAGCACCGGCGCCGCCATGATCGAGCTCGGCACGTACCGGGTGCCCTCCGCGAGATCGCGGGCGAACAGCGTGCTGGCCGCCAGGTCGTCCACGGTCAGCGGCTCGCCGGTCGCCGCCACCCAGCCGGCGATGCCGCGGTCGGCCGGGAAGCGGGTGCCCACCAGGAAGTCCTCGCCCTCGCCGGAGACCGCCTCGAAGACGAGCTCGGCGGCGCCCTGGTCGAGCAGGAAGATCGAGCTCGCGGCGGCGCCGAAGATGGACCGGGCGACGTTCACGATCGAGCCCAGCAGGGCGCGGTCGTCCTGTCCCCAGTCGGCCAGCGCACCGCTGATCGCCGCGACCAGCGCGGTCGGTTCCGAAGCCCTCGTCATCGGCTCATGCTCCTTTCGGGTCGTCTCACGTTGGCGGCGGTCAGATACAGCACCGTCTTGAGCTCGAAGGTGGTCAGCCGCGGGTGTTTGCTCAGGATCAGCGCGCTCAGGCCGCTCACGTGCGGCGTGGCGAAGCTGTTTCCGGTGTTGCGGGTGGAGCCGCCGCCGAGCGCGGCGACCGGCACCGCCCGGCCGCGGGCGAAGAACTCGACCGGCGGGCTGGGGTTGTAGAGCACCACCCCGGAGTCCTCCTCGGCGTGGCTGCCGACCGAGACCACCGAGGAGAAGCGCCAGGGGAAGCTCTCGATCCGGGCGTTGTGCGCCGAGGCGACGATCACCGAGCGGTTGAAGTACGCCTCGTCGGCCAGCTCCCGCAGCGCCCGGTTGAACTGCGGGCGGGCTGTGGACAGGCTCAGATTGATCACGTCGAAGCGCTGCGCGACCGCCCAGGCCAGGCCCGCGAGCAGGGCGTTCCCGGTGCCGCCGCCGTTCTTGCCCAGGATCCGCACGCTGTGGATCTCGCAGGCGGGCGCCATCCGCCGCACGATGCTGGCACAGGCCGTGCCGTGCCCGTAGTCGTCGGCGGCCGGGACCTGGGCCACCGCGAGGCCGTCCCCGTCGGGCACCACGGCGTGCGCCCCGGCCACCTCGCCCACCAGCGGGTGCCCGGACTCGACGCCGCTGTCCACGATGCACACCCGCACGCCCGCGCCGGTCGCGCCGCCCCAGGCCCAGTCCCGGCTCACCACGCCGGGGTCGCCGGTCTCGACGGAGATGTCCTGCGGACCGCGGTCGAGCAGGTTCCAGGTCAGCACCGGGGCGCCGTCGGTCGTCGTCATAGGAGAGCCAGCTCCTCCAGGAGACCCCGTGCCTGCGCCGCGCCGACCGCGTGCTCTTTCACAGAGTAGTGATTCAACGCCGCGCGCGCAGCCGGCTCGGCGGCCGCGGTGCGACCGAGCCGGGTCTGCGCGCGCGCACGGTCGAGCAGGGCGAGGGCGCGGGCTGCGGGGGAGTCCGTGCTCCGGCTCGCGGCCAGCGCTGCCGCGCCGTGCCGGTCCGCCCCGGCCGCGTCCCCGCGGCCCGCCGCGATCAGGGCGCTGATGCCGAGCAGGTCGGCGCGGTCCACCGGGCGGTCCGGCCCGGCGCGGCGGCCCTCGATCGCGCGGGCCGCGCCCGCCAGGTCGCCTTGGGCCAGCCGAGCCCGGGCGAGTCCGAGCGAGGCGGCCAGGATCAGCCCGTCCGCGCGCAGCGCCCGCGCGGCCTCGAGCGCGTCGAGCAGCGGCGGTTCGGCGGACCGCGCCCGGCCGACGGCGCCGAGCACGAGCGCGTCGAGCAGCGGGGCGAACACCTTCGCCTCGGCGTAGGCCAGGGCGCCCATCGCCTCGCGGGCGCGCAGCCGGCACTCCTGCGCGGCCGCGGCCCGGCCCTGGATCGCGTACAGCACGGTCAGCGGGAAGCCAAGGGTCGCCTGCACGGCGGGCCGGCCCGGGCCGAACTCGGCGAGCAGTCGCTCGCAGCGCTCGGCGGCGGCCGAGGCGGGCTGCGGGCCGTGCCACAGCGCCAGCCCGACGGCGCCGAGCGTGTTGGCCAACTCCCGGTCGGCCGCCGCGGCCCTGGAGTGCACCAGCGCGTGATCGAGCTCTGCCAGGGCCGCGGCGTGCCGGCCGCGCCGTTGCAGCGAGCCGGCGAGCACCAGCCGGGCTCGGGCCAGCCCGAGCTCGTCGCCGTCCGCGGCGAACACGTCAAGCGCCGCGCCGGCGATCGCGTCGAGCGCGCGCTGGTCCCGCTGCCCTATCGCCAACTGCAGGCGGGCGTGCATGGCGGTGCCCGCCAGGTTCCGGTCCTCAGCCGCGACCAGCGTCCGGCGCAGCGTCTCCGCGGCCTCGTCCAGTCGACCGACGGTGAGCTGGGCCTCGCCGAGCAGCCGCAGGCACTGCGGGTGGCCCGGATCGGCCGGCTGGAACAGCTCGGCCGCCCGGTCCAGCAGCTCAAGGGCGCGCGACAGGTCCATCCGGCGCAGAGCGAAGGAGCCGGCGGCGCTCAGCCGGTCCGCGGCGCGCACCCGCAGCAGTTCGGTCCCCTCGGCCGGGCCGACCTCGGCCCGGTAGCCGTACGCGCGGGCCAGATGCAGGCCGACCGGTGCGTCCGGGGCGCGTGCGGCGGCGAGCCGGTCGGCGTAGCGTTCGTGCAGCTGCGCGCGCCGCCGCTTGGTCAGCCCGTCGTACGCGACGCGCTGGACCACCGAATTGGTGAACGTGTATCCGGGTGCGGAGCCGTAGGGCCGGCGGGCCTCTTCCAGGAACCGGCGCCGGGCCAGCGACCGCAGGGCCTGCGCGCACTCCTGGCCGGTCGCGGCGTCCGTCGCCAGGCCGTCCAGGTCCTCGGCGCCGAATTCGCCCTCGAAGACGGCGGCGTGCCGCAGGGCCAGCCGGTCGGGCTCGGCCAGCCGGTCGATCCGCGCGGCCAGCAGGGCGTGCAGGTCGGGCGGCACGCACGCGTCCCAGCCGTCGCCGTCGCCGTCGCCCAGCGCGGCGGCGAGCTGCTCCAGGTAGAGCGGGTTGCCGCCGGCCCGGCCGACCACCTCCGCGACCATCGCGCCGTCGTGCGGGACCAGCTCCGCCAGGCTCGCCACGAGCAGTTCCGACTCCGTCCGGCTGAGCCCGCCGAGCAGCAGCGTGGTCGCGTTCAGCTGCCCGGCCGCCCACCCCGCCCGGGACTCGAGCAGCTCGGGGCGGGCCGCGCACACGAGCAGCACCGGCAGTCCGCCGAGATCCCCCGGCAGCCGTTCGAGCACGCCGAGCAGCGCCGAGTCCGCCCACTGGCAGTCGTCGACGACGAGCAGCACCGGCCGTGCGTCGGCGAGCGCGGCCAGGACGTGGACGACCGCCGCGTACGTCTCCTCCAGCGAAGGCGAGGGGGTGCCGTCGAGCAGCAGCCCGCCGCGCAGCACTCCGAGCGCCGCGACGGGCGGCGCGCCGTGCGCCGCCACGTCCAGTGCCCGGACCAGCGGCGCCAGGCACTCGCCCAGCGGACCCAGCGTGCCGGCGGTGCCCTGCGGCCGGCAGCGGCCGGCGCCGACCGGCCAGGCCTCGTCGCCGCGGCCGGCCCGCCCGCCGGGCGGGCCGGGCTCTTCGAGCCCGCCGAGCCACTGTGCCAGCAGCCGGCTCTTGCCCGCGCCCGCCTCGCCGAGCAGGGTCAGCACGTGCGGCTCGCCCTGCTCGGCCACGCGCCGCCAGGCGAGCGCGATCGTGTCCAACTCATGGGCGCGCCCGACGAAGGGCACGTCGAACCGCCGCGAGGCGTGCGGATCCGGGTCGCGTAGCGCCAGCAGCCGCACGGCCTCCACCGGTTCCGCGACGCCCTTGAGCCGGAGTGGGCCGAGCGGCGCGACCTCGGCCGCCGGTCCGGCCGCGCGCCGGGCCTCCCGGCTCAACAGCACCTCGCCCGCGCCCGCGGCCGTCTGCAGGCGAGCAGCCACGTTGACCACCTCGCCGGACACCAGCGCCTGGCGAGTGCCGGGATCAGCGGTGGTGACCACCTCGCCGGTGTGCACCCCGATCCGCACCGCGAGCCTGATCCGGCGCCCCGGCAGCACCTCGCCGAGCCGGGCCGGGGCCTGCGCCATGTCGAGGGCGGCGGCCGCGGCGCGCAGGGCATCGTCCTCGCGGGTCGAGACCAGCCCGAACACGGCCATCACCGCGTCGCCGATGAACTTCTCGACCACGCCGCCGTGCCGCTCGACGCACTCGCGCATCAGCTCGTAGTAGCGCAGCAGGACCGTGCGAAGGAGTTCGGGGTCGAGCATCCCGGCCAGCTCGGTGGAGCCGACCAGATCGCAGAACACGACGGTGACCACCCGGCGCTCCTCGGCCGGCGCCGGACCACCGGGCACCGCGGCCCCGCAGCGCAGGCAGAACCGCGCCTCGACGGGCAGTTCGAGTGCGCAGGACCGGCACGTCACGGCGTCGGGGTCCGGCTCGGCGGGCGCACGGTCACCGGGCGGAACTCGCGCCGATGCACCACGGCGCGCCGCCGTCGTCGCCGTCCGCGCCGCCGGGCCCGTCGGGCTCGCCGCCGAGCCAGTGCGGCACGACCTCGGGCTCCTCGTCCTGCCCGATCGGCGCAGCCGGCTCGGCGGGTCCGTCTCCGGGCCGCTCCGGCTCAGATCCGTCAGGCTGTTCCGCCATGGATATCAGACCTTTCGCCATGCCTTCGGCCGCAGGCGGCCGCCCTTGTCTTCCAGACAATAGGACGCCGCGGTTTTCCGCTGGTTTGCGCTCAGTATGTCGTCGTGCCCCTCGGTGCCGGCCTGCTCCGCGGCCTGGCCGCCGGCCCCGGTGGTCGGCGCGCCGGGCAGGGCGATCCGGGCGTAGGCGCCGGACAGCACCACCACGACCCCGGACACCGCGAAGATCGTGTCGATGGGGCCGAACCGGAGGCCGGCGACCGAGCCCGCGACGTTCCGCAGGGCCGAGCCGGCGAGCCAGCCGGCCAGGACCGCGGCAAGCATCGAAGCCAGCCGGGTCACCGGATAGAACACGGCGAGCACCCGACCCCGGTATTCGGCAGGCGCCGCGGCGAGCAGCAGGGGAGACATTGCGGTGTTCAGCATGGTGATCGGCACCGTGAAGGCGAAGAGCAGTGCGACGCCGCCGACGATGCCGGTCTGCCTGGAGTAGAAGACCAGGACGGCGCCGCTCACCAGCAGGCCGATCCAGGTGGTCCGGCGCGCCCCGATCCACTGCACCACCCGGCCGGCGCACACCGCGCCGACGATGCCGCCGACCCCCATGGCCATGCCGAGGTAGCCGTACAGGTGGGCGGACGCGTGCAGATTCCTCGTGGTGAAGAAGACGTTGAGGGTGTCGAGGGCGCCGATTCCGAACTGGCCGATCACGGCGATCCCCAGCAGCGCGACCAGGATCCTGCTGCGGCCGAAGAAGCGCAGACCGGCCGTGAACTCCCGGTGCAGGCCGGCCCGGCTCCGGGCGGCCTGGGGCCCGTGCGGCGCCGGCCGCCGCGCCCCGACCGACCGGATGGCGAAGTACGACACCGCATAGGAGAGCGCGTTGAAAAGCAGCGCCCACTGCAGACCGACCGTGAACAGCAGCGGCGCGGCGAGCGGCGGCCCGATGATCCAGGCCGTCTGCGCGGTCGCCTGGGCGATGGCGGCGGCCCGGGCGCGGTCGGCCTCCCCGGTCACGAGGTCCGCGATGGTCGCGAAGCGCGCCGGGGTGAAGAACTGGCCGACCGCGTTGAGCATCAGCACGGTCGCGTAGACCAGGACGAGCCACCCGCCGACCGGGAGGGCGCTGACCGGCAGGCAGGAGACGACGGTCAGCAGGGCCACCAGCGTGCCGCGGAGCGCCTCGGTGCGGAGCATCGTGCCGCGCTTGTCCCAGCGGTCGACGAACACCCCGGCGAACGGACCGACGAACAGCACGGCGGCGCTTGTCGCCAGCAGGACGCCGCTGACCGCCTGCGGCGCCCACGGTTTCCCCTTGGCCAGCACGGTGGCCACCCACAGCACCAGGGTGGTGCTGAAGACGGTGTCCCCGACCGTCGAGACGGCCTGCCCGAACCAGAGCCTGGTGTACTCGCGGTTGATGAGTGTCAGACGCGGTGTCATACGGAACGCGCCGACGAGACGATCATCGCCATGAGGGCGGCCACCAGGGTCGTGTGATAGGCCAGCCGGAAGAGCTCCCCGGCCGGAACCGGCCCCGGCGCCTTGAGTGCGGCCGACCTCGCGGGAATCGCGCCGTTGGGCTGCTGGGCCCGGATCAGGCACTCCACGGCCGCTGCGCCGGAAGGGGTGCGCAACGGCTCGACTCCCAGGATGAACTGGGTCAGGACGAGTTCCGCGGCCAGATCCCACCGGTCGCGTTCCACGCAGTGCTCCAGCAGGCGTTCGACCAGTTCCCGCGCCCGCGCCAGGGCGTCCCCGGCCAGACCGGGGCCGGTGCGGCCGAAGTCGCCGAGATAGAAGCTGGAGTGCGTGACGGCGTACGCCTCCCGGTCGGGCAAAAGCGCCGCGTCCCTCGGCGCCGTGGCGGGCAAGGTGACCAGGCCGCTCTGCTGCAGAAGTTCGGCGTACGGCGCGAACCCGTGCCGGACACCGGCTTTGTCCGCGTAGTAGCGGATTTCAAGGCGCTGGTAGGGCGTCTTGCCGAGCGGCGAGAGGAAGTCGGGCGCAAGCCGGGCGAGCGCGGCCCGGCGCAGCGTGTCGTCGATGCCGGCGGGGGCCAGCGCGACGTAGACCAATCTGTACGTGGAGGGGGCCTCGGTGCGGGCGTCGAAGATCTGCGGGAAGCCCGGGTGCTGCCAGAGCGTCTGGACGAGGGCGGCCGCCCCGCCCAACCGCTCCCGGTGGGCGCCGCCCAGGCGCGCCGAGCAGTGGCAGAGCAGCGCCAGTTCCAGGGCGGCCTTCGCAGTCCCGTGCGTAGCCGACCGGGCGCTCGCCGAGTAAGGGTCGAAGTGGTCCAGGTTTCCGCCCAGCCAGTCCAGTGCGCCGGCGCAGAGCTGGTCGAGACGCGAGGGCATGGTCACAGGCGCTCCGTCTCGTCCAGGTAGTCGAGCAGGGCCGCGTCCACGGTGTCCCGGAACGCCGCGAGCGTCCGCGCATCCTCGTCGTAGCGGTAGAGGCCTTCGCAGGTGATCCAGCGGTCGCGGGTCACCGGACCGGGCAGGTATCCTCCGGTGACCGAGCCGACCTCCCAGCCGGGTTTGCCCGCGGTCTCCCAGCAACTGCCGAGAGTGCCGTCCGCGCTCACCACCGCGCCGTACCGGCCGTCGGCGTAACCGCAGGTGGGGCAGGGCCGGTGGGCGCCCGGGCGGGTCACGGTGAACCCGAGGTCGAGCGCCCGGCGCTGCCACCTGGCGAAGCCGGCCGAGAGTTCGCCCGTGTGCAGCAGGTCGTTGGCGTATCCGATGCCCACGTCCCCGACCCGGGCGAAGTAGAGCGTGCACCGGGCGGGGTCCAGAGCCGCGGCGAGCCGGTCGATCAGCGCGTCGACCCCGTGGAAGGTCTCCTGGGAGACGTTCACCCGCAGGGTCCACCGGATCGGCGCGGCCCCGGAGGCTAGGACGATGTTGCGCACGATCGTGTCGAAGGTCCCGCCGCCGTCCGTCCGGCCGACCCGGATCCGGTCGTGGTCTGCGCGGTCGCCGTCGAAGGTGACCTGGATGGAGCCGAGCCCCAGGTCGGCCAGCTGACGGGCGAGCCGCGGGGTGAGCAGCGTGGCGTTGGAGATCATCCAGGCCGAGGACTCCCCGATGCCCGCGGCCCGCTCCAGCAGTTCGAGGCAGCCTCGCGGGTTGAGCAGCGGCTCTCCGCCGAAGAGCAGGATCCGCAGCCGGTTCAGGCCGGCGGCGGCCATCCGCCGCTCGGTGAAGGCGAGGATCGAGGTGATGGTCTGCGAGGTGAGGCGAGTCGAGGCGATCCGCGGCGGACGGCTGCCGCCGGCCGGGTCCTGGGCGGTGTTCTGGAAGCAGTATCCGCAGCCCAGGTTGCAGTGAGTGCTGGTGAGGACGGTCAGCGCGTAGCTGCTGACCGGCGCGGCGCGCAGCAGGCCACTCTCGCGCAACTGGCGTTCCGTGCCGGGTCGCAGCGTTCCGTCGGCGGTGAGGTGCCGGTCGCCCAGGCGCGCCACTCCGCCCGGACCGAGGAACCACCAGTTCCGCTTGCCCTGCAGGAGGCGGGCGCCGCCGACGCGGTCGGCTTGTTCGAGTTCCGGGCTCAACGAGATCCCCACCCTTCCG
>Ga0073928_10006983_pt1 | contig 14905 bp, 13 predicted proteins | sample PaiPotPPA55metaG_FD_76969 | JGI IMG/M metagenome (GOLD analysis project Ga0073928, IMG submission 76969) | Iron sulfur acid spring bacterial and archeal communities from Banff, Canada, to study Microbial Dark Matter (Phase II) - Paint Pots PPA... ... | reverse complement strand
GCTTTGCCGCGAATCGTCTCGCGATAGGGAACTTTCGGCGGCTTCAGCGTCATTTCCACGTGATAGCGCTTGCGAAGTTTCGCCACCACTACTTCGATGTGCTGCTGTCCCGCGCCACTGAGAAGAAATTCTTTCGTTTGCGGGTCGCGCGAGAATCGCAAAGCCAGGTCCTCTTCGAGGATCCTGTGAATCGCCACTCCGATGCGATCCTCATCGGCGCGCGTCTTCGGCTCGACCGCAAATGTGATCGACGGCTCCGGAATACGCGCGGTCACGTAAAAAATTGGCGCGCTCTTGTCGCCGAGCGTTTCGCCGGTCGTCGTCTCTTTGAGTTTCGCCACGGTGCCAATGTCGCCCGCGTGCAGATCGTTGACGCCGGTCGCGGTCTTTCCCTGCATCACCTGCACGTGCTGCAAACGTTCCTGCGAATTGCGGTGGTAGTTTTGCAGCGTCGCGTCGTTCTTCAGAACGCCCGACATCACCTTGAAATACGTGATGCGCCCGGCGAAGGGATCGGCCAGCGTCTTGAAAACGAAGATCGCAAGAGGCTCGGAATCGGCGATCTTGCGCTCGACGGCGTCCCCCTTGTGAGCCGCCGCTGTGTGTCCGTGCGCTTTTCCGCGATAAGCCGGCGACGGAAGGATTTCGACGATGAGATTCAGGATCGCGTCGCTGCCAATATTGTGCAGGGCGGAACTCAGCAGCACGGGAAAGACCTTCTTGTCGCGAACTTCCTCGTGCAGACCCTTCCTCAGATCCTCGGCTGGAAGCGTGCCTTTCTCGAAGAATTCCTGCATCAACTCGTCTTCGCCTTCGGCAACGAGTTCCACCAGCGCTTCATGCGCTGCCTGCGCCTCGTCGGCCATGTCGGCTGGAATTTCCTCGATTTTCGCTTTGCCGTCGCCATCGGGCGTGTAGATCAGCGCCTTCATCGTCACCAGGTCGATCACGCCCCGGAAACTCTTCTCCGAGCCGATTGGCAGCTGAATTGGAATCACGCCGCGGCCGAACACTTGCTTCAGCGAGTTGAGCGCGCGCTCGAAGCTCGCAAGCTCGCGATCCATCCAGTTGATGATGAAGGCGCGCGGCTGATCGTATTCCGTTGCGTAGTCCCAAACTTTTTCGGTCACCACCTGCACGCCCGCGGCCGCGTCCACCAGAATCAGCGACGCGTCGGCGGCAATCAGCGATGATTTCGTTTCATTGATGAACGTCGAGTAACCCGGCGTGTCGAGCAGATTGATTTTTGTCTTGTCTGCCTGGCCCGGCGCTTGCCATTCGGCGTACGCCAGGCCGGTATTGATCGAGATCTTGCGCGCGATTTCTTCTTCGTCCCAGTCGGTGGTGGTCGAGCCGTCGGCCACTTTGCCGTGGCGCGGCGTCATGCCCGCCGTATACAGCAACGACGACACGAGCTGGGTTTTCCCCGTGTCGCCGTGGCCTACAATGCCAACGTTGCGTATCCCTTCAGTTGTGTAGGATTTCATGGTTCACCTCGTTGGGGACTGCAAGAGTCGAAATGGAAATTCGAGAGAAGAAGTACCGTCGCCGGCCCCGAATGTTGTTCTCTGTTCTCTGCGGACTCTACGTCTCTGCGGTGGGTTCTTCCCGATTTATACAAGTATCCGGAAATACGATGTGTGAAGCCGGACCTCGAATTCGTGCCTGGCATTTGCATGAGCATCACGACGCATTGCCCGAAAAACCCGCGTGGAGCGGATTCCAAGGGCGCCCCGGCGTCAGCGCGATGACCCTGCGGACCCTTCGTCCAGTCGATTGGCGTGCCAAGCGGCCGACCCGAAGGGCGGAGGAGCCGGATGCTAGCACACGGCTCGCGACTTGTTCAACTTGAAGAGAGCCCGGCACCGCCTCTGCCCGCGCCGCCGTAGAGGGAGAGCTTACCTTCGGCGACGACGCCGATATAGCGGCCCTGACTCAGGAACTGCATGACTTTCTTGCCCGACGCAGCCATTTGCGCCCACCGGGATCTTGTTTCCGGGTTTTGCTCGAGTCCGCGAATCTCGCGCCCATCGAAAACAAAGTCCACTTGCCGCAATCCCTTTTTAGGCGTCTTCAGCACGCGATAACTCTTCCCGCCGAGCTCGACCATGCCCGCCTTCTCAACAAGCACTTGCCGCCAGACCTCCATCAATGTTTCTTCCAATGACGATTTCATCTTCTTGCCTGACCGAAGGGATTCCTGTATCCCCGGAGTGTAACTTACCGCGGCAGTCGTCAGGAATTGAAACGCGGTCGCCGCGTTTTACGTCATTCATACGTACACACTAATTTCATTTTTCCGGTGCGGGGCGAAACCTGAATGGCTGGAGGCGGCCCATGAAAAGCATACTCGTAGTGTCGTTGCTCGCGCTGTTTGCTCTGCCTGTGTTTGCCCAGGATCAAGCTGCTGCTGCCCGCGCAGCGGCTGGCTGTGGTGCCGACAACGTCCAGTACGACGTGAAAACCGATAAGAGCCAGCATCCGCAAGGGCAAGTGCCTGAAGGAAAAGCGCTCGTCTATGTTTTCGAGGAAGAGAAGACAGATGCTAAGCCTTTAAGATAGGCGCCGTGACCATCCGAATTGGGCTCGATAGCCAGTGGATGGGTGCAAATCACGGCAACACGTACTTCTACTTTCCGGTCGACCCCGGAGATCACAATATTTGCTCGAATTGGCAGTCGAGCATCGGAAAGCTTTCGAAGTTGGCCTCAGCTGTCAGCCTCACGGCCGAGGCGGGCCAGGTGTATTACTTCCAGACGAGAGTGGATGAGCGAAGCCACGATAAGCCCGCTGTGTGGATGGAACCGGTCGACCCGGCCGAAGCAAAACTCCTGATCGCATCGGCCTCGCTCAGTAATTTTCGTCCCAAGAAATAGCGCCCCGTGCGCCGCAGAGTCCGTTTGAGAACTCCGTTTTTCGTCAGGGCACGGCTTCAGCGGTGCCGTAACTGGCTTTGAATATCTGATTTTTGTGTTGTTGGTTTCAACGACGACATCAAACCAGCAAATCAGAGCCGTTTCAGCCATTGACGTACAGATTTTTTGCGATGGTCGCCACTCCTGCAAGAATTCCCCGCGTCAACGTTCAACGGTTATACTCGTCGCCGGAAAGAAACCCATGCCGAGAAGAACGAACAGTGATCCTCTGTTTTTGCGCCTGTCGTTTCTTTTCATATCTATCGTGACGCTCTGCGGTTTGCTCCCCGGTCAGAAGCATGCCCACGATGTGCCGATGCCAACGGAGTTTGCGATAGCGAGACACACGTTCTTCGATTTCGGGCCGCCAAGTGATTACTACGAGCTCTTGCTAGTGCGCCGTCAGGACAATGCTACCGCCGTCGAGAGAATCACGCTCACTCCCCACGCGAGTTGCCTTGCGCCTGCAAAAGTCGAAATCGCTCACGCGCTCCTCGTTCAGCCCGTCACAACTCTCTTGGCGAAAATGAACCCCTGCACAATCCCCGAAAAAGACTTGCACCGCGAATTGAAGCGGTGCAAAGACTGCGTGACTTTCAGTGGTGTCAACGTGGTGATGCAAGTGACCTGTGGAAACCAAACGCGCGTAATTCGCGCTGATATCCTCGACAAAGATTTGTTTGATGCCAACCCGAAGACCCCGGAACGAACTTCGTGGACGATGAACCTGCTGAGCAACCTCGACCAAGCTTTAGGCCCCGGAGTGATGGACAAGCCCATGTTCGATATTCCGAAACAGGATCAGCCGCCGCCCCCCACGGTCTCGAACCCAGGCCCGGGCATTCTTCAGGAACTCGCTGCGGGAAAATATGATCCTCTCTTTTCCTCAGGACCTGACAAGCCCTCCGAATTGTACAGAGAGGCTCAGAGCGTTCCAGTACCATCGAGCGTTGACCTCGTCACCAGCCAACCCTTCATGCCCGATGTGTTCGCATTGCCCACTTATCCTCCGATAGCCCGACTAGCCGAGGTCGAGGGGTTGGTGTCCTTCACCGCCCAAATCGATCAGGACGGCAACCCTATAAACTTGAACTTCGAGACACGGGCTCCGTTGTTTTTCGCGGTCATTAAAGCTGCAGTCAGCAACTGGCGATTTCCGAAAGAAGCTGCCGGGCACCAAGTCCACGTCGAACTTCGATTTACTTCGAATTGCCCTAAATACAGTAAGTAACATCCCCATCCCGCCCATTTGCGTGTTACCTTTTTCCGCGCTTTCGCACATCTCTCAGAGGGAACCACGATGAAAACTCGCGCAATCTTCGCATCCTGTCTCGTGATTTTATTCGCCGGTTCGCTCGCTGCTGCGGAACAACCGGGAGCACAGGAGCAGCCGCAACAGCAACAGGCGAAGCCCGCGGCGGGCGCGCAAGCCAAAGAAGAAAAGCCAGCGCCGCCCGTCGAGAAATCTTCCGTGACGCACCACTCCGCGAAAATCGGCGGCCAGACGATCAACTACACGGCGACGATCGGGACGTACGTGATCAAGGACGACGCAGGCGAGGCGAAGGCGAGCTTCTTCTACATCGGCTACGTGAAAGATGGAGTAGCCGACCCGGCGACGCGGCCGGTAGCGTTCTCCTACAACGGCGGCCCGGGCTCGGCGTCGCTCTTCGTTCACATGGGCTTCGGGCCGAAGCGGCCCGTTGTCGCGCCCGACGGCCACGGCATGCCGGCGCCCTACTTGACCACCGACAATGAGGACTCGTTCCTCGATGCCACCGATCTCGTCTTCGTCGATGCGATCTCCACGGGCGCCAGCCGTCCGGCCGCGGGGCAAGATGCGAAACAGTTCCATGGCCTCGTTGAGGATGCGAACTATTTTGCCGATTTCATCTACCAGTACATCACGCGCAACAACCGTTGGGCCTCGCCGAAGTTCCTGATCGGCGAAAGTTACGGCACCACGCGGTCCGCCGAGCTGGCCGGCGTCCTGCAGCACCGGCACGAGATTTATCTCAGCGGAATCGTGATGGTCTCCACGTACCTGATCCCTCCGACGATCGACGAGAGTCCCTCGAACGACATGCCGACGATGTTCTACTTGCCGACCTACACGACGACCGCGTGGTATCACCATCTGCTGTCGCCGGACCTGCAGAATGAGACGCTTGAACAGGTGGCGCAGCAGGCGCGCGAATTCGCCGACGGAGAATACGCACAGGCGCTGCTAAAGGGCGATCAATTGCCGGATGCCGAACGCCAGAAGGTGGTGCAAGACTTGGCGCATTTCACTGCGCTCTCGCCGAAATATATCGAGCGGAGCAACCTGCGAATTCAGGAAGATCGCTGGGCCAAGGAACTCGAACGCGACAAGCGCCGCACCATCGGTCAACTCGATTCGCGGTTCGAGGGGATCGACGCGGATGCGGCGGGCGACGGCACCCAGTACGATCCGAGCGAGGCGTCGTACGAGGGCACGTGGATGGCCACGTTTCAGGATTACATCCATCGCGAATTGAAGTGGGACAGCGACTCGTACTACACCGTCACCGCGCGCGTGTGGCCGTGGGACGAGCAGGGCACCCCGAATATCCTGGAGACACTGCGCGCGGCGATGACCCAGCAAAGCTATTTGAAGGTGCTATTCGTGATGGGGTACTACGACGCGAACTGTCCCTTTCACGCAGTGGAATACACGATGAGCCACATGGGGCTCGAACCGTCGATGCGGAAGAACGTGAGCTTCACCTACGTCGGAGCAGGGCACATGCCGTACGTAGATCGCGAGGCGCACGACAAGTTACACAAAGACGTCGATAGTTTTATTAGTTCCAGTTACGGACATTGAAGAGAAAACTGTTTCTGCAAGGGCGCAGAGATACGCGCAGTTTTCGCGTCGAGATCTGCCGCGTCAGTGGACCACAGTTCCGGTTAAGCCCATCTGAAGCAAGTGGGCAAATTGTGCGGCGGCCAGGGGCCGGCTGAAAAGGAAGCCTTGCCCTTCCGCACAGTGATGGGCCTGAAGGAATGCGAGCTGTTCCTGCGTTTCCACGCCTTCGGCGACCACACTCAGCCTGAGGTTCTTGCCCATATCAATTATGGCGCTCACGATGGGAGAGTCCTCGGGATTGATGGTGATCCGGCGGATAAAGGACTGGTCAATCTTCAAAACATCGATGGGAAACTGCTGAAGATAGCTGAGGCTGGAATAGCCGGTGCCGAAGTCATCCACCGCAAAGTGCACTCCCATCGTTTTGAGCTCTTGAAGCACAGCACCCGTGGATTCGGCATCCTCCATAAGGACGCCTTCGGTGAGCTCGAGATCAAGATAGTGCGCTTCTAACCCCGTTTCCGAGAGTATCGTCCGGACGCTTTCGACGAAACCCTTATCGCGGAACTCAACGGCGGAAACATTGACGGAAACCCGTTTGAACGGCAGCCCCGCGTCTTGCCATCCGCGCGCCTGCCGGCATGCTTCGCGCATCACCCAACGGCCGATCTGGACGATTAGGCCACAATCTTCGGCGACGGGCACGAACTGGATGGGAGGCATAAGACTTCGATCAGGTTGCCGCCAGCGTATCAACGCCTCCACTCCTGTGATCTCGCCGGTATCGAGATTCACCTTCGGCTGATAATGCAACACGAACTCTTCTCGCTCGAGAGCGCCGCGCAGTTTGCCTTCGAGAGATTGCCGTCGCACGGCCTTCCAATTCATTTCCGCCTGGAAGAACTTGAAATTGTTGCGCCCGCTTTCCTTGGCACGGTACATCGCCGTGTCCGCATTCTTGATTAGCGTTTCGGCATCGCCTCCGTCGTCAGGGTAGACGCTGATACCGATGCTGCCATCGATATGCAGATCTCGCCCGCCGATGGAGTGGGGTGCGCTGAGCGAAAGAAGTATCTTTTTCGCGATCGTGGCCGCGCCTTCCCGATGTCCGATCTCCGGAAGCAGGATAACGAATTCATCTCCGCCCTGGCGGCTGACTGTGTCGGAGCCGCGCATGCTAACCAGCAATCGTTTTGAAACGGACTGAAGAAGCTCGTCGCCGGCCGCATGTCCCAGCGAATCGTTGATGTATTTGAAACGATCCAAGTCCAGAAAGAGCACGGCAATCGGCCGGTTTTGCCGGCGAGCCAGGGCAATCGACTGGGTGATCCGGTCGTTGAGCAACAGGCGATTCGGCAGATTCGTGACGGAATCGTATTGCGCGGAGTGCGTCATTTGCACCGACATGGCACGTGCCGCGCTCACGTCATGGAAGACAATCACCGCCCCGATGACGCGGCCTGCCCGGTCGTGGATCGGCGCAGCGGAGTCTTCAATCGCGGATTCAAATCCGTCGCGGCGGATGAGGACGCAATTCACGGTCAGTCCCACGGTCCTATTTTGCGCGACCGCCATCTCCATGGGGTCTCGAGCGGGCTTGCCCGTGGCCCCGTCGATAATTCGGAAGACGTCAGCGAGGAGTCTGCCCATGGCTTCTTCGCGGCTCCAGCCCGTCAGGGACTCCGCAACGAGATTGAGATACGTGATTTTGCCTTCAATGTTCGTGCAGAGAACAGCGTCACCAATCGAGTTGAGGGTCACCACCGCGCGTTCTCTTTCCACGTACAATGCATCCTCGACGGCCTTCCGTTCGATCCCGTTGCGTAGCGCGCGCACAAGCGAATAGCTATCGAGGTGGCCCGGAGGGAGATAATCCTGCGCGCCACGGCCTACGGCTTCCTTCGCAACGGCTTCGTTTGCGTTGCCGCCAAAGATCAGAATCGGCACGTCGGGCGCGGCGGCGGATATCTTATCGAACGTCTGTATGCCTTCACTATCGGGCAGGAACGTGTCGAGCAAGACGGCGTCAATCCCTCCTTTGCCCAGGCGCGCAAGACCCTGGGAGAGTTGGCGAGCCCATTCTACGTCGAACGCACCGCTGCCTGACTCGGCGAGCGCCGCGCGAATCTGATCGATAGTGGGAGCGTCGTTTCCAATCAGAAGTACTTTTTTAGGCAAAATAGGCGTGGTCATCATGCGTCGCACCAATCCTCTGCGCATCGTCGTGCTTGACTCATAGAAGGAACATCTCCGAAATAGTTGAACACTGGGTATGGCTCAGTGTTTTCACGCAAGGTTTGGAATGGAACTTCTACTCCGGACACGACCCCGAGGGCTGAAAGAGGGCAGCCTGTAGTTTTCGCGTCACTTTTTGGAAGGGACCCTAATCCTATACCGGCCCTATATACGGTCAATCTGCGTCTCCAGGACAATGTCGAATCACGCACTAGCGGCCGGACTTTTGCGTGTCAATGCGGAAACCAATCGAAAACAAGGGATTTTCCCGGCAGTCAAACTCGCAATTGACCCCACCATCGAAAATTGACCCGCCACCGCAACATAGAGAAGCGTGCCACGTCTTAGGCGTCTCAGAGTACACTCAGGCGGCTATTTCACTTTTGGAGGATCTCTTCATGAGGCCTTGCCTCGTTCGCTCCGCGATTCTGGCTGCGGTGCTTTTTCTGCCGAGCTTCGCCTACGCGCAGGCGATGCAGAACGCGCTGGCGAAACACACTCCCACGATCGATGAGTCGCTGAGCCTGAGAAGCATAAACTCGCCCATGATTTCGCCCGACGGCCGTTTCGTGGCGTACCGGATGAACGAAACGAATTGGAAGGACAATGAGTTCATCTCGCAGATTTGGCTGGTCAATCTCGCGACGGGGACGAGCTTTCAACTGACGCGCGGCAAGCACGGGCCGGGCGCGGTTGAATGGTCGCCCGACGGGAAATGGCTCGCGTTTGTGGCGGAGCGCGAGGCGAGTGCGATCGAGCCGCTCTCCGAGGAAAAAAAGGAAGAGAAGAAAGAAAAGGAAGCGAAGAAGGAGGACGGAAAAGACGCTGACGCTGGCGGCGGGAAACCAGCGGCGCACCAGATATGGCTGATCTCGCCGGAGGGCGGCGAGGCTTGGCAACTCACGAAGTCCCCGAAGGATGTCGGCGACTTCGAGTGGTCCAAGGATTCGAAGTCTATCGTCTTCGCGGCCAATCCTGCGGAAACAAAAACCAGCAAGGACCGTAAAGAAAAATACAGCGATTACGACGTCTTCGAGAAGGACTACGAACAGAATCAGCTCTGGCTCGTCGACGTGAGCACGGCGCTCAAGAATTTTCTTCCCGTCGCCGCGAAGCAGCTCACCTCGGACCTATCGCTCAACGTGAGCTCATTCGCATGGTCGCCCGATTCAACGCGAATCGCCTTCAGCGCGACGCGAAATCCCCTGCTTGCGTTTGGCAGCGACGAAGATATCTACCTGCTCGACCTGACGAAGAACAACGCGGTGAAAAAGATCGTCGCGCTTGAAGGTCCGGACGGTTCACCGATGTTTTCGCCGGACGGCAAACAGCTCGCGTTCTCGACGGCTCTCGCGCAACCAAACTTCTTTTACGCCAATGGCCACCTCGCGATGGTCGATGTTGACGCGGTTCTCGCCAAGACGGCTACAACTCCTTCCGACGTTCGCGACCTAACCGCAAAATTTGACGAGGATCCGCGTCCGGTCGATTGGGGGCCTGACGGAATCTACTTCGTTGCACTGCAGCACGCGAACGCGCACGCGTTTCGCCTCGATCCGCAATCAACGGAGATTCGGCGCATCACGGCGCCGGACACGTTTTTCATCGGCGGCGTTTCGTTTACGAAGGACTTCAAGACGATCGCGTTCACCGAGGCCGACGGCGCGCACATGAGTGAACTGTACGTCTCGCCGGTCGCGGGCTTTTCTCCCCGCAAGCTCACCGACATGACGGCGCAAGTGAAGGACTGGAATCTGGGCACGTCGGAAGTGATTTCGTGGAAGAGCCAGGACGGCGCGGAGATCGAAGGGATTCTTCACAAGCCGGCCGGCTACGATCCATCGAAAAAGTATCCGCTGCTCGTGATGATTCACGGAGGACCGACGGGGATTTCGCAGCCGCTGCTCGCCGCGGGGGTATACGCGTATCCGGTCCCGATTTTTCTCTCGGAGGGTGCGCTCGTCCTCGAGCCGAATTATCGCGGCAGCGCGGGTTACGGCGCGGCGTTTCGCGCGCTCAACGTTCGCAACCTGGGCGTGGGCGACATGTGGGACGTGATGAGCGGCGTGGACTCTCTGATCGCTAAGGGTATCGCCGATCCCAACCGGCTGGGGTCGATGGGCTGGTCCGAGGGCGGATACATCTCGGCGTTCCTGACGACGCATACGGACCGATTCAAGGCGATTTCAGTTGGCGCGGGCATCAGCGACTGGATGACGTACTACGTGAACACGGACATCACGCCGTTCACGCGGCAATATCTGATGGCGACTCCGTGGGACGATCCGGACGTGTACGCGAAAACGTCTCCGATTACGACGATCAAGCAGGCGAAGACGCCCACACTCATCCAGCAGGGAAGCAACGACAAGCGCGTTCCCGTGCCGGACAGCTACGAGCTGTATCGCGGCTTGCAGGATGAGGGCGTGCCGTCACGCTTGATTTTCTATACGGGTTTTGGTCACGGCGTGAACAAGCCGAAATCGCGGCGCGCTCTGCTGCAATCGAACCTCGATTGGTTCAACCATTACATCTGGGGTGAGGCGTTCCCGAAGGATTCGCCGCTCTTCGGCACAAGCGAAGCAAGCGAGAGCAAGTAGGCTCAAAATTGAGAAGGCCCGCGCGGGAACGTCGAAAGGGAAGATGGCGTCGCGCGGGCCCTTAAAGAGAGAAAGTGAGTTTCCCACCCAGAACCTTGTCAGTCAGGAGAGGTTCTCGATTTCCTTCTTCGCCCGCTCGAGTATCTCGCGGATCCGCGAAATCTTCTCGGTGTTGTCTCGGGCGTGCGTGGCGGCGCGCATCGCGGCTTTCATCACGCTCGCGGCCGGGCCGGCCACCATGCTGGCGGCAGGGCCCATCCACGGCGCCCAGTCCTCCCAGGTTTGCGCCCGTTCCCATATTTTCTTCACGGAGTCCGCTGAGTTTTTCAGTTCCTGTCTGCCGGCGTCCGTGAGACGGTAGGCGCGGCGACCTTCCAACTGCTCGGACGTAATCAGACCTTCGTCTTCGAGCATTTGCAGCGTCGGATAGATCGCTCCCGCGCTGGCGTGATAGAGCCCCCCCGAGCGCGCTTCGAGATCCTTCATGAGTTGATAGCCATGTTCCGGCCCCTCGTCGAGAAGTGAGAGCAGAGCGAGACGAACCTCGCCCGCTCCGAAGAAACGACTCCAGCGATTCCATGGGCGATAGGCAGCCCAAGGGACCGCGCAAGCCCAAGTCCAAGCACCCCAAGTAGTTGATCCACAGCGCATGACGCACCTCCCGATGCATCTCGAACTATATCGTAAGATATATAGCGCGTCAAGCAGAAAATTGGCGCAGGTCTCCCGCAGTTCGCCGACCCCACCCCTGACCTTGCGACTGAAAGCGCAGGACACAGGCGATTCTTACGGCGTGATGCGGAAGGAGCCGTCCTTTTCTACGAAGCCGTAGGCCATGGCCGGTGTGTTGAACGCGCCCGCGGGGTGGCCGTCGCGATCAAGGAGGATGATTCCTCCGGTAGTGTGGACGCGGTGCGCCAATTTGCGAACACAGGCGTCGGCGACGAACTGCGCAAGATTTCGTTCGGCCTGCGAGCCTCCTGGTTTTGGGCGCAAAGCATAGGGGTCGTCGGGCGGAGTAGACAGGAGGTCGACCGCCATCTTGGCCATCACGATTTTCATGATGCCTTCGCCGTGCCCGGTGCAGGAGACGCCGCCCCACTCCGAGTCGGCGTAGCAGCCGCAGCCGATGAGAGGGGAATCCCCAACGCGGCCGGAATGCTTGCAACACGTGCCGCCAGTCGAGGTGCCGGCGAAAAGATTCCCCTTTGAATCGAGAGCGACGGCGCCCACCGTTCCTTGCTCGTGGCCGAGGTGGTGCTCGGCGGCATGCGAATCCTCGAGACAGCGGCTCCATGCCGCGCGTTCACCCTCTGTGATCAATTCCTCGGGGTCGCAGAGAGGAATGCCGTTCTCCGTTGCGAACTGCTCGGCGCCGGCGCCGACGAGCATCATGTGTTCGCTTTTCTCGAGAATGCGCCTGGCCAGGCGAATGGGGTTGCGAATCCGTTCGACGGCGGCCACGGCCCCGGCTTTCAAGGTCGTGCCGTCCATGATAATGGCATCAAGTTGGACGCGACCGTCGCGCGTAAGGTGCGAACCGACGCCTGCGTCGAAGGTGGGATCGTCTTCGAGCGTCACGATCGCAGCTTCGACGGCGTCAATCGCGGCACCGCCCGCCGCCAGGATTTTCCACGCGTTATCGAGAGAATTGCGAATTCCGGAACGGCAACCCGCGAAGGCCGCGTCGGGAATCTTCCAGGCGCCGCCGTGAACGATGAGAGAGGGTCGCAAGGCTCGCCGAGCGTCAGAGATTCTTGTAGAACATCAGCGTGAGGCTCAGCGCGATCAGGATCGGGCCGAGGAGAAACGTGAAACCCATTCCAAGCAGGAAGCGAATCGCGCCCTGTCGTTTCTCGACGGCCTCTTTCGAAGGGAAAACGTGCAACGGCTCTTCCTGCCGGAGCATCGCGCGAAAAACCTTCAGATACGCGGAAATCCAAAACCGAATTTCGTGCCGGCACTGCCAAAGCAGGTCGAGTCCCGCGCAGATCACCAGAGCGCCAACGATGCCAAGGAGCTTCGGCATTTCAGCTCCCTCGGCCTGCCGAGCGGCTTAGGATCGCGGCTGTTTCGGGAGGTGTGCTCGCCGGCAGGCCTGAGGAACTGAGGCTTGCACCATCGAGTGCGCGCTGCCTCCGCAACTTTCCTTCCGTCTGCTGCCATGTGTGCACGATGCGATGAATGACGCTTATATTCGGCCCGATGGCGAGAATCCAAAGCGCCAGCCCCATTTGATTCGCTAGAGCGCCGACGATCATCAGCACCATGCGTTCGGGGCGTTCCCAGAATCCAACCTCCGAAGTGGGCCCGAGTGACTCCGCGCGAGCTCTTGCATAGCTCACCATCACGGCTCCGGCCATCGCTGTGCCGGCGAGGATCGCGTAGGGGAAACGGTTCACGCGCACATAGTAGACGAGAAGGCCCAGAAAGAGCATGAGATCCGAGTATCGATCGAGTATCGATTCAAGGAATCCGCCGAATTTCGAGACGCGGTTTTGGCGTCGCGCCACTGGGCCGTCAAGCAGATCGCACAGCCCGGCAACAATTATCAGTCCCCCGGCAGCGGCGAACCTCCCAGCAGCGAACAATATACATGCCCACAGGTTCAGGGCCAGAGCCGACCAGGTAATAACGTTGGGTGGAACACCCGTGCGTGCCAGGAGGGATGCCATACGGTCGATAGGCCAGGAAAGATACCGGCCGATAGTCCGTGTCAGCATGGAGAGGGCATTACCCCGCTATTCCTCATCGTAAATTGTGTTCAACCGAACGACCTCGTAATCTTTCTTGCCGGCCGGGGTCGTAACCGTCACTTCGTCGCCAACCTTTTTGCCCAGAAGCGCGCGTCCAATTGGAGAACTGGTGGAAATCAGGCCTTTGGATGCGTCGGCTTCCTCCACAGTTACAAGCTTGTACTCGATTTTGGTGTCCTTGGCTACATCGAGAACCACGAGACGCGAGCCGTAGGCGGCGCGGTCCTTCGGTAGATTGTTCAGATTCATCATCGAAATGTCGGCCATTCGCTGATGAAGCTGGCCCAGCCGGGCCGACACGTAGGATTGGCGTTCCTTCGCATACTTGTACTCGGCGTTTTCCGAAAGATCGCCGTGGGCGCGGGCCACCTTGATTTCCTTGGGCAGCTCGCTGTGGAGTTCGTGCTCGAGAGCGGCGATTTCGTCCTTCAGCTTCTTCTTAATTTTTTCGGCGAGGTCAATCATCTTTGGGCCGGCTGCGAGGGCCCGAGAGGCGGCACGCTCCGCAGCGACGGTTGTTAGCTTACCTTTAGAGTATAGAGGATTTGCGCGGCTCGCCGCAAATGGGAGCTTTTGGTTAGTGGACTTCGAGGGTCAAGGCGGCGGTCTTGGTGTTTCCGTGGGCATCCTGCGCGGTCAGGGTGTACGTAGTCGTCTTTTTCGGCTTCAAGTCGATGCAGCGATTTACGGACGGCCAGACTTCCCGGCCTGTGTCGGGCTCGATTTTCACCGTCTGCGCATTTGCTACGCCATAGCATAGTTCCACCGGGTCGCCTCGATGAACGAGACCCGGCGTCGCATAGAAGACCAGAATGTTAAACTCGGTTCCGCCGACGACATCCAGCGCGCGCTGCTCTTCAGTCTTGCGTTCTTCTGCCGCTTTGGCTTTCTCCTTTGCCTCAATGTCGCGGGTTTGGCTCCATCGCGAAAAAAGCACGATGCCGGCGTACGCCATCGCGATCACAATCGCGATGGGCATGTAGCGCAGAACCTTGCGGGCGCGGTCGGGCGCTTCGGGTCGGGGCTCAGTCAGCACTCTGTAAATTATAACTGCCCCAGGGCGAGCCGGCGAGCCGGGCTTTACATGCCTTGCGATGGAATGATATGACGTGCTGCTACCCCGCGCCGCACAAGATAAGATTGCGCTGGCGTGATTCATTCACTCAGAGGCAGAAGTAGCGGAGGCAGGGAATGTCATCAAAGAGTCGCCGATTTCAAGAACTTTTCGTTCTCCTTTTCTTGCTGTGTGGACTGTTGTTCGCTGCGGCGCCGCTCTCGGCGGACGGCAGCCGTCCGGCCCGCGATCCCAAACAGCCCGTGGACGAGGAATACTCAAAGAAAATCCACGAATACACCACCGAACCGTTCTTCACATCCCCGCTCGTGGACTACTTGCCTGCCTCGAAGAATGTTCCGACGCCGAAAGTTGTTCTTGGCGATGTCGCTGGCGCGCCGGGAATCCTTCCCTATTCCAGCCAGGTTTACGAGTACATGCGCATGCTCGAGAAGGCGAGCCCACGTGTGAAAGTGTTCTCGATCGGCCGCACGGAAGAGGGCCGCGAAATGATT
>Ga0073928_10006982_pt1 | contig 14906 bp, 15 predicted proteins | sample PaiPotPPA55metaG_FD_76969 | JGI IMG/M metagenome (GOLD analysis project Ga0073928, IMG submission 76969) | Iron sulfur acid spring bacterial and archeal communities from Banff, Canada, to study Microbial Dark Matter (Phase II) - Paint Pots PPA... ... | reverse complement strand
TCACGTTTCTGATTGTGTTGTGGCAGGGCGGACACCTCGTTCTTCGCGGACGGATCTCTTTGGGCGCGCTGATTGCGTTCTACAGCTATCTCGGCATCCTTGTCTGGCCGATGATCGCGCTCGGCTGGGTGACAAACATCTTTCAGCGCGGCGCGGCCTCCATGGGCAGGCTCAATTACATTCTCGCGGCGCAGCCGCAAATCGACGACCGCGCTGCCACCGTACCGGCCGAACAAAAAGTCGAAGGCGAAATCGAATTCCGCAATCTCACATTTGCTTATCCGACGACTATGGCCGGAGGAAGCGCAAATGCCGCAGGAAATGGCAATCGCGCAGGCGCTGCTGAAGTTCTCCGCGACATCAACCTGCGAGTTCCCGCGGGTTCGACGCTCGCGATTGTAGGGCCCACTGGAAGCGGCAAAACCACTCTCGCCGCTCTCGTCGCGCGCCTATGGGAAGCTCCCGATGGCGCCGTGCTCGTCGATGGGCGTTCTATCCGCGAATGGCCGCTCGACGCGTTGCGCCGGGCGATCGGCTACGTCCCGCAAGACACCTATCTTTTCGGCGAAACGGTCGGCGAAAATATCGCGTTCGGTTTGCCTAAGTTTGATCTCGAGCGCGTACGAGAGGCGGCGGAGGTTGCGAGCCTCGATGCCGATGTTCAGGAATTCCCCGCGAAGTACGAAACCATGGTCGGCGAGCGAGGCATCACGCTTTCCGGCGGCCAAAAACAACGCACCGCTCTCGCCCGCGCGATCGTGAGAGACCCGCGCATCCTCATCCTCGACGACTCGCTCTCGAGCGTGGATACCCAGACGGAAGAGCGCATTCTCAGCCGCCTGCGCGGAATCATGAGCGATCGCACAACGATTCTGATCGCGCACCGCACATCCACGGTCCGCGATGCCGATCAAATTGTTGTTCTGCGCGAGGGCCGCATCACCGAGCGCGGCACTCACGACGAACTTCTGGCGCGCGGCGGCTATTACGCCGACCTGTATCAAAAACAGTTGCTGGAAGAAGAACTCGAACGGGCATGAGCAATATTCACGAAGAAGAGAAACTCGGAAAAGCATACGACGCGCGGCTGGTGCGGCGGCTGTTGCAGTATCTTCGTCCGTACAAGTGGCGGGTAGTTCTGGCCATGACGCTCGTCGCGGTGGTCACTCCTCTCGAGCTCGCGCCTCCCTGGCTTTTCTGGAAGGCGATTGACGGCTATTTTACTCCTGCGCTGAAACATCTCATTCCGGAGTCCCAGGCCTGGCGCGGCATCGAGTGGATCAGCCTGGTCTTCCTGCTCGTGCTGATCTCTGATTTTCTCGCTCAATATGCGCAGATTCGGATTATGCAGCGCGTGGGCCAGCAAACCATGTACGACATGCGCCGCGAAATCTTCGCTTATATCCAGCGCATGCCCATGAGCTATTTCGACCGCAACCCGGTCGGCCGCCTCGTCACTCGCGTAACCACCGACGTCGACGCATTGAATGATCTTTTTGCCGCCGGCGTCGTGACGATGATCAACGATTTCTTTCTTCTCGCCGTCATGGCCGCGTTTCTTTTCACCGTGGACCACCGTCTGGCGTTTGACGCCTTCGCCGTGCTGCCTTTCATTTTCGTGGTCACTTATTTCTTCCGCAAGTTCGTTCGCGATGCCAATCGCCGCATCCGTACCGCCATCGCGCGCATCAACGCATTCCTGCAGGAATACATCTCGGGAATGAGCGTTGTGCAGATATTCAACCGCGAGCGCAAAGCCCGCGTTGAATTCGCGAATCGCAATCGCGATAATATGCTGGCATGGCGCGATGCCATTCTCGCGTTCGCACTCTTCTATCCCGCCGTCGAATTTCTCAGCATCGCGACAATCACCTTGATCTACTGGTCCGGCGGTAACCGCGTGCTCTCCAGCGGCCTCAGTCTTGGCGTGCTCACGGCCTTCACGATGTACGCGACCCGGTTTTTCCGCCCCATTCAGGACCTCAGCGAAAAATTCAATATCCTGCAATCCGCTATGGCCGCCTCCGAGCGCATCTTCAAGCTGCTGGACGAGCCCATCACTATCGATTCTTCCGCCCAAGCCGTGCGCCTCGATTGCCCCCGCGGCGAAATCGAATTTCGTAACGTCTGGTTCAGCTACCGCGATATTCCGGAACCTGCTGACGAGGATTGGGTCCTGCGCGACGTTTCCTTCCGCGTTGAGCCAGGGCAGACTCTCGCGATTGTCGGCCACACCGGCGCCGGCAAAACCACGCTTATCTCTCTGCTGCTCCGTTTTTACGATGTTCAACGCGGGCAAATTCTTCTCGACGGCATCGACATCAGAACCATCAATATTCAAAATTTGCGCCAACAATTCGGCATAGTCTTGCAAGACTCTTTTCTTTTTACAGGAACGATCGAATCCAACGTCCGCCTCGGCTCATCGGGAATCGACCGCTCGACCGTCGAAAACGCCATCGGCGAAATCGGCCTCGGCGAATTTGTCCGCGCGCTGCCCGAAGGTGTCGACACTTCCGTCAACGAGCGCGGCTCCACGCTCTCTGTAGGCCAGCGCCAGCTTATCTGCTTCGCGCGAGCGCTGGCGCACAATCCTCGCTTCCTCATCCTCGACGAAGCGACTTCGAGCGTTGATACCAAAACCGAGCTGCAAATTCGCGAAGCGCTCGACCGGCTGCTTTCCGGCCGCACCTCGCTGGTGATCGCGCATCGTTTGAGCACCATTCAATACGCCTCGCGCATCCTCGTTTTTCACAAAGGCCGCCTCCGCGAACAAGGCGCCCATCAGGAACTCCTCGCCCAGCGCGGCATTTACTACCGCCTGTACCAGCTTCAGTACAAGGAGCAGGAACTCGGCTTGCCCGAAGATGCGTGCGACTCCGCAAGGCATCTCGCCGACGAGCCTCGCGGTCCGATCCCCGCTCCTCAACCTGCATCGGATTGAGCATAGCCCCGATCGCGCATGCCTCCAATTCCGCTCTTAATTTCCGCAGGCGAAGCTTCTGGGGACATGTACGCCGCCCGACTCGCCACCGCCCTTAAAAAACGAATGGACGTCGCGCTCTTCGGCATGGGCGGGCCGCAAATGCGCGCAGCCGGCGTTGACGTCGTCACTGATTATTCGGAAGTCTCCGTCGTCGGCATCACAGAAATTCTCAGCCACTTGCCTTCGCTAATTCGCGCCATGCGGCGCCTGGTATCAGAAGCGGGACGTCGCAAACCGCCTTTTGCGATCCTCACCGACTTTCCCGGCTTTCATCTCCGCCTCGCGCGCAAGCTTCGTCCGCTCGGAGTCCGCAACATTTATTACATTTGCCCGCAATTTTGGGCTTGGCGACCGTGGCGAGTGCGCGTGGTCCGCCGTCGTTTTGCGCAAGCATTTTGCATTTTTCCATTTGAAGAAGCGTTCTTCGGCGGAGCAGGCGTCCCCACAAAGTTCATCGGCCATCCGCTCGTCGGCGCCGTGCAAGCCACGCAAACCCGCGAAGAATTCTGCCGCCAGCAGAATCTCGATCCCGGTCAGCCGATTGTCACGATTTTGCCCGGCAGCAGGCACGCCGAACTGACTCAGCACATGCCCGTGATCCGTGAAGCTTGCATGCGCATCCAAGAGCAGCGCCCCGCGCAGTTTATCGTCGCCGCAGCAGCTCATGGCAATGTGAGCGCCCTGCAAACAGGCTGGAACGCCGGGCTCAAAGTGCGCGTAGTGGAAGGCCAGACCTACAATGCGCTGGCCGCTGCCAATGCCGCGATTGTTTCGAGCGGCACCGCCACAATCGAAGCCGCGCTCCTCGACACCCCTATGGTCGTCGTCTATCGCGTGACGCCGCTCACAGCTCTGCTAGCCAAGCCCCTCGTTCGCACGTCTTACTTTAGTATGGTGAATCTAATAGCGGAGCGGCGGGTGGTCCCCGAGCTGATTCAGAAGGACTTCACTCCAGCCAAGGTCGCCCAAGAGGTTCTGCGCCTCTTAAATGACCCCCGCGCCCGCGAAGAACTACGCTCAGGCCTCGGCGAAGTCCGCAAACGCCTGGGGCCGACGGGTGCGGTCGAGCGAGCCGCCGATGCAATTGCCGAGCTTCTCTCAGCTGCCGCTGGCAACGCTTAGGCGGGTCTCTGCTATCCTATATAAGTAGAATGGTGTCGGTCTGCACCCATCGAGAGGTGCCCGCTGAAAGATACCAATGGAAAGGTAGTTTGATGCCCCTTCGTCGAAGAATTGGTCTTGAGTTTGCCGCGCTGCTCGCCGTAGCGCTTGCCTGTGCCCCTATTCGGCTTCGTGCCCAGGCACCCCGGCCCGTCGGCTTTCTTGCGGACAACTACGATATCTCCGCCACGCTCGACTCCACGCATCAATCCATCAGCGCCATCGCCAAAATCGACTTCCGAGCCACGGACGTTTCCGGCAACATCCGCGTCGAGCTCCATCCCAATCTCGTCGTCAGCGAGGTGAAAACTGCCGACGGCAAATCTATAGGCTTCGGCCGTGACTCGATGAACCCGCTCTATGTTCTGGTGACGCTGCCGACGCCCGTGGCTACGGGCGGCCACGTCACACTGACCTTCACCTATGCGGGCTTGCTCGCCAACGAAGAAAACAGTCCCGTTCCCGGCGTGCGCGCCGCCGTCATCGGCCACGAAAAGGCGTATCTGCTGCTTCCATCCAGATGGTTCCCTCTTACGAACTATCCCTCCAACCGTTACACCGCAACGTTCCGCCTGAACGTGCCAGACTCTTTTGCCGTCGCCGGTTCGGGCAAGAGTTCCTCTCCAACGCCCCTGGCAGGAAAGGGCGCCGATGGCGGACGCCTGCTCTACACTTTTGAGTGCAAGACCCCGGGCCCGCACGGCACCTTTGTCGCGGGAAATCTACAGCTGAATCCCAAGCAAGCCGAAGGGGTCGATGTAGCGGTGTACGCTCCGCGCTCCGATTCCGGCAATGCCCAAGGCTTTGCGGACGACGTAGCCCGCGCCGTCACAGTTTTTTCCGACCTTTTTGGCGGCCTGCAAGACACGGATTTTACGGTGATCCAATTACCCGATGGCACAGTCCGAGACTTCGCCGCGCCGGGCGTCCTTCTACTCAGCCGCCATCTCTGGGAACCGAAAACAGCCGAACGCACGATTGCGCGCCTGGTTGCCGCTCAGTGGTTTGGCAATTCCGTGCTCCCAGCCACCGCCGGTGATGTTTGGGTCACCGACGGCCTCACGCGTTATTGCGAAGAGCTCTATGCCGAGCAGAGCGCCGGGAGAGAAGCCGGACTTCGAGCCGTCGATGAATTTGCCGTAGGCGCGCTCATGTATGACGACGCCGCCCCGATTGCCCAGGCGGCAAGGCTCGCACCCTATTCGAGCGACTACCGTTCGGTCGTGCTTAATAAGGGCGCGATGGTTTTCCACATGCTGCGCGGCCTGATGGGCGATGTGGCGTTCAAAACGATGCTTCATGATTTTGCAACCAAGTATGCGGGGAAGACGGCCACCATCGACGACCTCATTAATTTGGCCGACAAGGACGTCCAAGCCGCCGCCAAAACGGGCCAAATCGCGCCCAATCTTCGCGGCTTTTTCGTCCAATGGTTGAATTCCACGGGCGTCCCGGATTTTACGACCGAATTCGTCGTCTACCGCACGCCGAAAGGCTTCCGCATCGTCGGAAAGATTAAGCAACCCATCGACACGTTTAGCATGCCCGTTGAGCTGCGCATCGATACCGAAGGCAACCCGGAAACGAAATGGGTGGATGTGCTCGGGCTTGAATCGCCGTTTACGGTGGAAACCTTTGGCCGCCCCAAACCCGGCGGCATCAAGGTCGACCCCAATAACTTGGTTCTCAAAGGAAGCGTTGCCCTGCGCGCCCGCGCAGCCATCGCCCGTGGAGAAGAACTCGCTGAGCAGGGCCGCTACTACGACGCCATCGGCCAGTATCAGCGCGCGCTCTCTATCCAGCCCGGTCGCCCACTAGCCAATTTCCGCATGGGCGAAGCCTTCTTTTACCAGAAGAACTACCAAGCTGCTGCTAACGCCTTTCGTGAATCGCTGCAAGCCGTCCCTGAGCCGTCAGAAAAATGGACCGAGGTCTGGGGCCACATTTACCTCGGAAAAGTTTTCGATCTATTGGGCCAGCGCGAGCGCGCCGTCAATGAATACAGCAAAGCCAAACAAACAAATGACGATACTGGCGGCGCACAGCTCGAAGCCGAGCGCTGGCTCAAGAAAGCCTACTCCGAAGGTGGCATCTCGGCCGCAAATCCAGCAACTGGCGTAGCACCAGCGTCCGCAGCACCCGCACCGCCCCCGGCAGGCGACCGTCCAGTCTTAAAAAAGCCCAGCCAGTAATAAATCGCGGTCAGAATAAGCAATAAGCAAAATAAATAGAGTTTTATCCGTCGCGATAACCAGGAATTGACTAACTTAGAGTTTGGTGGCGGGAGTTTACTTCAAACTCGTTCAAGCATCCGCAGACGAAGTCGTTCCCCGAGGTTGGACCCTGCTCAGCAGAGTGTCGACAGCTTCCACCAGCGCGTGCATACCATCGGGTTTCGAAAGCACCATATCAACACCAATCGCAGAGGTCAGTGACTTTCCAATGTTTTCGTTGTACATCGTAAAGAGAATGATAGGCACGTCCGGCATCATCTTTTTCAGCACGGACGCAGCTTCCGCACCGTTCATTTCAGGCATGGCAAGGTCGAGCAGAATCAAATCTGGGCGTAACGCCTTGGCTTTCTCGATGGCTTCGCAGCCATTAGCTGCCTCGCCGCAAACGATGAGGTGTCCTCGGCTTTGGATAAACATCTTGAGAACGCGCCTGACGGTGCTGCTGTCATCGGCAATCAAAATTTGTTTGAGCATTAAAAAGCCACACGGTATGCTATACGCATCTTCCCTATAGCAACATACAGTTTTTACTGTAGTGCCTAATTTAGAGTTTACTATAGTTTAATACTAAGTCATAGTAACCAAGATCGGTTCACGGTTTGTCTATCGACACTCCGAAACTTTGATAAGTGCTTTAGGATCAATGGTTTGCCAGGCGCAAAAAGAGGCTTGGATCGCTCAGAGCGGCTCTAGGTGAATTCGTAGGTCTTTATTATGGATCTTGGGCTCCATTATGGATCTTGGGCTCCGTGTTTTTGGGATGCGGCGCAGGGCAGGGTGTTTAGCTTCTTCCAGGCATGCGTGAAGATATCGCAGGTGCGGTCATCGAACAGCACGAAGTAGACTTTCTCGAGCGAGGTTTCGGTCTTCAAATGTTGCGCTGCCTCGTGCAGCATGATGGACGCGCATTCCTCAATGGGGAAACCGGCGATCCCTGTGCCCACTGCCGGAAAGGCGATTGACTTCAGGCCGCGCTCGGCGGCGATGCGCAAGGAATGCGCCACAGAGTTGCGCAGGTTTGCCGCTGTTGTACGCGCGCCGAGCTGCATGCTCGCCGCGTGGATGACGTAGCGCGCTGGGAGCTTGCCACCGCCCGTGATGGCTGCATAACCGACGGGAATGCTTCCGATCGCGTCGCATTCGCGCTGAATTTCTTCTCCGCCTTTGCGCCGGATCGCTCCCGCGACGCCCGCACCCAGGTGCAGGTCGTTGTTCGCGGCGTTGACGATCGCGTCCGTGTCCATGTCGGTCAGGTCGCCTTGCTGGATGACGATTTTTTCTACGATTGCTTTGTTCATGTTTTGATTCGCGCTTCTCGCAAGCTGCCCATCGGCCGCGAGATCTTTTCGATGCGCATCTCTCAATCAGAGCCGCGGGCAGATAGGACCTGTTCCTCGCTTAACACAGAAACTTCCCTGCCCATTCGTTGGCCAGCTTCACGGCAAGCCGCGACGGTTTCCTTAGAGGTCTCGCGCCCTCTAACCAGTTCCAGGCGCTCTCCATGTTGCGCATTCCCGACAAAGCGCATACCAATGCATCGGTCGGGACAAAAAGTAACGGCGGCCATCTCGGAGATGGAAAGCGAAGTCGCCGTGCTCGCGAAAATGGCTCCGGGCTTGGCAAATTTGTCGAAAATCGTGAAGAGCTCGATTTTCATTTCCATCTCATCGGAAACAGTTTCAATGATCAAGTCTGCCTCACGCGAGGCATCTTCGGCAGAATTTGCTGTGATGAGATTTGCAAGTGCCGCGTCGCGAATTGCGGCCCCGATTTTTCCAGTCGCGACATTCTCACCAAGCACCTGCGTGATCCAGGCAATTCCTTGGTCCAGCGTCGAAGGCGAAATGTCCTCAAGAATGGTGCGAAATCCGGCGAGAGCCGATGCGTACGCAATTCTGCGCCCCAAGTCCGTCGCACCGATAATAGCGATGCTCTGTATTTCCATAGAGCTTACTCGAACCGAAGGATTGAATCGTTGCGAAACTGGGCAGCTTTCTTTTCGCGAACCCTCCGCGACGTGTTACTTCAGCAGCTTCTTTAACGCCTCTTCGTCGAAACCGAGAACGATTTGTTCGCCGCGAATCACTACCGGCCGCCGGATGAGATTCGGCACTTTGGCCATGAGTTTGATGGCTTCCGGCCTCGTCGGCGGCTTCTCTTTCATATTTCTCGCTCTGTACAGTTCATTACGTGGGTTTAGAAATTGTTGGTAGTCGCGAGAGGCGATTAGCTTGTCGAGTTCGGCTTCGCTCAAGCGATCTTTGTCCAAGTCACGAGAATCCAGTTCGGCGCCATGCTCCAGCAAGAAACTTCTTGCTTTGCGGCAGGTCGTTCAAGTTGGTTTCTCAAGAAACCGCAATTTAACTTTCGTCATTTTGCTCTCTCAATACCGCGGCACCTGCGGATCGACTTCCACCGACCAGCGTTCGATGCCGCCTGCCATCGATTTTGCGCTCTCGACGCCCTGTTGCCGCAGCCACACCGCGGCGTCGAGGCTGCGCATTCCGTGATGGCAATAGCAAATCACTTCGTCCATATCGAGCAAAGTATTCAAGTTGGCTGGCAGCGTACCGAGTGGGATCAACTTTGCGCCTGGAATCTTGCAAAGGTCGTATTCCCACTGCTCGCGCACATCGACCAGCAACAGTTTGTCGCCGCGCGCGATGCGCTCGTTTACTTCCAACGCCGAGATTTGCATATCATCCATTTAGAGTTCTGGCCAGGAGGGAGCGCCGTTTCACAAAAATGTACGGATCGAAGCGTTATTTGCCCTGGAATTTCGGATGCCGTTTTTCGAAAAACGCACGGATACCCTCGCTGCAATCTTCCGAATGAAAGCATTTCATTTGCAGCTCGACTTCGTGATCGAGGGCTTTCACCAGGGCGTCCTTATGGCTTCCAAATAGAACCTTCTTCACGGCGCGGATGGCGATGGGCGGCCCTTGCGCGATCTTCTGCGCCAAGCTTTTCACTTCGGCTTCCAATTGCGCAGCCGGGACGACGCGGCTGACGATTCCTAGCCGCAGCGCGGTCGGTGCTTCGATCATGTCGCCCGTGTAGAACATTTCGGCTGCGACCGAAGGCCCCACAAGCTGTGGCAGAAAATAGGTTCCTCCATAATCGGGGAACAACCCTACGCGCGAGAAGTTTTGCCCAAAGGTGGCTGTATCCGCGGCGATGCGGATGTCCGCCGCAAGTGCTATATTCATGCCGGCCCCCGCTGCGGCGCCGTTAACTGCCGCGATCACCGGCTGCGGCATGAGTCGTATTTTTAGAACTGCCTGCATCCCCGAGCGGAGAATCGGTCCTAGCTCGGCGGTCTCATCGCGCTCGCGCCCCTTGCCGATGGCCCCCAGGTCGCCGCCTGCGCAAAAAGCGCGGCCCGCACCGCACAGAACAACGACGTGAATGGAATCATCGTCCGCAATGCGCGCCAGCGCTTCGTTCAGCGCGGTCGAGAGCTCGCTGTTCAGAGCGTTCAGCTTGTCGGGACGGTTCATCACTAGCACGGCAACGCCGTCGTGCTTGTGTTCCAGGATAACCGGACCCGTCGGCACCGCTTGAGCTGCGTTACTCATAAGATTTCTCCGTACTAACTTTCCTGCCCTTTGGAGTCGCGTTCCTTGGTGTCGCGTTCTTTTTCCGTGCGGGCCACGACCTGGGCGAGCTTGCGAAAATGCTTCAGTTTCTCGCTCTTCCCCTGGGCGTTCTGGCTGCTGGTGCAAGGCAGCACGTACACCCGCGCTCCATAAAGATGCTCCTTTTGAAGCCCAAACTTGCACTTGCGCTGCGAAAACTGTTCGTAGACTATTTTTCCATTGAAGGCGACAACGTGCGGCGCGAACTCTTCCAGCTTTTGGGAAAGCACAATCCGGCCTTCGGCGAAATCGCCTCGCGTCAACTCTTCCGCGCCCTTGGTGGGCCGCTTGACGAGGTCGGTGAGCCCGATCCCGAATTCGATCACGCGTTTGTCGTCGTGATAGTCAAACGGCTCCGGCACCACGCCGCTTTCGTACAGGATTGGCCAGAACTGGTTGGTGCGTCCCGCGTAGTAGTGGCCCACGCGCACGGACGATTCGCTCGGATTGCAGCCGACGATGACCAGCTTCATGCCCTTTCGCAGATGGTCGGGGAGTGTTCGCATCTTCTTAGTGTTGCCTATTTTGGGTGCCGGGTTCCATGCTTTCGCGTGAGACGGTCCGAACGGTCAAGGCCTCTCGGCGGGGATGGAACTGTTTTCCTCGCTGGCAGGAATAAACGTTTCCCGCCAACGACCGGCGCTGCATGTAACGCAATGAAACGGAATCAGATGGAAGAATTCCTGGCTGCTCAGGAACGAAAGTCAGGGGAAAAAGAACCGGGTCTAGGTTGCCCATCGTGCGTTTGACGAATGCTCTATCAAAACTCTAGACAGCCCGGCTCTGGCTGTCAAGGTTTCTCGATCATCTGTGACCCGCGTGCGAAGACAACCGAGCGCAACATTCTGAATCCTGGCCCCACCCTGCCTCATCCAAAGAGGGGAGTAGAGAGTGTGCTTTCGTGCTTTGTGCTAACGTAAAGACGCAGACATTTGGAGCGGGGCTGATCTTCAGCTCGCGGAATTTTTTGAGCACACCAAATCCACACCGGCTAACCTCGAAAGTCGCTCGCGAAGACGAGCATCAGCTTGTTGCGGCGGCCAAGTCCGGCGACGTAGCAGCTTTTGAGGAATTGGTCAGCCGCTATGAGCGCAAAATCTTCCGGCTGGCCATGAACATCACTCGCAACCGCGAAGATGCTGAAGACGCCATGCAGGACGCTTTCCTCAAATCCTATTCCCACTTAAAAACTTTTCAGGGCGATTCGCGCTTTTACACTTGGCTGGTCCGCATCGCTGCGAATGAAGCATTGATGCGGCTGCGGAAGCGCCGGCCGAATCAGTTTTCTCTGGATGAGCCCATCGGAGGGGACGAGGACCTGATGCCGCGCCAGTTGCAGGACTGGGGACCAGGGACCGAACAGCGTTTCGCGCAAACCGAGATGCGGGAGATTTTGTCCGGCGTGATCGATGAACTCGAACCGGACTATCGAATTGTTTTTGTCCTGCGAGACATTGAAGAGCTCTCGACCGAGGAGACGGCCGCTTCGCTGGGGATCTCCATTCCAGCTGTGAAATCGCGTCTGCTGCGCGCACGGCTGAAGCTCAGGGAGAAGTTGAATCGCTACTTTCAGCAAGGCAGGGCAAATTGAACTGCGAAGACGTTATTCACGAACTTTCGGACTTCATCGATGGCGAACTCGATGCGGCGTCGAAGCAAGAACTTGAGAGCCATCTCAAAGAGTGCAGAGACTGCAAGCTGGTCGTCGATCAAACGAAGAAGACCATCGAGATTTTCTGCGACTCCGAACCTGTCGAACTGCCGGGCGAAGTGCGCAACCGCCTTCACGAAACATTGCGCCGCAAACTGAAGGATGCAACGCAATAAACAGCTCATCTAACTCGACACGCCACCAGCCCAAAGAGGCAATTCCCTTCCCAGGCTTTTTTCTTTCGCCAGCGTATAGACTTTCATCGCGACCGCCAAATCCCAGGAAGCAATGCCATTGGACTTGAAAAGCGTGACCTCTGTGTCGCTGGTCCTTCCGGGCGTTTTCTTCGCGACGACATCCGACAATTTTTTTACGCCGGTCCAGCACACTTCGTCGCCGCGAAACGCGAGGATGAGGTCGCCGGCTTCCTGACGCGATTGCTCGATGGAATCCACGATGATGACATCGGCGCTGGCCACGGCTTCGTCGTCGAGTTCGCGCTTGTGCGCGTGATTGGCTCCGATGGCATTGATGTGCACTCCCGGCGCCAAGTCCGCGCCGCTCACGACAGGATTGGCCGCTGTGGTGGCAGTGCACAGAATGTCGGCTCCTCGAACTGCTTCGGACGACGAAGCTGCGCTTTGCACAGGAAAACCCAGCCGTTCAGTCATTTCTCTGGAAAAATTTTCACGTTTGGAGGCATCGCGGCCATGAACTCGCGCGGACTCGAGTTTTCTCACGCAAGCAATCGCTTCGAGCTGCGTCCGGGCCTGGCCCCCCGTGCCGATGATGGCGGCGACGCGGCTGTTTTGTCGCGAGAGATATTTCGTGGCCACGCCGGAAGCGGCGCCCGTGCGCAACTGGCCCATATAATCCGCCTCAATCAGGGCCACTAAAGCGCCCGTCCGCATTTCATAGAGGGGCACCAAAAATCTGATCTTTCCCTGAACATACGTGTACTGCTTCATCGCTACATAGCCAGCGGAAAAATCAGCAGCGGCCATGTAGTGAAAAAACCCGCCGCCGGGCAACTCAAAACGGCGGCGAGGATGGACGACGACTTCTCCATTCGCCTGCTTACACGAAATTTCTTCGACGGCCTCGATGGCCATGGGCATCGTGAGGACGGCTCGCACTTCGGATTCGCTGATATGCAGAGCCATTCTTCTTTTCCTTTCGCGGGGTTGCACAATTCTAATCGCACAACCGATGTGTGTGTGCTCCATGCAACCAATTACTTTGTAGTTGGTTTGCGGACGCCAGCTCGCGCCGATTTTTTCGCGCTTTCGGCGCCTTCGCGGATGCGGTGGACGACGGTTTGCATCAGACGATAGACGCGCTCCTCTTTGTTGCCGTCCATTTCCTTGAAGCGAAATTCCGGCTCGCCCTTCGAGCTTTTCCCAACGCGCACCGGCAATTGACCGCAGAGATCGTTTTCAATGAAGGCCGTCTCGTAGCGCTCCTTCTTTAGGTTCCAGGTGTAGACGCGGAGAGTTGTGAAATCGCAGGGCTGGCCTTCGGAGCCCCGGGCGGCCGCAATGAGATATTGGGTTTTGTCGCCTGCAGGATCGCTGATGCGATTCAACTCGAACCATGCAATGGGCCGGATGTTGGCAGAGGCCGCTCCATCACGCACGGCATCGGGCAAATCGAGCTCGATAAAGCGTGCGATCACCCATCCTGCGATGGGAAGAGTTTGGTCGCCGGGCGCCGTGGTTGTCGTTTCGGCGGCGCGCGCTGTGGAATCGCCGGGCGGACGCGTGGCTAGCCCGCGAATCAGGAACCAATCTTCTTTTTTGGTGTCCTGAGGCTCGTTGGAGGATTCTTTTTCGTCGGTGACCTGGGTCCAGTCTGCTACCGCTCGACCGACGATCTCGACGGGCACGCCGCGCGCAAATTGATAGAGACGCGCTTGTGTGCGCCCGGGCTCGACGCGAAGATTGGTGGCGACTTTGGTGCGGCCGTGAGCTTGCACGGGCATGGGCAGGACCAGCTTGAGAAGTTTTGTGCTTCGCTGCCAGAGCGCCGTATCCATCAAGTAGCGCCCTTCGACCCAGCCTAACTCGCCGGCGGCGGTGCGGACCTTAATGCTGTCGTTACGACGGGCGACCACGTCGACGCGGTCGCCGTAGTGGAGAGTGTCGAGGGGTTCGCGAACCTGGGCCACGCTGCTCCAAAGGGTGGCGGTGCGTTCGCCTACGTAGGCCTCTCCGAGAGTTTCATGCTTGGGCCGGAAGAGCCATGCCGCCACGGCAACGATTAGGAGCAGTGGGACCGCAATCAGGAGTTTGCGCTTCATGCAGGTCTTCCGAAGGCCGGAAAACAAGATGCAGGTGTGACGGCTTGAAGAGCACTCAGTAGGTCCGGTACGTCATTTATGTCGACAAACACGCGATCTCTGGGCATTGGGTTTGGGCGTCCGCTTATTCTTCTCTAGAGATTGTACCTGATTCCTGGCAGCGTCCGGGCTTGGCCGTGATGGGTTTGTTTTTCTGTTAAAATGCCCTGCGTTTAAACAATTCTTACAATTTCGATTCGAAGGATCTCGATGAAATCTCTCAATGCCTTGCAGCCGCTCGCTTTGCTGATGTTGCGCGCGGCCTTTGGCATGATTTTTATGTCGCATGGCTATCCGATGCTTGCGCATCGGACAAGTGGAACGCAGGCTCTTTTCGCGCAGCATGGGATACCTGGATACTTCGTTTACATTTCGGGGGTGCTGGAATTGTTTGGCGGAGGGTTGCTGTTGCTGGGACTGTTCACGCGGGGAGCGGCGCTTTTGTTGGCGATTGAGATGGTGTTGCTGATGTGGAAGGTCAGCGTGCCGCACAGTTATCTGGCCGTGAACGAATATGCGTATCCCATGGCGCTCGCGGTGGGATGTTTTGCCTTGGCGACTACGGGAGCGGGGCTTGTTTCGGTGGACTACCCTTTGTTTGAGAGTGGCGGTGGGAAGTCGCGTGCGCCGCGGAATCCAAAGCAGAATTAATAGCGATCGGCGACGCTGCTTGGGCGTTGCAGAAAGACTTTTAACACAGCGTTCACGCACGAGGCAGAGGGCACGAAGACAGAAAGACTCGCGCAGCCAGATTCAGCGCATTTTGTTCCAGAGAGGCTAGTGTGCCGTCCCGGAAATACGTTCACATAGTCGCTGGATTTTAGAGAAGATCGAATCCGCCGTGGCTGTCCAGACGAAAGGCTGCGCGTGGTCGTTGGAAGTTTCAGCATACTGGTCG
>Ga0073928_10006979_pt1 | contig 14912 bp, 10 predicted proteins | sample PaiPotPPA55metaG_FD_76969 | JGI IMG/M metagenome (GOLD analysis project Ga0073928, IMG submission 76969) | Iron sulfur acid spring bacterial and archeal communities from Banff, Canada, to study Microbial Dark Matter (Phase II) - Paint Pots PPA... ... | reverse complement strand
TGGGCCAGGCCAGCAACACCAGCAGGACGCCGGCGCCGGCGGCGATCAATTTGACGTACTCCTGGAACTTGAAGATGTAGACCGTGTTCCAGCGGTCCCAGAGCGCCGACTCGATCGGGCCGCTCCCCAGGAGCATGGCGAAGATGATGACCAGCGCACCCGCCGCCGCCAGCGGGGCGAACCGCCGGACGGCCGGGCTTTGCGTGATCCCCACCAGCAGCAGCAGGCATCCCACCACCACCAGGAAGATCTCGGGCCAGAGGAGGACGAAAAGCTCATACATAAGTGTCGACTTCTTCTGAATGACTTCTTCTTCGCCTCTGTGTTCGCATTTCTGCCAGACGGGGCGCGGCACCGCGCACGCGGATTTAGGGACCCGTCCGAATAACTAATGGCCCTACGATCATCCGGTCGCGCACCGGGGTCGTTCGCGCTGCCAGTTCGTCCGACTGCATCAGCGGGGCGCGGAGCTGCTGGACGGGGCCGAGCATTCGGTCGATGACGACGCCGGGCTTCACGCCCAAGATCACCACGGCCAGGGCGATGGGAACGAGCACGGAAATCTCCCGCAGGCCGATGTCGCCGGGATGGCCCTCAAGATGGCCCGCGTGCGCGTCCGTGGCCGAGTCCCCGTGCCCCTCGATTGCCGGCACCTTCAGGGGACCGAAGATCACCCGTGCGGTCATGTGCAGCATGTAGACAGCGCCCAGGATGATTCCGAGGGAAGCGATAGTGCCGAACCAGGGGCCCAGTTGATCGCTGGTGAACGCGCCCAGGATCGTGAAAAACTCGCTCCAGAACCCATTGAGGCCGGGCAGGCCGATGCTGGCCAGGACAAAGAAGACGAAGAAGGAGGCGAGGATCGGCATCCGCCGGGCCAGGCCCGAGAGCTCGTTGATGTCGCGGGTGTGGTAGCGGTCGTAGATCATCCCGACCACCAGGAACATCGCCCCGGTCGACAGGCCGTGGTTGATCATGTAGAGCACCGACCCCTGTATCCCGATCTCGTTGAGGGCGAAGAGCCCGAGCACGCAGAAACCCAGGTGCGAGACCGAGCTGTAGGCGACCAGTTTTTTGATGTCGGGCTGCACCCACGCGATCAGGGCCGCGTAGATGACTCCGATGATGCAGATCACGCCGACGGCGTACACCAGGGCCGGGAACATGACGCCCGACGCATTCTGGTAGGTGAGCAGCCCGATCGGCACGGCCAGCCGCAGCAATCCGTAGGTCCCCAGTTTCAGCAAGACGCCGGCCAGAATCACTGACCCTGCCGTCGGGGCTTCGGTGTGCGCCAGCGGCAGCCATGTGTGGACCGGGAACAGCGGCACCTTCACCGCAAAACCCGCGATAAATCCGAGCATCACCCACCATTGCTGCTGCTGGGTGAGGTTGTGCTGGGCGAAGGCGACGACCTGGTTGATGTCAAACGTCCCGGCGCGCACGCCGCAATAGAGAGCGGCGGCCAGGGTGAAGACGGACCCGGTAAAGGTGAACAGGAAGAACTTGCCGGCGGCGTAGCGTCTCTGCGGCCCGCCCCAGATGCCGATGATGAAGAACATCGGCACCAACGTCAGCTCGAAGAAGACGTAGAACAGCAGCAGGTCGCCGGAGATGAAGACGCCCGCCATCGTCAGCAGCAGGGCATTCATCCAGGCGTAGTATTCCCGCTCGCGGTCGCGGATGCTGCCGAAGCTGAACGCGACCGAGACCATCGTCAGCATCGCGGTAAGGACCACCAGCCACAGCCCGATGGCATCGACGCGAAGATTGAGGGCGAACCCGATGGTCTGGACGCGATAGCCGGGCGGATTGAAGACCAGCACGCCGGACTGTCGGTAGTACTCGACGCCAATCGCGACGGAGATCGCGAACGTGATCGTGCTGATCAGCAGCGCCCAGTGCCGCGCGTGCGGCCCGCTGCGGATCAACGTCCCCGCCAGCGCGCCCAATAACGGCACGGCAAGGAGGATCGGGAGCAGAAGGCTTTCCGTTTCGTTCATCTCGTTTCCCGGAGTCTGAATGCAGAACCACAGAGATCACAGAGGACACAGCGAAGAAGATTATTCACTCCGTGCCCTCTGTGGTTGATCTTTCTCTTGTAATATCACAAGAAGATAATCACCAGTATGACCATGATCCCGAACAGCATGGCCGTGGCGTAGCCTTGCAGGTAGCCGCGCTGGACTGTCAGCTTGAGCGAGTAGCCCGGGACCTGTGGCAGGAACCCGGCCAGGTTGACCAGCCCGTCGACCAGGAAACGGTCGATGTTATAGAGCACACGGCCCAACATCCGCAGCGGCTCGACGATGCAGGCCTGGTAAATCTCGTCCATGTAAAACTTGTTCTCCACGAGCGTCGTCACCGGCCCCAGGGCGCGGGCCAATCGGTCGGCCAGACTGCGATTCTGCAAATGCAGGAAAAACGCCAGGGCGATTCCGGCGATGGAGATCGCACCGCCGACGATCAGCGATACCCATTCGGTGCCGGCGGCGCCCGTCTCCGCGGCGATCCCGAATTGGCCCCCCTCGACGTCGGCCATGTGGCCCCTTGCGACCTCGTAGCCGAGAACGAACGAAGGGCTTTGGCCCAGGAACCCGCCGAGACTGCCAGCGCGCGTGGGGAAATTGATCCAGCCGGCGAGAAGGGCGCCAGCCGCCAGCACGATCAGCGGAACGATCATGCTGAGCGGCTCGTGGTTATGGTGGCCTTGATCGTGGGCGCTGTGGGCAGGCGCCTCCGGCACTACCAGCGGCCCTTGGAACACGCGGAAGTAGAGCCGGAACGTGTAATAAGCGGTCATGAACGCCGTCACCAGCAGGATCGCTCCGAGCATTGGCTGGCGGTGCTGCACCGCGGCGACAATGTCGTCCTTGGAGAAGAACCCGCTGAAAAACGGAAACCCCGCCAGCGCCAGGCATCCGATCAGGATCAGAATACTGGTGATCGGCAGCACTCGTTTGAGCCCGCTCATCTTCCGCATGTCCAATTCCCCCGCCATCGCGTGCATCACCACGCCGGAGCAGAGGAACAGCAGCGCCTTGAAGAAGGCGTGCGTCACCAGGTGAAAAATTCCCGCGACGGGCGCCAGCACGCCGACGCCGGCGAACATGTAGCCGAGCTGGCTGATGGTCGAGTAGGCGAAGACTTTCTTGAGATCAAACTGTCGCAGCGCGATCGTCGCGGCCAGGAGTGCGGTGAAGGCGCCGATGGCCGCGACTGTCATCACCGCCGTTTCGTTCTGATAGAACAGCGTGCTGCATCGGGCGATCATGTAGACGCCCGCCGTCACCATCGTGGCCGCGTGGATCAGCGCGCTGACGGGCGTCGGCCCTTCCATCGCGTCGGGAAGCCAGACGTACAGCGGGAACTGGGCGCTCTTGCCAAACGCGCCGAGCATCAGGCAGAAGGGAATCCACCAGACGGCCTTGTCCTGCCAGGGGGCAAGATGGCCCATGAACCGCGGGTCGGCGGCTTTAGTCAGCACGCCGGTCACGGTTTCCGCCCCCGCGCCGTAGAAGCTGACGGTGCCGAAGACCAGGAAACAAAGCATGATGCCGATGCCGAACCCGAAGTCGCCGACGCGGTTGACGATGAACGCCTTCTTGGCCGCCTCGCGGGCGGCGGGCCTCTCGTAGTAATAGCCGATCAGCAAGTACGAGCAGAGGCCCACGCCCTCCCATCCCAGGTAGAGCATCACCAGGTTCTCGCCCATGACGAGGATGGTCATGGCGAAGATGAACAGCCCCAGGTAGGCGAAGAAGCGGAAGTACCCGGCCTCGCCGGCCATGTACCCCTTGGAGAAGACGATGATGAAGAAGCCCACGCCGGTGACCACGCAGAGCATGACCGCCGTCAGCGGGTCGATGAAAGCCGCGGCGTCGGCGCGGAAGAAGCGCTTGGTCCCCTCGTACTTCTCATCGCCGGCCTTGGCCCATTCGTACCAGTAGCTCGTGGTGGAAAGAGTAGAGTGGCCGGTCTCGTTTTCGCCTTGAGCTGCGCTGGCAGGGGTCTGCGCCCGCGGCGGCTCCCCTTTTCCCCAGTATCGCAGCATCCCGAAGAGCAGCAGCAGCGAAAGGACCGCGCTGGCCCCCACGCTCAACCAGATCGGCCAGTGCGACCGCTGCTTGAGCCACCTGGCCCCGAGGAATCCCGACACGCACGCGCCGATCAGCGGCAGCAGCGGGATCAGGCAGGAGTATTTGACCGCGAAGAGGTCGTGCATTTCTAGTTTCGAGTTTCTAGTTTCTAGTTTCGAATGTCGAGTTTCATCCTCTCATCTCCCGCCACGCGTCGGCGTCGAGGGTGTTTTTCTGGCGGAACAACAGCACCACCAGTCCCAGCGCCAGCGACGCCTCGGCGGCGGCGATCACCAGGACGAAAATCACGAACGCCTGCCCCGCGTAGTTCCCGTGGAAGCGGCTGAACGCGATCAGGTTGATCGCCACGCCCTGGAACATCAGTTCCGTGCACAGAAACATGACGATCAGGTTCCGCCGCGTCACGAACCCGATCAGCCCGATGCAGAACATGATCGCGCCGACGGCAAGGTAATGTTGCAGAGCAAGTTCTCTCATGGGACGCGTTGTCGGGAAGCTCGAATGACGGAATTCGAATGACGAATCGCCGCCGGACGGAAATTCGAATGACAAAACTCGAATGACGAATCAATTCCGAATAACCAATGGCCGAATGACGAAACAAACACACCACCCATCGACGGAGACTCCGTTTCGTCATTCGTCATTTGCTCATTCGAATTTGATTCGTCATTCGTCATCCGAATTTCGTCATTGTCCAGTTTGCTCCATCCTTCCACTCACGTCTCCGGATACGCCTTTTGCCTCGGGTTGTCTGTCCCGTAAACCGGAATACTGTGCGGATTGTCGTCGACCGGGGTGGCGGGAAAGACCACGGCTTCGACCGGACCCGGGCGCTGCGGCTCCGTGCGAAGCACCCGGCGGCGGGCAATGATGATCGCACCCACCATCGCAATCGTCAGCAACAACCCGGCCAACTCCAGGCTCACCTGCTGATTGTCAAAAAGGTAAACGGCAAGCTCCTGGGTATTGCCCGAGACCTGCGGCACCGCGCCAATGTCGGCCATCAGGGCGATCCGCTCCGGTTGGGGTGAAATGGCTTCGGCTTTATCAAAGATCACGAACAGGAGCACGCCCATCAGGGCGAAGCCGATGGCCGACGCGATGAACGGGTCGCGGCTGTTGGCGTCGTAATCGGCCATCTGCCGGGCGGCGGTCGCCGAGTCCACCGTCTGGGCCTGCACCGCCAGCATGATGACGAACACGTAGGTGACCAGAATGGCCCCCGCGTAAATCACCACCAGCGCCGCCGCCATAAACTCCGCCATCAGCAGGACGAACAACCCCGCTGAGGCGAATACGGTCAGCACGAAATAGAGCGCCGAATAGACCGGTCGCGGGTGGGTCACCACGCGTGCCGCCCCGAACAGGGCGATCGCCGAAAAAATCCAGAAGTAGACCGCATGCGCGGTTTGCCCCGAATAAGCCGAGTGGTGAACCACGAGGGCCAGCAGGGTGAGGCCCGCAAGGAGAAGCAGCGCCCCGCCGAGCTTCCGCCAACCCGGCCAAAGATGCGAGGGGAGCAGGAAGACGGTGCCGAGCCCGGCGACGATACAGAGAACGAGGATCGCCGCTGGCGAAACCACGTTCGTCGCCTGTGCCGGCGGCAAAGCTGAGCCGAAACCAGGGGGCAGATCCGCCAACATGGTAAGCCGGGCACACGAGGCGGGCGGGCCTGTCACCGCCGCCGGCCTCACGCGGGCCGAGCGGCCCCCCGCCGCCAATGGGCGGCAGAGTCTAAGAGCCGCCCAAAGGCTTTGCAAGACGGTCGTGACGGATTTCACAGAGTCGCCGAACAACGGCCCGCGGTGCCGGTTCCCTCGGTTTTGTCTCCCCAGTTTCGCGTCGACGACACTCGCGTCGCTCCCCGTCCGGCTCAAATCCCCAGCCGTCCGTCCGATCATGGGGCAAGATGTTTCTGCGCAAGCGACCGATCCCGTCCATCGTTTCGATCGGAGGGGCGTGGGCCGCGTGCTTAGGTGTTTTGTGTGGGAGCACGCGATCGCAGGGGCACGGCACCGGCCGTGCCCCTGGCCTTTGGGCGATGAACGAACGCAACATCAGCAAGGCCGAAATCGCCAAGCGATTGAAGACGAGCCGCTCCGGAGTTGACCGCCTGCTGGATCCCCAAAACACGTCCATTACGCTGAACACAATGGCCAGGGTAGCTCAACTGCTGGGAAAGCGAATCGAGTTCGCTCTGCGATGAACCGGGGACGACGGAGCCAGGTATTTCCGAATTTCGTGCGGTCCGCGGCCGGTGGCACTGGGTTTGTTCTCGCGGCGGCCAAGGTCCTCGAGCAGACGCTGGACGAGGAAGGCCAGACCGACAAGCAGTTGACTCAGATTGCCGAGAGCTCGATTAACGTCGAGGCCGCCGAAGGTGCTCTGGAGGAGGCGTAGGCGGGTACTTGCCAGCCGGTACGGCATCAGCGAACGGGAACACACACGCCGGCACGCCAGCGGGATTGAAGGTAATACGTGATTGCGACGCCTCCGGCAAAGGCGCCCGCCGCCAACAGGTAACTGGTCGGTCCGATGCGCCGCCGAGGACGCTCTCCTTCGTCGATGGGTGGCGGACCGTAGACCTGGGCGGCGGGCCGGTCGCCAGGCCGATCCGGTCCGGAACCGGCCAGAGAGGCACGCATCCGTTGTTCGCTGGGAATGCCCCTTTGTGCGCGATCCTCTTCAGTCACCTTGACCGCGTTCTGTGCCGGCCTGATCCGGCGCTCGCGGTGCAGCGCCCAAACCTTCGTGAACTCAGCCCCGAAGCACAGGATGAACGACGAGGAGTAGACCCACAGCAGCACCGCACCCAGAGAACCGGCGGCGCCGAACGCCGAAGTCGGACTGGCGAACTTGAAGTACAACGTCAGGGTGTATTTTCCGAGCGTGAACAGCAGTGCGGTGATCGCGGCGCCAAGCCACACGTGCCGCCAACGAATCATGACATCCGGCAGGAACTTAAAGATGGCGGCAAACAGCAGCGTCACAACTCCGAACGAGACGATGACGTCGGCGACGAATGCAAGCCACTTGCCATTGCCCGCGATATATCTGGCGATCGCCGCCAGCGCGGTGCTGACGAACATCGACACCAGCAGCAGGAACGCGATCCCGAAGACCATCCCCACCGACAAGAGCCGATGACGCACGAATCCCCAGATGCCCTGGTTGGGCTTGGGCTTGACGCCCCATATGGTGTTCATGGCGTCCTGAAGTTCCGCGAACACGCCGGTCGCGGAGAATATCAGGACCGCCGTGCTGACCACTGCGGCCAGTGCCCCGTGGCCCCCCTTGGCGCCGCCCTCGATCATTGGCCTGATTGCATCCGCCGTCTGCGGCCCCATCAGGCTGCTCACCTGCTGGGTCATCTGCTCTCGCGCGTAGTCCTTGTTCCGCAATACCAGGGCGATCACCTTGAGGGTTATCACCAGCAGCGGAGCCAGGGACAGGATTGTGTATAGAGACAACGCGGCCGACAGCCTCATGGCATTGTCCTGCATCCAGTCGGCGGCGGTCTCCGACAGCACCCGAAGCAGTCGCTTAAGCCGGCTGTGCGTCTCTTGCGCGTCTATTGGTAATGGGGCCGTCATAGTGCGATCTTGCTCCGCCGCTTCAGGCCCGGGACCTTTTGTCTGAGCTTCGTTCGCATTATTCACGAGGGCCGACGCGTAGCCGAAGCTCACTTCCGGCCCAAGACAGTCAGCCGAGAGCGGAACGAGCAAAACGAGTGCCGAAATGCAGCCGGGGCGGCTCTAATTGACCAGGGCCCAGGCTTTGCGCCGTTCCGAGGCGGGCGCAGATCGCTACCAATTGCCGATGTCGTCGGATGTCCCTTCCTGCCCGTCCGGGCCGAGGGAGTACAGATCGAAACCATTGGGGTTGTGTCTCCCAGGGTGACGATAGACGTAGGGGCGGCCCCATGGGTCGGTCGTCTTGCCCTTGAAATACGGCCCGTGCCACTCTTTCAAATCGGGCGGCTGAACGAGCAACGCTTTCAAACCCTCGACGTTTGTCGGGTAGCGACCGAGGTCGACGTCGAACGCGTCGATCGCGGTTTCCAGCGTTCTAACGTCCAACTTGGCTCTCAGACGTTTCGCTTTTGCGATAGCTGAGTCTTCCATCGCCCCTGGCTTCGCGGATCGGGATTGGGCCGAGAGTCGGCCGAGGAACCATTGATTGGCAGTCGTGTCCGTTCTGAAGAACTTCAGGAGCAGCTCGGCAACCTTCTGCCGGCCCGACGCGCTGGGATGGGCGCCGTCGGCGCCAAAGTCGTCGCGGGTCCAGACCAGTTTGTCGGACTTGCGGCCGCGCTTTCCATCCGCCCAGAGGTACGGGCCCCACAGAACGACCGGCGCCTTCCGGGGGCTCAACTGCGGATCACCCTCGATCTGCTTCTGAATGACCGCTCGTACTGCAATTGCGCTTTCATAGGCATACGGCTCCGGGTTCAGCGGCGTGGTCGCGTAGCCGGCATAATTGCGGCTGGATAAATAGGCCAGACGAAGGTTGGGAAAATGCTCTTTGGCGAGTCCAATGCCCTTGATGAGATCATCGGTCAGCGTTCGCATGTATTTTTCGTGGCCGAACCGCGCCGGGCCGGGAATCGCTTGCTTGATCCATACGACCTGGACCTGAGCGGGCGTGACGCCGGCCTGGCGCAGCCGCTTCCCGGCCTCATCCCACACCGCATTGGTGCCGTTGCTGTTCACGCGCGCCCATGCCTCGGCATCCTTGCCCCCTTGCGCGCCATCCACGATCACTAGATGTGGGGAGGTGTCGGGGTCGGCATCGGCAAGCTCCTTGAAGCGAGAGAATTCCATCGTGGTATTCGACATGCCGATGGAGAGCAAAACGATCTTGCCCTCGTCGGTTTGTTTGCCCTCGGGATCGAGCGGCGCCACGTGGCCGGCGGCGTCCCGCGCGGCGGCAAGTTGAGCCTGCGGCGGTTCGTTGCGCCCGCCCCCGTACAACCCGCCGTCAAAATCCCTGTACTTTTCGCCGCTCTCCATCTGATCGAGCGGCAACAGGCCCGTCGATTCCCGCGGCGGAGGCACGGCGGCATTGCCACTGTCTTCCTTCTGCTCGGCGAGTACGAGCGCCGCGAGCAACAGAACAACAGCTAGAGCCGCGGATCGGAGTTTGAGGTGAACTGCTCCGCACATTGTTCCTCCATTTCGTGCGACCACCCCAAGTTCCTTTCTTCGCGTGCTTCGCGCCTGCACGGTTTACTCTCTGGGCCACCCGGGAGCCAGATTACCACGAAGGCGCGAATGACGCGAAGTCGGAGCGAAGCGGAGATCCCGCCGCGCCGGGGAAGAAGGTTCTTGTCAGTCCTGGCGTACCCAGCCTGCCATCCGCGCGGGCGCCGCTCGCCGCGGTTTTGTCGGTGCGCGGGAGCGCCGAGGCGTCGTTGGAATATGACGATGTTCGGCACAAGCTGATCCTGAATTTCGATGATGTTGGGCCGGTTGACCCAAAGGACCCGCTCTCCATGTACCACAGTTGGGCGCGGCAGAAGTGGCCTGCCCAGACGGGTCGCGCTCAGACGCCCGCATCTGCACCCAGCCACAGTTTTGCTCCGCCGGCTCAGGTGCCTAAAATGTTGCTCCATGGTGAGAATTAGCTTTCAGGACCGTATGACCGAGCGAAAAGCTCTGGGTTTCCTGCTGGGGCGCTTTTCGGGCAGAGTGCTTCAGAGCGGCGAGCACCTCGTGCCGGAGGCGGCGCTGGAGGCCCTGGCGGAACAGAACATCCCGTTCCGGGTGATGGGGAAGGCAAGTTATGGGCAGCAGGTGGCGGCGATACGAGGTGCTGCTCCCGCTCCAATTCAACGACGGTCGCGACGTACCGGTCGAGCGGCTGGCTGACGCGGTCCTGGAGATTGTCGGGCAATTCGGCGCCGCCAGCTACGAGACGCAGCGCATCGAGGGGCACTGGCGGCACGCGGGCGCGCACTATCGCGACAATCTTGTCCGTGTGGTCATCGACGTGCCCGATACGGTGAAGAGCCGTCGCTGGATGAAGAGCTTCAAAGAGCGCTGGAAGACGAAGCTCAATCAACTCGAATTATCGATGGTAAGCTATCTTATCACTATTGAATGAATGACAACCGGGACGGTCCCGGTTGGATGCACTCGCTTCCTGGGCCGGCGCGGTGGACTCCCAATCACGCCGGAGTTGAGCGCAGGCGGCCTCGATCTGCTCTGCCCGAAGTCATTCCTGATGCCACGAGGCCCGCCGCGAGCGCGTTGCGTGCGCCCACTCCGCACAAAAGCACCGGGCGCTTAAGAATCTATCTCAAATGATAACGGGGCCGCGTTATCATTTGAGATAGATTCTATTTTGGGCCTTCCTTCTGTTGACTTAGAAACGCGAGCACGTCGCGTAACTCGGCCGGTTCAGAGATCAGGTCGTCGGGCATCGGGGACTGGTCTTCGAGCCGTCGCGCGACGACATCGCTTTTTATGACGGTCTGATGAACGCCGCTGGGGACGAGCAGCTCAAGCGCGCCTCCCGTCTCGCTGGTGACCAATCCGTTCACCGCGTCACCGCTCTTGAGTTTGACGATGGTCGATCGATACAGAGGCGAGACAACCTTGTTGGGAACCAGGATGGACTCCACCAGATAGTCGACGTTGAAGCGACTTGCGGCTCCGGCGAGGCTTGGCCCGCCGCCTCCCTGGTCACCCGGTTGAACCGAATGGCAGTTGGCGCAGCCGCGGCCGTGGAACAACTCCTTGCCCTTGACGGGGTCGCCGTGGGCGGCTTCTATCGCCCAGTTCTTCCCCGTGAACTGGGGGGCCATTTCGGTCCTCCGCGTGACGCCCTGCTTCAAGTTCTTGATGGCCGGAGGATCGACCGAGGCGGTCGCCGGCAATCCCAAGACCTTGCCGGCGGCCGTGTCCACCCGATCGTCCTTAAGCAAACGCAGGAAGTACGCCGCTTGTTTGGCGATACGCGGTTCCGCATCAAATAGGCGCCTCTGCAGCAATGCAAACAGGTCCTGATCGTCCGCTGCTTTCTCGCGCTTCGCCCAAGCGTCGGCCATGGTGAACACGCCGATGCGAACACCGGCAGTCAAATCCGTAGGGCCTTCGGCATAATTGACCGTGTACCCCTGCTTGTTCCCCGGATCAAGGGGAACAGCGGCGGGCGGGGCTTGATCAAATGGCGGGACGGTCAGGCGGAAGCCGGCGGCAAGCACGCCCGCAACTCGTCGCTTTGGACTGGCGTCCTCGCACAACGACATGATCTGCCGGACGCTGGCACGACGGGCCAGGAGGAACGTCGCAGTTTGCCGAACGTACGTGCCGCGATCCGATGCCGCACCGACGACCTGCTCAAACGGCAGCTCAGTGGTCTGATCGAACAAACCAATCACTGCGGCATGCCGCAGGTGCGGGTCGCTCTCGTGAAGCCCGTTCAAAAACACCTTCAGTGACGCTGGGCCCGCTCCGAAGCGGGCGAGGGCCCGCATGGCCGTGAGTTGCAGCGGCGAATTGTGCTGCTGCGCCAGGGCGAGCAACTTGGACCGGGCTTCCTCGGCCCCGTCAGCCGCGGCCAGCCAGACGAGGTGGGTCGCTGCCGGGAAGTTGAGGTCGGCGGTCTGGAGCCTTTCCGATGCCTCGTGAAGAAGCGCCTTGCCCCGCCGGGTGATCTCCACGTGAGCGCGGAACCGACGGCCCCACGAAGGCGACGACAACGCCCCAAAGAGTTGCGCCGGTGTTTCTCGCGTTTCGTCAAATGACTCGAATGGTGCGTCGGGCGCATCGCCCGCTCGCGTGATCATCACCAGGTCACTTTTGTAAACCGGCGACGCATCATTCGCGACCATGTAACAGATGACGGCAAACAGGCGTCCGCCACGCCCGACAGCCACGCTCACCGGCCTGGCATTGTTCCGGCCGGTCAGCATAGGCAGTTCGGCAGTACGAAACGTGTCGCCGTTGGGGCTCAACGGGTACCGCGGAATCGTCTCGGTGTCCCATCGGGCAACGTACGCACAATGACGGTATTCTGCGGGCAGGAACGGATCGTCATAGTATGCCATCCCGACCGGAACGTAGCGGCCGAGGTTCGCGTCCATCGTCTGTAGGAGGTCCGACCGCCACGGCTGCTTCTCGGTCATCCATCCGCGCGGCCAACTGAAATAGGCGTGCGGAGTCACGTGAAGGAATCGACCGGGCACGTATTCGGCTGGCATCGATTCGTGGTCGTTGTCCGTTCCGAACAGGTTCCAGTCGTGATCGAAGACGAGTCCGCAATCGTTTCGTGTTCCTGCGGCAACGACGGAGAGGCGGCGTCCATCCGGGCTAAGCCGCAGCACGCCTCCCGCACCGACATACGCCATCGGCGTCGCGCCCGGTCCGTGGTACAGCGTCCAGCATCCCCAGTGGTCGGGCCGCCGAAAGTCGCCGTAGTACCACGCCTGGTCTCCCAACGAGAGGTACAAATCCCCATCCGGCCCGAACGTCATCCCGTGGAAGCCCTGGTGTGTGTGGGCGAGCGGAGCGCCCCAGAGCAACCGTTGCGGTTGAAGTCCGTCACGCTTGACTACTCCATCAGGAAAGACATACAGGGCCGCGACGGTCAACACGTAAAGGTCATGGCCACGGATGCAGATATCGAAGACCCATGTGTCACGAGGGAACCGGTACAACTCGCGGCGTGCCAGGTACAATCCCTGCGGGTCGGGCTGATAGACAAACAGCGCTTCCCGGCCGCCGACGAAAACGCGGCCGGTGCCGTCGAGCGCCAGGCCCAAGAACGATTCGCGCGGATCGGAGTCGATCTTTACGACCTTCATGGCCGGATCCACGACCTGGTAATCGGGGGCTTCGGCCGCACCTGCCAGGCCGCGGGCCATCAGCAGCGATAAAGCAAGCATCCAAGGACGAAATCCACGAAATATGAGCGGCATCTTGTTAATCTTTCCTTGATCCCTTCGACTCGACGATCCAGGCGGATCGTGAGTACATGAAGATGATTTCCAACGTCTGGCCCGTCAACAGGCTGATTACCTCCGGCGACGTCACTTCAAGCAACTGCCTCGTGGCGGAATGACTCGCTTCCATCGCCAAGCTTGCAACATCGTCCCCGGTCAAAAGGCGGTTTGCCAGTTCGCACGGCGGCAATGTCGTTCGAACCCGAAACCGGGACAGAACCCGAAACCGGAAACCGGGACGGTCCCGGTTGAGCTCGTCTGGGAGAAACACCCGTGAATTTACCCGCGCGAAAATTTTCTGATTTTTCTCTTGCAATCCCTCTCCTGGCAGATTATCCTAACATTTAGCTAACTAGAAGGAGGCTTCATGTCAGATTTGGCGATCAGCAAGGTGCAGACGGGAGGGTTGGACGAAGCGATGCGGCCCAAGAAACGGACGGCGTTCGCGGCGCTGCGGGGCGGGAGCACCTTCCGGCAGGCGGCCGAGCGCGGCGATTGTCGCCGCGGTAGCGGCCTCAGTCTCAACTCTCCGAGCCGTTTCGGCGCGGGCGTCAGGACACGGCGAACAGGTCGTCCAGGTGCCGGTTGTCCGTCACCCGCTCCACCTTCTCCCGCGTCGCGCCGTCGTGCAGTTTCAGTGATGCGATGCGGTCGTTCACCAGCCGGATGAACTCGATGCGCCCGAACGCGTCGCAGTGCTTCCGCGCGAATTCGGCAAGCCCCGCCGCCTTTTCCGGGTTGTCGCGGAACCCCTCGCTGTGCGGTTCCAGAATGTCCACCTCGAGCTTGCCGCGCTCGCGGCGGAACACGAGAAGATCAGGATACATCCCCTTCTTCTCCCCCCGGCCGTACGGAATGCAAAGGGAGCCCGGCTTGCGCGGCTCGTTCCGCAGCCAGCCCTCGACGGTCTTGTCCTTCAGCGCTTCGGTCAGGATCTTGGTTTCCCAGTTGTTCGCGTCCCACCCGAATTTCCCCTTCTCATCGACGAACAAGTGCAGGTCCCACTTGGGCGACTCCTTGCGGACCTGCAAGTTCTCCTGCGGCTTGAGCGTCTCCACCGCCGGGTCGGGGCCGCGGCGGCGCACGTCGTCGATCTTCACCTGCTCGTCCACAGGCAGCGCCGCGATCTCGTCCGCGTAGTCGCGCAACAGGCGTTCGACCTCGCGGTCGCACGCCGCCTGCACCGCGTCGTACGCGTTCTTGTCCTGAAGGACGCAGAACAGCTCCAACTTGCCGGCCATGTCGTCCGCGGGAGTGAACAGCGTCTTGACGTAGTGCTCGTTGAGCCCTTCGCCCAGCACGCCGTAGCACTGAGCGAACATGTCGTCGATATTCTCCGGCGTCGCTTCGATCAGGAACGTGCGCGACTCGTACTCCTCTTTCCATTCGCCGTACTCGATGACGAACTCGCGCACGTTGATCTTGGCCTTGCCGGTCACCTTCTCCGCGAACGCCGGATCGCTCCGCAGGCGATTCCGCTGCGCCTCCAGCGCTTCCATGATGAGTTTCTTGGCATCGGTGATCTGGTTCTTCGCGATCCCGTTCCACGCGAGCCGGCGCGCGAGTTTCATCAGGCGCTTGGTCCCGGCGATGCGCCGGGGGCGCTCGACGTGGTACGTGGGAAGCTTGCCCAGCGCGGCGAAGCAATCGGCCAGCGCGGGATTCCGCCGGTACTCGGCTATGTCGGCCTTGGTTTCCACCTTGACCGGCGTTCCCGTATCCGCCTTCTCAAGCTGCTGGACGATGTCCTTGACGCCCCGCTCGTCGTAGTGGGGCAGCGCAAGCCACACGCTGTTCAGGATGTCGTTGGTCTCCACCCGCCGCGCCAGCGGCGTGCGCACCATCCGCCCCACGAGCTGCGC
>Ga0073928_10006978_pt1 | contig 14916 bp, 18 predicted proteins | sample PaiPotPPA55metaG_FD_76969 | JGI IMG/M metagenome (GOLD analysis project Ga0073928, IMG submission 76969) | Iron sulfur acid spring bacterial and archeal communities from Banff, Canada, to study Microbial Dark Matter (Phase II) - Paint Pots PPA... ... | reverse complement strand
TTGGCACCGGCCTGGATTGCGGCGCAGGCGAAACCGGCGGATGCGCTGCGGAGCGGCGCGCGGACGACCGCTTCAGGAGCTTCACTAATGCAGCGCGGGCTTGTAGTGCTGCAGGCGGCGTTATCGCTGGTACTGCTGATAGGCGCCGGACTGTTTTCGCAGAGCCTGAATAGACTGCAAAGCACGGACCTGAAACTGGACACTACGAACCGTTATATCGTCCATATCAATCCTCAGACTGCAGGATACACGCAGACGGAGCTGGAGACGCTCTATCAGACGATGGAACAGAGGTTCCATGCGCTGCCAGGAGTCAAAAAAGTTGGCTTCGCAACATATACGGCGATGGAAGATAACAACTCGAGCAACGGCATTCAAGTACATGGTCAGCCGGATTTGAGGCTCGATGCTTCATTTGTCAAAGCTAATGCGGAGTACTTTGATTCGGTGGGAACGCATGTAGTAATGGGACGCGGAATTAGCCCGCGGGATACCTCGACTGCTCCGCCGGTAGCAGTAGTGAATCAATCGTTTGTAAAGGCGTTCTTCAAGGACCTGAATCCCATAGGCCAGTTCATCGGTTCGCCCGAACCCGGTTCGACTATGGACTTCGAAGTCGTCGGCGTCGTTGAGGATACGGCTTACACTACGGTGAGGTGGAAGAACCACCGCATGATCTTCGTCCCGATGATGCAGCGCCCCGTCAACAGCAAGGAACCGATCAAGAACGATGAGACGCTCTATGCGGGGGCGATTGTGCTGCAAACCGAGCGGCCGATGAATAATATGGAAGCGCTTGCGCGGGCAACGCTTGGCAGTATTAATCCCAACTTAACGGTCATAAAGTTTCAGGAGTTCCAGGAACAAATCGCCGACCGATTTACTCAAGACCGTCTGATTGCGCGATTGACTATGCTGTTTGGCGCATTGGCCCTGCTGCTGGCCACGATTGGGCTTTATGGCGTAACTGCCTATACCGTCGTGCGGCAGACCCCGGAGATTGGCATCCGAATGGCGCTCGGGGCGGCGCGCTCAAGAGTGATCGCTTCGGTGATGCGCGGGGCGGTCCTGCAAGCTGCGATTGGCCTGACCATTGGGATTCCCGTAGCGCTGCTATGCGTGCGGTTTGTGAAGGCGCAGCTCTATGAGATCACGGGCGCAGGTGCTGCGGTAATGGCCGCCGCCATCGGAACGCTGGCAGTGGCCGCATGTATTGCTGGGATCATTCCCGCCCGCCGGGCGGCTGGCATCGACCCGGCGCAGGCATTGAGGATGGAATAGGGCCTAACTTGATTCATCGCAATCGCCTAAGCGTTGACTTGCTTTAAGAAACTCTGTAGAATCATTAACTTCCGAAGCTTGATTATGGTTTTTGCGTACCTGGCCGATATTTCTGTGGAAATCGGAACATGAGCAGAATCTTTGCCTTGAGAACTGCAATCTAAAGATTAATGAGAAATCATAGGACGAGGCTTTAACTATGGCTAAGCGACGTGGCAATCCGAACTGGGGCAAACCCGAGCCGATTGGACCGATAACTCCAACGGTTACCGAGTTTGAGCAGGTAGTTCGGGAATATAAGCTCTCCCCCGACCAGTACCTGCGTTCGACACGGTTGCGTGAATGGGCGCGGCGAAATAAGAATTCGAAGTATATTCCAGAGCCACTGTTGGAAGCGTGGGGCTTTGAGATCGAATCGACATTGTAATTTCATTGAGGGTAGAGCTTTGGGCCGCCGAGAGGCGGCCTTTGCTTTTGTCTGAGCCAACTGCTTCGCCTTGCTACAATCATCACATCAATGAAGGCTGATACGCCATTTACGGACGTTCCGAGCGCGGTATCTGAAATTCGCGCCGGGAAAATGGTTGTCGTCGTGGACGACGAAGCCCGGGAAAATGAGGGAGATCTAACCCTCGCAGCCGAAAAGGTCACTCCTGAAGCAATTAATTTCATGGCGAAATATGGGCGAGGTCTGATTTGCCTCGCCATGACCGAGGAGCGACTTGATCATCTTCGTCTCGGTCCAATGAGCTCCGAAAATACTTCGAATTACGGTACGGCATTCTGTGAAGCTATCGACGCCCGCGAAGGCGTCACCACTGGAATCTCGGCGTATGATCGTTCGCGCACGATTCAGGTTGCAATCGACCCGGCTACCCGGCCGGCAGATTTGGCGCGGCCCGGACATGTCTTTCCTCTCCGCGCTCGAAAAGGTGGGGTCTTGGTGCGCGCGGGTCAGACAGAAGCCGCAGTGGATCTGGCGCGGATCGCTGGATTGATCCCTGCAGGAATCATCTGCGAAATCATGCGCGACGATGGAACCATGGCGCGAGTTCCGGACCTCATCGACTTTTGCAAAACTCACGACATGAAGATGCTGACGGTCGCTGAGTTGATCCGCTATCGATTGCAAAACGAGCGCTACGTTCGCCGGATTGGCGAGGCATTACTCGGGACACGCTACGGCGAGTTTCGCCTGATCGCGTACGAAAGCGAAATCGATGGCGGAGAGTCGCATGTGGCGTTGGTTTACGGAGAGGTGGCGTCGCCCGAAATTCCTCCTGACGCGGCAGTGTTGGTCCGCATGCACGCACATTGTCTGGTCGGTGACGTCTTCGGGGCTACGAGTTGCGATTGCCAGGCAACGGTGAGAGCATCCATGCAGGCGATTGCCCGTGAAGGACGCGGGGCGCTGATTTATTTGCATCAGACTTCCAAAGGACTCTCTGTGGACAAGATTGGTGAGCGAACGTCACTTAGTTTTCACAAAGATCGCATGTCCACATCATCCGTAGAAGGAGAGCGTAAAACTCAGCGCGAGATTGGTATCGGGGCGCAAATATTGTCAGACCTTGGTTTGCGCCGGATCCGCCTGCTCACAAATCATCCTCGCAGGGTGGCGGCCTTGGAAGGATTTGGAATCGAGATTGTGGAACACGTACCGGTAGGATTAGAAAAAGTTGACGCTTAGAAATTAAATCTTAAAACGGCTTCCGTAGAACAATTTCGCTGTCATTAATAAAGAACTGCGCTGCACACTTCTCTGATCCACATATCACCGGCAGCAAACCTGCAATCTGCTTGCGGGTGATCAGCCCGAGAGTTCCACAGGAGGGGCACGAAAGAACCGCCCAATAAGGATCAGCGCTCTCTCCCACCTTGCCCGCGTTTTCCAACACAAAAATCGTTCCCGGAGACATTTGCTCCGGAATCCATTCGGTCAGGATGTCGAGTTCTCCAACCATTTTCGCCTCCTATCCGGAAAAAACATCAATTCAGTTTCTTAGCCTCAGGAAGCTCTTCTTGTTTTTTGCTGCCCTTTTCTGGGACTGCGCGAACCTTCGGGAACACACGTACTAGCCTTTTTTTCGCCGCGAATTATTGCTCGTACCAGTCGTACCTTGTCACTGAGGCATATGGTTAACATCGGCTGGCGCGAGTTTTTGAGAATGTCCACGATCTGTTGCGGGGATGTTTCCAGGTACAGCCTGGAACCATCGGTCAGCAGGTGATAATCGGATTTTCCGCCCACCGTTTCCGCCAATCTCTTGCTGAACTCGCGTTGCAGAAATCGCACAACCTTACGCACTCCCTGTAGTGAAAAGCCGCGCCGCCGCAGATCGCAAATCACGGACACTTCCACGAGATCGTCCATCGAATACAGACGACGATGTCCCTCACGCACAGGCACTACGATCTTTCGCTCATCCCACCATTGCAGTTGACGCAAGGTAATCCCTGTTAACCTCACAACGTCGCGGGATGTAAAGCTTTCCTGCATGGAGATGTTTCAAACACGCAGAACTACTTTTGTTTAAAACATTCTAGGTGGGAAAGTGCAAGTGTCAACGACTGATTGGATTCAGACGTTGACTAGAGGTGTTCGTTCGGCTGGAGGCAGAAGAATATCTGAAGCAATTCAGTCGTGTGCGGAGGGTGCGCAAGCGATCCGGAGACCGCCAGCATCACCCGGGAACTTCTTCTAACTGACCTTGTTCGAGCTTTTCCTGACACTCGATGCAATGTCGCGTCCAAGGTACGGCTTCAAGCCGCTTCGGATCGATTTCCTTGCCACAGGAGATGCATTCTCCGAACTCGCCTTCACGCATGCGCGACAATGCGCCTTCGACCATTTGCAGCAACTGCCGGTCGTTATTGCTCTGATGAAAGAGGAACTCTTTGGTATATGAGCTCGCGGCGCGGTCTGCTATGTCTTGCGCCGAATCTTCATCCACCGTGCGGCCATCCTGCTCGATGCGCGTCACCATGCGGCGTAACTCGCTCTGCCGCGTTTCCAGTCTATTTTTGAAATATTCGAGTTTCTTTTTGTCCATGATATTACTTTCGGCGCGCAATCTTGCTATCCGATCATTGCTGAATGGTTAAATCAATCGGGGATTTTATGCGCTCAAAATGAGATGCGTCAACCGCCCCGTCGGATTCGCGGGTCTTTCAAAAAAACGATTGTATTTAATTAGGGAGGTCGTTTGGCTAGTCTGGACGGCGAAGGGCGGTGGTTGGGGTTTGCCTCCAGAAACTGTTTGACCACTCCGCGCGTCGTCGGCGACAATCCTGATTCGATCCAGTTGGTCGACCAAAAACAGTCGAAGCAGTGTTGTGCAGCGATAGATTTTGCATCAGTACATTTGAGAATGACAGGTGCGACATGACGCATGACGCAGCCGTTTCGAAAGCCCGCGAGATCGCCAGTGGCGTGCTGGCGCCGTCCGCAGGGCAAAACGATAAGGCGGGACGATTCTCTACCGAAGCCGTCGAATCCCTCGGCGAGTCTGGACTGCTTGCCCTGATGCTACCCGCAGATTTCGGCGGTTCAGGTTTAGGTCCGCGCACCTTTGCGCATGTAGTCGCGACGCTCGCCGAGGCAGACGCTTCCGTCGCAATGGTTTATCTAATGCACATCCTCGGCAGCGCGACTATCTCAGCAGCGCGCCCAAACTCGGCTAAGGCCGTTGCGCCGATACTCAAGGAGATTGGCGCGGGCCGTCATTTATCCACTCTCGCTTTCAGTGAAGCCGGCTCGCGCAGTCATTTCTGGGCACCTATCTCCCGCGCACATCGCAACGGCAACGGCGTGCGCATCACCGCCAAGAAATCATGGGTAACCAGCGCCGGTCATGCGCAGAGCTATGTCGTTTCCGCGCTCGCTCCTGAAGGGACTGGACCCACCGATTCGACTCTCTATCTTCTTAAGGCGGACACACGCGGCCTCACAGTCGCCGGCCCCTGGGACGGTCTCGGACTTCGCGCCAACGCTTCCGCGCCGGTTGCGCTGGACGACTGTCCGGTCGCATCCGATTCTCAGCTCACGGATGACGGCGCGGGATTTCCCGCCATGCTAAACGTGGTGCTCCCGCTGTTTTGTTTGGGGACGGCAGCCGTCGCCCTCGGATTGTGCCGTGCGGCAGTCTCCGGAACTGCGTTGCACCTTAAGACTGCGAAATTCGAGCATCTCGGCATGAGCCTTGGCGAGAGCCTCCCTACACTGCGCGCGCAACTCGCAACGATGCAGATTGATACTGATGGTTTGTCGGCGCGCATCGACGATTTGGTCGAGCATCTCGAAAAACCGCGCGAGACCACCATGTTGCGCGTGCTCGGGACCAAAGCCGCCGCGGGCGACGTCGCTATCAGCGTTACCTCGACAGCAATGCGCGTCTGCGGAGGCGCGGCATTCTCAAAGCATTTGAGCATCGAACGACTGTTCCGCGATGCGCACGCGGGCGCCGTGATGGCGCCAACGGGAGATGTCCTGCGCGAGTTCATCGGCAAATCGCTGCTAGGAATTCCGCTGTTCTGAATTCTGGTGCCCCATCCTAACGCCGCGCTTTTTGCGACGTTAGGGTGGGGATTTTGAACTTCGCAGCATGAGTAAACCAAATATGACCAAAATAATCTGGCTCGGAGCCGTTGCCTACAATCCGAAAGTAGTAACGATTTGGGAAGGCATGCGCCGCTACTTTCACGAGGAAGCGCATCTTCCTGTTGAGGTCGTACTATTTCAGAGCTACGAGGCGCAAGTCCTCGCGCTCCTCGCAAAATCCGGAGAGGCCGTCCCGCGCATCGACATCGCCTGGAACACAAATCTTGCATACCTTCAGGCCGATGAGTGGAGCGGCCATGCCTGTCGTGCGATCGCCATGCGCGACACCGATCTCGGCTGGATGACCAAGATCGTCGCCGTCACCGGAGGCCCCATCTCTTCCCTTACGGATCTGAAGAATCGCACTCTCGCCCTCGGCAGCCGGGACAGCGGACACGCCGCCATTCTCCCCGTCCACTTTTTGGAGCAGCAAGGCATGCGCGAGGGCAGGGACTACCGCGCGCTGCGCTTCGACACCGACCTAGGCAAACATGGAGATACCGGAACCAGCGAAGTGGAAGTGGTGCGCGCCGTCCTCGACGGACGAGCCGACGCCGGCGCAATCGGCAGCCCCTTCTGGAACACGGTTCGCAGCGAGCGCCTGGTCCCCGAAGGCGGCCTTCGCGAGGTATGGACCTCTCCGCCCTACAACCACTGCATGTTCACGGCCCGTCCCGATCTCGATCCCGAACAGGAGCGCCGCTTCGCCAAAGCCCTCTCAGCCATGAGCTACGACAACCCGATTCATCGCCCAATCCTCGACGCCGAAGGACTCCAGCGCTGGCTACCGCCTAACGTGGATGGCTACGCCGCCTTGCGCCAAGCCGCGTCCCAACAAGGATTTTTCGAGCAGGTATTAGCCAAGTCAGCATGAGACATACCATGGCGAGCTGGGAAGAATTTGACGATCGAAGATCCTTAGGTGAGCCGCAGTCCGAGTATACGAAGAGCTTCGAGCAGAACGGGGTGATCGCGAGTAATTCGATTTACGCTTTTTGGCTGAATTGGAAATGGCTCAAAGATAGCCCAGTTTTCCAAATCCTGTCCGTAGCGGGACCGATAGTAAATTCCGGACAATCCTTTTTCATAAACGTAGCGCGATGCCAATTGCGTGAGATGTCTGGGAGAACCTGCTTGAAGAGTACTTACATCAAGGTCCTTTATTCCTAAGCGAAGACACTCACTCGCCAAACTTCGCCGTAAGAATTCGACCCATTGCGCAGAATAAATTTCCGCGTAATTTCCGCTTGCAGATGCAGCGCCCAGGACCCGACCGTCGCACCATTCCGCCGGGACCTCACCCAGGGGGAAGAAGTCATTCTCGCCCTGGATTTCTCCCAGTTCAGCCAAGAGCACCGGGTCGGGCCGAAAACGCGCGAGCGTCTCCACAAAGCAGGAGAGTTCCTGCGATGCCGCGTAAAGTACACGGTAGTAGCCCTTTGGATCGTCGAAGCGATTGCCGAAGGTCCCATCGAGATTGGCGTTCGACCAATCGGGTGGCCGCCAGGGGTCAGGGTCCCGCCCAAGGCGGAAAAGCAAAGAAGGCGGCTGTCTTTCTTCGAACTGGGTTTCCAACTGGACTATCCTCCAGCGACGAAAGCCCGTGCTGCCGCGAGGACCTCAGGAGCGATGGTATCCAAGGTTCCCTCTCGCAGCAGACGGATTGGAACACGGTCTCCAAGTTCGGGATTCACTCCCGTGAGCCAAGCCTGAACAACCCTGGGAGAATCGTGATCGCGAAGAGTCCGCACGATCTGAAAAGTAAGACGGAGGCGCGGCTCGACGTCGCCGTAGGGCTCCCCACCTTGAGTCCACCGATCCACAGCACGCACATCCTTCACCTTCGTTATATAAGCGGTGAGCTTTCGGCCAATTGAGTCAACCAATTCGGCGACCAGCTTGGGAAACGGCAACCTGAGGGATTCACGGTGTGCGGCCAGGTCGGGCCTGGATGGGGCAATCGCTGTCGCCATAGTGCTCACTCCAACCACCAGGCTAGTATTGCACGATGACGGTATAATAGCAACTAAATGACGTACAAATTACTAATCAAAACCGATGTAATGTACATATTAATGCCTATTTCCTTGCTTTTGTTAGTGTTGAATCGGCATCTGCCGACCGGTCTTTGCGAGCAGGCGGGGCTGGCACTGACACCCGGCCAGATAACGACAGTGAACATTCTGTTAGCGCAACTGTGGTGAGAAGTCAGTTAGGGCGAGATAGGTCGAGTCAATTTTTTCCTGCAATTTGCCATTCGCTTCGGATTCTTCTTTGACTCGCTTCCACTCCGGGTCGTCCTGGAATGACTTCCAGTTGGCGGTTGCGGCCTCGCGGCTGGGATGCTGAAGGATGTAAACAAGCATATTGCCCCTCTCGGGTTCATCAACTGGCGTCCAGTATGCAATAATTTTCATTCCATGCTTCTCGAAGAGTTTGGTGGTGTGGTCGCGGAAGCGCGCCAGCAGTTCTCCCAGTTTTCCGGGCGCGGCGTGATAGATCCGCAGCTCGTAGACCGTGGTTGACGCTGGCTTAGGATCACCACGTTGCAACGCCGCCAATAGTGTTGCTGAAAGGAATAGCAAAGAGGAAAGCGATTCGAGCAATAGTCGTCTGGTCACGGCAGGCATTTTAGCAAATGGGGAGGTGGCGGATGGGCCATTCAAGCCAGGTTTTCAAAATACAAGGACAAACGGAACATTTCCAAAAAGCCAAAGCCCCGAGCGTGGCCCGGGGCTTCCAGATACTAAACGGCGTTTGCCAAACACCTATAATGATAAATAAGCCGAGGCGATTGTCAACAAATCAACCAGGCTGTCACGCACAGTTGAAGATTCTAGCCAGCTTAGTCGCGTGTTCGCCTTCGCGGTCGAAGGCGCGGCGGACGGCGGCGAAGGACTCGGCTAGAGGAAAAATTTCGTCCGTTACAAGGAGATCGGCATCTTCCGCCCCGACTGGATGCCAGTACACACCCTCAGCCGTGATCGTGACCTCCGGCACCAGATCGGCTCGAGTGAGGGCAAGACCTTCGCTGGCAGCACCACGCAACGCGATCCGGCGTATGACTCGATCTTGTGCCGCAATCTTCTCCTCGTCGAGAAATTGACGGAACTCCTCGGCTTCGGCGTCGGTCGAAACCGTGGCCGCCAGTCGCACTCGAAATTCTTCCGCACGAGCGCGCTGAATACCATCACGCGCACGCGCCCACGATCCGGGACCGCGATGGAGGTCGTGCCGCTCGGGCGTCGGGCTGTCCAGGCTGATTTGCAGCACGATTCGATCGCGGGGCAACGCTCGCAAGCTTTCCGCGCGCCGCCCGGCAAACAACATTCCGTTGGTCAGCACTGTGGTCGGAGCGGCGGCGGCGCAAGAAAGCAGAATCTCGCCGATGTCTTCGAGGAGAAACGGCTCGCCTCCGGTCACGAAAATTTCTTTGACGCCCAGCTCCGCCGCTTCCCGAGCGATACGCTGTACGCGCGCGAGTCCCAGTTCCCGTCGCGGCGCGCTGGGCGAGGAACGAACGCAGCAGTAGTCGCAACTCAGGTTGCAGTGGAAATTCGTGTAGAGCCAAAGCCGCGAGCCCACTGCGCGGTTGTTTTCAGCCGCCTCCGGAACTGCGCCGCAGCGAAAAACCCATCGCGTACGGCCGCTTTCGGAAGTGCTTTCCAGGAGTGGATTCCCAGTGAATCGGCACCAGGTTTCCAACTCAGGTCCAATGCTCTGTTCGTCACCAATCACGGCGATCACATCGCCCGGCCGGCATCGGCGCAGGACGCCGATCAACTCCGGCAAGAGGCCAGAGGCGAAAGCCTTTCGCCCAATATCGAGATCGATATCAGCCTTCATTGGATTGAGTGGACTTTACAGTTGCGAGAGCATGCAGAACTTAACCTCAAAGGCGCTTGATGATGAATACGGTCTTGTCGTCGATCATGTCGTCGTAGCCGCTCTGCCGCAGAAGTTCATCTTGCTTCACCGCTTGTTCCAACAGTGCATTGCAGATCTCCCTGGCTGGTTGCCAGTAGTGTTCGCGCATGACGTTTTCAAGTTGCTCGCGCACTTGTTCATCACGGCCGTCGTAAACTCCGTCGGTATAAAGAACTAGAATATCTCCCGGGCTCATCAACGTGATTTCGGCGATATCGGAAGTCTCGAACTCTCTTTGCCGGAAGTTCAGAGAGTAGTACTTCTTGCGGTCCGGGTGATCTGCCGGAACTTGCAGGCCGAGTGCAAGGAATTGGACCATGCGGTCTTCATCTATCTTCATGAACTTGCGATACTCGGCGGAGTACACCAGCGGCGGAGGATGTCCGAAATTCACGAACCGAAAAAGGCCGCCGGGGCGCACTTCGCCGTATAGCATGGTCGCGATTTCCCGGGCACCTTCTTTTTCACTTATCCCCAGCGCGTTGCGAGCGGTAACCGATTGGGCCAACCGGAGATTGAGATTGTCGAATAGTTCAGGCGTGGTTTTTCCGAAGCGGTCCAATTCGGTTAGCATCAATGCATGGAATGTGTCATGAACCGTGGATGCTATCTTTGCCGAGATTAACCCGTGTCCCTGCGCATCTACAACCAGAACACCCGCCGTCGAACAAAGTTCGCCAAGGTCTTCGGCAACTCGCACCTCCTCGGAACTTCTCGCGAATCTATATTCAGTTTCCATCTCCGGCGTGTAGTCGGGGGTTTCTTTCAGCCATTGCAGATGATCGTCGACCGAGTTGCGTACCGCGACTCCTGGCGGGAGCGGTTCGAGGAATTCCTTTGAAAGGCGTAGAGCCCGCTGAATGCGTGCGTCAACGTCGTAACGCTGTCGAAAATTGATGTACTCAAAAAGGTCGCCCCCGACAGTTCCAGCAGGAATCGAATTCCCAAACATCTCGATGCCGGGAAGGTGCGGAATCGCACCTTCCACTGGCATCAACCGCTCCCGCAAGTATTCATCGATACTCGGGAATGTATACGTTTTCGCCATATTAGAATTCGCGGCGGCGGAACTTATTGCGCCGCCATCCACTTGTCTGATCCCGTCACCTTGACCGACACGTCAGAAATAAAGATGTGCAGGGGCTTGCCATCGGCAGTGCCGCGATGCTCGGTGGAAACAAGCAGTGGACCTGCCTTTTTGTAGCCCGCCCAACTCGCGTTGACTAGGCTCGGCTTCTTGGCTCCGCCGTGGTGGAAACCAAGGTACTCGACGCGATTGTCTTTTCCCACGTAGAGTTCCCAGGTATCGCCCGGCGTATAACCGCCGGCTTCCGTGGGATACTTCACCGAGACCAGATCGGCCGAGCCGGCGCCAACAGGCAGTTTCTTCATACCTTCATCGGTCACGGTGGCACTGGTGTCCCAATAGGCATGGAACGGGAACAGAAGCCAATAGTTATCGTTAACGAAAGCCGGTTCGACTTCGTTTTTCACTTGGTCGGATTGGCTACTGAGCTGAGTGCTGTCGTAGGTAACCTTAACCGGCTTGCCGTCTTTACCCGTACTCTCGAAGGTAATTTTGCCGGTCTTCGGCTCCCATTCCCACTTGTGCGAAGCCTTGAATAGTCCGGGGATGTCAATATTCCAGGTGTAGCGGATAGCCTCAACCTTGTCCCATGAATCGATTCCATAGGTCTTGGCGACCTTCTCGATAATTGGCGCGCGTTGTTGCGCCACGGAGGTTGCAATAGGGGCCATCACCACGAAAGCCAGAAGACCGATTATCGTTATACGGCTCACATTTTTCATGGAGTTCCTCCTCGGTAGATTGAACGGATGTGTGTTGGATGACGGACGAAAGCCTTCGGATACACAAGTCGCAGCTCCATTCTTGGGTTGGCCGCAGATTATACCGTGGGCGGTCGTGTCCCCGCACGCTCAGGTAGGTAGTGTCCCAATTTGCCTAGGGGATTAGGTATAAATATGTTTTGTGGAATTAGCGTCTGGCTTTTACAGGTCTCTTTGGGATGAAAACATCTGCGGGAAGGTTGAATCTGGCGCTTAATTTCCGCACCTGTTCAATGGTGAGATTGCGATGTCCTGCCAGAAACATCGAAACCGCACTCTCCGAACCAAATTGAGGAATCAGGTCGCGTTGCGTGAGATTCTGCTGTTCAATGAGAAACCTCACAACTGAGACGGGGTCAGCCGCAGGAATAGCATAATGCTCTTGCTCGTAACGTTCCACGAGCAAGGTTAGGAGTTCGATTGCTTCCAATTCAGAGCGGGAGGGCCGCTCCAGTGCCGTCAGTTGGAAGAGAGCGTCGGTATATGCTTCAAGTTCCGCCTCATTGTGTATGACGCGGGGAGCGCCGCGCTCGATCATTTTTGCCGGGTTCGCGAGAACTGTGCTCATTTTGCCCCAAACCTTCTATCCCAGTTACTACGCTTGTCGTATTCTTTATGCGACAGGAAAGATCGAATGTAAACATGTCCTCCGGTCTGCATTTCTCTCGTCGTCTTTGCATAGTGGATAACGGTGATCAGCCTGTAACGGTTGCGTCTGATGTCAAAGATCACATAGCCATCCACGTTATCGGCATCCTTAAATATGCCGCGAACTTCGTCAAAATTGTGCCAGCGGACCCCCTCGACGATTGCTAACCACGCTTTGATCTCGTTCGCCGCATCCGGATAGCGTTTCATCGCCTCGTTGAGGTGCTTTCGCGTAACGATGAACACTTACCGAGAATACTTCACAATATGTGAAGCTGTCAAGATCCCCCCAAAGGCCAAAACTCCACTAAGTTACTGATTTAATGGCTTACGGGCTTGACAATAGGTGGGGTCACACGGCGAAGTCCGATTATTGCACCAGCCATCGCGATGCATCCGTACTCCAGCAGCATTACCCAACCGGGAAGCGAACCCCACGGACGCCCGAGTGTTCGCAAGTGCCACATGACGTATGTGGGGATAATGCTCACTGTCCACAGGATGATTAGCAGCGTCGAGGACGACGTCAGAAATGGCAGCAGCCAGAGTAGATACCATGGAAATACGACCGGTGCGCATAAGAGAGATGCTGCCATGGGCCATGCAAATTGGGGCCAGTCGAATTGGCCCGGAGACGACTCCGATGCTGCGCCTCTTATTCTTAGCCATGTTGCTGTCGCTAATCCAGCGAGCACCGCGAGGCCTGCCAGCAAATGCGGAGGCGCAACTTGAGCGAGTGCCGCAAACACAGGACTATTAAAGCGGAAACTGTTCACATACGTACCGAGCGAGCCGATCGGAATGCGGCCATGGTTGAGAAACGGCAGGTATAGGAGTGAGACCACGGCTGCCGCCAGCGCCGCATCGCGAATACGAATCCGCTTCCAGTAGAGGGGCAAGAGTACGACCGGCAGGAATTTTACTGCTATCGCCAGCCCAAGTGTGACGGCCGCAGTCGCCCGCCATCGGCGCATTAACGCAGCGGCGGACACCACCAACAATAGCGCCCCGACAATGTCAATGTGACCGCTTCCAGCCACCTCAATTGCCAACAATGGGTTCCAGGCGAACGCGAGAACCAGGTGTGCCGGCTGCCGAGTAAAACGCAAGACATCGAGTAAAAGGAAAACAATTGCGAACTCACAAATCACAAAGGCTACTTTCAGCGCAAACGTAGATTCGTGAATCGCGGTTACTGCGCGGAAAAATAGCTGCGCCCCTGCTGGATATGGGCTCGGTAGATCCGGGTTATTCAGCGTGCGAGTTTCGGCTGTGTGCAAACTCGCGACGGCTGGATCGCTGGGAACGACAAAATAAGGGTTGTAGCCGAGCCGTTGTAGGCGGCCATCCCAAACATAGCGGTGGATGTCATCGTCATTGTTGGCGCCCACGGGCGCCCGAAGAAATGCAATGTTCCACACCGCAGCCAGGACGAGCCCAATGACAACAACGCGCCGGGAAAATGTTGGCGTGGCGCGGACCTGCCCTGAGCTCGGTCGAATGGGGCTTCGCCCGCGAAAAAACTCGCGAATGGCTAAGAGGTATGCGATTCCCGCGACCGTCAAAGAGGCCATGAACCATGGCCCACCCCGATCGCCGAAGTTGCGGGAGCAGATCGTGAGCGCCACGCACAACGTGGCGCCGAGTATGTACACTCTCCGCGCGGGGGTGATCTTTATTATTACAGTTCTCCTGTGCCCGTCCGGAACTGTCGCTACAAGCTCCCACTCTCGGCGCCAGTCCCTACAAGGCTCTGATTCCACACGCGTTCGTAACGGCTAAACAGTTTGACCGTTTCTTAACCCTTTTCCAAGACATAATCTTGGGCGTGTAATCCGATCAATGAGTGAACCAGAGATACTTCACAAGATATTTGTACGGTACACTTCTTCAGACGGCAGCTCACCAACCGAGATGCATCAGAGTAACAGTGAACTTGTCCATGCTTTCCCAATAGCTTTGCGAGATGATGCAACCCTTGCTTTGTCCGCATTTCCCGAAAACCCGTTACCTTCGGGTACTTTCTCGGCGCGGGTCGCCGACCAGACTGTCGTCTTGCCGTATCGGATATATCACAACCCGACACTGATAGCCACGGTTCCGCTCAGCAGCCTTCAAAAGGAACTCGTTGACTGCTTATTAACACGGCATCACGACGGTCTTGTTCGTGAAGAGCACTGGACGCGAATCATTTCCCACAATCATCTCTGGATTCCTCCGTTCGTCCTACAACTCGTAGGAGAATATGTCATTGAAATACTTCACGTCATACGGCAAAATTTGCATCTCTTGGACACTTCGATTTACCGTGAGTTCCTGGGAAAAAATCCGGAGTTTTTAGCCATGACAAAACAACGTGTCGATAGCTATTGGGACTGCTACTACCGAAACGCTAGAAAGGAGGAATACGTTGGTTTCCAACTTGTCAATTTCCTTCAGACTCTTGTCGGGAAGTCGTAACGACGGGGGGCCCATTCAAGCCCGGTTTTTGTTCAGGCCCATGACATCCTTTACAGGGAGTCCCAAGACATCCCTTACACTCTCCAGCGCGCGGAAGGCGCGGAGGAGAGAGAAGGATGCCCTGGAAAACGATGGACGTACAAGAGCAACGG
>Ga0073928_10006976_pt1 | contig 14919 bp, 16 predicted proteins | sample PaiPotPPA55metaG_FD_76969 | JGI IMG/M metagenome (GOLD analysis project Ga0073928, IMG submission 76969) | Iron sulfur acid spring bacterial and archeal communities from Banff, Canada, to study Microbial Dark Matter (Phase II) - Paint Pots PPA... ... | reverse complement strand
GTAGTTCACGCAGAAACATATGCGTCAGATCCTTAACCTCATGGGGAGGCCGGGACTGGGCAGCGGCCCTCTTGCTTGAATACGAGTCAGGCTAAATAATTGTTCCGCGATGATTCTGCCGGATCCAGGGGGACGCGCGGGTCGGTAAAGATGTTCGTTTCTGACATCGGTGCCACTGCGCGCCCAAGGCACTCGCTCCAGGGTGACGGACAATCCGTAAGTAACTCATGACTTCATCCAACATCAGGGCGTGTAACTTCAGGTCTGGGCTACTAATTATCCAGCCATAGATGATAGGCGATGAATGGGCAGCGTCAACAACCGGCACAGGCAAAATATTAGCAGTACCATCCTTCTTCGCTGGTTGCGCCGCCGCGGACTTTACGAATCGGCTTGAAAGGCGGTCCCCCTCTATTTATCGAGATGCTCTCGGCTTGCTACGCTTAAAGGTGTCGAATCACTCTCCCCCTGGATGACGATCGCAGGTGGCGCGGATGCGCCCTTCTTCGACCTTGAGCGTTTGATTCCGCGCCAGAAAGTCGCCCGGGCTGTACCTCGGGTCATGTGAAGCACTTCGGCAACTTCCTTCCAGACAAATCCTCTGCGACGCGCGTCAAACATGATTCGACTTCCATGAGAAAGCTTGCGAGCAGATTCACCTCAGGACCCCGGTTGGCACACTCCAAGGGAAACACTTGACTGCCTGGCTCGAATCTGGTGACGACCAAGCCGTTCGGACGAAGATGGGCTGCTCAGACGCGGACTCTAGTCGACACACAGAGTGACAGTTTTCTGGTTGGTGGACGCGGTCCGGGGATGGTTGGCATAACAACTGCGCGGGGCTAGGCGCTAGCTCCGCGCAACACGCGCTGGACAGGCCGGGCTCTGGTTACTTGCTTTCGAGGTTAAAACCCGCCACTCGTATTTGAGCGACCCCTCCTTCGTTGTCGTGCGCGAACGCCTGGGGCGAGGAGTTTAATTACGCATGGCTTCATCGTTCGAACGGCGACAGCCATGAGACCGGCAAGCTCACGCCTGACGGAAAGCCTGACCCCCGCATCTTCTCGACCGAATGCAACCACGAAGGCATACGGCTGGGCACCTCGGTCGGACTCTTTGCCAGGACCGGAGGCAAGGAACACGTTACCGCCCGCTACCGTGAATTCTGGAGGGACCGATAAACGGGCAGCGCTCCTTAAGACGCTCGAAAACACAGGGAATTTTGATGCGCCGTACGAACAGGTCAAACCCGTCGCGGCAAACCGCTTCTCCTTGCGGCCGTCCAGCAACGAAGCAAACTGTGCATCTTGGCCCGCCGTCGTGGAGCTGGCAGAGGGCGAGCCGATCAGCCGCCTGCAAGAGATTCGGCTAGGCGCAGGAAGCGCACATACAAAATCCCAGTGGGCCGAGCTCGCGGTGAATCACGGGGCGGCGACGAATTCCCGAGCCGAGAGCACCGATGCACGGGAGGGGAAGAACTTGTTGATCAGGCAATCATGGAGATTGGAGTCGAGGTCGGCGCAGCAGTCCTTAATGACCGCCAGACCGAAATCGGCGTCGGCTGCTTCTAGCAGAGTGGAGAGGACAACGCCGCTGGTGGCGATCCCGTAGAGAACCAGCGTGTCAATGTCATTGGCGTGGAGGATCATGGCGAGGTCGGTGCCGGTGAAGGCACTGACGCGATGCTTGGTGATGACAATTTCGCCTTCTTTCGGCGCGATGACAGCAGGGATCGCTCCGAGCGGTTCTTGAAACAATTTCTGATGCTGCGCCGAGGATTTAACGGCGCCGAAGAGAACGTTTCGAGAACTGACCTCCGGCAGCCCGGGACGAAAGCCGACTTGCACATGGATAACGGTCATGCCGGTGGCACGCGCGTGGTTGAGGACGCTCGCGGCACGAGTCAGGAAGGCATCTTTGTCCTCTTTGGTGTAGATGGAAACGATGCCGGTTTGGCAATCCATGCTCAGGACGGCGGTGTGAGCCGGATTGATCGGAAATGTAGCGGCCACGTTGCACCCCATCCGGCAGAAGGGTTCCTGCCGGATTCCATCCTAATCCAGCAGCGACTTACCTTGGTTCTTGTCTGATTAGCTCTCGGTCACACCAAGCGAGTAGGCCCCAAGTGCAGTGACCCGGAAAAACATGAGGCCGTCATACGACGGCTCTGAAGGCATTCTGGAGGAGCGGTACATGCTCTGGCTTTTGTTCGAATACGCTGCTACCCTTGGCCTAGTCGACGTTGCGTTCATTCCGCCAGCGGGAGCGCGGCGCGATTACCACAAACTGTGGGGCACCGACGATCTCCTGTTTTTCAGTCGGTTATCATATAAGTTCTACCTTCCCGAAGAGCAGTTATGCCTACATCGGGACTCGCAAGCGTTGCGGTCCGTGTGCACTACAGGCCCAATGCACCAGCGGAGCGTTTCGTTTTCTTGCCATCCACATGGATGAGCCGGCGCGACAACGTGCCCGCGAGTTGGCCAGGACGCCAGAGTTCGTTCATGCACAGCGGCAAAGAAAGAAAGTGGAAGCCTTGTTCGCGGAACTAAAGAATCAGATTGGGCTGCGTTGGTTGCGCCTGCGGAGATTGAAGTTCGTGCGCGAGCAGTTCTTCCTGGCCGCGGCGGCCCAGAACATTAAGCGACTCGTCCGCTTCCTCAGCCAACCGACAAGACCTGTTCTGCCAGCCACCAATTAACCGAACTGAGAGAAGAAAAACTCGGCAGACGCCTACTCGCAGCCGAAAAGACGCCCTTAAGACTTGGTTCGCTTCGAGGAGCAGACCTGTATATGCCGTGCACACTTCCGAGCGGACTTGGCGGCTCGAGGCGCGCAAGCTGCTGGAAGCATTTGAGGCCGGCTCTTCGGTTGAAGAGATCCGCGAATTCCTGGCGACGCGTAACGGCGCTTCACTTCCAGACACGGCGTCTCGCCTGCTCGAGGACGTCGGTGATCGCTCTGCTCGGGTGCAAGATTGTGGCCTGGCCCGTCTCATAGAGTGCGCCGACGCGCCGCTGGCCGCGCTCATCGCCAACGACAGCAGAACCCGAAAGCACTGCTTGAGAGCAGGCGAACGTCATCTCGTGGTACTTGCGGGCTTCGAGAAAGCGTTCCGGCGAGGTCTCCGCGAGCTTGGTTACCCCATTGCTCCAACTGGTGCGCACGGCACAAATCGCGGTCAGGTGATGGCAGCGAACGAACCTCCTGGCCCCATTGCCGAGGCCTAGCTCAGCTACTGCTCGGCTCCCTTGTCGAGCGCATCACCCACCATTCCTGCTGCTGCCCCAAGTGCGCCCGCGGTGAGGGACATCCGCAAAGTAATCAAAACTACGGCGGCGAATCCCGGCATTGCGCAACTGGCGCAGCGCGTAGCGCAGGTCCTCTAATAACCCGCTCATAATCCTTCCTCACTCGTAGCGAAGCGCCACCATGGGATCGATTTTGGCCGCGCGACGAGCGGGAATATAGCTAGCCAACAACGCCACAACGGCGACAAGGGCAGAAACAGACGCAAACGTAACCGGATCGTTCGATGGGACTCCGTACAACACGCTGGACATTGTGCGGCTGATCGCGAAGCCTCCAACGGTGCCAACGACCACACCCGCACCCGTAAGCGCCAATGCCTCGCCGACTACCCGTTGAAAGATGCCTTGACGTTGCGCCCCGAGCGCGAGTCGAATTCCGATTTCCTGGGTTTGTCTCTCGACAGTGTAGGAGATCACGCCATATACGCCGATACTCACGAGTGTGAGACCAGCAGTCGAAAAGATAATGAGTAGCGTCAGCAAGAAGCGCGGCTGGGACAACGACGTGGCGGAAATAAACTCGCGCACGGTTCCGCCCGATTCGGTGACAAGGCTGCTATTAATGGCCCGCAGTTTCGCTTGAATACTCGAAAACGAAAGAGTGTGGGGATCTCCGTGTGTTCGTAGCAAAACTCCCCGATTGCCGAATCCGGTTATAGTGAACGGAATGTAGGCCGCGGGCTTCGTAGGCTCCTCCAGACCTTGGTTTTTCTGGTCCGCCACTACTCCGACAATCTCAAACCAGGTACTGATTTTCTCGGGGACTCTCTCTAGGAATCCAAATTTCACCATCTTGCCTAAGGGATCAGTAGACCCGAAATATTGACGTGCGAAGGTTCGATTTATGATCGCCACTTTCCTTGCGTTAAAGACTTCTGGCTCGGAAAGCGGTCTTCCCTCAAACAGGGGAACATTCAGTACATCGAAATACTGTTCGCTGATGAGAAAAAGTAGCGCGTCCGCATGGTTCTCGTTCCCGTTGCCACGGACCTCGACCCCGGCCGGAATACCCCCATAAGGAGGTAGGGTGCTAGTCTCAGTTACCGAAGAAACGCCTGGCAATGCACGCAGCTCCGGCAGCAGGCTGCGGAAGAACCGTCCCTTCTGTTCTGCTGTTGCGTAGTGCTGATCTGGCAAGACAATACGAAAACTGAGCACATGATCTGGATCGAACCCGAGGTTGACATGTCGGAGTGCGACAAAGCTTCGCACCACCAGCCCCGCTCCGAGCGCAAGAACAACCGACATTGCGATTTGCGAAATTACAAAAAGGCGCTGCAGCTTCCGTCCCCTCAAACTGCCACTGATTGTCTTTGCACCTGCCCTGAGAGGTTCATTCAAATCGGACTTGGCAGTGTGCAGTGCGGGAAGGAGGCCAAAGAGAACTAAGGAAACAACAGATACTGCCAATGTCCAGAAAAATACAGGGAGATTGAGACGAATCACCGCCTCAATCGGAATCTGACCCGGAGGGATGACGGAAGCCGCGGTGCTCGTTCCTACAAACGCCAGTCCCAGCGCAGCGAGCGCACCGCCGACGGATAAGACGGCGCTTTCCACCAGTAATTGTCGGATCAGCCGACTGTGACTGGCGCCGAGCACAGATCGAATCGCGATCTCTCGATCCCGCACTGTTGCTCTTGCCAAAAGCAGGCTTGCGACATTGCCGCAAGCAATGAGCAGCAGCACACCGACTCCACCCAACAACAGAAACAAGGTTGGACGAAAGCTCCACACAATGGAATCCGCATAGGTTTCCAGTTCGGCGGAGGGCTGTTGCGGATAGTCTTGCGGAGATGATGACGCGAGCCGTTTGAGAATGATGTCTAGGTCGGCGGTGGCCTCTCGTGTGGAAACGTGCGGTTTGAGCCGGCCATAGAGCCAGAATGTCCGGTCATACATATTTCCGGTGACACGATCGAGGGCAACAGGTATCCAAATATCTCCATGCCACCACGCAAAACGTGGTGGCATGATACCAATCACCGTAGCGGCTTGCTCATCCAGCAAGATGGTTCTACCGACCGCACTCGGGTCCTTGCCGAAATTGCGCTCAAAGACTTTATAGCTCAGAACGACAACCCGGGGTGAATCGGGCTTCACATCTTCGACCGTAGGTGTCCTGCCATATAGCGGGGGCACGCCAAGAACTGAAAAAGTGTTGGCGGTAACAAGATCACAATCGAAACGTTCCGGGATCGCAGTGCCGGTCAGCACTGCATCTCGCGGGTGAACCCCAATGACCTCGTCAAAAACATGGTTCTCGCGCTGAATGTCCAGAAAATCTGTAGTCAGAAACTCATTTCTTCCCTTTAGTCCGCGGTTGCGGGCGTCATCAACGTGCATCGTAACCAGACGCTGGCTTTCGACGTAAGGTAGCGGCTGAAGTAGCGCAGCGTAAACGACACTAAAGATAACTGTCGTCCCGCCAATTCCCAGTGCGAGCGCCACTACCGCGCTGGTGGTGAATCCTGGGCTCTTGCGCATCTGGCGCAGAGCGTAACGAACGTCTTGGAGTAAGCCATTCATAGTTATTTCTCATTCGTACCGCAGCGCGACCATGGGATCGACCTTCGCCGCGCGGCGGGCGGGCACGTAGCTCGCCATCACGGCAACACCGATTAGCAAGACAGCCACAGCCATGACGGTCATTGCATCTGTAGGTTTTATCCCAAATACAAAGCTTTCCAGGTATCGATTCAAAAAGAGCGCTGCTGCGCACCCAATCAGTGTGCCCGCAATGGCCAGCGCCGCTCCCTCGGCAAGGACGAGCTGCAGCACATCACCACGCTCCGCGCCCAACGCTAAGCGGATTCCAATCTCCTGCGTGCGCCTCGCGACTTGAAATGCCAACAAGCCATAGAGCCCTACACAGGCGACAATCAGCGCAAGCGCCGCAAATATGCCGGACAGTGCAGATATCAGCCGCTCTTGGTAAAGATCCTGATCGATCTGTTCCGTCTCAGTTTTCATACCTACGATGAGGAGATGGCTGTCAAAGCGGCTGATCGCCGATTGAATCTCAGGTATGAGAGCTTTCGGGTCTGTCGCGGTGCGGACCTCGAAATACATGTCGCCGTTCCAATCGCCAATCGGCGCGTAAACAGTGGGCCATATGGTGTCGCGCACATTGCCGTACTTCGCGTCGGCGACAACCCCGATGATTTCGTAGGCCGGTCCGGAAGCGTTTCCCAGATGAAAATACCTTCCGAGAGGATCTTGTGCACCAAAAAGATGCTGCACCAGACTTTCGTTCACGACTACTTGAGTTGGAAAGTCCTTGCCGCGGTTTTCTGCTGAATCCTCGTCGCTGAATATTCGTCCCTGTCGCAGCGGAATGACCACTGTCGCCAAGAAATTGCTGGACATGGGCAGGAAATGAGCTTGCGATTGTGTCGTCGGCTCACCGCTTGAAAAAATCGGGCCCGCTATACCTTCGTTACTCAAAAGCGCAACGCCGGAGCGGCTTACCGAGGCAACGCCGGGGAGGAGTGCAAGTCGTTCCTGAAGATCTCGGTAGCGGGTTTGGGGGTTCTTTCGACCGTACGTGGAATCGATCCGGAACACCAGCAGACGCTGTGGGTTGAACCCAACGTCTTCGGCTCTTAGGTTGCTCAACGTACGAGCAACAAGTGCTGCCCCAGAAAGCAGTGGCATGGCAAGAGCGATTTGAATCAGCACAATCAAACTGCCGAGAGGGAGCCTATGTCGCGTTCCGTTCGCCACGCCGGGATCTGTTTTCAGGAGGTGAACCAAATCCTGGCGACCGCGAGAGAATGCCGGGACTAGGCCAAAAGCAACTCCAGCAGTAACTGAAATCAGTAGAGTGAAAGCAAATACGCGAGTGTCAGGGTGAGCGTCGAGTTGCAGCGGCATCGACCAATTTCGCGAGAAGAACGATACGAGGATTCGAGCCCCAAAATCTCCAAGCACCATTCCGATAGCGCCGCCCGCAAGCGAAAGAAGGAGACTTTCCGTAAGCAGTTGCGAAATGATTCTGCCGCGCGTTGCACCAAGGGCGACACGCATGCCCAATTCTTTTTTTCGCGAAACAGAGCGCGCCAACATCAGCCCTGCGATGTTAACGGATGAAATCAATAACACCAGGGCGACTGCCGTAAACAGTGTAAGCAGTGCTTGTGAAAAGTTCCGGCGCAGCGTGGCCAGACCGCGTGCCGCGCTTGAGAGTTCGATTTGTGGCGCCTCGTCGGGCCTAAAGATTGCTTCCGGGCCATTCGTCGTGCTGGCTGCGAAAGTTGCACTGATGGCCGAAGCCGCTTGACGAGAGCTTATTCGGGGCTGCAGACGGCCGAATAACTCGATCCACAAGGCATTTGCCGCGGTTTGCCTCGGTGGGTAAGGCGGTACTCTGCTCCGAAACGCAATCGGTATCCAGACATCGCACGCCAGGCCGGGATCAAGTTGTGCGAATTCCGGAGCAGTAACGCCGACGACTGTGAACAAGGTTTTGCCTACCAAAATTTGCTTGCCTGCAACGAAGCGATCGCCACCTAACACGCTCTGCCAAAAACCATGGCTGACCACCATACTGGGAACGGCGGCTTCAGAGTCGTCGCTCAGATCAAGCAGACGGCCAAGGGCTGGTTTCACACCAACGGTCGAAAAGAAATCGCCGGAAACCAACAGGCCACGCCGTCGGCTGGTGCGGCCATCGGAGTTCACACTCAATTCGGCGGGCACGAACGCTGCCACGTTAGAAAAAATGTTTCGTTCGCTCGCCAGTTGCTGGAAAAACGGCAATGAAAATGAACACCCTCCGGCGTCCAAGGGGGCATCGGAAATGATATCCCCGCCTTGAAGAGCAGGTCCGCTGCCCGGCGGACAGTTGGCATAGCTTGCGGAAGCTTTGGTTTTGGGAATGCTCTTGGCCTTCCATTTCAGTAAGACCAACCGCCCAGGAGACTCGACAGGAAGCGCGCGCAGCATCACGGCATTGATGAGACTGAAAATGGCGGTATTCCCGCCGATGCCGAGGGCGAGCGTGAGCACCGCGACGGCTGCGAATCCCGGGTTCTTACGCAACTGCCGGAATGCGTAGCGGAGATCTTGACCCAATGAAGCTATCATTCGTCCTCACTCACCCTCGCTTCAAGAGGGCGCTTTTCGTTCCGTGGCAATGTGGGAACAGACTGCTTTCAGCCGCTAACCGTTTGGCCCGATTCGAGTAACAGCGGCATCTCGCTTTCCAATCTTTTGCGCATACAATCCTTAGAGTTTTGTTGTACTTAAAATCTCGCTTAGACGTCACCATTGTCCGATACCGGCTGGCGCCGTCCAAAACTGGACAGTAATCTGGAGCGAGAGAATTGATGGTGCCCGTGTTTCCTCAGCAGCGGGTTGTGCAAGCTGGATACCAAGTCCGAGTTTGCTGCCAGCTTTCAGGCCATGCGAGTAGGCCGTCTGGCCACGATCCTGCCCGCCGGTGCCGAGGGCGATTCGGAGGACGATGACCTCCGTCCCGCCCGCCGAAGGTGAGGTGCGAGCGTGCGCTGCCTGGCAGCGACGGATGTACGGAGTGACCCAAGCGATCAGGATCCGCCGCCGCCAGTCGCTGGAAGTTTGCCAGTCCTGGATCGCGATCCTCTTCCGCGCCTTTAGTACTTGACGAAGCTCAGTGTCTGGCCAAGATATCCACTCTACGATATTGCTGAAATGACGACCTAACCGTTCTGCGTAAGCGAGCGCAGTAGCGGCTCTGCCCGGCTTGCCGCCACCAATGGACTTCGACACAATGTCTCTCCTGTAGAGGCTGGTCGCCGCACTCGGACTGGTATGCGAAGTGATTCAAACAAAATACTGGAACCGTCGACTCCTCGTGCTTGGGAGCCTTGCCGAGTACTGGCTACTGTGGCGGTGACCTGAATCCGCCATAAGTCAGGTAGAGGCCGAGGACGAGCGGAAGAGCCCAATAGAAATAGAGAAGCTGCTGGTAGTGAAGCCGCTCAAGAAACAGCCTCGCCTCCATCTCGGGAGGCAGGAATAAAAACACCAAGCTCTTGATCAGCGTCATCCAACCGACGAGGGTGACTACAACCACGAGCGCACCACCCGACCAGATGTTGTGCGCGAGAACCATTGCCAACCCAGCGGCCAGCATGACTACGCCGAGGACGAATACCATTGACGGGTTCTGAAGAAGGGCTGCTACCGTCTCCACGCTGGCTTGTCCTCGGCTGAACATGGATAGAGCAACGAGAATGGCGTACAGCCCGATCAGCCTGCTGAGAAAAGGTGTACGTGGCGACATGGTGCCCTCCGAAGTTACCGACTAATTCGACAAGGGAAAGTCTTTGGTAGACCTTAAGCCATAGGGCGGGCCAAAACGCGTTCACGAACGGGAGCAAACCCCGTACCGCTGCCAAAGTCGAAACCACGGGCTGTGAGCGAGCATTTCGTCGTGTCTTCGATTCGCAGCCAGGAGGTCACTCGGGCTCAGGGGTCTCGTGTCCGGCACTGCGAAGGTGTGCTCTAGCCACTCGATTTCGGCAATGGTCTGTTCAGCGTCCACGCGTCTCGATCATCCAGTACGAAGCGTGAATTGGTCAAGCGGACTAGCTCATATACCAGCCACCATTGACTGAAATCGTCTGCCCGGTCATGTAGTCGTTCATAGCCAGCATCACAGCCACGGATGCGATGTCGGCCACCGAGCCAAAATGCCCCATCGGGATAAGGCTGGGACTCGCATTTGGGTTGCTGGTCACCATGTCCGTCTCAATCAGCGCGGGAGCAATGGCGTTCACGGTGATTCCGTCTCGAATGAGCGACGAGGCGCAAGAATGGGTCAGCCCTATGATGCCCGCCTTGGACGCGGCGTAGTGCGCCCCCACGGCCCCGCCCGTCTGGGCAGCGACCGAGGACATATTGATGATCCTTCCCCATTTCCTTTGTCGCATACCGCCGGCCACAGCTTGAGTCACCAAGAACACCGACTTTAGATTGACGGTGAGTTCTTTGTCCCATTCCGCCTCCGTGATCTCGTCCAATTTGCGCGGATGGGCAATTCCTGCATTGTTAACGAGAATGTCGATCCCACCAAGGTGCGCCTCAATGTCCGCGACCATGCGCCTCACGTCTACGGCGACCGACACATCGGCTTGAATCGTGATTGCCTTCCTCCCCATCTCGCTGATTGTGCGACTGACTCCATTTGCAGCGTGGGCTCGTTCGCGGTAGTTCACGGCGACATGGGCACCAGCCCCAGCCAACGCGATAGCAACTGCGGCTCCAATTCCGCGACTGCCGCCAGTCACCAGAGCAATTCGATTGTTCAGGTCTTTCATGGCGTCATTGTATGCGCGCGGCAAGAACTGAACGAGTGCCGCTGATGGTTGGCGTACCTCGATTGGACACTCGGTGATCGGACTCGCAACCGATCGGGAATTCGGCGAAAATTGGCGTACGCAGGCAGACTCGACGGTAACGGAAGACCCAATTCTGCTTGACCGCGTCGTGGACGGATATGGCTGCTGGTCTGAGTTGCGCGAAGGTTATGCAGTGCGTTCAGCGTGGCTCGGAAAACAATCCGTCAAGCCAGTGCATGCTGCGACAGACCTGACCTCCGAATTAAAAACCTGGGGGAGGACCTACGTTCGCCATCAGAAACAGAGCACGAAGACGTAGTACGCCGGTTCTCAGCGCATTGCTCACACGTTCAGCTTCCAATATCCGCGCAGCGGAGCCTTTTGAACTTTCTGCTCATTTAGCAGCAGGTTGAGGGCCGTGACTACGGCATCCGAGCGGTCACGTAGTTGTTCAGATAAGTCTGCCTCGCTGACGACCACGTCCCCGGTCGGATAGCGTTGATGCACGTTCTGCCCGTAGCTCACAATCTTATTGGCGAGCGTTCGGAGTTGCCTCTTCTGCTTACGCCGCGCACGTTCGAGTCGGGCCTCGTTGCTTTCAAGACCCCGGATGCATATGGGGGCAATCACGAGCGCACAAATGATCAAGATGACCCACCAGTGGAGTGCGATCCACGAGAAGCCAGCCGTGAGAGAATTTGTCATGGGGGAATCACATCTTGGGATCTGACTGGAACAGAATACACGCCCGACTGTCAGGGTGCGAAGATTACAGAAGTAGCATGGAGCCGACCGGAACGACGGGAAATGTCTGCCAGCGTCCGAACCGTAGAGGTTTCACGATGCCTTGACTAGTGCCGTACCTCGTTGGGGCGCATCGTTCGGCGGTCAGCGAATCGACCTCACCATCAGGTACACCAGCCCGACTAGCGAGATCGCGATTGCCACGTATGGCCAGAATTCGAGCTTGGACTTCCATCCCACCAGAAAGCGTATCGCCAAATGGTTCCGGGTCAAAGGTTCCTAAAGTTTTGGCGATTCTGGGGCACGCAGCGTGATTTAGCGTAGGTCTCGGATCACTCAGAACAGCCCAACATGCTGAACAGTGCGGCTTGCTTACTTCCGTGTGCACTGGCGGATTGACCCGGTTCAGCACGAGCGTAGGGTACGTAATGCTGCTGGCGCGCTGGACAAGGAAAACCGTGCTTCCTCGACCTTCACGTGCTGCCCAACGCAGATCACTCCAAAAGGTTTCACATTCGCGACACCGATACTTGGCTGACTCCGGGGATGCGTCTCAACGATCGGTCTGAATTCTGCGAAGTTGTCGCTCCAGTACAGGAGATAAAAAGAAACGGTCGCTGTGCCTGACATTGAAACGAGAACGAGCCAAAACGATGAAGGTGAATCTCTAGCCCGACCGGGTGACAGGCCGATGGGGGTGTCGTCGCGGACCATAGAATGAAAATTAATGTGTCGGACGTTGCGTCACGGCCATTTGTCTATGCCTCGTAGTCGCCCTCCCTTCAAACCCGCAAGGAACGAATTCGAGTGATCTCGAAATCTACAACGGTTGCGGCACGGAGGGAGATGCGCGAGCCCCGGCGGTCGGGCTCTGAATCGACTCAAGAATCGCTACGCCGCTCCCAGGAAATCAACCCAACGATGACCCTCGCGCCATGCTTGCTCCTGGCAGTGACGGTGGGCGCTGGAAGGTGAAGCAGGGAGCGGAGATCACGGGCTATGTATTGGATGTAAAGGTCGGTGGGATCGAGACCACCAATTGCGGCGCCCGTGCTGGCGAACAACGCGACTCCCACATCGAGCTTGTGCTCGACCCGCTGGGCGGGTGCCACTACGCAGTCATCGTCGAGGTCACCCCCTCGCTGGCGAGCAATGATGGCCCTCAAGGGTTGGACTGGTCGACGCGGGCACTACGCGACAGACTGCTAGGTCGGTGGATCAAGGTCAAAGGTGGGATGTTATACGACGTGGAGCAGCGATATGAATCCGAGAACACCGCTCCCGGTCGTGAGCGGAACTGGAGAGCGCCGCTGCCAGCAGGATAGTCCTAGGTGGTGTAGTTATTGGCTAGGGTTCACCCCATGGGTGACGTTCGGACTCACGCCTGCCTCAGTTGTCTGGTATCCAGCCCCTCGTTGGGCGCATCGCGGTTGAGCGCTTTATGGAAACGGCAAACGCAATGCCCCAAAAAACAAACCTTGAGAAACGGGAAATCACAGGATTGGATTGAGCATCCCTCATTCGGCTTAGGGCAAGCGAGCGAGAGTCGAGAGGGCATGCTCGATATTGCTTTTCTGAACCATGGCAGGAGAACGCTTCTCCAATCGACGGAACTCCAATCCGCCGCCTCACCCAACTCGGATTTCAAGTTTCCTCGCGCCCAACGAGTCTTCCCCCATCTCGTCCAAGTAGCCATCCATCCCCCCGCCCATCTACAATCGTGCCGCAGTTATCTAATGAGGGGGATCAATGTCCAATTTAAGCAGTGCACTTCAACAGCTTCGGCAAGAGCAGAAGCAAGCACAACAACAAGTCGAGAAGCTACAGTCGGCGATTTCCGTAATTCAAGGATTGCTGGGACGCCATGGTTCGGGAACCTCGGCTAAGGGCGGTGGACCGGGGCGCATCTTGTCGGCGGCGGCGCGGAAGCGTATGGCGCGGGCACAAAAGGCGAGATGGGCGAAAGTTCGGCAGGGATCAAAACCAGCGGGTGGGAAAACGAAGAGTGGGTCACCTATTAAGCGCACGATGTCAGCGTCTGCCCGCCGCAAAATCGCTGCGGCGCAGCGGGCGCGGTGGGCGAAGGTCAAGGCTGCGAAGAAGGCGGGTTAAATTAAATTTCGGAACACTGCCCGCTGCTTAGGTGGCGGGCTGCTGTTGTGTTCGGGCGTTGAATAGTTCCTGGAAGAGGGCTGATCGACAAACGACCGGTGACTCGAACGAAATCGGAGGAGTCCTGTGGTGTGGTGCCAACCATCAATCGCGTGCCAACGTGCCGCTACGTGGTTCTCTCGTTTGTGATTGAAATCACATCCCTGTCGTGCCAAGCCTTATAGCATTCAACAGATGGAAAGCACTCAGGAACTCGAAGGGCTTTTGAAGCGAGCGGCATCCGAGACCAATCCGAACACGCTCACCGAAATCACCGCACGCATCTTTGAAATATCGCATGAACGCGACAAAGCTCGGCAAAGCAAGCTCCTGTTAGATTAGTTTCGGGTTCGTCAGGGAAGTGTCCGAAGTATATTTCTTTCGTGTGGCAGAACAAACACAATCGACCACATCGAAGAGATCCCAGGCGTGGGGTTTCGCGCTATCCCAAGACCATTCTGCTTGGAGTGGACCTCGGCAAACGGGCTTGCCTGCCCAGAGGCGAGTGAGGTATGGCGACAGTGGGGTAAATGGAGTAAGGCGCGGCTAATGAAGTTTCGATGGATTCGCTATGGTGAATCAAGCTGTGCGCGAGAACCTCAACGAAATTCTTTGCCCGCCTCACTGACTCCCCTCAAGCTGCCTCACCATACGGTTTAGATCGTCGATCATGGATGCCAGCTTGATGCGTGTCGATTCAGGAAGCACAACGGCGTCGTATCGTGCGACTTGGGTTGAGATGCTCAGAGCGTCTTCGAGTTCGCATCGTGCGGTGCTCAGTTTTGCAAGCATTTTCTCTTGGCGTTCGTGTCGGAACATCAGGCTCTCTTCTCTGGGGGAAGAGGGTGCGAGGTACGGACTCCTCACCGTAACACGGCCCGAAGGTGCTGTTCAGTGACCCCCGTCACGAAGGCTCTGAGTACTGTTGAGGGTCTGGGTAAAGGCTGGCTCGGTTCCACGGTAAGGGTTTCGGATTGGCCCCAAAGCCTGCCGTGGCTTTCGAACCACCAGTTCTTTCCCGACCCCTACCCGTCACCCAAATCGTCCTTGAATCGCCTTCCTGACGCCGCCGCCAGCCGATTCCCGTAGCAAAATGAATTCCCAGCGATGACCGCCGCACTCTCTGAACGCAAGCCCGCGACCGAGGAAATCTCCGGTTTGATCGAGCGCGTCACCTTTCACAACCAAGAGAGCGGTCTGTGTCCTGTGCCCTGTGCCCTGTGCCTGAAGACACAGTGTCCACCTGGAGGAGACCACGGTCATCGGGTCGCTGCCCTCGGTAACCGCTGGGGAATGGCTGGTTGCAGGGGGCTGGTGGGTCGGAACAAGGAACACGGGCCGCAATTCAAGGCGAACACCATGAAGACCGTGCCGCCAACCACGGTGTC
>Ga0073928_10006975_pt1 | contig 14919 bp, 12 predicted proteins | sample PaiPotPPA55metaG_FD_76969 | JGI IMG/M metagenome (GOLD analysis project Ga0073928, IMG submission 76969) | Iron sulfur acid spring bacterial and archeal communities from Banff, Canada, to study Microbial Dark Matter (Phase II) - Paint Pots PPA... ... | reverse complement strand
GTGCCTTCGGCTTCAAATTCAGGGCCGACGGAGAAAACTTTTCCGGGATTGGCGGTGCAGACAAAAACCTTGCCGTCTTTACTGCGAGAAATTCCGGTGATCTGGGCGGAGCCGGACTTGGCGAGTTGCGCGAAGACGCCTTTGGAGTCGATGCCTAGAAGCGCGCCGTTGTTTCCGGTGCCGGCGAGCAGACGGCCGTCCGCGCCGAGGCCCAGGCTGTAGACCACATCTTCGCGCGAAGACCACAGCTCATCGGGCGCGCCGTTGGAGCTGATGCGATAAATGCTGGAAGAAACTACGGGCGGAAAGGGAATGAACACGGAGGGCACGGTTGACTGCGCGGAGGCGGTTCCCGGAGCGTTCGTAATGGTGGTGGTGCCTTGCGGGGTAACGAACACCGCAGAAGGAGCCGGAGTAACGTTGCGCTGTTTTTCGCCGATAGCGGAGACGTAGATAGTGCCGTCGGGAGCTATCGCGAGAGCGGTGACTTCACGTTTCGCGGTTTCGTAAAGAACGAAACCTTGCGGCGAGGAGGACGACCCATCGTGTGATTGATCTTTTGATTTATCCTTTGTTTTTTCTGGGCGCGGGGATTTGCCGTTGGCATGCGCGACGCGGAGGACGCGGCCGTTCGGTTCGGTGCCTGCGATCAGATTTCCGCCGGGATCAAAGGCAAGCACGCGGATATGGGCTTCGTCGCTGGAGTAAAACAGTTCGCCTTTGCCGCTGGAATTTACAGCGAAAATTTGACCTTTATCGCCGGTGGCGACGTAGAGAGTGCCGTCGGAGGAAAATGCCAGGTCCCAGATATATTTTGTCTTGGGATCGAAGAATACGGATTTTTCGCCGGAGGAAGAGACGCGATAAACCTTTCCGTCAGGCGAAGTGCCTACGTAAAGATTACCCTGCGAGTCGAAAGTGATTGCTTGCGCGGAAAGATCGCCAGAGTCAAAAACGGTGGTGGGCTTTCCCGCAGCGTCAAAGCGAAAGACTTTTGCGGGCGAGCCACCGGCGGCGTAGAGCACCCCTTTAGAATCGGTGCGCAGAGACCAGAGATAGGACGCATCGGCGTCGGCGATCAACGCGAACTTTGGAGCTAATTCTAGGCGGCCATCGCTGCGGACTGCCACGCCATTGGCTTTGCCTTTTAGAAATTCTTCGTAGGTAGAGATGCGCCAACGGCGAGTGTGCTCGGCGCGAACTGCGAACGCACACGCAACGGCGAATAGACAAGCCAAGACGATTCGGGAAGAGCTGGTATTAACGCGGAATCGCGAGCGTGGACTGGATGGCAGAAGACTTTTAAAAGTGATCATCGTATTTGGAGATTGAGTGAGATAACTCCGGTGACCGGTCCACCAAGCGGAATAGAGGATTCGCTCGACAGGGATTCGCGAAGGACCTGAACAGTGCCCGGAGCGGGGCGTCCGTCGACGATATTAATTTCGGAAAGCGGCACGTTGGGCAATTCCTTGTCTTCCCAAAGCATGGTCGGAGATGGAGCGAAAAGTCCGACGTACAGGCGGTCATTGCGACGCTCACGATTGAGCAAGGCGATGAGTTGGTCGAGGCTCGCGGACGCGCTGGCACCGGCGGCGGCAAATCCTCGCGATGCGCGATTGAGCATGTCAGCGTCGCTTATAAGAACGCGCAGCATGGTGCCGCGGGTGACCTGATCAGGGACGCGCACGGTGGTTTCCTGTACTTGAGCGGGGCCGCGGTAGGGGCGCAGCAGTACGCGCACGCGCAAAGTTTCGCCGGGAGCGGCTTCTCCCTTCTCGAGCCATGCACTTTCGATGGTGAAGGAATGGCGTCCGGGTACACTTTCGACGCGCAGGGAAACTCGCTCTATGGCGGTGGCTTCAAAATTATTGGTGAAGAGACGCGAGAAAATGGTTTGCATGCTGAGGGCGATGGGCAAACCATCGGGGGAAAGAGCGTCGCCAGGAGCGAAAGTGTTTTCAATCTGGACGGGGGCGTGATTTTTCAGCTGGATTTCGCCGGAGAGATGCAGGGTGGTGCCTTCGCCGTACAGCGAATTCTGAGTGAGACCGCTGAAGGTGGTGAGCGCAACTAAAATCGGGGTTAAGCGCGGATGATTGATGAGCTGGAAGTGCAGTTGTTTTTCAGCGCCAGCCACGGAAAGGGTGAGCTCAAGCGGAATCATGGCGGGTGGCGCGCCCAATTTTCCAGTGACGGCGGTGATGTGATCGCCAGTAATGGTGCCGATGGAGCCGCCCACATTTACGATTTTGGTGGAAGCCATTTCGGAGGAGAGCGTGGTGAGTACGCGGCTGCGCGCCATGGGGAGTTGCACGTCCCCGAGACTTAAGAAGGGATGGCCGCACAAGAAAACGCGGTCGGCTTGTACGGCGGTTACGGTGCAGGCGGAGTTGATGGAGGCGTCGCCTTGGACGAGCACCATTCCGGCCATGTCGCCGGGCTTGAGTTGCGAGTCATCGGGGCGCGGGGGGACGGTGCCACCTTGTGCGGCGACGAAGCCGTAGCCCTGGAGTTGCGAAGAAAATTGGCGTAGAGCGGAAGCTTGAAAACCAGAGAAGACCAGAGGGGTTTCGATGGGTTCGAGGGCGGAGCCCATGGGCAGGGTGAGTTGTTGCGTTGCGAAATTATTCGCAGAAGCGGAAGCAGCGTCGTTCGGCAGCGGAGAAGGCGAGAATTGCTGGGCTGCATTTTGTCCTGGCTGCGTAGACTGTAAAGGTTGTGATGGCGCCGCTTGCACTGGAGGATTCAAAACATCGGCGATGGGAGTTACGCCAGCGATGGGTTCCTTGGTGAAAATGCCAAGCTTGAGCGAAAGGGCGCCGGCGAGTTTGCCGTCCAGATAAACGGGACTGCCGCTCATGCCGGCGACGACGCCAGTGTGTTCGACCTTGGGGCCTTTTAATTGAACGAGGATGATGGATTGTTTGGGGCCCAAAAAATTGGGCATGATGCCGAGGACTTCGAGGTCGAATTTTTCAACCTGGTCACCGGCAAAAATGGTGTAGGCGTAGCCCTGCATGCCGGGATGAACTTCCGAGAGTGGAAGTATCTCGGTTGATTGCTGAGCGCGAGAAGGAGTGATCGCGCCAAACAAATAAGTCAGCGCGAAAATGGCCACGCGGAAAGGGTGCAGAAGCGAGCGAGGAATGGAGTGACGAAAACGCGCCGGGAGCATGAACAGATAATGATACGCGGCGAGGTAGGCGGGCGCAATTCAACTGGCGGAGTGGACCGGCTAGGAAAGTATGGCTAGTGGTTCCAGGACTTTTTCTAAGGCGAGGAAGCAAGACACGAGTAATCAAGACAGCAGATAAGAAAATCGCTGGAATGGCGTTTGCGGGGAGGGGCGGGTGGGAGAAACGGACTCCCATCCTTGCGATGATTACAAATATGTAGCCCTCCACTGTTTTGGGGCGCATTTTGAGTGTAATCTGCGCCTTGCCACCCTAGTCCAGCCGACAGATCAGTTCGGACGTAGAAGAGAAAGAGAAGGAGAGCGCATGCGTGTGCGAACTGTGCGAATGATGGCGGTATTGATTTTGGGCGCCGGAAGCTGGGCGCTGGCTCTGTCGCAAACGAAAATTGCCGATAAAGACGTACCGGTCGCGGCGCTGGCACCTCCGGAGACGCCGGTTCGCGAGGTGAAGGAAACTTTTTTTGGGACGGAGGTCAGCGATCCGTATCGCTGGCTGGAGGATTTAAAAAGTCCCGAGGTTTCGTCATGGATGCACGCGCAGAGCGATTACACGCGGGCGGTGCTGGAACGCATACCGAATCGCGAAGAACTGCAGAAACGCATCGCGGAGTTGGATGACAGCGGCGTGCGCGTAAACGGGCTGCAGTCGTTCGGCGGGCGATTATTCTACTTGAAGCAGGCGACCGGCGAGGACAATCGCAGATTGTATGTGCGCGATGGAGCCGGCGGGGCGGAGCGGCTGCTACTCGATCCCCAAACGCGCACGGCGAACGGGGTGCATTATTCGATCGACTATTTTCAGGCTTCGCCGGATGGGAAGCTGGTAGCGGTGGGGATCTCGCCGGGTGGCTCGGAGAACAGCGTCCTGCACGTGCTAGATGCGAGCGATGGGAAGGAAGGCGGTCCGAGCATTGATCGCGCGCAATTTGGCGCGGTGTACTGGCTGCCGGACAATCGCACCTTCTTTTATAACCGGCTGAGGAAACCCGCGCCGGACGATCCACGAACTTCGTATTACCTGAACAGCAAGGATTATCTGCATCACGTCGCGGATGACCCTGAAAAAGACGTGGCGATATTCGGCAATGGTCTTTCGCCGGCAGTGAGCATGACGGAAAGTGATTTTCCATTTGTCGCGATTCCTCCGGGATCGAAATACGCTTTCGGAGTGATCGCGCATGGGGTGCAGAACGAAAACACGATTTATGTGACGAGCGTCGATAGCTTGCACGACGCCAGCGCTTCGTGGCGGAAGATCGCTGATGTGGGGGACGAGGTGACGGGCATTGATATTCATGGCGATCACGCTTACCTGCTGTCCCATCATGAAGCTTCGCGGTTCAAGATATTAGGCGTCGATCTGCCTAAAGATGAAGTGGCGCACGCGCGAGTATTGGTCGCGCCGTCGGATGCAGTAGTGACCGGGGTACAAGCCGCAGCGGACGCACTGTATGTGCAAAAACTGGACGGGGGATTGGGAAAACTGTGGCGGTTGCCCTACGAGGGGGGCACAGCGACGGAACTTCGCTTGCCGTTTGAAGGCGCAATCCAGGAAATATTCGTGAACCCGTTAGAGCCGGGCGTTTTTGTGCGGCTGGCTTCGTGGACTAAATCATCGATGTTTTTTCACTACGATCCGAAGACCAACGCGATGGTGGACACAAAAATAATTCCGGTGTCGCCGGTGGATTTTTCTGGAATTGAATCGGAAGAGGTAAAAGCGAAGTCGGCTGATGGGACGATGGTGCCGTTATCGATCGTGCACCAACGGGGATTGAAGATGGATGGCTCGCATCCGACGCTTTTGCACGGATACGGATCATACGGTTACACCTACGATCCGGCATTCGATCCCACTTCGCTGGCGTGGCTGGAGCGGGGCGGAGTGGTAGCCGTCGCGCACATTCGCGGCGGCGGCGAATATGGCGAGGATTGGCACAGCGGCGGGCGCAAGGGTACGAAGAAAAACACCATTATGGATTTTTTGGCGTGCGCGCAGTACCTGATCGATCACAAATACACTTCGTCGCAACATCTGGCTGGTGAAGGCACCAGCGCGGGAGGCATCACCATCGGTGGCGCGATCACCGAGCGGCCCGATTTATTTGGCGCGGCGCTGGATAACGTGGGGATGTCAGACGATTTGCGCGCGGAATTACAAGTGAATGGTCCCGCAAATATTCCTGAATTTGGCACGGTTAAAAATGGGGATGATTTCAAGAACCTGCTGGCGATCAGCGCGTTTCACCGGATAAAAGACCACGCCGCGTATCCCGCCGTGCTGCTCACGACGGGAATTAACGATCCGCGCGTTGATCCATGGCAGATGAACAAGATGACGGCGCGCTTGCAGGCGGCTACGTCCAGCGGGAAACCGGTGCTACTGCGTGTGGATTACGACGCGGGGCATGGGGGGATTGGGGCTACCAAATCGCAGCATACGGCATTGCTGACGGATCAATATTCGTTTTTGTTGTGGCAGCTTGGTGATCCGGAATTTGCGGTACCCAACGGCGGGGCGAAGAACGCGGTTGCAAAACAAAAGTAGGGGCGCGACGCGGGCATTAAAATCTTGAAGCCCTGGTCGAGGGCAACGGGATGATCCTTGGCTTTTCTATTCCGTTGCGCTATTGAGTAAGAATTTTTATTGGCGCATTGCGCGTCGCCCGGGGCCTCGGGACGAGGCATGGTCATGTACATATGCAGTATGTAGATGATGCGCATCGTGACCGCCAGGTACCATGCCGTGTTCTGCCGCGGCTTTAGCGGTGCGTTCGTCGTTGGTTTGACTGGGCTGCGATTCCTGCGCTGCAGAAGTTTGCGGAGGCTGCGATTTGTGAGCAGGGATGGCGGCCAGCAGGACACCGACGAGAAAAAGTGCGCCGAACAAAGTTCCGGCTTTAGTGATGAGATTGATGGCGGTGTTGCGCGCGGACATAACGTATCTCCCTAATCATGATACGCAGCGCGGGTTAGAAAAATTTCACCAAGTCAGGTGGAATTGCAGGTGTGACAACTGGCCGTGAGGACAGGTGCGGCGCGGATCTATGAAGTCGGCTGCGTACATAACAGGCATCGATCTTGAGCTTTCGATTTTGATCTACACCGGTCGGCGCCGGCTTCCGCTATATTCAAAGCGAATGGAACGTAGTGCTCTTTCTTTGTCCACGGTGTGCAGCCATGACAATACGTGGTTGACGCGCCTCCGCGGGTCGTCAACAATACCTTCACGATGAATGAAAATCTGGGGAACAAGAAGTTAGCCGTGCTGGGCACGGGCAAGCTTGGCGGAATTTTGCTGCGCGCATACCTGAAGCAGGGATTGTTTAAGCCGCAAAATGTCACCGCAACGGTGAAGCACAGCGAGAAAGCGGGAAAGCTCGCTAAGGAGATGGGTATCACCGCAAGCACGGAAAATCGCGCTGCAGTTCGCGGCGCTGATATCGTGCTGTTGGGAGTTAAACCGCAAGTCATCGGCGATGTGTTGCAGGAAATTGCCGGGGAACTAAGTCCCAACGCTCTGATGGTCTCGGTGGCGGCGTCGGTTCCCACGTCGTACATCGAGCAGCGTCTGGGCGCCAAAGCGGCGGTTGTTCGAGTGATGCCGAATACTTGCTCGACGGTGAATTGCGGCATGGCGGGAATTTGCCGCGGGGCCAGCGCTACGGATCAACACGTGGAGATCGCGCGGGCCATGTTTGATGCGGTGGGGCGTACGGTAGTGGTCGACGAAAAAAACATGGATGCAGTGACGGGGCTTTCGGCGAGCGGACCGGCGTTTGCGTATATTATTCTCGAGTCTTTGGCGGAAGCGGGCGTGAAAGTTGGGCTGGCGCGCGATGTGGCGACGTTGCTGGCCGCACAAACGATGAAAGGGGCGGCGAGTGTGGTTCTTGAAACTGGCGACCATCCGGCGCTACTTAAGGATGCGGTGACCACTCCGGCAGGCTGTACCATCGATGGAATTCTGGAACTCGAGGAAGGGAAATTGCGCGTGACGCTGATTAAAGCGGTGGTAAAAGCTACGCAGCGTGCCGGTGAACTGCTATTCGAAAAATGAAACGGCGGCATAGTTTACTTTCAAACTTAATGCGAAATTCACGGCGGCGTTGCGATGCATGGTGAAATTACGTTCTACATCCTTTCTGGTATCGCCATCGTCAGCGCGGCGATGGTGGTGACACGCAGGAAGGCTTTCTACGGCGCTCTTTATTTCGGATTGAGTTTGCTGGCCAGCGCGGGAATTGTCTTGCAGCTTTACGCTCCGCTGCTGTTCGTCGCGCAGGTCGTAGCGCTTGCATGTGGGATGCTGGGAATAATTTTGTTTGCCGTGGAAGTCTCCACGCTGAATGTGGCGCTTGGCGGAGAATATCGCTGGAGACCGCGGGCGGCAGCCGTTGGCGTTACGCTAATCTTGATGTTGCATATCGTATCGGCAGCGCTGCAGTATCGCCTGCTGCAGCCGGGCGAAAATCTAACCGTGCTTTTGCCACACGGACCCATAAGTTCACCACCGCGCGCAGCGGAGCTGATGAAATTTTTCTTCAGTAATGAACTACTGCCGTTACTGCTGATACTTTTTATCTTGTTGATTGCTGGGGTAGGTTTCCGCGTCACATTTCAAAAAAAGGCCCGAGCGTGATGCTTCCCCTCACGCACTACCTGTTCTTAAGCTGCGCGCTCTTCTTCATTGGGGTCACGGGGGTAATAACTCGACGGAACCTGATCGTCAAACTTTTCTCGATTGAGATAATTCTTAACGCGGCAAGCATCAATTTCATGGCTTTTGGGCGTTTATACGGAGACGCCTCGGGACAAGTTTTTGCCGTACTTGCGGTGGCGATGCTAACCATTGAACTCCTGGTGGCGCTGGTGATTGTCGCTGCGGTCTGCAGCCGCTGGAAGCGTGCAATGGCCGACGATGAGCAAGACTTAGCATCTCGACTTGATTATTAACCGTTAGTTTCTCGACCACATCGAACACCGACTGATGCTCAATCACATGCTCAACGCCTTCCGTACGTATATGCGCGGCGATGGCGCGGTGCTGCTTCCGGAGATGCAGCTTTTTCTTTTTGCCATCGGGACGTTGGGCATGGATTCCTGGGCGGCCAATACGTCAAGCGAAAAACCGGGCAGTAACGCAATTTTCCAGCAGAAATATTGGAACCCCGCGCTTGCCTTGGCAGGAATAGGCTTTAGCGCTTTGACGCTATGGATGCTGCGTGCACGAATTATGCAGTCGGGTGAGCTTGCCGGTTTCCGCCTCACGCTGGTGGTAGACAGCTACTTTGTATTTTTCTCGGCGCTGTTCCTTGCGGCCACGGCGCTGGTGATTTTGCTTTCGGTGAATTGCTCGACGATTTCACCGGTGCGACAAGGAAGGTATTACGCTTTGTTGTTATTCGCATGCATGAGCATGATGCTGATGGTTTCTGCAGTGGATTTGCTGGTGATATTTCTGGCCATGGAAGCCGCCGCAATCAGCGCTTATTTTCTGGCAGCAACTCCTGGCGTGGCGAATAGAACTCCATCTGCTGCGGTGAAATTCCTGTTTTCAAGCGCGCTTGGGTCGGCTCTGGTGGCCTATGCATTTTCGTTGCTGTATGGATTGAGCGGCGCGACCAATATAAGCCAGGTTGCTGGCGCGCTGGCGCGGCGACACAACGTTGCAAAGGTGATTGCGCTCAGCCGTGAAAGCGGCTTACAGGGCTCGCAGATGCTGCAGCTTTTGCAAACGCGCTTGCCGGAAGCGGTGCACTGGCATGCGTTCACGCTAGAAGCGCTTCCCATCGCGGCGTTCCTGCTTGTAAGCGTCGGCATGATCTTGAAATTTGCTGCGCCGCCATTCCAGGCCGAATTTAATCGCGTGAACGGTGAGGCAGACTTTGGCATTCCTAGCCCGGTGATCCTGTACCTATCGGGAGCGTATGCCATTGCAGCCGTGGCACTGCTACTGCGCACGTCGTTCACAATTTTTGCGGATTCGCAAAACATCTGGTGGTACATGATCGCGGCGCTGGCAATCGGCGGAATTAGTTATGGCGTTCTGGGCTCTCTGCGGCAAACGAACCTGGAACGGATCATTGTTTATTTATCGATTGCACATATGGGTTACGTGCTGCTGGGCGTCGTCGCGGCCAACGAGGGGGCCGCGACGGCGATGACCTATTATTTGTTTACTTATTTGTTGATTTTGACCGGGGCGTTGGGAATCTTGATGGTTGTGCGTGGCACGAATTCGTTCGCGGGAGTTTTGAGTGATCTGAGTGGCCTGCGGCGACGTAGTCCGGTTACGGCAGTGCTATTGATAATTTTTGCGCTATCGCTTGCAGGCGTCCCGCCTACGGCCGGATTCTTCGGACGGTATTTTATTTACCGTTCACTTTGGGAGACTGGGCACCGTTATATCGCGTGGTTCGTCGCGCTGTCTTCGCTGCCAGCTGCGTATTCCTATTTACGAATCGCCGTATTCGCATGGCGCGGCAAAAAGTCTGAAACGGAGTCCGCGGCGGTTTCGTTTGGCGTGCCGGAAGCGATCGTGCTAGGCATCTGCGTGTTTGTTTCCCTGGCGGCGGGGCTGTATTCTGAGCCGTTCACGCGAATGGCGCGCTATGCCTTTGGACAATAAACCTACAGACGATTCGGCGGATTCTTCGGCGCCGGGCAAGGCGAGCAGTTTTTCGAACCAGTTCGCCATGGCTATGGAGCTGCCTTTTGTTCTGGTCGGCGCGGTGCTGCTCGGCGGCGTGCTGGGTTTTTTCCTGGACCGCTGGTTGCACACCAAGCCGTGGCTCATGTTGGTTTTTGGCGCGCTCGGATTTTTCGGCGGGGTCCGCGACATAATTCGCCGAATGCCCGGAAGCCGGCCGTGAACTTGCTATGCAAGATTCTCCAGTTAGTGTTACCCCTGCAAGGCAAACTGAACGGCGAATTGCTTGGCTAACGTTGTTTTTTGGCGCAGTAGCGGGAGCTACGGCGGCGGTTTTGCGGCAACCGCTGTGGGCCGGCGGGCTGATGGTGGGAGCCGTTCTGGGATGGTTCAATTTCCGGTGGCTGCGGCAAGGTATGAATGCGCTGGTAGCGGCGTCGCAAGCTCAGGCGGGTCTTCCGCGGGCGCGTGTACCGATTGGTGCGTACTTTCGGGTGTTATTCCGCTACGCCTTGATAGCGGGTACCGTGTATGTTATTTTTGAGCTTCTGAAATTCCCCCTCGTTAGCATGGTGGTGGGTTTGTGTGCTCTGGGACCGGCAGCAATCGCGGCAAGTGTGTATGAAATTGCGCGGCCTGCGATGTTGCGGAAATAGCGGAACCGGGAAAAAGTGATTCGCAGAAATAGAATGATAGGGAGCAAAACATCTTGCAGTTGAAATCGATATGGAACACGTAAGCGCGCTAACTCATCTGGTCAATCACATGTTCGGCAGCTACGCTCTGTCTTTGCGTTCCGCTGTACACGCCAATGCCCCAGATCCAGCAAATCCGATCCCTGAACCCGTGGTAATGGCTACGGTGGTGCTAATACTTGGAACTCTCCTCGCCTTGTGGGTCCGCTCTCGTCTATCAGTCGAGCGCCCTGGGGCCTCGCAACAAATCGCCGAATTGCTCCTTAACAATCCGATGGGCTTTGGCGTTCGCGACGTCCTCAGCCAGAACGCCGGCCACCATTGGGAACGCTATATTCCGATGGTCGGCGCTATAGCGATGTTCGTGCTCCTCGCGAATTTGTTGGGTGTTGTTCCGTTTTTGACTGCTCCAACTAGCGCGTACGCCGTGCCCTTGGCCTGCGCGATCATGACCTTTCTGTATTTCAACTGGCAGGGCATTCGTCATCATGGACCGCTAGGCTACATGAAGCAGTTCGCCGGGCCCCTTCCTTTGCTATCTCCGCTCATGTTTCCGGTTGAAATTCTCAGCACCAGCGCACGCCTCTTGTCTCTTTCCGTGCGTCTGTGGGCCAACATTTTTGCCAGCGACATTATCTACGGCTTATTTCTTGGACTATTTGCGGGGGCATTCACTTCCGGGTGGAGCAAATCGCCAATCCTCGGTGTAGTCATTGGCGTACTGCCAGCGCTGATTCCCATCCTATTCATACTTCTGCATGTCTTCGTTTCCGTCGTGCAGGCATACGTGTTTGCGATTCTGCCGGCCGTTTACATCGGCATGGCCACGGCGGACGAGCACTAATCAATTTTGTTAGCCGCTCCAGTGTGAGCCCGGCTGCACGGTGTCCGGGAACCACCTCCTGGCGGCAATTCATGAGGAGGCAGTAAATGAAGAAAGCAGCAGTGGTTGTGGTAGCACTTGTAATCGTAATGCTGGTTGTTCCGGCGGCGTTCGCGCAGGACAAGGATAACGCACCCGCAGGAGGCAAGCTTCCGCTGAACCCCACTACACTTGCTTTGGCGGCCGGTTTCGGCGTGGCCATCGCGGCTTTTGGTTGCGGTCTGGGGCAGGGGCGTATCGCCGCGGCGGCGTGCGAAGGCATCGCTCGCAATCCTGGGGCTACTGATGGAGTTCGCGGCGCCATGATTCTGGGGTTGGTGTTCGTTGAAACGCTGACGCTGTTTACATTCGCGCTGGGCTTTTTGCTGTACCTCCGCCTACTCTAATTTCTGCTGTTGACTCAATACGTCCAGTGGTAAGAACGGCTCGGAGTGAAACTTCGGGCCGTTTTTGTTTTGGGTCGGTAATTGTCTTCAAATTGTGTTTTGACGGCGATGAAAAACGAAGAGAGATCCCTCCACTTCGCAGGCCGGCTGCTTCGCAGGAGCGAAGCAGAACAGCAAATGCGCCGGCCTGCTTCGGTCGGGATGACTGGTGTTGCTGGTCGCGGTGAGTGTTGCTGGGTGGGGGGAACGGAGCCAAGCTGGGAAGACAAGTGTTGCTTGTGGCGGGACGGGAGCCAAGGTGGGGATGACAATGTTGCTGGTGGCGAGAAGGGAGCCACGGTTTTGGCGGCGTGTGGGGTTAAGGCGACGGGCTTGCTGATAGCGGAAAGAGCGCGCACAAGAGGGCCGATGTTTTGAGGGATGCGGAGGGACGGTGCCGTGTGCGTGGTAAAATTTGCGCGTGAAAAAAGAGACGATACTTCCGGCTAGAGCTATTACTGGCGGCGTGGAGTTGCCAGGGGACAAATCCATCTCGCACCGCTATGCGATGCTCGCGGGACTGGCTGAGGGAACCAGCGAATTGCGGCATTTTTCGGCGGCGGTGGATTGCCACAGCACGCTCGCGTGCATGAAAGCACTGGGCGCGGAGGTGAAGATCGAGAAAGATTCGGTCAAGGTGATTGGGCGCGGCGCACGCGGGTTGAAAAGCAGTTGGCGTGCGCTGGATGCGGGAAACTCCGGTACGACTATGCGTTTGTTGGCGGGGATTCTGGCGGGGCAAAAGTTCAATACACGGCTGACTGGGGACGATTCACTGCAAAAGCGGCCGATGAAGCGCATTGTGGGACCGTTGCGCGAAATGGGCGCGGATATTCGCGCGCGCGAAGATAATTTTGCGCCGCTGGAAATTCATGGCGCTGCGCTGAAAGCTATCGACTACAAAATGCCCATGGCCAGCGCGCAGGTGAAGTCGGCGGTGCTGTTGGCGGGATTATTTGCGGACGGCGTGACCACGGTAACCGAGCCGGCGCGTACGCGCGATCACACCGAATTGGCGCTTGAGGAATTTGGCGCGACCATTGAGAGGCACGGAAAAACCACGCGGGTTCATGGTTTGGGCGGCGGGACAAACGGCGGCGGAAGACTGATGGGTAAATCGCTGGACGTGCCGGGAGATTTGTCTTCGGCGGTGTTTTTTATTGCCGCGGCTTGTTTATTTTCGCAGTCGAGCTTGCTGATTCACAACGTGGGTTTGAATCCGACGCGCACAGCCATTCTGGATTTGTTTTTATCCATGGGGGCGGCTGTTCAAACGCCGACGTTGCGCAGCGCGCATGGTGAACTGGTGGGTGATCTAGCGGTGAAAGGCGCAACACTAAAGGGGGGAGTGATTGAGGGAGAGCAAATCGCGCTGCTGATTGATGAGTTGCCGATGCTGGCGGCGCTCGGTCCGTACACCGAAAATGGGATTGAGATTCGCGATGCCAAGGAATTAAGGGTGAAGGAAAGCGATCGCATCGCGGCGGTGGTAGAAAATTTGAAACGCATGGGCGCTACCGTGGAAGAGCGGCCAGACGGACTTAAAGTGGAAGGGCGCAGAGCGGGGAAGTTGCGTGGCGCAGAAATCGATCCGCACGGGGATCATCGTATTGCAATGGCGTTTGCGGTGGCGGGGCTGGCCGCGGAAGGACCGACAGTTATTCGCGGCGCCGAATGCGCGGGAGTTTCTTACCCGACGTTTTTCGAGGATTTAACCAGGGTGGCGGAACGGTAGCGGGGCACGCTAAACGGTCCGGAAATGGTGCTTCCGGGGATGCTAGTTTTCTTCTGACTCAGGAATCTCGGGCGAAGGATGCGGGTTTGGGGCGGGCGGAACGCGTGGCGGTGTCGGCGGCTGCATGGAATCGCCGCTGGTCTTGCGCAGCGAAATATTTCCGTAACTAGTCTTCAAGGTCATTTTAGTAGCGCGGCCAGTGCCATATTTTCCCTGCAGGTGATTATCTGCTGAACCGGTGGAGGATTTTGAGAGTGTGCCACCGGAGAAGTCTGAATCGATATCGCAGGAATGGCAGTCCGCGGTAATTTCGAAACTCGAAGAAGCTGGCAGGCTCAAGGAAATTATCGCGTTGGCATTGGTGATATCGATGTTGTCTTTGGGCGGGGAAGAGAAGCGCAGCTCGACGGTGCCATCGCGATTATCGATTTTTGCTTTGCCGCCGACATTTTCCACGTCGACGTCGTAGCGATTGGTGCGCAGCTGTAGATTTCCCGGCGCATCGGTAATTTCCAGATTGCCGGAACCCAATTCCAGGTGCCCGCTGAGTTGACTGAGGGTCAAATCACTGCGCTGCGAAATGTAACGGACGCCTTTGGCAATTTTGTCGGCGCGTATGGGGCCGTAGAATTCGCCGTCCACCGTAAGGCCGCCAGATGCGCTGGTGACGTCTACTTCGCCACCTTTTCCGGCGAGCTTGATATCGCCCTTAGTGTCGGCGACTTTTACGTCGCCGTGACGCATGTCGATGGTTACGTCGCCGATAGTGTTGCGGATGTCCACATCACCATTATGATTGTCGATGATCACCGGGCCGGCGATATCGGAGACTACGATGTCACCTTTTTCGTTGCGAACCGTTAACTGCGATTTCTTTGGCACGACAATCTCCATATTGAAGCCGAGCCGCGAGTCGCCGGTATTTGATCCGGTGGGATGAATTTCGTAACCGTCGCCGTTTTTAACCACTTCCACGGAAACGCGATCGGCAAGCTGAACAGCTTCGTTATCGGACCAGGCGCGTATAACTTTTTTTCCGCTAACGCGAATCTCAGGGTCGTCGGAGCTCCGTACTGAAATATCTCCGCGGGTAGCACGCACGCTGATGCGCGCATTGGGGGAAACGGCTTTAGGCGCGACTTCAAGATCGTAGTCGTAAGAATTCCTGCCGAAATCGCCGAACTCCAGATGAGTCCCTGGAAATTTGCCTTTTACGGTGTCGACGCCAACCACGATGCCGACGAGAAGGAGTAAACCGATCACCAGGAAGATTTCACCGGCGGTAATGCGGGCAGCGCCGGGCTCGTAACGGCTGGAAGTGCGTTCGTAG
>Ga0073928_10006974_pt1 | contig 14920 bp, 14 predicted proteins | sample PaiPotPPA55metaG_FD_76969 | JGI IMG/M metagenome (GOLD analysis project Ga0073928, IMG submission 76969) | Iron sulfur acid spring bacterial and archeal communities from Banff, Canada, to study Microbial Dark Matter (Phase II) - Paint Pots PPA... ... | reverse complement strand
GTCGTCTCCGGCCGCATTTTGTAGACCAGCGTCGCGAGGTGACCCGGATCCGCACCCAGGCGCGCGAGGCGAGCCGCGTCTTCCAGCGCGCGCGCAGTCGTGTTCTCGTGGCGGAAACCGCCGGTGTCGGTGAGGAGCGCGACATAAAGGTTGGAGGCCATGTTGGGTGTGATCGGATAACCGAAGTGGTCGAGCATCTCCATCACCATCTGGCCGACGGCCGCCGCGTCCGCGTCGATGACGTTGATGTCGCCAAACCGCGAGTTCGACGGGTGATGGTCAACGTTGACGATGGTCGCGTGCGAGGCGATGTGGCGCACGCCGCTGCCCGAGCGCTCCAGGTTGCCTGAGTCGAAGAAGAACACCAGCTGCGGCTCCACGCCAGTCGGGGGCACGTCCTTGACCTCGTCGAAGCCCGGAAGGAACGTGTACATGTCCGGCAGGGGCGGCGGGATCATCACCCACACGTGCTTTCCCGCGGTGCGCAGCGCCTCCGCGAAGGCGAGGCTGCAGCCCAGGGTGTCGCCGTCGGCGTCCTTGTGGCCGAAGATCAAGACCTCCTGGTTGGCGTCGATCAGGTCTTTGATCTCGTCGTACAGGTGATTCGTCTCCGACGGCGCGGTGGCTATGGCTGAACCTCCTGGTCGTCGGTGGCCGGTGCCGCAGGCATGCCTTCCGGCGCCGCAGGGAGCACTTCCTTCAGGAGCTCATTGATGTGCACGCTGTACTCGATCGAGCCGTCGAGCTCGAAGCGCAGCTCGGGCGAGAACTTGAGGTTCTGCAGCCGCTTGCCAAGCTCGTGGCGGATGAGGCCTCGGGCTGACACCAGCCCCGCGATAGAAGCCTTCTTCTCATCCGGGTCACCGAGCACGCTGACGCGCACGCGGGCCTGCCGCAGGTCCGGCGACATCTTCACCGCGGTGATGCTCACGAAGCCGATGCGAGGGTCCTTGAGGTCACGCCGAATGATGGACATGATCTCTTCGCGAACCTGTTCCCCCACCTGGTCGGTGCGGTAGCTGGTCATGACGACCTCCGAGTCGGCCAACCGAGTTGACTTACTAAATTTCTTCCCGCTCGAGCCGATACGTCTCCATTGTGTCCCCGGCAAGGAAAGCCTCGAAGCCCTCGAGCCCGATTCCGCATTCCTGTCCAGCGGCCATCTCTCGCACGTCCTCTTTGAAGTGCTTCAGCGAGCTGATCCTCCCCTCGAACAGCATCTCCTTCGCCCGGAAGAGCTTGGCCCAGCCTCCACGGCTCACCTTGCCCTCCACGACCCGGCTGCCGGCGATCACGCCCATCCGCGGGATCTTGATGGGGGTGATGACCTCCACCTTACCCTCTCGGATCTGTTTGTAGGTGGGCTCGCGCAGGCCCTTGGCGGCGCGCTCGACGTCCTCCGTCAGCTTGTAGATGACGTCGTAGTAGCGGACCTCGACCTTCGCCCTCTCGGCGGCGGCCTGCGAGGCCGGGGTCGGCTTCAGGTTGAAGCAGACGATGATGGCGTTGGACACGCTCGCCAGTAGGAGGTCCGAATCGCTGACCTGGCCGACGCCCTGGCCGACGATCTTGATCGCCACCACCGGGTCTTCGATCTTCTGCAGCGCCGAGAGCAACGCCTCGAGGGCGCCCTGGGCGTCGGCCTTGATCACCAGGTTGAGCTCTTTGACCTCGCCCTCCTTGGCACGGCGGGCAAGCTCTTCAAGGGTGATGCGCGGCGCGATGTCCCGGGCGGCCTCCGTCGTACGGCGCTCCATGAGCTTCGAGAGCGCGATCTGGCGGGCCGCCTTCTCGGAGCCGACCACCTGGAAGATGTCGCCGGCCTGAGGGACCTCGCTCATACCGGACACGACCACTGGGGTCGCGGGACCCGCCTCCGTGACGCTGCGCCCGCGGTCGTCCGCCAGCGCCCGCACGCGGCCATAGATGTGGCCGCAAACGAAGTCGTCGCCAACCTTCAGCGTCCCAGCCTGCACGAGCACGGTGGCAACCGGGCCGCGGCCGCGCTCGAGGTGAGCGTCGACGATGGTGCCGATGGCCTTGCGGTTCGGGTTTGCCTTCAGCTCGAGGATGTCCGACGCGAGCACGATGGTCGTGAGCAGGTCTTCGATGCCCTGGCCCGTCCTCGCGCTGACGTGGACGCACTCAAACTCGCCCCCGTAGTGGCGGGTCACGATGCCCTGCTGTGCGAGCTCCTGGTGCACGCGGTCCACGTTGGCACCGTCAGTGTCGATCTTGTTGATCGCGACGATGATCGGTACTTTCGCGGCGCGCGCGTGCTGGATCGCCTCTATCGTCTGCGGCATCACGCCGTCATTCGCGGCAACCACCAGGACCACCAGGTCCGTGACCTGCGCGCCACGGGCGCGCATGGCGGTGAACGCCTCGTGGCCCGGCGTGTCGATGAAGACGATGGGATGCCCATCGGCAGTCTCGATCTTGTAGGCACCGATGCGCTGGGTGATGCCGCCGGCCTCGCCCGAGGCCACATGCGTCTGGCGTATGGCGTCGAGGATCGAGGTCTTGCCGTGGTCGACGTGGCCCATCACGGTCACGATGGGGGGCCGCGTCACGAGCTTGCTCGGGTCTTCGTTGGCGAGCGAGAACAGCTCCTCGCGCGAGGTGGTGACGACCGCGCCTTCACCCTGGCCCGATTCTACGGCGACCTCGTCCTCGTTGGCCACCGGCTCGACCGTGAAGCCGAACTCGTCGGCCACGATCTCGGCGGTGGCGAAGTCGATGACCTGGTTGATCGTCGCCATGATGTTGGAGGTCATGAGCTTCTTGATGACCTCGACGGGGCTGACCGAGAGCTTCTCAGCCAGGTCCTTCACCGTGAGCGTCGGCGGCAGCACGGCCTTGCGGTCTCCGTTGGGCTCGATCTTCACCGCCACCGAGGCGGGCTTGAACGCCGAGCGCGCGGCATCGATCGCCCCGGGAGCCAGGGGGGCGCTCGGGTTGCGGGTCAGCCGTCGCTGGGTGAGGAAGTTCACCAGCTCCTTCTGACTGATCCCAAGTTCGCGCGCGAGTTCGTGTGCTTTCATGCAGGAGCTTGTAATTATCCCCTGCCGGGGCCTCGCCCAATCTGAGGCCTCCCTCGGGACGACCTGCTAGCGGGCCAGCTCAGACCACATTTCGGGTGCGACGACCACGCCCAGCGAGCGCTCCAGCACGCGTCGCTTTCTCGCCGTTTCGAGGCAGACGGCCTCCGGGTGGAGGTAGGCTCCGCGGCCGGGCGAGCGGCCTTTGAGGTCCACGACGGCGGCGCCGTCCGCGCCCCGAACGATTCGTATCAGCTCGTCCTTCCCCGCCTCCTGCCGGCAGGCCACGCAGGTGCGAACCGGCTTATGGAGTCGCTTCGGCATCCGGCGCAGGCTCCGCGTCGCTCGGCTTGATGTCGATGCGGAAACCCGTGAGCTTTGCCGCCAGGCGCGCGTTCTGGCCGTCGCGGCCGATCGCGAGCGACAGCTGCGCCCGCGGCACCATCGAGGTGGCCGTGCGGGTGGAGCGGTCGATCGAGACGGACTCGACGCGGGCTGGGCCAAGGGCGGCCGCCACGAAGGCTTCGGGGTCGTCCGACCAGGGGACGATGTCGACGTGCTCCCCCGCCAGCTCGCTGAGGATGGCGCGGTGGCGAACGCCCTTTGGGCCGACGCACGCGCCGACCGGATCAAGCCCGGCCTGGTTGGAGAAAACCGCGATCTTGGTCCGCAGCCCGGGCTCGCGCGCGAGCGCCCGGATCTCCACCGAGCCCGCCTTGATCTCGGGCACCTCGGCCTCGAGCAGGCGGTGGACGAAGGCGCGCGACGCGCGCGACACCCTCACCTGGGCCTGGCGCTGGTTGCGCTGGGGCTCCATGATCACCACGAGCACCGGCCGGCCCGGGTGCAGCAGCTCGCCGGGAATCTGCTCTTCCACCGGCATAACGCCCTCGGCGCGGCCTAGGTCGACGTAGACCGTGTCGCCCTCGATTCGGTCGACCACGCCGGAGGCAAGCTCACCGCGGTGCTCCGACACCTCGCGCAGCACCTTGTCGCGCTCGAGATCGTGAATGTGGCGCAGCACCGCGTGCTTCGCGGTCTGGGCCGCCATGCGCTTGAAGTCCTCCGACGGCAGCGGCTCGAGCGTCTCGGTCCCGTCGGGATGGCGAACGCGGCCGCGCACGTCCAGCGCCCCCGTCAGCGTGTCGAGCTTCACGACCACGGAGCCGCCGGGGTTGAAGGCGCGCACGTAGGCCGCGGCGAGCGCGTCCTCGACGGTCTGCAGCATCTCGTCGAACGGGATGCCGAGCTCCGTGCAGAGCGCGTTCAGCGCATCCGCAAGGCTCTCGGTGGACTGCTCAGAAGCTGACCGCGAGCCTGCCCGAGGCAACGTCTTCCCATCCTATGTGCACGATTACCGGTGCCCGCCCGCGCAGGCTCTTGGCCTGGACCGCGATGCCCGCGCCGTCGACGGCGACCAGGTCGCCTTCGACGACCGTCTCCGTCTCGCCGCTGCGATAACGAACGTTCACGCGCTTACCGTTGAAACGCTCGTAGTCGTCTTTCCCCCGGAGCGGTCTTTCGGCGCCGGGCGATGAGACCTCGAGGTTGTAGGGCCCGGCGATCAGCTCCGCGTGGTCGAGGAGCGGGCCGACGATCTTGCTCACGCGCTCGCAGTCTTCGATCTTGATCGGCTCGGGGCGGTCGATGGAGATTCTCAGCGTCCGCCCGCCCTGGCCCGACTGCTCGACCGCGTAGAGCTCGTAGCCCATGTGTTTGAGCGTGGGCTCGAGAAGCGCTCTGATCGACGGTATCGGCCAGGTCGGCATGTGGCGGCTGCCCCTACCTTACAACCGAACACAAGGGGGGCGGGCCCGACTGAGCACAAGGGGGGCGGGCCCCCCTTGTGGTGAACCCCCCTCCACGCGGTCAGCCTATGCCTACGGTGAATGGGTGGGGTGGCCCGGGGAACCCGGGCCACGCCGATCGTGCTTTGAACGAGGTCTGGGGCTGGGTCTAGCGGACTGGTTGGAGTCTTCGCCAGACGACCAGCAGAGGGGCGGCGTTGAAGATCGAGCTGTAGGTGCCTGAGACGATGCCGATCATCAGCGCCAGCGCAAAGCCCTTGAGGCTCGCGCCCCCCGCGATGAGGATGGCGGCGAGGACGAGCACGACGGTGAAGCTCGTGATGATGGACCGCGCCGCCGTCTGCATGATGCTGAGGTTGACGACCTGCTCGAACGACAGGCGCTGGCTGACGCGCAAGTTCTCGCGGATCCGGTCGAAGACCACGATCGTGTCGTGCACCGAGAAGCCCACCACGGTGAGCACCGCGGTGACGAAGAGGCTGTCGATCTCGCCGATGCGCAAGTTGAACACCGCGCCCATGATCGAGAAGAGCCCGGTGAGCAGGAAGACGTCGTGCAGCAGGGCCGCGAGCGCCGAGCCGCCGAACTGAAAACCCGCGCGCCATCCGCCGGGCACGTTGCGGAACCGGATCATCAGCAGCAGGAGGATGGCGACGGCGGCGAGGACGACGGCGAGCAGGGCAAACTCGATCGTTTCCTTCGCGATGGTCCCACCCACCTCCAGGATGGACAGCTTGGAGCGGTCGATCGGACCGACCTTCGTGCTCAGGTCGTTGATCACTGATGTCTGCTGCGCCGGCTGAAGTTGTGCTGCTCGAATGATGAAGGTGCTGCCGCCGGTGGCGAGAACCGTGCCATCGATGTTCTCGGAGGCGACAGCCGACTCCACCTGCGCGATCGTCGGGTTGTTGGAGAAGGTGGCCGTGATCTCGGTGCCGCCGGCGAAGTCGATGCCGAGCAGGAAGTGCTTCGTCGTCATCGAGATGATGCCCGGGATGATGATCACCAGCGAGAGCAGGAAGAAAAGGTTGCGGCGGCTGACGATGTCCAGCTTTCGCACTCGCGGCGCAGCCAGCACCTTCTCGATAGGGGGCGGAGGCACGGCGACCGCCTCTTCGACCTCCTCTACTTCTTCGGCCAGGGTCTCGTCGGTGTCCTCATCCTCGACGTCGGACGCGGGCTCGTCCTCGGTCACCGCCGCGGACTCCTTTTCGTCAGGTGATTCGAGCACGATCCGCTCCCAGCAAAGCCGGCCGCCGCATGCTGGTCGAGTTCAGCACGATGGCGAGCAGGTTGTGCGTGACGAAGATCGACGAGAAGAGGCTGGCGACGACGCCGATCCCGAGAACGATCGCGAAGCCCTTGATCTGAGCCGGGCCGACGAACAGCAGGATGAGGCACGTGATGAGGGTCGAGGTGTTCGAGTCGCGGATGGCCGGCCACGCGCGGCGCACGGCTGCGTCGACGGCGGCGGGTATGGTGCGCCCCGCGCGCACCTCTTCTTTGAATCGTTCGAAAATCAGGACGTTGGCGTCGACCGCCATACCGACCGACAGGATGAAACCCGTGATGCCGGCAAGCGTCAGCGTCACCGGGAGGGCTTTGAAGACCGCGAATACCGCGCCCGCATAGAAGAGGAGGGCGAGGCTCGCCAGCAACCCGGGCAAGCGGTAGTACACGATCATGAAGATCACGACGATCGTCAGGCCGAGCAGGCCGGCCGCGATGCTCAGCTTCACCGAATCGGCGCCCAGCGTCGAGCCCACCTGGGTTACATCGAGCACAACCAGGTCGACCGGGAGCGAGCCCGAGTTGATGCCGGTCGCGAGGTCGCTGGCTTCGGTCTGGGTGAAGCCGGCCGAGCCGCCGCTGATCTGCGCCTGGCCGCCGGAGATCTCGGAGTCTGTGATCGCGTCGACGAGCTGCTTGCCGCCGGAGTCGTAGCGCTGCAGCAGCTGGGCCTGCACACCTGGCTGGTCCCAGTTGTTGATGTCCTGCTGCGTGAGGTCGAGCCAGATGGTCAGGAACCGCTCTGGGCATCCCGCGGCGGGATCTGTCGCAGGGTCGCCCGGACAGGCGGCCACGTTGGCGCGCGTCAAGTTGTCGAATACCACCGATCCGTGCGACGTGAACGTCAGGTTGACGACCCACGCGATGCCGTTCTGGTCGATCGTGGACGACGCGCTGCTGATGTCATCGCCTGTGAGGCCCACCAGCTGTGGCATGTAACCCGGATGGGGGCCGGACGTGTTGGCGGGATTAGGATCTTTCACCCACTTCGTGTAGACCAGCTTGGTGACCCGCCCGATGACCTTCTGCGCCTGGTCCGCGGTGACTCCCGCGAGGTCAACCGTGATGCGGTCGTTGTTGGAGCCGGCGCCGCGGATCTCTGGTTCGCTGACCCCAAGCGCGTTGACGCGCTTGTTGATGACGTCGATCGTGCGCTGCTGTACATCCGAGCGCGCTTGCCCCGCCGGGAAGTTCGTGAGCTGGTAGTCGATGTGCGTGCCGCCGGCCAGGTCCAGGCCCTTGTGGATGTAGAGCTGCCAGCCGAAGTAGTTGGGCGGCAGGCCCGGGACGTTGCCCGTCATCGGGTAGTGGTTCACGGCTCGGTAGACGTACCCGGCGCCGTCGACCCCGATCGAGAAAACCAGGATCGCGATGATGAGCAGCCGAACGGGCCAGCTTAGGATCAGTTGCACGGTTTGTGAAGTCTAAGACGTGAAGCTGAGAGCCCGTCTAGCGGTGCCGGAACAAGAGGTTCAATGCCACGGTCAGGACGATCGACAGGATGATGCTGGTCGCGATCGGTACGTAGAGCGTTACACCTCCGCTGCGCAGCGTGAAATCGCCGGGCAGGTGAAAACGGCCGAAAAGCATCAGCGCACCCCCGACCAGAGCGATGAGCACCCCGCAGACGAGGAGCAACCGGCCGGCGTCTTGCATACCTTCCAAGCCTAGGAGACTTAGAGCAGGCGGGCCTGCCCTTGCGGGGGGTCGATCCCCAGGTGCTCGTAGGCGAGCTCGGTGGCCACCCGGCCGCGGGCCGTCCTGGCCATGAAACCGATCTGCATGAGGTACGGCTCGTGCACGTCCTCGATCGTCTCCGGCTCCTCCGAGAGCGACATGGCGATCGTGTCCAGCCCGACCGGCCCGCCCTTGAACTTCTTGATCAGCGTCTCCAGCAGCCGCCGGTCCAGGGGTTCGAGGCCGAGCTCGTCGATGTCCAGCATGGCCAGCGCCTTTCGGGTCGCATCGACGGTCGCACGCCCGTCGGCGCGCACCTGCGCGTAGTCCCGCACCCTGCGGAGAAGCCGGTTGGCGATCCGGGGCGTGCCCCGAGCGCGGCGCGCGATCTCGGACACCGCGTCGTCGTGAATCTCGATGTCGAGGATCCTGGCCGACCTGCGCACGATGCTCTCCAGCTCCGGCTTCGTGTAGAAGTCGAGCCGGTAAACGGCCCCGAACCGGTCACGCAGCGGGCCACTCAGCAGGCCCTGGCGGGTCGTGGCGCCGACGCACGTGAAGTGCGGCAGCGGCAGTGTCGCCGCGCTTGCCCCCACCCCCCTGCCCAGGACGGCGTCGAACCGGAAGTCCTCGAGCGCCGGGTACAGCGATTCTTCGACGACGCTGTTCAGCCGGTGGATCTCGTCGATGAAGAAGACGTCGCGCGTCGTGAGGTTGAGCAGGATCGAGCCCAGTGCACCCTGGTGGTCGATCGCCGGCCCGGAGCTGACCTTGATCGCCACTCCCAGCTCGTTGGCGATGATGTGAGCGAGCGTGGTCTTGCCGAGCCCGGGCGGCCCGCAGAGCAACACGTGCTCGACCGGCTCTCCGCGGCGGCGCGCCGCCTCGAGCAGGATGCCCAGGTTTTCCTTCACCTGGACCTGGCCTACGTAGTCCGAGAGCATCTGCGGGCGCAGCGTGAGGTCGTACTGGTCATCGTCGGCCCGCGCATCCAGCACTTTGTCCTGATTCCCCACGTCCGCGGTCATTTCCTACCCAGCGCCTTGAGAGCGATAGCCAGCGCCTCCTGTGTCGAGGGCGAGAGCTTCCAGTCCACGGCCTCGAGACCGGCCCGCGCCTCCTGTGAGCTGAAACCGAGGTTGCGCAGCGCCGAGTCGACCGCCTTCGGAACCGCACCGTCGCCCGCCATTGCGGCGGCGCGCGGGACCACCTCCTGATCGGCGGCGGCGTCAAGCTTCGGCTTCAACTCGATGATCACCTTTGCGGCCGTGCGCTGGCCGACGCCGCTCGCGCGGCGGATGGGTGCCGGGTCCTCGCCCATGATCGCTCGCTTGAGCACCTCGATGCTGGCCGCGCCCAGGATGTTGAGGCCGACCTTCGGGCCCACCCCGTCGACTCCGATCAGCATCTCGAAGAGGTCGAGCTCCTCCACCGTGGCGAAACCATAGAGCGCGATCTGGTCCTCGCGGACGTGGGTGTGGATGTGAAGGTCGAGCGTGCCCTCGGGCGCGGGCACCTTCTGCCTCGTGGTAGTGGACACGCTGACCATGTACCCCACTCCGGCCACGTCGACGACCACGAAGTCGGCGCCGGCGCGACGGACGGATCCACTCAGGTGGGCGATCACAACTTGCCATTGTTAAAGCGCCGGCTGCGCGCATGGCAGACGGCGATGGCTATGGCGTCTCGCGCGTGCTCATCGAGCTTGCCCTCAGGCAGCTTGATCTGCGCAGCGAGCATGCGGGCGATCTGCTGCTTGTCAGCCTTTCCGTAACCCGTGAGCACGATCTTCACCTGTGCGGGCTTGTACTGGAACACCGGCACCCGGCACTCCTCCAGCACCGCAAGGATCGCTCCCCGCGCCTGGGCGACGCCGATGGCGCTGGTCGCGTTGCGTCCCATGAACAGCTCCTCGATCGAGGCCTCCGCCGGCTGGTGCTCCGCGATGAGGGCGCGCAGGTGGTTTGTGATCGCGATGAGCCGCGGGCCCTCGCGCCCGGGAATGGTGACCACGGTGCCGCACGCGATGACGAGGTTCGGCTCGGCAAGCAAAGCGAAGCCCGTGCCGGCCAGGCCGGGATCGATCCCGACGATCAGCCCGTTAGATGGTCCAGGCACTTATCCATCAGGTTCATACCTGTGCTGAGACACTTTCTAGAACGCCTGCTGGGATGTCGAAAAGCGCGGGAAAGGGCTGGCGCCCTCCCCCGCGGGACCCCCTCCCACGGGTTGCCTGCCACGATTGGGAGGCGTGCGGATGGTGGACGTCTGGGAGACGGCCGGAGTAAATCCGGCCTACTTGCGACCCGTCAACGTTTTTCATTCATACCTGTGCTGAGACTCTTTCTAGGACGTCTGCTGGGATGTCGAAGTTGGCGTAGACCTGCTGGACGTCGTCGTCCTCTTCCAGGGATTCCATCAGCCGCAGCACCGAGACCGCCCTGTCCTCTCCAACCGGCACGGTCTGCTTGGGCTGCATCGTGACCTCGGCGTTCTCGATCGTCACGCCGGGCAGAGCCTCGAGCGCGCCTTTCACCTTCTCGAACGAGTTGGGTGGTGTCGTCACCTCGACCGACTTGCCCTCGACCTGGACATCGTCGGCTCCCGCCTCGATCGCCGCAAGTCCGACGTCTTCGGGGTTCTGCTTGCCGGCGTTGGCGGAGATCACGCCTTTGCGCTCGAACATCCAGCCGACCGCGTTGGACTCGGCCAGGTTGCCCCCGCCCTTCGCGAGGCGGTGGCGGATCGACGCGGACGTGCGGTTGCGGTTGTCGGAGAGGGCGTCGACCATGATCGCCACACCGCCAGGCCCGTAGCCCTCGTAGCGGACCTCCTCGAGCTTGTCACCGGCGAGCTCGCCCGTGCCGCGCTTGATGGCGTTTTGGATGCGGTCGGCGGGCATGTTGATCTCGCGCGCCTTCTGAATGGCCAGCCGCAGCCGGAAGTTGCCATCGGAGCTGCCCCCGCCCTCCTTGGCCGCGATCGTTAGCTCACGGCTGGCGCGCGTGAATGCCTGCCCGCGCTTGGCGTCGACGATCGCCTTCTTGTGCTTGATGCCGGCCCACTTGGAATGGCCTGACACCTAGTTGGAGCCTCCGAACATGCTTTCGGTGATTCTATCGCGTCCGGATTCGAACGAAGTTTCTCTTTCCGGCCTGCAGAACGTCCCCATCACGAAGCGGGACCTCGTGGTCGACCTTGTCCCTGTTGACGCGAACGCCGCCCTGCTCGATCAGTCGCTTGGCGTCGCCTCTGCTCTTGGCGAAGCCGGCCTCGACCAGCGTGCCCAGGAGATCCTCTGGATTGCCGGCGACATGGTCGGCGATCTCATCAGGGAGCTCCCGCTTGCGGAATTTGGTATCGAAGTCGGCTTCAGCGCGCACGGCCGCCTCTTCACCATGCAGACGCTTGACGAGCTGCCGCGCCAGCGCGGCCTTGGCGTCGCGAGGCTTCAGGGCAAGCACGCGCTCCGCCTCGGCTGAATCGAGACCGGAGATGAGGCGCACGTACTTTTCGATCAGCCGGTCGGGGATCTTCATCGTCTTGCCATAGATCTCTTCCGGCGGCTCGCTGACGCCGATGTAGTTGCCGAGCGACTTCGACATCTTCTGCTCGCCGTCGAGGCCCTCCAGCAGTGGGAACACCGCCACGTCCTGCGGCTCCTGGCCGTACGACTTCTGGATCTCGCGGCCGAACAGCAGGTTGAAGAGCTGGTCGGTGCCGCCGATCTCGATGTCCGCGCGGATGGCGACCGAGTCGTAGGCCTGGTTGAACGGGTACAGGATCTCGTGCGCGCCGATGGCGACGCCCGACTTCATGCGGTCCGCGAAGTCCTCGCGCTGGAGCACCTGCTGCAGGGTGGCCTTCGCCAGCAGCCGCAAAATGTCGGCGGCCGACATCTCGGCGAGCCATTCGGAGTTGCCGTGCACCTCGGTGCGTTTCTTGTCGAGCACCAGGAACACCTGGTCGAAGTAGGTCCTGGCGTTGGCGTCGACCTGCTCGTGCGTGAGCATCGGCCGCGTCTCGGAGCGGCCGCTGGGATCGCCGATCATCGCCGTGTAGTCGCCGACGATCAGCACGACTGTGTGTCCGTGATCCTGGAACAGGCGCAGCACGTCGAGCACCACGAGGTGGCCGACATGGAGGTCGGGCGCTGTCGGATCCAGGCCGAGCTTCACGCGAAGCTTGTCCCCGCGGTCGAGGCGGGCGCGCAGGTGGTCCTCGACATCGATCTTGACCGCGCGCGCGCGCAGTTGTTCGAACAACGAGCCGGCCAAAGCGGGGCTAGCTTACTGGGCCGCGGCCGAAGTACTGGTGCGGGTCGCTGGGCAGCACAGGTTGGAAAATGGCGACGATCGGCTTGTAGACGTTGTTCACGATAGGCACAGCAAAGTGGGAATTCTTGACGGTGTCGTGGACTTGCGCCTGCATGTCGTCGAGCTGCCCTCCGCCACTTGGGTTGCCCGCGGCCTGGAGCTCGTAGACGAGGAGCACCGAGAGCAGCAGGGCCGTGAGCACGCCGATGACGACGCCGCTCAAGCGGTTCCAGACGATCGCCGCGATCTGGATCTGGGAGTTGGCAAGCTGCGCGGCGCCCTCGATGAGGACCAGGACGATGACGAGGATGCCGAAGAACCCATAGATCCGGGCGTCGGGCGTCTCGAGCGAGGACGCCTGCTGCAGGATGTTGGCCGCCTGCAGCCCCATCCCGGTGGCGGCCAGAAATGCGACGTACAGCGCGATCAGGCCGATGCCCCGGCGAAGGACTCCGCTGAAGTAGCCCAGGACGCCGTAGGCGATCACGAGGACGATGGGAAGGACGTCGAGCCAGTTCACTTACGGAACCTGGCCTGGTGCTTCTTTTCCAGCGCGCGATTGATCTCAACCATCACTCTCTCCACTTCGGCGTCCGTCAGGGTGCGCTCGGGGCTGCGGAAAGTCAAGGTGAACGCGATGCTCTTCAGCCCGTCGCCGACCTGGCCGCCACGATATTCGTCGAACGCGCGCACGTTCGCCAGAACGGACCCGCCCGCCTGCTCGATCGTGGCCTCCAGCTCTCGCGCCGCGACGTCTTCACCCACGACGACGGCGAGGTCACGCTGAACCGCCGGGTAGCGAGGCAGCTCGGCGGCCTTGCGCTCGCCGCGGGCGTCCAGGAGCGCCTGCACATCGATGTCGAGAGCCACCGCGCGCCCGTCGAGGTCGAACGCAGCCAGGGTCGAAGGATGAAGCTCGCCGATGACTCCCAGGTCCTTGCCGTCGAGCTCGATCCGCGCGGTCCGGCCTGGGTGGTAGAGGTGCTCACCCCACGAAATCTTCGATTTCGTGGGGACCCCGGGCGGAGAGGTGCGCTCGTACGCGGGTGTGCGTGCCGCGATGTCTGCGACCAGTCGGTTCATCACCGACTTCAAACGCAGGAATCCCCCTCTACCTGCAGCGGGGGCGTCGTCAACGCGCGCGATCACCGTCAATCGGACCGGCTCGTCGGCCAGCCCACCGTCGAGCTTTCCGCGATAGACGCGCGCCATCTCGAACAGGTCGACTTGCTCGCCGTTTCGGTCCTGGTTGAACCGCGCCACGGCCAGCAGCGACGGCAGCAGTGAGGTGCGCATGGTGTCCAGCTCGTCGCTCATCGCGTTTATCAGCGTGCGTGCGCCATCCGCAAGCTCGAGCTTGTCGAGCACCTTGCGCGCTACCAGCGCGGGCGTGACCGCCTCCTCGAATCCGGCGCCCAGCAGCACCTCGCGCATCGCCCACTCGCGGTCGACAGGCTGCGCCGGCGCCCATCTGGACTGCCTGCGGCCAGGCAGCGTCGCGGGGATCCGCTCGATGCCGTAGATGCGGCCGATCTCCTCGATCACGTCCTCGGGGATCTGGACGTCGAGGCGGAAGACGGGCGGAAGGACCTCCCACCAGCCTTCCCGGCCGCCATAACCGACCTGAAAGCCAAGCCGGGGGAGGATCTGCTGTTCTGAATCCTGACCAGGGACCTGAACGCCCAGCAGGGCGTTGACCTTCGCCGGGTCGACGATGATGCGCACCGGCTCTTGCGGACTCGGATAGACGTCGACCCACTCCGTGTGAACCTGCCCGCCGGCCCAGTCGCGCACCAACGCCGCCGCACGGCGAGCTCCAGCCATCGCCATCTCGGGCGCGAGGCCTTTCTCATGACGCAAGGACGCCTCCGTGCGCAGACCGAGCGCGCGCGAGGTGGCCCTGATGTTCACGCCATCCCAGCCGGCCGACTCGATGATCACGTCAGTCGTGGCAGCGGAGACGCCGGACTCCTCACCGCCGATGATTCCGCCGATCGCGACCGGTCCCCTGGCGTCGGCGACCACGAGCATTCCCGGCCGCGGCGTTCGCGTCTGGCCATCCAGGCAGAGGATCGTCTCGCCCTGCCTCGCGTCGCGGACGTGAAGCTGCCTTCCCTCGAGCTTGGCCGCGTCGAACACGTGCGTGGGCTTGCCGTGCTCGAGCATCACGTACGCTGTGGCGTCCACCACGTTGCTGATCGGCCGCACGCCGGCCGCGCGCAGCCGCCGCTGCACCCAGTCGGGGCTCGGCCCGACCTTCACGCCGGTGATGGGAACCGCGACAAACCTGCTGCAGAGGTCAGGCACGTCGATGGCGACATCGATCAGCTCGGCCGCGGGTGGCTGGACGCCACCGATGTACGGGGGCATGAAGTCGGCTTTGAACGCGCGACCCGTCGCCGCGCCGAGCTCGCGGGCCACACCGATGTGGCTGAGACAGTCGGGGCGGTTCGGCGTGATCTCAGCCTCGAGGATGGCGTCGACCGGGATGTACTTCGAAAGCGACTCGCCCGGCTCTCCCTTGTCGAGCAGCATGATGCGGGGTTCGCGGACTTCTGGAAGTGCGCCCGGCGCGCGCCCGGCGCCCAGCAAGAGCTCGTCGGCCGAGCAGAGCATCCCCTGCGCCCGCTCGCCCGCGATCTTGCCGTCGCGTACCACCGTGCCGCTCGGTACCCTGATGCCCGGAAGGGCGACCGGAACGAGCGTGCCGGCGACCGCGTTCGGAGCGCCCGCGATGATCTGGATCACCTTGCCGCCGATGTCCACCTGGTGGATCCACAGCGGCTTG
>Ga0073928_10006970_pt1 | contig 14926 bp, 14 predicted proteins | sample PaiPotPPA55metaG_FD_76969 | JGI IMG/M metagenome (GOLD analysis project Ga0073928, IMG submission 76969) | Iron sulfur acid spring bacterial and archeal communities from Banff, Canada, to study Microbial Dark Matter (Phase II) - Paint Pots PPA... ... | reverse complement strand
TTCCGATTCCGGATTTACCTCCGTGTAACCGCCGATTTGTACAGAATGACGTGCCGAACAGTGTTGTGGACGTCCACTAGAGGTGGCGTCCGCTACAAGTTGATTGAATATCCAGTGACTCGGAGGGAAAGTTTTGCAAGACGAAGTACTGATCATCGGTGGTGGAGTGGCAGGCTGTGCGGCTTCGATCGCGCTTGCTCGAATGGGACGAAACGTCACGTTGATCGAACGCGAGCCCACGCCGCGCCATAAAGTCTGCGGAGAATTCCTAAGCGGTGAGGCCCTTGAAGACTTGCATGCACTTGGCATCGACGTGGCCTCGCTTGGCGCGGTGCCTATCGACTACGTTCGCCTCGCCGCGGCCAGACGCGCCGCGGAGGCTCCGTTACCTTTTCCCGCAGCCTCGCTCACGCGCAAAGCGCTGGATACAGCGCTCATTGCCGCTGCCATCGCCGCGGGAGTCCGCGTTAAGCGTGGTCGCAGTGTGCAGTCACTCAGCCGCGCGACCGCCAACCTCTGGCAGGCTACGCTCGACGACGGTACCACCTACGAAGCTCCAACCGCCTTTCTCGCCACGGGCAAGCTTGATCTGCGCGGCCACGTTCGCCCGAAGGACCCTCACCAATGGGTCGCCTTCAAGATGTATTCCCGACTGACTGCCGCCCAGACCGCTGACCTGGCGGACGCCTCCGAGTTGACGCTCTATGCCGGAGGCTACGGTGGTATTCAACCGGTGAAAGACGGGATTACGAATTTCTGCTGTGTAGTGCAAAGGCGGTATTTTGCACGTGCGGGTCTTCGCTGGGAGGGCCTCCTTGCGAAGATGCAGCAGGACTGTCCCCACCTCGCGATGCGGCTTGACGGTGCGGAGCCGCTGCTCGACAAACCGATCACCATCACTCATATCCCCTACGGTTACCTCCGCCGAGCAACCGAGGATGGGCTCTACTGTATCGGCGATCAGGCAGCCGTAATCCCCTCGTTCACCGGCGACGGCATATCCATCGCCCTGCATACTGCCCGCCGTGCCGCCGCTGCCTATCTTGCCGCGGAGCCGGCACCGGTCTTTCAGCCGAAACTGCGCTCCGCAATGCTGCCCCAGATGCGTCTTGCCGAGGCCGCCGCTGACGGCTTGAACAACGCACTCGCGCGCGCCGTGCTGCCGTTCTGCCTCAAGGTCTGGCCCGGCGCAATGCGCGTAACGGCCAGGCTGACACGCGTCGCCCAGCACACTGCGGTTGCTCCACAGGCAGTCGCCAGCTGAGATCGAGCCGCACCAAAACAACTCTCGGCAGTTAACCTTTAGGGGAGATGTTGTAATGAAATTTTTCGCAGTCCTAGCCCTCGCGGTCATACTAGGCCCAGCCGCACTCGCCCAGCATCAGACGTTCGCGGTCAAACCCGATGCCAGCGAGGTCAAGATGACGCTCAAGGCAACCCACGAACTTGTCAAAGGCACCTTTCGCATCCAATCGGGATCGATTGAGTTTGACCGCAGCAATCCTAAGATGTTGGGTTCGGTAGCCGTACTGGCCGGCAGCGGCAAGACCGGTAACGACAGCCGCGACAAGAAGATGAAGAAGGAAATTCTCAAGGTGGATCAGTACACGACCGTCTCCTTTGCGCCCAAAACCTACACCGGGACGATCGCGCCCTCTGGCGACTCAACTATTCAGGTGAGCGGAGTGTTCACCCTACTCGGCAATCCTCACGACCTGACGATTCCAATGCAGATTCACATGGATGGAACGAAGGCAACGGCGAAAGAGCAATTCGTCATTCCCTATGTGCAGTGGGATCTCAAGAACCCGAGCTTCCTCATCTGGAAGGCAGAGAATGATGTAGCGATTGATCTCAATCTCGTGGCCAGGTTTTTAACTAATGGCCCCCGATGGCGGCGGAACACCAGATAGTAGTAGCGGCCGTGTTAAGCCCGCGCACGTTCGCGCGGTTTTCGGATCAGACAACTGTCAGACCCCTATTTTGTGCTGCGTCTTGACATTTACGGGGCCTATCGAACCAATCGTAGAATGTGGGCAACAAAAACTCATCTTGCGCAATTACGGTCCGCGGAATACAACCACTTTTTTCGCAGGCGTACGAGTGACACGGGTCGCACACTACTCTTATGAACTCCCAATAGCTGGTGATATCAAAAAGGCCTAGAAGCTGATAACCAGTGAAGCCTACTCCGTTCAAATGCCCAAAATCTTCAGCAAAGTGCGGAAATTTGATTTCGATGAAGATGTGGTCCGCAAGAATTGCGAGCCCTATCTTCTATCGCCCGAAGGGCGCTTTCGTTATACGTTGGCCTTGAACCAATACGAAGGGATGCCCAATAACTCAATCATTCGGTTCTGGGTGGAAACTAGCGAAGGAACTCAAGAATCAAGCGACCTCTATCTGCGCTATGGAAATACTCCTTCATGGCTGAGGTCTTACGAGTCACCGGCGGCTCGTTTCCTTCGTTGGTACGCAGCCACCTTGAGCTTGTTGCCACAGATGTTCATGCTGCACCACCTGCGTGATCCTTTCTTGCTGATGTCAAAGAAGTGAACGACACACGTTTCGCATTCGCGAATACGCGACGTTTCCGTATCGGTAAGAAGATCCGCCGTCGCATCGGCGATCACGGCCCAGAGGTCATCAGGCTTGCTAAGTTCAAGAATTGTCTCCCGAACCAACGTTCCATCTCGCTTACGAAGCGACGTGTGCCGCGGGTACTGAAGCAGCAGTCTATTCACTTCAGAGAGAAACGATTCGCTGGGCGGCACTCCGCTCTCGATCCGGAGCACATTGTCCCGCAGCCTCTCTCGGAAAGCGATGAGATCTTTGAGAAAGGCCTCCGCTTCAGAAGAGTTGCGCCAGTTTCGTAGCGTAGCTTTGTCTTTAGCGGAACTTACCGCCCCCGAAGCAATCAACCACCGTTCGAGCGCACGAACATCGGGAAGCAGCTCGGTCGGTCCCTCCGCCAGCACAGGCTTTGTGTTCAATAGATCAAGAATCGGCAGATTGCCCACGAATAGAAATCCATCAACCCATTCATTCAACCCCTCAGAAGACGCCCTCATGAATCCCTCGTCCAAAAAATATCTCAAAAATTGAGAACACCTCTATTGTAACTTTTAACGGTGTCATATAATCTCACTTCCTATACCCAGATCAGCTTCGAAAGGAAATCATCATGACAACCTATCAACACGCTACCGTCAACGGCCTCAAGCTCTTCTACCGCGAAGCCGGTTCCAGGACCTTTCCCACCATCGTCCTTCTGCACGGCTTCCCCAGCTCATCGCACATGTTTCGCGACCTAATCCCCCAGCTCGCCGACAAATTCCACATCATCGCCCCAGACTACCCCGGCTTCGGCTACAGCGACGCACCTGACACAACCAGCTTCGAATACACCTTCGACAACCTCGCCGCGCAGATCGAAGAGCTGCTCTTCAACGTCCTCGGCCTCAAGAAGTTCAGCATATACGTGCAGGACTACGGCGCACCCGTCGGCTACCGCATCGCCTACAAGCATCAGGACGCGATCGAAGGCATCATCGTGCAGAACGGCAACGCCTACATCGAAGGCATCGGCCCCGGCTTCGACGCCATGAAGCCCTTCTGGGCCAATCGCAACGCGGAGACCGAGAAGCCCGTGCGGGAGCTCGTCAAGAAAGAGACCACCATCTTCCAGTACACACACGGCGTCCAGGATGTCTCGCGCATTAGCCCTGACGCCTACACCTTCGATCAACTCTTCCTCGACCGTCCCGGCAACGACGCCATCCAACTCAACCTGCTGCACAACTATCAATCCAACCTGACGAAGTACGACGGCTGGCATGAGTTCTTCCGCAACAAGCAGCCGAAGACGCTCATCGTCTGGGGCAAGAACGATCCCTTCTTCACCGTCCCCGGCGCACAGGCCTACCTGCGGAACCTGCCCAAGGCCGAGCTGCATCTCCTCGACACCGGCCACTTCGCTCTCGAAGACTCCAGCGAATTCATTGCCCAGCAGATCATCAAGTTCTTCGCCTAAGTCATCGCGCAACCCACAAACCACCAGACGCACAAAGCAGCGAAAGGATAAGCACCATGAACTTCCCAGAAAACGCAACCGTAGTCGTCGCACACGGCGCGTGGGCTGACGGATCAAGCTGGCAGGCCGTCATCGGCCCACTCGAATCCCGCGGCCTGAACGTAATCGCCGCGCCACTCCCCCTCACCTCGCTCAGCGACGACGCAGCCGCGCTGAAGCGAACCATCGCACGAACCAAGGGCCCGGTCATCCTTGCCGCACACGCCTACGCCGGAGCGGTCATCGCAACTGCGACCGACGAGCGCGTAAAGGCTCTCGTCTACATCGCCGCCCTGGCGCCCGACGAAGGCGAGACCGTCGCGCAGGTCTTCTACAAGGACGAAAACCACCCCAACGCCCCGCAACTGGCTCCCGACGAAGACGGCCTCATCTGGATGCCCGACGAAGGATTCGCCAACGCCTTTGCCCAGAACGGCACGCCAGAGCAGCTCGCGCTCTCCAAAGCCGTGCAGCGCCCTATCTCCGTCAAGAGCATCCAGGAACCAACCCCCACACCGGCCTGGAGATCAAAACCCACATGGTACCTCGTCGCCGAAGAGGACCGCATGATTAACCCGAGAACCCAGCGCTTCATGGCCGAGCGCATGAAAGCCGCCGTCCGGTCCTTCGCCGTAGACCACACTCCACTCCTCACTGCACCCGACAAGGTCGTCGAGATCATTCTCGAAGCTGCGAAAGCCACGCTCGCCTGAACCAGAATCCCATTGGAGGAACATCATGAAAAACTCAGTGGCCATCGTCACCGGCGCCCGCCAGGGGTCGCCACAACCGAACATCAAAAATCGTACGTTTAGGTTTGTTGCGAAAACCTGTCGCCTTTAGAAAGCCAATCGCACCTTTATGCAATGCCAAATGCGGGACTTTCCTGCAAGTGGAGGATCGTTGCAATAACCTTCGTTTGGGCAACGCCTACCATAAGACTCCATTACCACGCCTGTTGAACGTTGAAGTATCACTGGCAAACCGGAAGTAACCCACATGGGATGTAGAACTGGCTTCTCGGAGGGTTACCGCCGAAGCTCCTGTAAGTCTGGTTTTGGGAAAGTTCGATTGAAGTTGCCGATAATCCCGTTTTCGAGGAACTACCAGAAACGCCTGCGGTAAGTAGGTTGTTACTTCCGCCAATCCATCTTCTTTGTTGTTTAGAAGCGCATCGCGACACTTGTGCCACACCCCGTCACAATCAAGTTGCCGCTGCTGTCGAATATTTCGAGCTTAATTGTATCGGTAAACGCGTCGGCATCCTTATCCAGCTGGATTGCCCGCGTGAATCTGTGTGTCTGTATCCACGCTCCAGCGGGGTTAAAAATGAAGTACTCGAACACCGCGACATAACTATGGCCGCCCATGTGCCGCCAGACTCCAAAGCCGGGGGTGCTCAGCGCTGGGGGCTGGCCTGCGGTCGTCTCGGTCAGAATCCCCCCTTTAACGAAGGCAAACAGGGCCGGGAAGGTCCTCTGCTCTGTGCCGGTCTGACAGTCGCGGACCGTGATCAGCAAGCGCCACGTCCCCTCAAGCCGGCCAGCCTGTGATTCTGAGTTGCCCTGTTGAGCACCCAACTCCGATGTTGTTAGAAGGAGCATGACCGCCAGCGCGAACACCGGCACCAGGTGCGTTCCGTAAATCGCCTTCGAATTTCTCATTTTTCTTATCCTCCTCTGCAACATCTGTCCGGGCCGTCGGTCGACGCTCAGATTCGACCAAAGATCCTGTAGGTATCGGCCTATAATCTCCTCAGCTACATCCAAAGTCCTTAGGCCGCGCTGAAAGTTTCTGAAAGATTCTGAACGTCGAATCTTCTGATGATCCGGGAGGGCCCTCGTCTTGAGCGAAGCCCAGCCTCACACCTACGACTTTGGAGACTTCCGCATCGACACCGGCAAGCGCCTTCTCCTCCGCGCCGGCGACCATGTTCCCCTTACCCCCAAGGTCTTCGACACGCTTCTCCTCCTCGTCGCCCACCAAGGCCAGGTGCTGGACAAGCGCGAGCTCATGAGCGCCCTCTGGCCCGATACCGCCGTCGAAGAAAACAATCTCAACCAGAACATCTCCACGCTTCGCCACATCTTCGGCGAGACGCGGGGCCAAAACCGGTACATCGCCACCATTCCCGGCACAGGCTACTGCTTCACCGCAGAGGTTCGCGCCTTCAAAGTCGCCACACCGGAGGAGACACCCACACACGTTAGGATCGGAGTTCTCCCCTTCGAAAACCTCGGTGCCGGTCCTGAGCGCGAGTACCTCGCCGACGGCCTTACCGAAGAGACGATCGCCACCATCGGCCAGATCGATCCCGAGCACTTCAGCGTCATCGGTCGCACCTCCGTCATGCGCTACAAGCACACCACCAGGACACTCGCGGAGATCGGCCGCGAGCTCGGTGCCTCCTATCTCATCGAGAGCTCCCTCCGAGCTGAAGGCGATCGCCTCCGCATCACCTCCAAACTCATTCGCGTCCACGATCAGCTTCAGATCTGGTCAGCCTCCTACGACAGTGAGCCGAACAGCCTCCTCACCTTCCAGCGGGAACTCAGCATCGCCATTGCGGAGCAGGTCCGCCTTCGCCTCTCCCCCGTCCGCCTCACTGCACTCCTCAATCGGCAGACGCAGAACCCAGAGGCCTACGACCTTTATCTGCGCGGGCGGTATTTCTGGAATCAACTCACCGGCCAGACGACACGTCGCGCCATCGAATACTTCACTCACGCCACTACGCTCGATGCCAAATACGCATTGGCGTGGGCCGGTCTCGCCGACTGTTACATCTCCGCTCCGGTTCACGGCGACGCTCCTCCTCTAGTCATCATGCAGAACGCCCGGGATGCGATCGCCAACGCCGCCGACGCGGAACCCAACCTCGCCGAGGTCCAGACCGCTCTTGGCAACTTCAACTTCTGGCTTGGCTGGGACTGGACCGCCGCAGAAGTCGCCTATCGACGGGCCATCGCGCTCGACCCGAACTTCCCCCTAGCTCATCGCATGCTCGGCGTCGTCCTTTCCCACTCCTGCCGTCACGGGGAAGCCTGTTCCTCCATGCGGCGCGCCCGAGAACTCGATCCGCTCTATGTTATGCATCAGTCCCTTTCATCCCATATCGCTTTCGACGCACGCGACTTTCCCGGCGCGCTCCACTTCGCCCGCAAGGCCCTCGTCGTCGATCCCGAGTTCTGGATCGCTCAGTTACATCTCGCGCAGGTTGCCGTCGAACTGGGCGACTACGATCTTGCTCTCGACGCGCTCAACAAAGCGGGTCGGCTCAGTGCTGGCAACAGCAAGGCCTTGTCACTCCGCGGCTACATCTTCGGAAAAACCGGCCGCACCGCCGAATCACTGGAAATCCTCCAGACCCTCGAAGCCGTAGCCCGCGAACGTTTCGTTCCGCCCTACGCGATCGCCCTCGTCCATGCTGGACTCGGTCATACCGAACTTGCCCTGGACTGGCTGGCTCGTGCCTTCGACTCCCACGACGTCCACCTGGTATTCCTTACCGTCGATCCCAAGTGGGACCCCTTCCGCAACGAACCTCGCTTCATGGCGGTGCTCAAGCGCTGCGGATTTACAGAACGTGGTAGCTGAAGAGTCTGCTTTTCTGCCCGCAGGATGGTTTCGATCAGCTCGTAATGGGATCGGACGGGAGACCCTGTCCTTCGGGATGATGCTGCGAATGGCGCCACAATCGGAGCGTGAGAGGAACTGGTTTTTTTCAGCATCGATCATAACCGTACTTGATGGCCGAATTCTGAACCGCTCCCAAATGGCATCAATGGATCAGTAGAGCTTTGCCATATCCGGCAGTCGGAAGGACGCAACAGCGGCCAGTGATGCGAAACTGCGCGTACACTCACTGGCATGGAAACACTTAAGACATCACAATTCGACAAGCGCGATTAAAGCTGCAACTAATCACAAAACGCGAGCAACTAGCCGCCGCAGCTGACACACCTCCTGGATTCCATTCAGGTCCGCAAGAGCACGACATGCTCGATCTTGAGCTTGCACATCTTGAGAAGGAATGCGGCCAAGCTCAAGAAGAACTCGACCGCCAAGTCGAGGCAAAATGGCTGCTTCATTCTGATGCCGGGCCGATACATTACGTAAGCCGCAAAAAACCGGAAGGGACCTAGCCCTCGGGAACGAACGCACACACGCAAACTATGAGAGTTACGCAGCCTGTCCTTTCATCTTCGTAAGGCGCAGGATTACACCGATCGTGCGCTTGAGCCCCGAACCCTCCCGAGATCTTCAGTCGAGTTCACATCCGTGATGGTCTCGTGACGCTCCACATAAGCTCTTCATCCGGTTCGACCGAAATTCGCGTTCTGCCGAGTCAATCCAAACCATTGGCACACGCAACCTAACTATTCTTGCGCATCTGCCCATCCTCGGTGCCAGTCTACAGTCTTCCCGTCACTCGGCTTACCCGCTTTGCCTGCTTGGAAACCGGCATCATACTCGGCGGAATCGTCGTGGGCCGGAGATGGCTCATCTGGCTCAGGCAGTTCATTGATCTTGTCAATCTCTGACATTCCTCTTCGGATGCTGAAGCGCGGTTTCTCGTTGCAGCTGCATCCTTTTTCTCGTGCAATACGAGCAGTTCGGTGGATCGCGGTAGTCAAAGTGCAGCAAAACAGCCCTTCAGATCACATTCCAGTAGTTGAGTGCCAGCGTGACAACGTTGAGGATCGCTCGGTGGCGGAGAGCGACCGAGATGGTCGCCCCTCAACTGACGATAGCCTGACCGAGGCGATGGACGAAGAGACGCCCGGCCTGGCCGGTAACTACGTCGCCGCATTCTTCGCCTCAGTTTGGCGGACTCCTCATTCGTAGGGTCGAGCCGGTTTTAGGCTTCAGTTGGAGAACCGCGTTGTGCCGGGCCGCCCATGTTTCGCCATCAATTCGAGTATTTAGCGTAGGGCTTTATCTGGCCTTATTGTGAAGAGCAACCCGCACTTTCTCTACATGCGTTCCGTGACTGCGAATGGCTTCATGGAGCTGATCGCCTGTGACGCCAAACTCTTTTGACCAGTAGGCGATGTCGGATGCCATCTTTGGATTGATTTCCTTCAGGTCGTGCGGCCCTTTTGCGTGCTCTTCGTGTATGGCGTGGGGCTCGTGTGCTTTTGGTGCATCGTGATGCTCTGACATTGATTTCCTCTTTTCGGCGTGTCTATGTGGATGACTGATGAGCCGGTGGCGATGCCTCGCGACTAAAACTTCTCTAAAAAGGCTTGTGGCCGAGACCCGAGCAGCAGATATTCGTCTTCTGATCCGGTTGCGGGCTAGGAGGTTTCGATGGCTTGGCGCCTCCGTCTGGGTCTCGATTTTTCACTGGTCCGCTATTTCTTCGGCAGTCGGTGGGACCAATTGATCCACTGGATGAAGCGCTTCAAACTGACGATATGCCGATGACTTCCTCATCGATTGGCTTTTGATGCTGGTTTGCCGATACCCAGCGACAGTCAATCTCAAAATGGCAGTTTCAATTCGCCGCCACTGCGTCTCGGCTTTACGACTGTATCCGCCAAGCACGGGCCGATTGATGAGCACAGGACGGCTATGCCACGTCTGTTCGAATAGAATTCAAGTTATAGGATGATCACAGCCGAAACGTCACTAAGACACATCAATTCGCCGCGCCAAGTCCTCTTCGCCAGTCTGGTTGGGACTACCATCGAGTTCTTCGACTTCTACATCTATGCCACGGCAGCGGTGATTGTCTTCCCACGACTCTTCTTCCCGGCATCCGATCCTGCCTCCTCTACATTGGCATCGCTCGCCACCTTCGGCATCGCCTTCCTCGCCCGCCCCATCGGTTCCGCACTCTTTGGCCACTTTGGCGACCGAATCGGTCGCAAGAAAACATTGGTTCTGGCTTTATCAACCATGGGCTTGTCGACCTTCGCAATCGGCGCTCTGCCTGCCTACCATTCCATCGGTATTGCCGCACCGCTTCTGCTTGCTCTCTGCCGGTTTGGACAAGGCATCGGACTCGGCGGCGAATGGGGCGGCGCGGTCCTGCTCGCCGTCGAAAACGCCCCACCCGACAGACGCGCACTCTACGGCATGTTCCCGCAACTCGGTGCGCCTCTCGGCTTCCTGCTCTCCGGAGGAACCTTCCTCCTGCTCTCGCACTGGCTCACCGACAAGCAGTTCTTCTCTTTCGGCTGGCGGCTGCCATTCCTCGCCAGCGCCGTGCTGGTGCTGCTCGGACTCTACGTTCGCCTGACAATTACCGAGACACCCGTCTTCCTGGCATCAATCCAGCGCGCCGAACAGGTCGGCGCCCCTCTGCTTAGCGTCTTACGCCGCCACACCCGAGCCCTCGTAGCCGGCATTCTTGTCTGCCTCGCGACGTTCGTCCTCTTTTACCTGATGACGGTCTTCGCACTGTCCTGGGGAACTACCGCTCTCCACTACAGCCGCGGCAGTTTCCTGCTGATCCAGCTCTTCGGCATCCTCTTCTTCGCATTCACGATCCCGATCTCTGCCTTGCTCGCCGAACGCGGACGGCGCCCAGTCATGCTCGGGGTGACGGCACTGATCGCTCTCTTTGGCCTTGTACTAGCGCCACTCTTCACTGCCGGCACTACGAGCGTCATTTTTATGATGGCCCTAGGACTTGCGCTCATGGGCCTTACATACGGCCCACTTGGCACAGTCGTGTCCGAGCTCTTCCCTACCCCCGTCCGCTACACCGGCAGTTCACTCGCATTTAGCGTGGCCGGTATTCTAGGCGCGTCGCTCGCCCCCTACATTGCTACGTGGCTCGCCAAGACCTATGGCCTGCAATATGTCGGCTACTACCTCACAGCCTCCGCTGTCTTCACCTTATTCGGCCTGCTCCTGATTCGCGAAACAAAAGACAACGATCTCACCGTTTCAGCCAATTGATCTATAGGCCAGGTTTCGTCAGGCCGCGAAGTGACGAATGACCTTCGGCTGAACAATTCGGACCGTTTCCTCAACGCAAGAAAGGCATCCATTCGTGCCGTAAACTATGTCGAGTATCCTCGACATGGAAGTGATGAAATCACCTTATGAAGCGCGATGAAGCCATTCAGCGGCTGCAATCGATCAAGAGTCAAGGCCTTCGTTTACTCGAAGAGAAACCTCGAAGCGCGGCCTCTGATGCCGAGATTCGTAACCGTACCGTCCAGCTTAGAGAAGAACTTGAAGCTGAATACACGCGTTCACTGCCGACACGAGCCCAAAAGTCCATGAGCATATTCGAACTCAGCATTTACTCGCCTACAATCGAGGAGACTTGGAAAGACAGCGAGATCCGTCGCCTGAAGCTCGATGGAGAGATTAATTGCGACTGGAGCGAAGTGTTTGAGGCGGTGGTTTACAAGATCTCGAAGTACTTGGCGCAATAACATTCCCTCCACCGTCACGAGATTCGAGATGCCGCCTACCGTTTGTGACAAAACAGCGACTTGGGATGCGCCGGATCAAGGCATTACCGGCAACACCTTGCGTTATCGGGTCCATAGGCATGGATTACATCATAGGCGTGCGGCTTCTTATCCCGCTCAAGCAGTCTTCGCTTCCCGCGCATCCGCGGCCGCAGCAGCTTTGCCGACAGGCTTCTTCTTGACGCCGTTGGCCATACCCAGCGATACAGCCTTCTCGACCGCGCCCTCGGTGACGCCCTTCTTCACGGCTTTCCTCACCGCTTTTTCAACCTTCTTTACTGCCTTCTTCTTCGTCTTATCCTTCGTCATTGCGAAATACCTCGTTGGGTTGTTAGTTCCGCGATTGGGAATTGTACATGGGAGTATCTCCTTCATTGTTTCCCTGCACTGCCTAGCAGGCGCACGCCGCTAATTCCGCAAATGTCTTCCACCCCTCTTGCTTCGCTACAGAAGAGCCACTGGGAAGTCATTTTGCGGACGCGTCCCGACCTGTTTACCGCACGGGTACGATACTATCCAGATTGCGTACCCAGGACGACCTATGACAACCCTCGAAAAAACGATTGACGCAGACACTGAAGCCCTTCACGCAGTTGCAGAACACTACGAATATAGACGTCGTTTACAAAGCGTTCGGAGATTCATTGCCATATAAGTGGGGAGTGCAGCTCATCGAGCCGGGTCATATCTAGGGACTATCCAGCTGACAGCCACTGAGATATCTGTGCCTGACACCGAACGGCGAATCATTCTTCGAAGTGAGGTTCTGAGGACTCTGAAGGAAACGGGTCACGATCACTAACTGCCTCGTCCGGCCCCTCGTTTTCAAAACCTGAGCCCGCCAGCGGTTCGCCGCCGATCTCCGCAATGGCGTCTTCGAGCTGCTCCTTCATAGAGACCTCACTCGTCGTCCTCAACGATTCGGACCCTTCCCTTCCCGCCGTCCGGGCTTCACCCGTTGGCGAAAAAGAGAAGTCCAGATTGCTCCGGATGTTCTGCCGCGTGTCGTTGTTGAGACTCATGTCCTACTTGCCTCTCTTCTCGTTCGGGCCTTCAACCACCGTTCACGGCTTAGCCTATCTGTTGACTCCGCCTTTCGGCTGTGGAGTGCCTCACTAGCTCGACGCATTTCCGCCCTCTCACATATGCAAAAGAATGCTGAAAAAACAGTAGGCGCAAGTTGGGCGGACGGTGAAGTTGCCGAAAACCTCGTTTTCCAGCAACTTCGACGATAGACAATGGGTGAATACGTCCGTATCAGCGACAATCTGCACGGAATCTTGAAGCGGCAAGCCTCGACGAGTGTTAAGGCCTGTTGGCGACCAGTGATAATGTGACACCTGTGCGAGATGGCCGTGACACGGTCAGGTGCTGAGAACGCTGATCGACTTGAGTTCGATGAGCGCATCGGCCTGATGGCATCAATATTCATCGGCGGGAGCGTTGGAGGGCTCGACCCTCCCTATGACCACCGCTTAGCCTCGGCGCAAAGTCGCTTTCATTTAGGACGCGCGTATTGCAGCAACGGGATCGACGCGCGTCGCGCGGCGCGCGGGAAAGTAGCATGCGAGAACCGACATCGCCCCAAGCAACACCACAACCACGATAACCGTCAGAGGATCGTTGGCTCCCACCCCGTAGAGAAACGCGCCAATGAAGTGCGTGAGGCTGAACGAGAGCGCCAACCCTAAACTTAGCCCGATCGCTGTTAGCGAAAGCCCTTGCAACAACACAAGCCTCTGAACGTCGCCAGGTGAAGCGCCGAGTGCCACGCGGATGCCGATCTCGTGCGTGCGAAGTGCAGTGCGGTACGCCACTACACCATAGATGCCGGTCGTCGCGAGGATCAGCGCGATCGCCGCCAGGATGCCCGCAAACGTGCTCTGCATGACCGCAAAGATCGTCGCCATCTGCGTGGTCTCGCGCATGGAGCGTATGTCGAACACTGGCAGCCGTCCATCAATCTCGTGAATTGCGCTCTCAACCGCCGGTGCTATGTCGTTCGGATTGCCTTGCGTCCTTACCTGCACAATGGTCTCGAAACCTCGCTGGAAGTAGCTCAGATAGACCATCGGCTCGGGGCGTTCGTTCATAAACTCGTGCTTCGTGTTCTTCACCACGCCGATGACCGTGGCAACGCTGTTCCCTATATGGAGCCTCTTCCCCACCGGGTCCTTCCCTGGCCAAAACCGGTTCGCGGCCGTCTCGTCCACGATCACTACCAGTGGCGCCTTTCGGTCGTCACCCTGAGCGAAGTCACGCCCCTCGAGAATCGGCACGCCCAGCGTCTCGAAGTATCGAGGTGCCACGTCGGCCTTCTGCACCTCGAGCGATTCATGCGGACGCGGCGCATAACCTTCCGGATAGGCGTCCTCCGTCTTCCGAATGAAGCTCATCGGTATCCAATCGGTGAGCGACGCAGCCGTTACGGTCGGCAATACCGCTACTCGATCGAGTATCTTGTGGGAGATCGCATTCACCTCGTCGTCGGAGTAGCCTGCGGTAGCCAGTCCCACAGACGCCGTCAATACATGATCCTGCTTGAACCCGGGGTCGCCCGCGGAGAGATGGCGCAGCGTTTGCAGAAACAGCCCGGAAACCACCAGCAGCGCCAGCGAAAGCGCGACCTGCGCTACCACCAGGCCGCTGAGCAGTCGCCGGTTGTGCGAGCCACCCGAGATGCTGGCCGACTCATCCTTGAGTGCCTCTGCCGCGGGCACATGCGACGACCGCCATGCTGGAAGCGCGCCGCACAGCACGCTGGCCAGAGCCGCCAGCGCCACGATCCCGATCACCACGTTTTGATCCACGGTTCCGTTCAGCGCAATGGGGTTCGAGTTTGCAGGAAAGAATCGAGCGAATGTCTTCGCCGTCATCGACGTCAGCAACAGAGCCACCGCTCCCGCACCGGCTGAGAGAATCACGCCCTCCAGCACCATCTGCCGCACCAGTTGTATGCGTTGCGCCCCGAGCGACTGGCGAATCGCAATCTCGCGCCGCCGCGAGACGAACCGCACCAGCGTGAGGGTAGCCACGTTGGCGCAGGTCAGCAGCAGCACCACTCCGGCGATAGCCAGCAGGATAGGCAGCGTGTCAGCCATGTAGACGTTTGCCCCGAAGGGTGAGCGCCACATCGGGTCCAGCGTGATGGTGTTCGTTCCCAGGTGATCGTTCGGATAGGCCACCACGATCCGCCGCATGATCGTTTCGAGGTCCTGCGTCGCCTGCTCGCGGCTGACTCCAGGCCGCAGCCTCCCCAACACTATGAAAGAGGCGACGTTGCGATGCGTGATCCAATACTCATGCGTCCCAAGCGGGTTCAGCGTCAGCCATGCATCGTCCCGAAGCCCCGGCGCCGCCCCGATAAACCCCTCCGGCGCTACACCGATCACCGTCACAGGATGTCGGGCAATCTCGA
>Ga0073928_10006968_pt1 | contig 14930 bp, 13 predicted proteins | sample PaiPotPPA55metaG_FD_76969 | JGI IMG/M metagenome (GOLD analysis project Ga0073928, IMG submission 76969) | Iron sulfur acid spring bacterial and archeal communities from Banff, Canada, to study Microbial Dark Matter (Phase II) - Paint Pots PPA... ... | reverse complement strand
TTTACGAACTTTATTTTTCCTTTGGAACAGCTACTTGCGTCGATTAGCCCCCTCCAACCCTCTTGACAAGAACTGTGCCGGATCGAGCCATCGCCGTTTCTCCGGCCTGGAATCGACACAATCTCGCACTTCCTGCGCTGAACACTTGCCCGGAAGCCGCGATTCATCTGGATCGTGCAAGACTACGCGCCAAAAACTAAGGGCGCGCCTTGAAGACGCGCCCTCTGCCAGAGTTCTTTCTTGTTTACTCTATGAACCTATAATATCAAATTGCTAATCAAGCACTAAGTGGATATTCGTCTTTCTGTTTCCCATCTTCACAGGCACTTGCGCCCAGGCCGCTTTCCCCCTCTTGCGAGGAATTTCCCCGGGATCGAATCAAGCCGCTCCATTAGCCCGCCTCGATCGGAGTCTCACGCAATCGATCCAAGACCCCTGGGGGCATAGCAGCGTAGGATGGGGCGATCGTATAACTGTGAATTTTCTCGGTCAAGGTTGGATAGACTGTCGCGGCCGATGGAAATCTTCCGCACTCAGCAACATGTTATAAACCGGTGCTATACTCCGGGAAATGAAGTTCAAAGTCCTGCAAGATAATCTTCGCAAAGTGCTCTGGGAGCGCATCGAAGCAGGCGAATTGACCGGCCTCCGGCTCGCCGAACAGACCGGATTCAAGCAGGCCCACATCTCGAACTTCCTCAACCGGAAGCGTGGCCTCAGCCTGGAAGGCATGGATAAAGTTCTTGCCGTGCAGCATCTCTCAGTGCTCGACTTGCTCGACCCATCTGACGTCAACAAACGCGCTTCCATCCTTCCTCCGAGCTCCGACGAATTCGAAAATGTGCTGCTCACCGACGCTGCCACCGCCGCCACCCAGCCTCTCGTCACCAGCATGCACGTCAAAGAGATCCTCAAGTTCAAGAAGAGCTTCCTGCGCAAGCTCAAAGCCGAAACCCAAGGCGATCGCTCCAACTGGCAGCGCTTCGTGCTTATCAAACTCGATGCCCGGGAAGCCATGACGATGTATCCACGCCTCATGCCCGGGGCAACGCTCTTGATTGACCGCCATTACAATGCACTCAAGGCGTATCGCAAAGGCGAATTCAACATGTACGGTGTTCTGAAAAACGATACTTGCACAGTGCGTTACGTCGAAGTCGCCGGAAATCACCTCATCTTGCGTCCCCACAACCAGTCCTCGCCCATCGAAGTCATGACCATGGAAGACAGCAAGACCGCCGCTGATTACCTGGTAGGCCGCATCTGCCACGTCGGATTGGAAACGTAATCCTCCCGTCCTCCAGAGGTAGCTTGGCCCTGCCTTCGCCGCAGAGAAGTAGCAACCAAAGTGAATTCCGCCTACGGCGGAATCGGAGGGCTCGCGCGCTGCGAAATCAGGGATCGCAGCAATCAGTGTCACCTCAAAGTAGAGGAGAGGCACCGGCACGAGTGCGAGTGCCGAGCCCAGAGCCCGTGTGTCTCACGCCTGACTGTCGCGGCCCAGGCGAATACACACTGCAGCGAATCCGACGGCGCCTTTAAAAGCCGCGCCGCGCAGCCCCATGATCTGATCGCGTAACTGGCGGAGGCGAATGGTGAAGTCCTCGCCCTTGACCCTCAGGGCGTTTTCCTGAAGGCCGAAAATGTCCAGCGCGGCGTCAATCAATGATCGGCGCGGGACTCCTGACAAACAGACAAGCTGGATACAATCAGGCAGAACACTACGGCCCATACGTGGCGCATGGGTAGACTCCCTCTCTGAACTGTTGATTTACCCTGGGTAAGGTGTTCGGCCCTTGCGGCACGAGGATGTTCCCGATGCGCCAGCCGCTGTCTGTGGCCCGTTAGTGCCGGTCGTATAACGCCGTCGCGATCCCCTGCTATCATCCTGCGGGGTCTCAATGACAAACATGTCCGGAGTAGTCCAGCAGTTAAAGAAAGAGCGAGTACGGCTTGAGGATCAACTGCATATTGTAACCGCTGCTCTGACTGCGTTCGGAAGGGCCTACATGCACGGCACCGGACCCAAGGCCGTGGCGGGCCGCAAGAGGGGAACAATGTCGGCAGCCGGTAGGCGGGATCAGACTGGCGCAGAAGGCGCGATGGGCAAAGCAGAGGACAGCTAAGCCGAAGCGGACCATCTCAGCGGCGGGACGAGAGCCTGCCCTGTGCGAAGCCGAAGGGGATCTTGCGAAACCGGAAGCCGCAATGCGTTCAAGGACGTCGGTGTGCCGAACGCGGAAGAGCATTTAGTCAGGGCGCAGCTGGCATTCAAGATCGGCACCATCCTAAAAGCTCGCGGCCTCAAACAGGTGGAGGCCGCCGGCTTGTTCGGAGTCCGCCAGCCCGATGTTTCGAAGATGCTGCGCGGTGAGTTCCGGCAGTTTTCCGTTGGAACGCCTGCTGCGCTTCCTGGTGGCGCTCGACCAGGATGTCGAGATTGTTGTGAAGCCGCACCGTGACACAAACAATGCCCCGGCCCTGCAGGATCTAACCTATCTGGAATATTTTGGGGCGCCGACCACCACCTCGGCGGATGGCGGTGCGCTGACCTTCCGCGATAATCCTTTCGGCATGGAGCGGCGTCTGCAGCAACGGCGGTAAGCGCGTTGGTTTCTTGTTGGCGGGCTGGCCACCCGTGCGCCTACGCCGCAAAGATGCGCCAGCCTCCGCGTAGGAATCTACGTTCCTTCCGAGTGCTTTCGGAGTCGACTCTTCTTCCTTCGTCCTAGTCGACGGAGATTCGCCCGAACAATCCTTGTTCGTAGAACAGGGGGCCCGCGGTGAAGAACAATTGGTTCCTCCGACCGTTCGCAGCAGGGTCCGAGCCGAAGGCCAGCGCCCAGAGGCCGTCGATGGCGATCGGCTGACCATCATCGTCCTTGAGCGGTCCCTTGAATATCCCGCCCGGCGTGAAGGCGTTGATAAGGCCATCACCCAAGTTGCCCACCAGTATGTCCTGGCTGAACTCTCCGAAATGCGACGGAGCCAGGGCCAGACCCCACGGCAGATTCAGCTCACCCATAGAAGCGAAGTTTTTAATGAAATTACCGCTGGTATCAAAGACATCGACGAAGCCACCCACCTTACCGCTAAAGAATCCGGCAAACGTCACATACAGCTTGCCCGCGATCTTCTGAATGCCGAAAGCGGCGTAACCGGGTGGAATGCTGGCATCGGTGAACGATTTGACGAAACCGAAACTGCTGTTATAGATGTCCACCTTGTTGTTGGCTTGGTCAGCCGCATAGATGAAGTTGTTGCCAGAGCTATCGGCCCCGATCGCTAGTCCCGTGTAAAAAGGTGGGGGCGTTTGGCCGGAGTTGTCCACGGCGATCACCGCATGGGTAAGGTCGACGCTTGGGTTCCAGCCGCTGATCGTTCCGTCTTCGGTGTCGTAGATGAAAGCGGCGGGGCCGGAGTTGCCATTCTCCGAAACCACAAAGCCTGCGCTGGGGTTCGCCACGATACCAGTCGGCGATCCCGTCGGGCCAAACGGTTGGCTTGGAGCGGGCGGAACGGTCACCACCAGTGGAACCGCGCTGCCGAACGGCCCGTAAAGGCTCGACAATCCGGTGCCAGCGTCGGCCAGCCAGAAGGGACTGTTCGGGAAGAAGGCCAGTCCCCACCCATTGATCAGGTTGGGATCCGTGTGCAGCGCATGCCCCGGGACGTTCGAAACCAGATCGATCCGCTTGTACTGCGCCGCGGCAGGATTCACGAACAGCAGAGAAAGGGAAACAACACTCAAGACCAAAGAACAAATGGATTTCGACACGATGCACCTCCTTGTGCGAACAAATCTGTTCCAACAAATTTTGCAAACAAGATGACAAAGCGGAACTGTAAGCCGGACGCCACTAAGGACCGGGCGTCCTTCCCAGAGATGACTTTTGGACCGCTCCCGGCTTGCTTGATTTCAGGGCGGTCACGGGCAGGGGTGAGAAATCGACTGAAGTCTACTCTAATGATGAACAATGTCAAGGGTAATCAAGGGCTACAAGGGCTACTTCAAAAGGTGTAAGGCCCGGCTGGCCCATGGCGGCGGAAACCTGGGGACAGGACGGAAACCTGGGGTGCAGGATGGAAACCTGGGGTGCAGTTCAAGGGCGTTCCCCAGTTTCACGAAGATGGTCTCCCGCCCGGAAGTATTATAGTTCGAGGAATCAATGCATCATCTTCGGCACCTAGGTGTAGCGCACCGACCATCGCAGGGTCAGCCAACACTGCGCTTTCTTGGCCTCCAAGGCCTTAAAAGTCTTGATCTTTCCCGCAAGCGCTGGATTTTCCGTTTCGGCCAACAGCAGATGGTGGTCGTTGAGGTGGTAAAAGACGCTCGTATGAATCCGGTCTTCGGTTGTGTCCCCCGAAATAAATGCCTGCCGACCTGAAGGTAGAGGTCGTCGTCATTGAAGAAATCCTGGGCCCTGCGCGACACCGTAGAGCCCAGCCTGTATGTCATTTGCGAACACAAGAACGCCAGCCGCGCTTTCGAGTTCACCCACTCCAGAATGCCCGAGCCGGTTCTCGCCTTCCAGGAAGAGCAGGGGAATAACCATTCGCGCCCTGGGAAGCGCGAGTGCTCCCACGATGATGGTGTCGAACGCGATTCGTGAGAGCGCCTATGGAAAGTTGAACCTCTAAGCGGAACTCGCGGTCCGGAGACCGTTTCGCCTTACTTCAAGTCTGCGAGGTCTTCCTGCAATTCATTCATGCTGAAACCTTGCGGAGCCTGCTTTTTTCCATTCAGATAGTCCTTGCTCAGGAGGGAGTAAGCTTCATCGCAGTACGCTTCCCAGAAAGTCCACGTCATCACCTGCAAGGCTCCCCACGTCACAACCGTGACGCCGCGTGCGTCGTACGCGACTACCGGGACGGCGTGTCCTCCCCACGAGCCAGGCTTGCCGTCGCCGGACGGACCTCCCGGAGGCACGGACCATGGCTGGTGATTTTGCGTTTGAGCCTGCGCGCTGATGGGCAGCTGCACTCCGATGTAACAACCTTCAAAGATGTACACCGAATCCATGATGTGGTTGTGGTTAGAGGGTTCGAGCGCCATGTAAGCGTCAATCTTGTGTCCGGCAATGCCGGTTTGCCGCCAGTAATTCAGCACGTCGAGCTCATTCGCGCCGTTATCATTGGCCCCGGTCACCGGATTGTAGCCAGTGATCGCCGAATACGCTGCGACGATCTGCTTGTCCGTCGGCGTCGCCGCCTTCTTGCCTGCGTTTGCCGTCCACTCCATGATCAAGTGTCCCGCGGCCGCGCAGGTGCAGTCGCCAATCTGGTCGTTGTCCATCATGCCCCACGCGGTCACCTTCGCGGAGATATCGAAACTTGCGGGCGGTGTCGGCAGCGATGGCGTTACGTAGGAGGCCAGTAACAGTGTGCGTGGATCGTGTCGCGCTACACTCTTGCCCATTTTGAGTTTGCGGGGATCGACCTTCGTTGGGTCCGATTTCATTCTGACGCCGGTTCGCGCGTCGACCGCTGCAGGGTCCAGCTTTCTTACAGCCATAGAAATCTCCTTCGGCAGAGTTCAAAATTTTAGATTGTGAAAAGGGTCCGGCCGCTCGCGAAGATGCCGTCGCGAACAGGATACTGAGGGGAAGAAGTTCCGCGGATCTTAGCCCTGAACGGCGTCAGGTTGTTCGCCAGGAACATTTTGTTACGAAAAACGAACAAGAGGAATGCGATCAACCGGTCCCGGCTTGTTCCTTCCAGGCGAAGCTCTAACTCAAGGAACCCAGGCAGAGCAAGGCCAGGTTCTCTCCTATCACCCTGGCCGCTACCCGGATCTGTTTGCTCCTAGAAGTTGAACTTCACCGCCAACTGCATCTCACGCGGGCCGTTGCCGGATTGATAGAATATCTTTCCAAAGTTCCCGAAATCGTCGACCGTCGTATCAGGAGTACCGAAGACGGGGTGGTTGAACGCGTTCCGCGCCTCCAGGCGCACTTCAACGAACATCTCCTCGTGGACCGGGAACTGCTTCACGAGGGACAGGTTGGTGGTCCATGACCAGGGCGAACGGACGCTTCCGAGCGCACGCGGAGCATTGCCCAGTGTGAAGTCGGGGGGGCGAGAGAATATGGTGGTGTCCGAAAAATAGTTGTCCACCCAGTCCGGACCATGATTGCGCCTCGGTGTTCCGGAGATGTTGGGCCGCATCGCGCCATAGGTCGGGATGGCATTCCCATCCGCCAGCGTGAAGCTCAAGGGCCGACCGTCGGCAATGCGCCAGATGCCATTTGTCTTCCAGCCGCCAATGACCGCTTCCGCCCAGCGTGGCATGTTCCCCAGTAGCGCCCGGTTTCGCCCAAACGGCAGATCGTAGGTATAGCTGAACTGCAGCACGTGCGGAATATCAAACGTCGACAGACTGCGCTCCAGCCAAGGCTTGTTGGGATCCTGGAGACTGGTGAAGCTGCCCAGCCAGGTCACGTTGTCGTCCGCCTGCGAGGAATTGTCGATCGACTTCGAATAGACGTAAGTCGCCAGAAACTGTAGTCCGTTGGAGTATCGCTTTTCCGCGCTAAGTTGCAGTCCGTGGTAGATCGAGGCACCTATCAGCCGAGGTTCTATAGAAACGCCAGTGAACTGCGGATAGGGAATCAGCAACTGAGTGTATTGAACCTGTGGGCTGGACAGGGAGCTGTTGGGGTCCGAGATGACTGTAGAGAGGGGATTGTTTATGTAAGTGTTGAGGCAAGCGATACTCAAAACTTGGCATGCTGGCTGGGTTGGGTCGGGCCCCGCAGCTGGCAAACCCTCCACCCACGGGCCCAGGTGGTCGATATAGTTGGAGCCGCTGAAGGGCAGGTGGGTGCCTTTCTTGCCGATATATTCCACGTTGAGCACGACGTTGCCGCGCAGTTCCCGCTCCACCCCGAGGCTCCAGCTCTGGTCATACGGCGTCTGGTTTGCGCTGGCAGTGCGGAGCGGACCGTTTGCCCCGTACCCCACATCATTCAGCAAGCCGAGCGAATTCCCGGCGGGCTGAGTCAATCCATTGGGATAAGGATTACTCAGGTGCAGGTAAGGAATGGCGCCGCCATTCTGATAGGTATTGATCACATTCGTGTATTGATTGAAGCCTTGACTCCTATAGGGCACCACGCCGGTGACGCCCGACCGGGATTGACCGTAGTAAATCCCGTAGCCCCCCCGGACCACCATCTTCGGGACAAACTGGAAGGCAAAACCGAACCGCGGCTGAAAGTTGTGCCAGTCGGTCACATAGTTGGTGCGCTGGTTGGGGGTCACAAAAACCTCGCCGCCCTGCAGTGGGAGAGTAACCGCCTGGCCGCTGACGGGGTCGGGGTAGGGGACGCTGCCGCCACCTAAGGGGCTGGTCACGGTGGGATTGAACCAGTTCTGTCGGTTATAGCGATCGGTGCGGGGCAGCGTAACGTCATAGCGCACGCCTAGGTTCAAAGTCAGTTTTGGAGTTACCTTCCAGTTGTCCTGGCCGAAGAAGCCGTACTGGAAGTTTTCGGTCGCGGGCCGAAACTGGATTTCGTAGTAGGAGTTGCCGTTCATGGTGCCCATCAGGAAGCTTGCGAAAGAGTCCCCGCCGCACCACGCAATTCCTGTGTTTCCGTAATTTGGATCGCTTGCAGCCGGGCAGGCTGCGGAACCGCTCTCGTCGAAGCTGAAGATGCCGAGCGGTGCGTTGGTCTGGATGTAGTTCATCTGGTGGATCCGCCCGTCAAAGCCGAATTTAAACTCGTGTTGGGCGTGGACCTTATCGAGCGTGGCCGACAACTGGCCTGTATCCTGCCCGAGCCGGTAGTTGCCATACGGATCTGTGCCCGTGCTCGTCCCGCCGTTGTTCGCATAGGTATTTACATAAATCGCGGGCACCCCGTTGAACCCGTTGCTCTGCAGATAAGACGGAAACCCTAGCGTGCTGAGAGGATCGTTGACACCGTGAGGGTTGTAGGCGTCGATGTGCCAGACACCCCGGGTGAAGCCGAGTGTCGTATTCAGCAACAAGGTTGGACTGAATGTATGCGTGTCGTTGATGGCAAACAGGTGGGCGTTGGTCCATCCCGGACCGCCCTGGCAAGGGTCAGTGAAATTCTTGAAACAGTCGAGGCCCTTGGAATGGCTGTACTGGTAGGAGTATTTAACGCTGACGAGGTTCTTCTCGTTGAAACGGTGATCGACCTTAATGTCGTACTGATCGTTGTAGCTCAGACTCGAACCTGATCCAAACCAGTTACTGTAAAGGCCCTGCTGCGGCGTGTTCGGTTCCGGATAAAGCTGTAGCATCTTCTGCGCGACGGGATCGATCAGATTGCCAGGCATATTTGGCGGTTCGAGGTTCGCCGGCAGGTTGGGGTTGCCGGGACTGGTGTAAGTACCAACTCTGTTGAAGGGAATGAAAGTATTCGGACCGTTTGCCAGAGCTGCGCCCACATTGCCGTCGTAGGTGCGTTGGTATGGGTCGAAGAGTTGCCCGGCGAGAACGCTGCACAGGCCTTTACTGTCGAAGGTTCCGCCCTGCGCCGTGCACACATCGCCGAAGTCGGCTTGGTTGCGCATCAGATCCGTCGGCACCCCGAACGTAGCGGTGCTCAGCCCTGTCGAGCGTAAGCCGTCGTAATCGACGAAGAAAAACGTCTTGTTCTTGATGATCGGACCGCCAAAGGTAAAGCCGTAGTTGTTACGGCGCAGCGGCGGAAGAGGTTGCCCAGCCCGATCGGCGAACCAGTTGTTCGCGTCGAACAGGTCGTCACGCACGAAGTCATACCCGCTCCCATGAAACTTGTTCGTCCCCGAGCGCGTGATCATGTTGACCACGGATGATCCTGAAAAGCCATACTCCGCGCTGAAGTTCGTCTGCTCTACCTTGAACTCTTCCACCGCCTCGGGAGACGGAAGATAGGTTGCTGCGGTAATGCCGCCGTTGGGTTCGGAGTTCGTGACCGATGCGCCATCGGTAAGGATGTCGGCCTGGGCGCCGCGACTTCCGTTGGAGACAAAATTCGTGCCGGTGCAGGTGACGTCGCACTGGTCATCCATTTCGGTCACGCCCGGCGCCAGATTGACCAGTGCAATTACCGAGCGATCGATCAACGGCAGGTCGTTGATGAACCTGCGATTGACGACCTGGCCGGTTTCTGCATCCTGGGTTTGAATGGCCTGCGCTTCCCCGCTTACCTGGACGGTCTGGCTGGCGGCTGCAATCTTCAGGATCAGATTCGCCGTGGCGTTCTGATTGATGTCCACATTGAGCCTGGGGCTCACCGTTTTTCCGAAGCCCCTCGCTTCGGCCGTCACCGAGTACTGTCCGGGAGGAATGGAGCGGAACAGGTAGCGCCCGCTGCTATCGGAAGTCGTGTCGAAGGTGTAGCCCTTTTGTTGGTCGGTGAGAACAACTCTGACTCCGCTCACAACCGCGCCGGTGGCGTCGGTCAACTCGCCGCTCACGGTCCCGAAGTAGGCCTGGCCAAAAAGCCAGGCCGACAACCCGATCACCATGGCGCCGACAAAGGCGCAAGCTTGAATCCTTGCAATTCTGGGCTGAACTGCTGAAGTGGATGAATACATCTTTCCCTCCTTTGGTCGCGGCAGAACGGACACGGCCCCGTGGGGGCGATTGGAAAAACGTTTCGCGGGAATATTAAACCGATTTAACGTTTCGCGCCACAGCGGAGATGAGAATTATTGTGATGGCCGGCGCGTCGTCTCAATCACTGAACAAATGTCAGGACGGTAGCCCCAGGTACGCGCTCGTCGCGCCCGTGGCGCGGCGGGAGCCGGAATTACAGCCAGAAGTCGCGGGGGGCGGGAGATGGACTCTGGCTGGCGCTCGCGGCGCGTCCCATGCTCGGTTCGACTCGATTGCGTCCGGCATTCTTGGCCTGGTAGAGCGCTGTGTCCGCGGCGTGCAGCAATTTCTCAATGTCGGCCGCAGTTTTCCCGGTAGCGACCCCTAAGCTCAAGCTAACCTGAACCCTCGATCCGTCAACCATGAGGTTGCATCCGGCGACGTGACTGCGCACGCGCTCGGCTAACTCCCAGGTCTCGGCCATACCGCAGCCGGGAGCGACAATCAGGAATTCCTCTCCCCCGCAGCGCCCCACCGAATCGTAGGGTCGCACGACCGCTGCAATGCTGCTGGCGATGATGCGCAGTACTGTGTCTCCCGCTCCATGCCCGCGGCTGTCGTTGATGGCTTTAAAGTGATCGACGTCGATCATGATCAGTCCCACCGGTCCATTCTCGCGTGCGGCGCGCAGCAAATCGCGCTCGAGAATGGCCAGAATCGCTTTGCGGTTCCACAGACTGGTCAGCCCGTCGCGAGAGGCTTCGCGGCGCAGGGCTTCCTTGGTTACCAGCAGCCGGTTCTGCGTGACCAACAACCGCGCACTGGAACACACAAACGAGAGAAGCACCACCGCGGCGGCCAATCCCAGGCGCTCGCGCGCGATGCGCAGCGACATGAACAGAACCAGCAACGGGTAGAGCAGAAAAAAGATCTCGGTGTAGATACGCTTTTCGCGGCGGGGCGGATCGAATGGAAGTTCCGGCGACTCCATCTGCTTCCAGGTCGTTGCGATAAGGATGGGAGCCACCAGCAGCGCGCTCCAAAGGAGGTCGAACCACGCTCCGGTACGCATACCGCGTCCCGGCCCGTAAAAGTACAAGGCGTCGACGCATCCGGAGAGGGCCAGAAAAATTCCCATCCGGCCGAACAACGCGCGCGAGTCCCGCGACCGGGTGACGGCGGCGCGCACCACGAAAGCTCCCGCCACAAAGGCATAGCCGGCGAAATACGGAGTCCAGACCGAGTGCGCCAGTTCATTGGTCGCGTCCGCTTTGGGCAGATAGAAGAAATACAAGTAGGCTGCGACGCAGACCAGCACGGCCTGCACGAAGTCGAGAGCGACCAGGGCGTCGAGGTGTCCGGCTTCGTGCTCCGGGTCAAGGAACATGGCCATGGCCAAGGGCACGAACCAGAAGCAGAACAGCAGATTGTTGATCCAGGAAACGAAAGGAGACGCAGCCAGGTCGTTATAGACGCTAAGCCCCTGCGCGATGAGCCAAAAAGAATAGGCTGCCGCCGTGAGACGCCAGAAAGAACGTGCTAACCCCTCGGAACGGCGGCTCGCCTCGAAGACGGCGTAGAGCAGCACCGTCCCCAGCGTGAACTGCATCAGGTCCGACAAGAAGGGCCCGGGAGGTTTGGTCCCGAGTACCGCGACCATAGCGATGTGCGCCAGCAGCAGCAAGCCGGCAACGGTCGCGATCATAGGCGTACGTGGCAAAGCAGTCCCCCTATTGGAGATTGTCAAGCGCAATCCTACAGAGCGTATCGTCGGGAGAAATTTCCGGTTCACCGCCAACTTCTCGGCGGCACACTTCGATTGAGACCCCAAGACCCTGCTAGTATCCGGCATGGCGCGGGTTTTTTCATCTGACCATAGTACCCGTCGCAAGGATTACCTTCAAAAACGCGAATCAGCGCCAGCTGTCAAGCAGTTTCTTCAGGGTTTCCACCGCTTGGCCGAGTTTTGCGAGTTCCTCAAGGGCCAGCCTGTCGAGGTGCGCGGCGAGGTAGGCCACGCGCATTCGGCGTCCCTTCTGAAGCAGGCGGATGCCCTTGGCGGTGGCGTGAATCTGCATGCGGCGCGCATCGTGGGGATCGGCGCTGATCGTCACCAGCCGGCTGCGGGCCAGACCCGCAACCATCCGGCTCATGGTTGGCGGCTTTACCTGTTCGGCGGCAGCCAATTCGCCCAGCGCCTTGGGCCCGCCAAATACCAGCACGGAGAGCGCCGACAGGCGGGCTGGTCCTTCCCCCATGGCGACGTCCTGCTTGCGCACCCGCCGCAGCAGGTGGATCGCCGCGGAATGCAGCCCGTCGGCGACTTCGAAGACTTCAGGACGTGGAGAGGATCCTGGCTCCTGCACTCGAACCTCCTGCTCGGCCGGCATTTTTTGCTTGACGAGGCGCGGGAAATATAGTTAGCTATGCTAACTAATTTGTTTCGGGAGGTCAAGATCCATGCATACGGTGGCCACGGGAATCGGAATTTCGCGGGTAGGGCAGATCGCCATTAACGCGCACGACGTCGAGCGCGCGGCCGCCTTCTATCAGGATGCTCTGGGGTTGCAGTTGCTGTTCAAGGCCGGTCCGGGACTCGCATTTTTCGACTGCGGAGGCGTCCGCCTGATGTTGACTCGTCCGGAAAAGCCCGAATTCGATCATCCCAGTTCGATCCTCTACTTTGCCGTGGCGGACATCCATGCGGCACACCAGAAGATGAAGGGAAACGGCGTGCGTTTCGAAGATGAGCCGCATCTGCTCGCTAAAATGCCGGACCACGATTTGTGGATGGTCTTCTTCCGCGACTCGGAAGGAAATTTGATGGGGCTGATGAGTGAAGTGAAGCGGTGAATTGCAGGCGCAGGAGCTCTCTCCGGATTCGCCCGCAACATGCGGAACCATGCGGCCAATGCTATGCCCGGCCTGAGAGTCCAGCGCACCCAGGGTTCGTGCAGTAAAATCCCGGCCCCGCCAACAATCAGAGCGATCCAAGCCTCTAGGAGAGTGGAGATGATGGATCCATGGGAAATCGGATTCCCTGGCGGCAACCATATCACCGAACCAGACGAAGGACGAACTCTTCCTTGCGCTGCGCCGAACACTTCCTTGCGCTGGGCCGAACACTCTGGGAGTGACCCTGCTATCATCGCTGGCGGAGTCTATTTAAGATTCATGGAATAACTCGACGACGAAGATTTCGAAGACGGCGAGACCCCTATTTTTTCTGGAACAGGAGAAGGACTCATGGAAGAAGCACCAGCTCCAGGCTCGGGCGCCTCGCGCCGTAACGAAGATATTGCGCTCGACCTCATGAAATTCATCGCCATGACCACGGGCTACGGGCGAACCACCTCGTCGGGCGTGGGATTTCAAGGCACCGGCTCAGCCTCAAAGCCGGAAGACTATGCCACGCATCTCCTCGAACTGTACGGCAAGTGCCTGGGAGCGGTGGCTGCGAAGAAGTAACTCGCGGTCGCAGGAAAGGCGCAGGCGGACGGCAGTCGCTACCGGCCACAACACGCTGCGAAGTGCGAAGATGGATGCCCGTCAGAGTGGCCTTTCGATTTCGTCAGCGCGTCCTCTTCCACGGGAACAGACAACTGGCTTACTTCCCGATGACATTTTCTGTTGTCTTCCGTCTAGATTTCATGCGTAAACCCTGCTTCCGGCCTTCTCTCCTTTTCTGCTCCGGATTGCTGCTGGCCGCTGGGTCTGCCCAGGCCGCGCCGCCGAGTTCGAAAGTGCGACTGGACGCCCCCGCGGCGCTCGAAGTGGTAAATGGAAAAACCGAGATCACAACTTACCGCGGCCGGAAGGCCGTGCATCTGCTGCCCCAGCCGGGTCATGAGACCGGCGACGGCGCGATGCTGGCCATCCTCAAGGGAACGGATTTCAGAGACGGTGCCATTGACGTCGATGTGGCGGGTGCTCCGCGCCCGGGCGCCGAGCCGGGCATGAAAGGCTTCATCGGCATCGCCTTTCGGGTGCAGCCGCAGGGTTCGGCCCTGGAACTCATCTATTTGAGGCCATCGAACGGACGTGCCCCTGATCAGTTGACCCGCAATCACTCCGTTCAATACGTGTCAGATCCGGATTTCGGTTGGGAGCGCCTGCGCAAAGAGACGCCCGGCATGTATGAGTCTTACGTGGATCTGGAACCGGGTGCCTGGACGAAAATCCGGGTTGAAGTCTCCGGCAAAACCGCGCGCCTCTACGTGAACGGTGCCCGTCAACCTTGTCTGATCGTCAACGATCTGAAGCGTGGCGAGAGTCACGGCCCCATCGCCCTCTGGGCCCACGAGACCACAGCGGCTTATTTTTCGAATCTGACCATCCACTAACATCCGCTTCGCCGGTCCGCTCGCCAACCCGACCGCTGGGATCACAGCCGTGCCCGTCACACCCAGGTGGGGGGGGCCATATCGTATCTTGCTACATGAAATTGAAATTCATTTTCATTTAGGAGACGGCCATGCGCTTCCCGCGTGTTCTCTTTCGTTTCCTATCCTTGTTCCTGCTGGCCGCGGGTTTGTCGACGGCTCAAGACATCGACAGCACGAATCAAACCGTACAAGTGTCCACCCCCATTCAGCACAACAGTTTCCTGATTGAGGAGGCCTACAACCAGGAGGACGGAGTCATTCAGCAGATCAGCACCTTCGCAAGGCTGACCAACAGCGGTGACTGGGTTTACACCCAGACCGACGAAGGCCGGTGCGAAGCTACAAGCACCAGGGAGTGTGTCGCTGGCAGCCACCCCAATGTCGTCCGCTTCACCGGATCGGGGTGGGGGGCACGGCCTTCAAACTACCGATCTCAACTGGTGGGCGGCGGAGAAACCAAGCTGGAGGTGGCGCCCAGACTGAGCGATTTGTTCTTTGTTCTCTGCCGGCGACCTCGCTTTTGGGCGAGGATCAGGCGGCCTCGGCCTCCAGACCAAACTGCCCATCAGCATCCAGCATTCGGCGCATCTGGTGTCGCCTTGGATCGCTATGACAATCTGGATTCCGCGCGCGCGCGATGAACCTCGGGACGCGGGTGAATTCCTGCCTGAGACTTTTGGACGTCCAGGGAAGGCGGGGTGGGCGAGCCCAAGACCTTGCCATCCCAGGATCTCTATCTCAGTTTCGAGCATCCACTTGCGGTCGCGCATTCAGGCGCGCGAAGAGAAAGAGGAAGATAGTCGGTGCGGGTTTTTTGCCAGATCGCCCCGAGGCAACAAAAACCGCGCCCGGATTTTGGGCGCGGTTCTTGGAGCTCTACCAACGGGAGGCCCGCGAGGCCAACCGCTGACTTAACGGCGCTTCTTGCCTTTTTTCCCTGCCTTTTTGGCGGGCTTCTTCGCTGCCTTTTTCTTGGCAGGTTTCTT
>Ga0073928_10006966_pt1 | contig 14931 bp, 8 predicted proteins | sample PaiPotPPA55metaG_FD_76969 | JGI IMG/M metagenome (GOLD analysis project Ga0073928, IMG submission 76969) | Iron sulfur acid spring bacterial and archeal communities from Banff, Canada, to study Microbial Dark Matter (Phase II) - Paint Pots PPA... ... | reverse complement strand
GGCAGCATCTACGGCTACGGGCCGCCCAGTTACGATGGACTGATTTACAATGCCGGCCTGTGGAACGCGCAGTTTGACGGGTCGTTGAGTCTCGCCAGCGGCAGTCCTACTTTCATCAATGCCGGTATTTTCAGGAAAAGTGGCGGCACGGGCGTCACTTCCATTGGTTGGAACTTCACCAGCACGGGAATCATCGACGTTGAAACAGGCTCTCTCTCCAGTTCGACCTGGGCGGGCAACAGCATCCTGAATGGAAATTATACGGGCGCCCTCAGCTTGACGGACACCAATGCAACCCTGCTCGTGGCCAGCAACGCGGTTTTGAACTGGAACAGCGGCTCGATCAACGGTGCATTGACCGTCGCGCAGGGCGGCGTGTTGAATATCACCAACAACACGACTTATTACATCCAAGGCTCGCTAACCAATAACGGCGCGGTCAACTGGTCGGCGGGCAGCATCTATGGCTACGGGCCGCCCAGCTACAATGGGCTGATTTACAACTCCGGGCTGTGGAACGCACAGTTTGACGGGTCCTTGGGTCTCGCCAGCGGCACTCCTGCTTTCATCAATGCCGGCATTTTCAGGAAAAGCGGCGGCACCGGCGTCACTTCCATTGGTTGGAACTTCACCAGCACGGGAAGCTTCGATATTCAGACCGGCTCGCTGTCCACCTCGGCCTGGGTCGGCAATAACATTTTGAATGGCGACTACGCGGGTTCGATTAGTCTCAATTCGAATGCCACGATCACGGTTCCGGCCAACGTGACGCTTAATTGGACTGCCGGCACGATTGCTGCCGGTGGTGTTTTCGTCGTCTCTTCCAATGGCGTGGTCAATTGGGGTGGCGGCATGATCAACGGTTCGTTAACCTTCGCGCAGGGCGGCATGTTGAACATTAGCAACAATGCGACTTATTACATCCAGGGTTCACTGACCAACAACGGCACGGTCAACTGGTCGGCGGGCAGCATTTACGGCTATGGGCCGCCCAGTTACGGTGGACTGATTTACAATGCCGGACTGTGGAACGCCCAATTTGATGGATCGTTGGCTCTCGCCAGTGGAACTCCCGCTTTCATCAATGTGGGCACTTTCAGTAAGACCGGCGGCACGGGCGCCACCTCCATTGGCTGGAACTTCACCAGCACGGGAGCGTTCGACGTTCGAACGGGCTCGCTGACCAGTTCGACCTGGACGGGCATCAACATCCTGAATGGAAATTATACGGGCGCCATCAGCTTTACGGACACCAACGCGACCCTGCTTGTGGCCAGCAACGCAGTTTTGAACTGGAACAGCGGCACGATCAACGCTTCACTAACGGTGGCGCAGGGCGGCGTATTGAACCTCACCAACAACACGACTTACTACATCCAGGCTCCTCTGACCAACAACGGCGCAGTCGACTGGTCGGCAGGCAGCATCTACGGCTACGGGCCGCCCAGCTACGATGGGCTGATTTACAATGCCGGCCTGTGGAATGCGCAGTTTGATGGATCGTTGGTTCCCGCCAGCGGAGCGCCCGCTTTCCTCAATGCCGGCATATTCAGGAAGAACGGCGGCGCCGGAACCACTTCCATTTCCTGGAACTTCACCAACGGCTTTGGCATACTCGATTCTCAAACCAACACCATATCCCTGACTGGCAGCTATGATTTGACCGGCGGCACGCTGAATATTGGCATCAACAGCGTCACCAATAACGGAGTCATCCATCTTTCCGGCAGTCCGGTCGCAGTGACGGGCGCCTTCAGCGCGAACTTGAACAATGGCTATGTGCCGGCCACCGGCAGTTCGTTTTCCGCGCTGACTTACGCCTCGGAAAGCGGAACGTTCACGAATTTTTACCTGCCCTTTCCCGTCGCGTGGCAAACGAATTATGGCGCTACGGTCTTCACTTTGACCGTATTGAACGTCCGGCCCACCCTTGCCGCAATTGCCAATCAGACCGTGGACGAACTAACCCTGCTCACCGTCACCAACAGCGCGACCGACCCGGACGCCGGCCAGTCGCTGAGTTTCAGCCTGGTCTCCGCGCCCGGCGGCATGACCATCGTTCCGTCCAGCGGCGCGATTTCATGGACGCCGGCCCAGACGCAAAGCCCGTCCACGAACACGGTTCTTGTCAGCGTCACGGACAACGGCACGCCGCCCCTCAGCGCGACCAATGCGTTCAGCGTCATCGTGAAGGAAGTGAATGTTCCGCCTTCATTGCCGGCGATTTCGACCCAGTTCGTGAATGAGTTGACGTTGCTGACCGTCGCCAACTCCGCGACCAATTTCAACATCCATTCGATCATCACCGGCTACACGCTCGTCCACGCTCCCAGCAACATGGTCGTCAATGCCAGTGGCATCATCACTTGGACCCCCGCACAAACCCAAAGCCCGAGCACGAACCTCGTCACGACCATCGTCACCAACAGCAATCCCTATGATCTGACCAATCCACGCCTAACCAGCACCAACCAGTTCACCGTGATCGTCAAAGAAGTGAATGTTCCGGCTTCGCTGCCGGCGATTTCAACCCAGATCGTCAATGAGTTGACGCTGCTCACCGTCACGAATGCCGCTACGAATTTCAACATCCATTCGACCATCTCCGGCTACACCTTGGTGAATCCGCTGGGCAACATGGTCATCAGCGCCAGCGGCATCATCACGTGGACCCCGGCACAAACCCAAAGCCCAAGCACGAACCTCGTCACGACCATCGTCACCAACAGCAATCCCTATGACCTGATCAACCCGCGTCTTACCAGCACCAACCAGTTCACGGTAATCGTCAAAGAGGTGAATGTCGCCCCCGCGCTGCCGACGATTTCGACCCAGACCATCACCCTGCTGAAGTTGTTCTCCATCACCAACAGCGCGACCGAGCCGAACATACACTCCGTCACCGCGGGATACCAACTGCTTGCCGCGCCGCCGGGAGCCGCCATCAACACCAACGGCGTCATCACCTGGACCCCCGTCCAGAACCAGTCCCTTGCAACCTACACCCTCACCACGGTCGTGACGAACAGCAACCCCTATGATCTGGTCAACCCGCACTTGAGCGCGACCAATAGTTTCAGCGTGATCGTGGTGCCCAACCTTGCTCCGACCAACATCACGGCGCTCAATTTGGGCGGCGCCAGCCTATCTTTGACCTGGCCGGCGGACTACACCGGCTGGCGGCTGGAAATCCAGACCAACAACCTTGGCGCCAACTGGACGACGCTCGCCGGTTCCTCCGCCACCAACCGCGAAATCATTGCCATCGCGCTCACCAACAGCGCCGTGTTTTTCCGCATGGTTTATCCTTAGCCGCCCGCCCCGGCGAATGGTCAAGAAGCCCCGCTTTGCCGTTGGCGCATTCGATAATTGTAGCAGCCGACGTGAGGAGGCTCTGATCTCGGTTGCCGCTACAACCTAAGAGGTCTTTGATTGAGAGATGAACGAAAGCGTTGTCGTCCAGGATCCGGAAATTCTCGGCGGCACGCCGGTCTTTGCGGGTACGCGCGTTCCCGTACGCAACCTTTTGGATCATCTGTCAGGCAACTACACACTCGATGAATTTCTGGAAGATTTTCCTGCGGTGACCAAGGCACAGGCAATTGCGTTTCTGCGAGATCGTCGAGATCTTCCAGCAGCCTTTCCTAATCCGTGATTGGCAGCACGACTGCCGTTTTCTTGCCGGCCTCGTCGGTCAGATACCGCAAAGCTGCGCTCATGCAGGTAAGGTTACCTCTCGCTGGAAACTTGTCGAGTCACCAAGTGCCAAGCGTGGCCGATGTTGGCCACTATGCCTTCGGCGGCGCATGTCTGAAGAAAAATTTATAAAGCACAAATACGCAGCCCAACCAAATTCAAAGCTCAACCAAACGTATTAGCGTGGCCCACCGCATCTCCGTCTCGTCGTCTTCACGCTTGCGCTTCTTGAAAAGCACCAATAAAAACAACCCGGCGCTCCCAACTATTGCAAATAGCACCTTGAGCGTTTGGATGGCGGCAAAAAGTGCCTCAATCGCTGCTAACGCGATTCCAAACCTCCTCGACCATAGTCTAATCAATAAAATGGCAGCAGTCCCAACCATAAAGTAAACCGTATTGATTGCTGCGTCTCTTAAGATTGAACTTGATATATTTTGTTCCAGCTTCATTCGACCGCGAAGTCCACCTAACGATCCAAAGTTAATCGTCCTAGCGATCATGCGCGATGGAAACGCTTGGTCAAGTCTGAAAGGGAAAGGGGGAAAGACTTCTGAAAGGTGAGATCCCGAAAGGGCGTCTGAAGTGGCCAGATCCTATGGACGCCGACGTGAACCCCGAATGCTTTCGGGGGGAGGAGGCGGTCGGGCGCGCGATTTGTCCCGGAACATCCGCCTCCTTGCGTCGGCGGCTACTATTTTCAGCCTCGCACGAAGGCGGATTAGAGCTGTGCCGTTGACTGCGGCAACATCGGGCTAAATCTTCGTTTCGCTTTAACGGCCAAATTGCCGAAAAGAGTCTCTTCCATCCATCCTATATCATAGGATTTTTCGTCGGTCTTCTGGCTTATTTGACGCATTCTGTATGCGAGCAAATCGGCGGCTTGCAAGGGCCAATGAGGCTTTTGCTTTTTATCGACGAAGCTGATTCCCTGCATTCTCGAATCTTTTGCTTTGAAACATGCCGACCTCGCGGTGCAGCATTCGAGCCTTGCAAACGAACATGCGAACCTCAAGGCGGCGAAGCAGCCACCCCCGTACGAGCCACCAGACGATGGTTTTATAGAACCGACTTATTCGCCGGACAACTAATCGGCGCTTGGCCCGCTCACTCAAGGCACACCCCTGTCGGGCAGCAACAATCCGGCGGTACATGACTGGGCGGTGGTGTTTCTTCAGCGTCGCGACTGTAACATCCTTTGCACTCTCGGACTAGCCTCGAACCACGAATCGGGGTCTTCTGGCTGCAATTCGTGTGTGTCAGGATCAATGACGAAAGTTTGCCCGTCGATGGTTCTTGTTTGCAACCGCGCTATATTAATGACGACTTGCGCCGCTTTGGGTTTGGGTGTTTGATTGGAAGTCGGCATAAAATCAAGGGCATGGCAAAAACCGATCTTGAGAAGGAAGTTGACAGGCATCTCTTGGAAGCAAGAGCGCCACACTATAAGTTTGTTCAGTTTTTGACTGTTTTATGCGCGGGGATGCTGGCTCTATCGGTTCAGCAAGGTAATAATTATGATTGGCTAAATCCTTGCCTCGGATTGCTATTGTCACTTCTTCCCCTGCTTTTACTTGCACTTTCCGTTGTTGCCGGGGCTGTAGCACTGCGCGGGGAAACCGAGTTGCACCTTGATCGGGTACGGGAAATTGAGCAGGCGGTAGAGAAGCATAACGGAAATGAGATCCTAATCCGCAAAGCAATCCGCAGAGACAGCGTGTTGCAACCGCCCCGAATATACCGGACGGCTTATCCGATACAATGCACCCTGTCTGTGCTTGCTGTTCTGCTGCTTATATTGTCCAAAGGAGTGATTTTGGTCCACGGGTCCAAAAGTATTCATCCCGGAAATGGTCAAAATATCCCGGCGGTTGCGTTGCCCGCCACAGCTTTACCAACCAATTCGGCCAAGCAATAAATCCATCACATTTCTATGGGTTATCCGACAGCCGATTGCCTCCGCGTTTTGCGGGTTGGCGAGCCTCGATGGCGAAACAACACCAAGTTTCACCACGACCAAAAATTTGCCGACCCGCGCCGAGGCTCGAATTGCCTTGCCCAGCGGGCCAATCAAGCCGAATCAGGCTCAATCAAGGTGAATCAAACCGTGGCGATGCTATTTTGGCTTAGCGCAGCCAAACGGGACCTTCGCCGCACCGGCTTCCCTTCTTGCGCCTTTTGCGCCTCTTCGCGGCCAATTTCAGGCCCGAGCTACTTCAGGGTTGGGTAACAATGTAGCAGGTCCGGAACATCGAAAATTATATGCGTTTGATCCCTGTTAACATTGGGTGTGGCGGGTCAAAAACTCGCAAAAGGCCTGTGTCTATTGGGTTGTGGCGGGTTTACTGCCATGTGGCGGCTTCTGTGGCGGGTCCGACCTCAAAAATCCCCAATGTTTATGCGGCTTGTGGCGCTGTGGCGGGTCCAGAGGGGGGAAGGAAGGACGAAGGCCGAAGGAAACTCAAATCCGAAGGCTTCCGCGAGCGGGTGCCTTCCGGGTAACCCGGCCCTTCCGGAAGGAGTCGATAGCGGATCCCAATCAAACTCAACCAAGGTGAATCAAACCAAGTCAATGTCAAGGAGAGCGATTCCACGCTGGCGCACAACATCCGGAAATGGCAGGCTCGTTGCGGAAATTCGAGATTGAAAACATGAAAATTGCCATTGGATCGGATCACGCCGGGTTTCGCTACAAAGAAAACATCCGCGAGTGGCTCAAGGGCCTTGGCCATGAGGTCACCGATTTCGGGACGCATTCCGAGGAGCCGGTGGACTATCCACTGTTCATCCGTCCCGTGGCCCAGGCGGTGGCCCAGGGCCAGTTCGAGCGCGGCATCGTCCTGGGCGGCTCGGGCAACGGCGAAGCCATCGTCGCCAATCGCATCAAGGGCATCCGCTGCGCCCTTTGCTGGAACCTCGAATCCGCCCGCCTGGGCCGGCAACATAACAATGCGAATGTCATCTCCATGGGCGAGCGAATGGTCAGCCTCGAAACCGCGCTCGATATCGTGCGCGTCTGGCTCGAAACGCCGTTCGAGGGCGGCCGCCATCAGCACCGCATCGACCTCATCGACGCCTAGACAACCATGAACAAGGATTTTCGACTCGAAGCAGATTCCATGGGGCAAATGCGGGTGCCGGCCGAGGCGTATTACGGCGCCCAGACCGCGCGGGCCGTCGAAAATTTTCCGATCAGCGATTTGCGTTTCCCGCGGGAGTTCATTCGGGCTCTGGGGCTCATCAAGAAGCATGCCGCGCTCGCCAACGAAGCGCTCGGCCTGCTTCTCCCGAACATTTCCCACGCCATCCGCGACGCGGCCCAGGAAGTCATCGAGGGCAAACTGGACGGGCAGTTCGTGGTGGACATTTTCCAGACCGGCTCCGGCACTTCGACGAATATGAATGCCAACGAGGTGATCGCCAATCGCGCCGTCGAGTTGCTCGGCGGTCGGCGCGGCGAAAAACTGGTCCACCCCAACGACCACGTCAATCGTGGCCAGTCGAGCAATGACGTCATCCCCACGGCGATTCATGTCGCCGCCCTCGACGGTTTGGTCCATCGCCTGATTCCGGCGCTCGAGGAACTTCGCGCCGCGCTGCACAAGAAGGCGGAGGAGTTCGGCTCGGTGCTGAAGATCGGGCGCACGCATTTGCAGGACGCCACACCCATTCGTCTTGGACAGGAATTCAGCGGCTACGCCAGCCAGATCGAACACGCCGACCAGCGTCTTCGCCAGGTCGAAGGGCACCTCGGCGAACTTGCGCTTGGCGGCACGGCCGTCGGCACCGGCATCAACACGCACGTGGAGTTTGCGCGCAAGGCGATTGCCGGCCTGGCGGGCGAAACCGGCCTCGAATTGCGCGAAGCGCCAAACCATTTCGAGGCCCAGGGCGCTCTCGACGGATGCCTCCAGGCCAGCGGCGCGCTCAAGGCCACGGCCGTCTCGCTGATCAAGATCGCCAATGACATTCGCTGGCTCGGTTCTGGTCCGCGTTGCGGCCTGGGCGAAATCAAATTGCCCGCCACTCAACCGGGCTCTTCCATCATGCCCGGCAAAGTGAATCCAGTCATGTGCGAGATGGCCATTCAGGCGGGCGCGCAAGTGATCGGCAACGACGCCGTCATCACGTTCAGCGGGACCTATGGCGCGTTCGAACTCAACACCATGCTCCCGGTGGCCGGGTACAATCTTCTCCAGGCCATTGATCTGCTGGCGAGCGCCAGCCGTGTGTTCGCCCGGCGTTGTATCGCGGGCCTGGAGGCGGATGCGGAGAAATGCGAGAGCAACATCGAGAAGAGCCTGGCCATGTGTACGGCCCTGGCGCCCGTCATCGGTTACGATCAGGCGGCAAAAATCGCCAAGCGCGCCTACGAAACCGGCCAGACGGTGCGCGAAGTGGCGTTGGAAGTCTCCGGCCTCGACAAAGCGAAAATCGACGAACTTCTCGACCCGGCCAGCCAGACCGAGCCAGGGCAGGGGATGGGACTCGCCGCGGGCGGCTGATGCGGAGCGCGGCTCTGCGAGCCGCAGCATGGCCGAAGCACCAGGGAAGCCATAAGTTGATTGACATTCCTCGTAATTGCCGTAGCTGCTGCGGGTCATAGACCCGCGCTCCTCCGGAGGCAGACAACGAACTTGGTGCGCTAATTGCGGGCGGGGACCGTGTGTCACACTTCCATCAGCATGCGCGCCGGTTGCTCCACCACTTCCTTGACGCGTTTGAGGAACGTCACCGCCTCGCGTCCATCGACGATGCGATGGTCGTAGGTCACCGCGACATACATCATCGGGTGGATGACCACCATGCCTTCGCGCGCCACGGGTCGCTCCTGAATGGCGTGCATGCCCAGCACGCCGCTTTGGGGCGGATTGACGATGGGCGTCGAGAGCAGCGAACCATAGACTCCGCCATTGCTCACTGTGAAGGTGCCGCCCTGCAATTCCTCGACCTTGATTTTGTTCTCCTTTGCGCGGCGCGCGAAATCGCCAATGCCGGCTTCGATTTCCGCAAAACTCATCCTTTCAGCGTTGCGCAATACTGGCACGACCAGGCCCTTGCCGCTCCCAATCGCGACTCCGATGTCGAAGTAGTTATGATAGACGACGTTTGTGCCACGAACTTCCGCATTGAGCGCCGGAAGCTGCTTGAGCCCTTCGACGCACGCCTTCACAAAGAACGACATGAAGCCAAGCTTCACGCCATATTTCTGCTGAAACGCTTCGCCGTGCTCCTTGCGCAGCGACATGACTTCCGTCATATCGATCTCATTGAACGTCGTGAGCAGGGCCGCGTTGTGTTGAGCTTCGACCAACTTCTCCGCCACCGTGCGGCGCAAGCGGCTCATTGGAACCGCTTCTTCTCTGCGGTTATGAAGAGCCTCTGCAACTTGCGGGGCAGGGGAGGGGAGTTGGGGCTCTCCGCCTGGAATTTCCGGAGGCGGTTCCTCCGGTCGCGATTGCTCTACCTTCGGGGCGGGAGCTTCTGGCCTTGGCTCCTTGTCTTCTTCCGCGCCGGCGGTCGAAGCACGCTCCTCGGCCGCGTTGCTTTGCTCTTTCGGTTCGCTTTTCGCTTCCGCGACCTTTTGGCCGGGCTTCTTCTCGCGTTCTTCCTTCTCCTTCGGCTTCGGCTCCGGTTCAGCCGCGCCGTCCTGTTCCAGATAGGCAATGACTTCGCCCACTTTGGCTACTTCGCCTTTCTGTTTCAGAATCTTCCCCATAGTTCCCGAGTCAGTCGCGGGCAATTCCACCGTGGCCTTCTCGCTTTCCAGCGACACGACGGCTTCGTCCCGGCGGACGCGTTCGCCTTTGCTCTTGAGCCAGGCGCCGATCTCTACTTCGGTGATGGACTCGCCGATCTCGGGCACTTTTATTTCGATGGGCATAAACCGGTGAGTGAAGCAAGCGGATGCGTCAGTTCATTTGCCTCCGAAACTGCGTTCGATGATCTCGGCCTGCTCCTGCTTATGACGGCGCGGCGAGCCGGTTGCCGGCGCGGCGCTGGCAGGGCGCGCGATGCAGGCAAATGGAAAACGTCCAAGCAGAGTTTCGCCAAACTCGGCGCGAAGATACGTCCAGGCCCCCATGTTGATCGGTTCCTCCTGCACCCAAAAAATCGGAGTGCCTTCGCGATAGGAGGCCAGCGCCGCTTCGAGCAACTCCCGCCGCAAAGGGTACAACTGTTCCAGCCGCACCAGGGCGACATCCTTGCGCCCAGTCCCTTCGCGATGCGCGTCGAGCTCGAAATAGATTTTCCCCGAGCAAAGCAGGATGCGTTGGGCCTCGCTCTTCGTAACGCCCGATGCATCCGGCAAAATCCGCTCAAATTTTCCTCGCGCGCACTCTTCGAGATGGGAGACGACCTTTGGATGCCGCAGCAGACTCTTGGGGGTAAAGACGACCAGCGGCTTGCGCCAGGGGCGAATCTTCTGGCGCCGCAAACAATGAAAGTATTGCGCGGGCGTGGTCGGACAGACGATTTGCAGATTGTCGCCGGCGGCGAGCGAGAGGAATCGCTCCAGACGGGCGCTGGAATGTTCCGGCCCCTGGCCTTCATATCCGTGGGGCAAAAGCAACACCACCCCGCTCAGCCGCCGCCACTTGTCTTCCGCGCTGGCGATGAATTGGTCCATGATGGGCTGGGCCGCGTTGCAGAAGTCACCGTATTGCGCTTCCCACAAGACCAGGCCGCCCGGACATTCGAGGCTGAAGCCATATTCGAATCCCAGCACGCCGGTCTCGGAAAGAGGACTATCGAAGATCTCCACCGGCGCTTGTTCCGAGCCCAAATGTTGCAACGGCTCATACGTGTGGCCGTCCTGCGCATCGTGCAAAACGCTGTGCCGCTGGCTGAAGGTGCCGCGCGCGCTGTCCTGGCCGCTCAAGCGCACCGGCACGCCCTCGCTGGCGAGACTGGCAAAGGCCAGCGCCTCGGCCGCCGACCAGTCCAAAGGTTGTTGCCCCGCCGCCATCTCGCGGCGCGTTTGCAAAAACTTCTTGATCTTTGGATGCGGATGAAAATCGGCGGGAAGCCGAGTTTGTATCTCGAGCAACGCAGCCAGTTTCTCTTTTGGGAAACCCGTTTCGATGTCGTCAGGGAAAGGCTCGGCCCCTCCTTCGAACTTGGACCAGGCCCCGGTTCCCGGACGGGGCGGGGCGGACGCCTTGCCGAGTTGAGATTCCGCCAGTTCCTTCTCCAGCGATTCGCGGCGCCTGGCAGCGATCGCATCCGCCTCTTCCCGCGTCACTTCGCCGAGCTTCAGCAAATGTTCGAGATGACCTTCGCGGACCGACTTGCGCTGGGCGATGGCGCGATACAACACCGGCTGGGTAAAGGCCGGCTCGTCGCCTTCGTTATGACCCAGCCGGCGATAGCCGTACATATCGATGACCACGTCCCGCTTGAACTCGCGCCGGAAATCCATCGACAGTCGAACGACCTGCGCGACCGCCTCGGGATCTTCGCCGTTGACGTGGAAGATTGGGATTTGCAACATTTTTGCCACATCGGAGGCGTAAGGGCTCGAACGCGCCGCCTCGGGACTCGTCGTGAATCCGATTTGATTGTTCACGATGACGTGCAACGTTCCTCCCACGGTGTACGCGCCAAGCTGGCTCATGTTCAATGTCTCCTGCACCACGCCTTCCCCGGCAAAGGACGCGTCGCCATGAATGAGCAGGGCCATCCCCTGCGACCGCTCCGCATCTCCCGTGCGGTCCTGCTTCGCCCGCAGGCGGCCCAGCGCGACGGGGTTCACGAATTCCAAATGGCTGGGATTGAAACAAAGGGACAAGTGAACTTTCGCCCCGCCAACCGTCGCCCAATCCGTGCTATGGCCCAGGTGGTATTTCACATCGCCATGACCAGAATAGGATTTCCAATCCGTGTCCGCGAACTCGCGAAAAATTTGCCGCGCGTTCTTGCCCATGATGTTCGCCAGCACGTTAAGCCGTCCCCGATGCGCCATTCCGAGCACGATCTCCTTCACGCCCTGTTGACCGGCTTTTTCAATCGCCAGATCCAGGAGTGGAATAAGGCTCTCCGAACCATCCAGCGAAAATGTCTTGGCGCCAACAAATTTCTTGCGAATGAACTCTTCGAAAGTGACCGCGTCGGTCAGCCGTGTGAGAATGCGCAACTGCTCTTCGCGCGTGAGCCGCAAGCGGTTCTCGGTCGTCTCCATCCTCCGTTGCAGCCAGCGCCTGACGCTCAGATCATCGATGTGCATGTACTGGACGCCTATCGACCGGCAGTAGGTGTTGCGCAGGCGCTGCAACAGCGTGCCGAGTGTCAGCGGGCCGTCATATTGAAAAGTTTCGCTGTAAACCGGCAAGTCCATGTCCGCTTCGGTGAATCCGAAGAATTCCGGTTCGAGTTCGGGCGTCGTCGGCTGTGGCCGCCCCAGCGGATCAAAGCGCGCTATGCGATGCCCGCGCACGCGATAGAGACGGATCAACAAGTAAATGCGATCCTGCAATGCCGCGGCTTCCCGGTTCCCAGCCAGGCCCGTGGCGCGGCCGCCGGCGCCGGTAAGCCCTGTATCCTGCCGGTCGCTCGCTAATAGATTCGACTCTCCGTTCTTTCCGCTCGGAGCCCGCGTTTCGGGCGGATTGAAAATACTGAATGCAGAAAAGGAAGGGCCGAAATGAGGGTTGGGAAATCCGGGTTCTCCACTCGCCTTATCCGCAAAATAATTCTGCCAATCTGGTGGTACGGATGACGGCTGGCGCAAATATTGTTCGTACATATTCTCGACGTACGCCAGGTTGATAGCGCCAAGTTGCGTTGTCGGAATATCATTCGATCGCGTCGTCATCAGGTAATGATGCGAAGGCAGCCCATATCTTTCGTCGACCGTTGGAATTCATGCATCTGTTAGCCGTGGCATGGATCTCAACCTCCGGGCTTCACCTGCAAAGTAGAAACCACTTCACGCACGCCGTCGGTGTCCATGGCCAGCAACATGGCTTTGCCGATGTCCTCCGGCGAAGGAACGGCGCCTGACAGCGTCACTATTCCGTCCGTCGTGTTCACGGAAATCTTCAGCGTCGATAGTCCGCGATCGGCAACCAGCTTTCCCTTGATGGTGGCTGTGGTGCGCGCGTCGGCCGTGGCGTCCGCGATGGCCTGAACCGCTTCGCGCGCTTTTCGCCGCACGACCCGGCCCGTGCGGGACAGTTCGTCGGCGAAATCATTCGTCCGCAAGTCAAGAACGCGAAGCTTCTCCTCTACGGCATCCCGCGTTGACCGGGTCGCGTTCCCGATTTGATCCCCCGCCTGTTGAACTGTCGACCGGCCCTGGCTGGTGCTGAAATACCAGAGCGCTGCCGCTCCGAGAATCATGCCCAAAATGAGAGCCAAAAGAATCTTCATTTAGTCACCTCGGTGCTAATCTAACGGCTCGCATAGTTTAGTCAAATATACAGGCGCGGCCCTGGACGCACGTCCGACGAACTCCGGGTGAAATACTTTCGAACACTTCAGCCCGGTTCTCCGAATATATCCAGGCCGCAAGAATCATCGGCACACCGCATCCGATTCATTCGTTGTGCGGGATCTTAATGGTGCTGCCGCCAATGAATTCGCGTACCACGGCATCGCCCGGGATGAGGTCGTAGCCGCTGATTTGCTCGCGGGTCAGGCCCTCCACGGATTCCAGCAGGTCTCTTACGCGCTCATAGCGAATGCGCGCGTCCAGAAAACTGTCGTAAGGCTTGAATTCCTCCACGCGCGGCAATGCGCCGCCCGTCCCGCACAAAAGCGCTTTCAACGCGGGAAGATCGAACGCAAAACCGCCGTTGATGCAGTGATCGGCCAAACCTTTCAAAGGAATAATGCTGAACAATTCGCCCGAGCGCACATAGTGCCAGTGCAGGATGGTCAAGAGCGGGCTGTGATTGCGATGCTGCGCGTCGCGCAACATTCTTCGCATCAGCCGCACATCGGTGAAACGCGTCGGCCGCTTCGTGCCGCCGTCGCCCTCGTATATTACGTTTTGCGTTTCGATATAAAGCCGGAATTGCGCCGACGCTTCGATGCCCTCGGTGATGGGCGGATACAGTCCATGGAGGCAATCGAGCAGGAGTATCTGATCCGAGGCCAGTCGCACCGGTTTTCCCGCCATGCGACGGCCCTCTTTGAAGCTATAGATTGGTTTCTCGACGGTCGCGCCCCCGAGCAACTCTTGCAAATGGCGGTTCAGCAACTGGATGTCCAGGGCTTCCGGTGTTTCATAATTGCGATCGTTGATCCAATCCGTCGGATGCTCGACCAACGACCAGAAATAATCATCCAGGTTCAGCGTCAGGAAACGCAGCCCATGCTTCTGCAATCGCTCGGTCAACTTGACCGTCGTCGTGGTTTTGCCGGATGAGCTGGGCCCGCTGACCCACATCATGCGCAGCTTGTGGCCGGCATCGAGCCGCGCGAGGACTTTGGCCTCTGCTTCACCGAGGGCGCGCTCATAGACCGCCAGTGATTCTTCCACCAACGCCTTGATTCTGCCCCGTCGCACGATTTCGTTGAGGCCCGCCACCGTATCGCAGCCGCGGTGGCGGTTCCAGGCGCGCGTCTGTTCCATCTCATCGTGGGGCAAGCCATTGCCGGCAAATTGCTCGGGCGTGATTGCGCCTTCGCGCAGCCAATGGCGGCCCCAGCGATAACACGCATAGGCGTCGGCGGTGTTCTGGAAGCCATAACTGCGCAACGCGTGCAGCACCTGGTCCTGAATCGTCTCGATGCGCGGCGGAAAATTCGCAATGAGATGATGCGGGTTGGAGTTCAGGCAGACGATGACCGCGTCGGCGAGAAACTCGGCGATGGCGGCGTCGCCCCCATGCGCCTCGAAAATCTTCTCATTGACGCCCGGCGTCAAGTCGTGCCGAAAACCGCCGATGGATTCCGCCGCCCGGAGAATGGCGCGGCGAATCCGTCCCTCATCGAACTTGACCAGAGCGCGGTTGCGTTTTTGAACTTTGACGATGCGATTCTCAACACCCATGCGGCGGAATTATAGTGCAGCTGGGGCGAGGCACAATACGCAATAGAGTGCGCCCGATGTTCCAGACAGTATTTCTGCGGTGGCAGGGTGGGTCGTATGGCCTTCAAGGATCCATATTGTCTTCGACTGTTTGTCGCGGACAGATATCACGGCAGCAGCGATCCGCGAGCCCGCACCTAGGGGGTGTAAAACTCTTTCTGTAAATTGTCTTTCTTCCCTGCGCCTCCACCCCTCCG
>Ga0073928_10006963_pt1 | contig 14936 bp, 13 predicted proteins | sample PaiPotPPA55metaG_FD_76969 | JGI IMG/M metagenome (GOLD analysis project Ga0073928, IMG submission 76969) | Iron sulfur acid spring bacterial and archeal communities from Banff, Canada, to study Microbial Dark Matter (Phase II) - Paint Pots PPA... ... | reverse complement strand
GCCAGCAGTGTGCGGCGCAGGGCTTGAGCGGCTTCGGACGGCGGGTGGTTGCGTGAGGCGGCGAGGGCGAGTCCGGTTTGCAGGGGTGGGTCGGCGAGGTCGACCTGGGCGAGGCCGGGGCGCGGGGAGATCGTCTCTTCGGGTACGAAGGCGAGGCCGAGGCGTCGTTCGACCATGGTGAGAGCGGTGGCGGTGTCGACGACTTCGAGGGCGACGATGCGTTCGACGCCCGCGCTGCTGAAAAGACTGTCGGCGATGGTGCGGTTGCCCCATCCGGTGGGGAAATCGATGAAACGGCGGTCGGCGAGGTCGCTGTAGGTCACATCACGGGCGTAGGCGACGGGGTCGTCGGCGCGGCAGGCCAGTCCGATGCGCATGGTGGCCAGATTGTCGAGGACGAGGTCGGGGCCGAGGACGGCGGGGCCGTGGAGGGGGACGGGGAGCAGCATGAGGTCGAATCTGCCCTCGTGCAGCTTCACGGCATGCCCGGTGAGCGGCCCCGCGGACAGACGCAGTCGCACCGTGACGTCGGGGTGCTCGGCATGAAAGGCGCTCAGGGCGCCGATCAGGTCGAATGAACCGGTCGACAGCACGGTGCCGACGGTGACCGTGCCGCTGAGTCCGCCGGTCAGGCGGCCCATTTCGTCCCGTGCCCGCTGGGCTTCCCCGAGCAGGATCCTGGCCCGGGCCAGCAGGGTGCTTCCCGCGGTCGTGAGTTGGAGTGTGCGGTGTGAGCGGTCGAACAGTTCCGTCTGGAACTCCTGCTCCAGCCGGGCCACGGCAGCCGAGGCCGCCGACTGGACGACGTGTTCGCGCTGCGCCCCGCGGGTGAAGCTGCGCTCCTCGGCGACCGCGACGAAGTAGCTCAGCTGCCGAAGCTCCATTTCCATCTCCATTCGCGATCGCAGATAGCAAAAACCATCGTTGGACACGATAGCCGCCGCTCGCCATCGTAGAGACAGCACCTCAACTCCAACGAATCCAGCGATTCCAACGAAGGGAACACACGATGACCGTCACCGCCCTGCAGATCGGGCTGCACCCCAGCACCATCGACTACGACGCGCCCGACTTCGCCGCGTTCACGGGCCTGACCGAGGAGAGCCTGCACGCCGCCAACGACGAGAACCTCGCCCTGCTGCGTCAGGCGGGATACGAGGCGGACGGATGCCAGATCGACTTCGGCGAGAACGCCCTCGGCACGGTCCGGGCCGTGCTCGAACACACTCGCTACGACGCGGTCCTGATCGGCGCCGGCGTGCGGCTCACGCCCGGAAACACGCTGCTGTTCGAATCCATCCTCAACCTCGTGCACACCACCCTGCCGCACGCGCGGTTCATCTTCAACCAGAACGCCAAGGCCACCCCGGACGACATCCGCCGCCACTACCCCGACCCGCACCGCACCGCCGCGCTCGACGTGCCCCGCGACCTCAAAACAGCCGCCGCCCGCAACCCCGCGAACGCCGGAGCGCGGCTGTGATGAATCATCAGAGTCAGAGCAACGCCGCGGTCTGCGACGCGAGCCGCACGGACGTGGTCGTCGTCGGCGGCGGACCGACCGGGATGACCCTGGCCGGCGACCTGGCCCGAGCGGGCCGCTCGGTCACAGTGCTCGAACGGTGGCCCACGATCAACCCGTCCAGCAGAGCGTTCGCCACCATGTCCCGCACCCTGGAGGTGCTCGACAGCCGCGGCCTGGCCGACGAACTGCTGGCGAACGCGAGCACCAACCCGTCCGTGCGCCTGTTCTCCGGCGCCACGCTGGACCTCACGCATCTGCCTTCCCGCTACCAGTACGGGATGATCACTCCCCAGACCAACGTCGACCAGGCGCTCGAGCGCTATGCCCGCGAGCAGGGCGCACGGGTGCTCCGAGGGGTCGAGCTGATCGGGCTCGCCCAGGACGAGCGGGGCGTCACCGTCGCGGCCCGGCCCAAGGACGGCGGAGAGACCTCGACCTGGCGCGCGCACTACGCGGTGGGCGCGGACGGCGCGCACAGCACCGTGCGCGACCTGCTGGGCATGGACTTCCCCGGCAAGTCCGTGCTCTCCTCGGTGGTGCTGGCCGACGTCCGCCTCGCCCGCGGACCCGCCGGAAGCGGACTCACCCTCGGCAGCACCCGTGACGTCTTCGGCTTCCTGGTGCCCTACGGCGCGCCACGCCCCGGCTGGTACCGGTCGATGACCTGGGATCGCCGCCGCCAACTGCCCGACACCGCCCCCGCCGAGGAAGCCGAGATCACCCGGGTGCTCGCCGAGGCGATGGGCGCCGACGTCGGCGTCCTCGAAATCGGCTGGCATTCGCGATTCCACTGCGACGAGCGCCAGGTCCCCTCCTACCGGCACGGCCGGGTCTTCCTCGCCGGGGACGCGGCCCACGTGCACTCCCCGATGGGCGGCCAGGGCATGAACACCGGCATCCAGGACGCCGCCAACCTCGCCTGGAAGCTCGACCTCGCACTCGGCGGCGCCGACCCGGCGATCCTCGACACCTACCACCGGGAACGGCACCCCATCGGCCGCCGCGTCCTGCTCCAAAGCGGCGCGATGATGCGCGCCGTCACCCTCGAACCGCGCCCCGCCCGCTGGCTGCGCAACCGCCTCGCCCCGGCCGTCCTGGGCATCGGGCCGGTCAGCGACGCGATCGCCGGAAGCTTTTCCGGCGTCACACTGCGCTATCCGCGCGCCCGGCACCAGCACCGGCTCGTCGGCACCCGCGCCACCGAAGTCCCCCTGAGCGAGGGCCGACTCACCACGCTGCAGCGAGCCCCCGGCTTCCTGCTCATCCGCGAAACCGACGCCCCCCGCGTCGAGACCACCCTCGGCCAAGCCCGCCGCACCGACCCCGGACCCGCACTGCTCGTCCGCCCCGACGGCTACATCGCCTGGGCCGGGTCCACCGCCACGACCACCGGTACGTCCGCCGACTGGCGGACAGCGTGGCACGCCTGGACCCGCCCTTCACCCCAGAGCGGCTTCAAAAGGCCGGACAGCGCCGCCGCATAGGGACACTCGCCAGTGATCATCGCTTTGAACTGACGGCACGCTCAGGCCCGATGGGCTGGCACGACGGAAATCATCGGCAGCCATTTTTGTTTTACGATCAGAGATTCAGAAACGTTCACCATGACCTTGAAATTCGTTTCGGTTCCGGGATCTCGTGAAAGTCTTGTGAGATGGCTATCTTCGCGCTACGTTGGCGCAATGCCGGACTATAGCAGAACGCTAATACGTGGCCGCGCGTACAAGAAGGCCCTCGTTTGGCTCGTCGCGTTCGCCCTCGCCCTCATCGGGCTGGAGGTCGGCCCGGGCGGATTCACCGCCAAGGCCTTCGCGGACGCGTCGAACGCGCAGGGTGCGTCGATCGACGCGGGCGGGCCGGGCGACGGCGGGGCGTTCGCCGCGGACGAGTACTACAGCGGCGGTTCCGCAGGCACGAACACGAGCGGCTCGAACGGCTTCACCACCTTTAAGACCGTCGCGAACCCCATCCCGCAGGCGGACTGGAACACGTACCGATCCGGGTCCTCCACGTACCAGGTCCCCGGCCTCTCGGTGGGCGGCGAGTACCAGGTGCGCCTGTACTTCCTGGACTGGCAGAACACGCAGGTCGGCCAGCGCGTCTTCGATGTCGACATCAACGGCGCCCCCGCGCTGGAGGACTTCGACATCGTCCAGGCCGCGGGCAACGCGGGCGGCGACGGCACGTACATCGGCGTGGAAGAGGACTTCAACGAGACCGCCGACGCCAACGGGGACATCACCGTCCAGCTCTCGGCGGGCTCGGCAAGCGTGCCACTGCTCAACGCCGTCGCGGTCGTACCGGTGGCCGTGAACGCGCAGGGCGTCTCCGTCGACTCCGGCGGTCAGGGTGACGGCGGGAGCGCCGACGTTGCCGGCGCGCCGCTGGCCGAGACCGGCTGGGCGGCGACGTCGAACACGAACTCGGCGCCCGGCGATGCGCCGCAGAACGCGATCAGCGGTGACACCGGTGCCCGCTTCAGCTCCGACGCCGACCAGGCCTTCGGCATGTGGTGGCAGGTGGACATGGGCTCGGCGCAGAGCTTCGACGAGATCGAGATGGACTCCGGCGGCTTCAACGCCGACTACGCCCGCGCCTATCAGGTCGAGGTCTCGAACGACGGAACGAGCTTCACCACCGTCTACACCGGCACCGGCACCGGTTCACCGGAGACCGCGAACTTCGCCCCGCAGACGGCGCGGTACATCAGGGTCGTGCTCGAGGAGAGCGTCAAGACGAACTGGTGGTCGCTCGTGAACGTCCTCGTCTACGGCAGCGGTTCGGCCGGCAGCGGATTCGCCGCCGACAAGTACTACAGCGGTGGCTCTGAGGGTACGAACACGTCCGGATCGAACGGCTTCATCGACTTCGCGAATACCGTTGCCAACCCCATTCCGCAGAATGACTGGAACACTTACCGGTCCCTTCCGTCGACTTACGTGATTCCCGACCTGACCCCGGCAATCGGCTACCAGGTGCGCCTGTACTTCCTGGACTGGCAGAACACGCAGGTCGGGCAGCGCGTCTTCAACGTCGATATCAACGGCACCTCCGCGTTGCAGAACTTCGACATCGTCCAGGCCGCGGGCAACGCGGGCGGCGACGGCACCTACATCGGCGTAGAAGAGGACTTCAACGAGACCGCCGACGCCAACGGGGACATCACCGTCCAACTCCTCGCAGGCTCGGCAGGTCAGCCGATGGTCAACGCCATCGCGGTCGTGCCGACCGGCTGAGCCGTTCAACCCAACGGCAGTTCCCACGTCGGTGGCCCGGACCAGGGTGGCGATGCCGATGGAGATGCCGAGGGCGGACAGTGCGGCACGCAGTTTGCGGATGCGAATGCCCAGCAGCCCCAACCCCAGTAGGTCGAGGAAGGCGAGACGGGCGGGCTTCGTCTGGTCGGCCGACGTGTGCAAGATGCGGCGCGGCAGCCGCGCGGCGATGTCCCGGTCGTGGGTGATGATCGCGATGGTGGTGCCCTCGTCGTTCAGGCGGGTCAGCAGTTTGAGCACGGCCGCGCCGTTGGCCGTGTCCAGGGCGCCGGTGGGTTCGTCGGCTAGGACCAGCGCGGGCTGGTTTACCAGGGCCCTGGCGATGGCGACACGCTGCTTCTCGCCGCCGGACAGTTGGTGGGGCAGGTGCGTGACGCGGTGCTCGAGCCCGACGCGGGCCAGAGCGTCGAGCGCCATGTCCCGGCGCCGGCGGCGCGGTACCCCGGCGTAGAGCAGGCCGGTGGCCACATTCTCCGCCGCGCTCAGGCCGTCGGTGAGGTGGAACTGCTGGAAGACGAATCCCAGCCAGCGCCCGCGCAGCGCGGACAGCCGCCGGTCCGAGAGCCGCGCCACGTCGTGGCCCGCGATCTCCACGGTGCCCTCGGTGGGCCGGTCCAAGGTGCCCATGATGTTGAGCAGGGTGGACTTGCCCGAGCCGGAGGGGTCCACGATGGCGAGCAACTCGCCCTCCTCAATGTCCAGATTCACATGATCCAGGGCTCTGACTCCGCCGGGGTAGGCCATACTCGCGTCGCGCACTGCCGGCACCGGGCTCATGAGACGGTCACGACCTGCAGGCCCGGGACGATGCCGTCGCCGGTGATCTGCACCAGGCCCATCGCGAACATCCCGACCTGTACGGCGATGAGCTTGCCGTTCTTGAGCCGCACGGCGTACCCGCCGCCGCTGAGCGCCAGCAGGGCGCCGACGGGTACCGCCAGCGCTCCGTTGACGCTCTGCCCGGTGAACGCGACCTGCACGGTCGCCGAGTCCAGTTGGGTGACGGCAGCCGGGTCGTCCAACGAGACGGTCACGGTCTGCTGGGGCGTGCTGCTGGTTTCCGAGTTGGCGTTGGCCACGGCCACACCGCCGATGGACGCCACGTCGCCGGAGGTGGTGCTGCTGTCGGGAAGCGTGATCGCGACCTTGTCGCCCTGAGCGATGGTGCCCAAGTCAGTCGAGTCCACCGCGACGGTGACGACCTTCACGGTCGAGGTGACCGACATCAGCGGCTCGACGGCGTTGTCACCGACCTGGCCCTGCACCTGGCTGATCCGGACCTCGCCGGGCAGCACGATCACGTCGCCGATGTTGATGACGCCCGTGACCGGCAGTCCCTCGGCCTGCTGCCAGCGCTTGATCGCGCCGATCAGCGAGTTGGTGAGCACGCCGTCACCCGGCGCGACCGTGACCCGCGTCGGTGTTGAGACGGCGGCCGGGGAGGAGGTGGCGCCGCGGCCTGGTGCTTGCCCCCGCCCCACAGCTGCGCCGCACCGATACCGATGCCTGCCGCGACGACGACTGCCACCGCGCCGAGCACTATGCGTCTGCGTGACCGCCTCGGCGGAACCGGTGGCCGCCCGTGAAGGTCCTGCTCCGTCCGACGGACGACCGCGCTCGCGCTTTCAGCGTCACCCCCCTCGGGTGCCCCGAATTCCATGTCGTGGACTCCCGTTATGATCGAATCCTTTGCTCGCTGCTGCTGTCCCCGCCGGGCTGTCCGGTCGCCGCGGAACGGTTCAGCCGGGTCCGAACCCCACGATCTGGCAGCTGAACAGGATCTGCTGGAACGCCGCCGTGCTGTAGAAGGGGTCGGTGCTGCTGGCGAAGGTCCACCCGCCGGGCACCGGATCCACCTTCGCCGGGCTCTGCCGGTTGATGCAGTTGATGTCCTTGGCCAGGTCGGCGTTGTAGTCGGGGTTCGTGTCCGGGTTCAACGCGGGCGGCTCGAGCGGCTGCGATGACGCACAGGCCGTAAACGCGGAGGCGGGCGTTGTGCCCTTCGGCTTGAGCTGCCCGTGGGTCGTCTCCATAACGACTCCGTGCGACTGCAGGCAGCTGTACCAGGTCCCGTAGATACGGGCCTGCTCCGCGGCGGTGGTGTCGACTCGCAATTGCGGCCGACCGCTTGCGATGTTGGTCGGTATGTCCGACGTGCCCTGCGAACTGGGATCCAGCGAGGCGCTGCGCGCCGTGGCCGAGATGCTCGGAAGCGAGGCTACCGAGGCGTTGCCGGCCTGGGACGCGCTGCCGCAGGCGGCGAGTCCGGCGACCGCCATCGTCGCGAGGACGGCGAACCGCGGCATCCGGCCCCTGCTGGAGGCGGAGCGCGGGCGCGGATCGCCCGCCGATCGTGCTGTCGTGTTCGGCATGGCACCAGATGGTGGACCGAAGGTGTCAGGATCCTGTCAGGCCGCAGTCAGAATCCGGTACGCCCGGATTTCGATTGCCAGGTGTGGCTACCGGCGATGGTTGAGAAGATCACGTGATAGTCGAACCCGATCTCTCCCGCCGCGTGAACGCTGCTATGATCCAAGTAGGCGAAGTGCGGCGTCGGAACGCTTCGTCTGTCACCGCGGTGGCCCTGTGGCGCGAGTACCGGATGCACCCGGTCGAGGTTGAGCGCCCCGGGGCTTTTCGTTTCCGGTCAACCCCCGCAGTCGGTCGCCGCCGATGCCGATGGTCTCGCGGCGCGTCTCTCAGGGGTATGTGCTCGTCCTCGCCGGAACTGACCTTGCGAGAGGAAACACATCATGACCACTCTGGTCATCGGAGCCCGCGGCGGTATCGGCCGCCACGTTCTCGACCTACTGCTCGCCGCCGGCGAACCGGTGCGCGCCTCAGTGCGCGACCGCCGGGCCGGAGCCGACCTCCCGACCGCCGCCGAGGTCGTCACCGCCGACCTGAACCGGCCCGACACCCTGCGCCCGGCGCTCGACGGTGTACACAGGGTGTTCCTCTACCTCCCGCCGTCCGGCGCCGAGGCCTTCGCCGCGGTGGCCGCGCAGGCAGGAGTCGAACGGGTGGTGCTGCTCTCCTCCGGCAGCGTCCTGCTACCCGGCATGGAGCAGAACGCGATCGCCGCGGAGCATCGCGCGGTCGAGGACGCGCTCACGGCCGCCGCTCTGCCGTGGACGCCGGTACGGCCCCTCGTCCTGGCGAGCAACACGCTGCGCTGGGCGGACTCGATCAGATCCGGCAGTCCCGTGCCCCTCGTGTATCCCGACGCGGTCACCGCGCCGGTCCACGAACGCGATGTCGCCGCCGTCGCGGTCGCGGCACTGCGCGCCGGCGTCGAGGACGCGGCGGCCGAGAAGTTGACCGCGGCCATGCTGACCGGCCCCGAGCTCATCTCACAGCGCCGCCAGCTCGAACTGATCGGCCAGGCGATCGGCAGGACTCCGCGGATCGAGGAACTGTCTCCAGACCAGGCCCGCGAACACTACGGACGCTTCACCGATCCGGCCACCGTTGAAGCGATCCTGCAGTTCCAGGCCGCTGCCGTGGACGGCGGATCACCGCGCACGCAAACCGTGCCGCGCGTGCTGGGCCGACCCGGCCTCAGCTTCGAACAGTGGGCACGCGACCACGCACAGGACTTCGGCTGACCATCTGCGTCCTGCATCTCGGCCCCGGCGCGCACCCGCGTGTCGGGGCCGAGCCCCGTCGGCTCACCCCTTCGCGCTTGTCATCCGAAGCCTCCTCATGTCGGCCATCATGCACCTCATCGGACCCGCCAACTGGGCCATGCCGTCATAGTTGGACAGGGTCCTGCCCAACCTGTCCGTTGAAGTAGACGAGGACACGACTCCGTTGCCCCCGCCCGAGGAACCGGAAGCCCCTCGGATGAGCAAACCAGCAACGCCTTCAAGCTCCGCGGACCAGCGTGATGAACGGTAAATCTCTGTGATTTGGTCTAGCGCTGGGTGATTCCTGTCCTGGATGCGACTCCGACATCGGGTGTGGTCATCTGCCGCGTTCCGCCGTTGCCATCGGGATGGTGTGGCAAAGATGCCAGAAGATGTTCCTGGCACTGGTAGTCCTAGGAAGAAGGGTCTACTCGCTGTTCACGGACTTTGCCCGCACTGTGGAGGCGTGAACGTAACAGAGACATCTACCGCCCCGGCAGTGGGCTGGATCGGACTGGGCGACCAAGGCCTTCCCATGGCGAAGGCCGTCGCCGAAGCCGGTTTCCCTCTGCACGCCTGGGCGCGGCGGCCGACCCCGTTGCACGGGCTGCGCGGTGTGCCGCACGTCCGTCACAACGACGTCAAGGAGCTGGCGGCGGCGTGCGACATCGTCGCGCTGTGCGTGGGGACCGATGACGACGTGGTCCAACTGGTCGCCGGCCTGCTGGAAGGGCTGCGCCCGGGATCGGTCGTGGTGAACCACGGCACGGGGCTCCCCTCTGTCGCCGTGCGGCTCGCGGAGGCGTGCGCTATCGCCGGTGTCGACGTCCTGGACGCGCCTGTCAGCGGGGGCCGGCCGGGCGCCGAGGAACGCCGGCTGACCACCATGGTCGGTGGCCCGCAGGCGGTGGCCGAACGCTGCGCGCAGGTGTTCGCCTCGTTCTCCCGCCACGTGATCCACCTCGGCGACTGGGGCGCCGGGCAGCGGGCGAAGCTGTTCAACAACGCGCTGCTGATGCTGAATCAGGCCGCCATCGCCGAGATCGTCACCCTGGCCGCGGAGCTGAAGCTGGACGTGGTCCAAACCGTCGAGGTGCTGAAGCTGGGCAGCGCCTCCAGCGCGGCGCTGACCCTGCTGGGCAGCATGGTGACCCCGGACAACGTCGAGCACCTCTCCGGCATCGAGGCGCTGGACATGGAGCTGTTCGACCAGGCTGCGCGCGAGGCGGGCGTCGACCCCGCCGCCGTCACCGCACGAGGGCTCGCGGGTGCCCATGGGCTGCCCGACCTCGTAGCCCGACTCAACCCCTGAGACCCCGGCTCCGCTCACCCATCCGGCGCAGGACTAGCAAGGAGATCGGTCATGAGCACCGCCGACGTCGCGCAACTGGTTTTGCGCGAGCGACAGAGCAGGGATCGCGGCTGGTACGAGGAGATGGCCGACTGCTTCGCCGACGACTCGGTCGTCGAGATGAGCTGGTTCACCGGCAGCGGCGCCGACTTCGTACGGGCCACTCGGGACATGGCCGGCCGCGGCGACCACGCGGTCCACCGCCTGAGCCCCCCGACCGTGCGCGTCAACGGGGACCGTGGGCTCGCGGAACTGCCGCTCATCATCGAATGGCGTATCAGCATCGACGGTGTCGAGGCCGACCTCGCGTCCGCCTGCCGCTCGCAGTATCGGGCTCAACACGGCGCTGACGAGGTATGGCGAATCGTACGGATCACGTCCATCTACGAGAAGGACACCCTCACTCCCGCCCTGCCCAACACCCGCCTGAACATCGACCCGCAGGAACTGGCCGCCTATCGGTCCTCCTACCGGTGCCTGGCCTGGGACCTGAACCGCAGGGGCTACCCGGTCGGCGAAGACCACCTCGGCGACGACCGGCCCGAAGAAATCCAGCGCCAGTACGCCCGCGAAACGGCCTGGCTCCGCGAGAGCCGTACACCGGCCGTCGCCGGTACCCGAAAGGAGCAGTTCACATGAGCAAGGAACAGCGCACCCGCGTCGACGCGATACTGCGCCAGCCCGTTGCCGATCGCACCCGGTCGATCGAGGCGTTCCGAGACCGGTTCAAGACGGCGATGGCCCAGATGATCGTGCCGGACGGCATCGGCACCGCGGAGGCGACGCTCGGCGGCCGACCCGCTCTGCACGTCGAGCCGGAAAACGACCCGCGCATCGGGACCATCCTGTACTTCCACGGCGGCGGCTGGGTGGTCGGGTCCCCCGAGACCTCGCTCTCGCTGACGGGGAACCTCGTGGCCAGGACCGGGTTCAGGTCCTACTCGGTGGACTACCGGCTCGCCCCGGAACACCCGTTCCCGGCCGCGATCGAAGACACCCTGGGTGCCTACCGCGCCCTCCTCGAGCGCGGACAGGACCCTTCGACCATCGCGTTCGCCGGAGACTCCGCCGGCGGCGGCCTCACCGTCACCACCTGCCTCGCCGCCCGCGACGCGGGTCTGCCGCTGCCCGCCGCGCTCGTGACCTTCTCCGCCGCCTTCGACGCCACCGGGTCGGGCGAGAGTATGGACACCAAGGCGGGCATCGACCCGATCTTCACCCGCGAAAGCCTCGAACCCATCGCGGCCATGTACCTCCAGGGACAAGACCCGCACCAGCCCATGGCCAGCCCGGCCGTGCTAGGCGACCTGACAGGCTTTCCGCCGATGCTCATTCAGGCGGGCACCAACGAAGTGCTCCTGGACGACTCCACGCGCCTGGCCTCCCGTGCCAGGGCAGCCGGCGTGAACGTGATCCTCGACATCGCCGCCGACGTGCCCCACGTCTTCCAGTCCTTCGCCGGAGTTCTCGACGAAGCCGACGAGGCGCTGGACCGCGCGGCCCTCTTCCTTACCCAGCACGTCCGCACGTCCGGCACAAAGGAATACACATGACCGCGACACAGCCCCAAGTCCTCGTCACCGGCGGGTCCGGCTTCATCGGCGGACACTGCATCCTCCAACTACTCGATCAGGGCTACCTGGTGCGCACGACCGTACGGTCCCTTGGACGCGAGTCCGAGGTCCGCGCAGTGCTGGGCGGCGCTGGGATGGTGAACGGCGACGCGTTGAGCTTCGTGGCGGCGGATCTCACCAGCGACGCCGGGTGGGCCGACGCCGTCGCCGGGTGCGACTTCGTGCTGCATGTGGCCTCCCCCGTGCACGTGGAGCACGTCGAGAACGAGGACGATGTCATCGTTCCGGCCCGCGATGGCACTCTGCGCGTGCTCCGCGCGGCACGCGATGCCGACGTCAAACGGATCGTACTGACCTCGGCATTCCACGCGGTCGCCTACGGGTACCGACACACCGAACACCTGTTCACCGAGGACGACTGGTCCGTCCTCGACGGCCCCGGTGTGACCGCGTATACCAAGAGCAAGACTCTCGCCGAGCGTGCCGCGTGGGACTTCGCGGCCGCCGAAGGCGGTTCGATGGAACTGGCCACGATCCTTCCCGTCGCGGTCATGGGACCGGTGCTGGGCAAGGAGATCTCCGGGTCGAACCACCTCATCCAGCGAAGCCTCGACGGGGCTATGCCCGGCTACCCCGATCTGTGGATCCCGATCGTCGACGTGCGCGACGTGGCAAGCGCGCACCTGCTGGCCATGACCACACCTGAAGCCGCCGGTCAGCGCTTCCTCGTCGCAAGCGGACCGGCGCTCGCGATGAAGCAGATCGGCGCCATCCTGAAAGCGAACCTCGGAGACGCGGCCAAGCGCGTGCCGAGCCGGTCCATTCCCAACGTCGTGGTCCGGGTCGGCTCCGTCTTCAACAAGGAGCTCCGTCCGCTCGTGCCCGATCTCGGCTTCGCCAGGAAGATGACCAGCGCAAAGGCCCACGTCGTGCTGGGGTGGCAGTCCCGAAACCCCGAGGCCGCCATCCTCGCGACCGCGGAGAGCCTGATCAAGAAGGCCCTCGTGAAAGCGTGACCGGCGCGCCCTCGCACAGGTCACGGGAGAGGCCGTCCTCAGGTGCGGTGGGCCGGTTCAGCCCGGTAGCGGGTGGCGAGTTCGGGGCTCTGGGCTCCGAAGGCCGAGAGGTCCGCCTGGAAGACGGTGTCGAGGACGCTCGCGTCCTCGACACCGGGGGCGCAGACGACTTCGCCGAGTTCGAGGCCGCGCAGGGCGGCGGTGACGACGTCGTCGGCGCTCATCCGGGCACGGCGCTCAGATCGAGGCCTTGGCGTTCGTGGAACTCGGTGGCGACCACACCCGGGCACACGACCTCAACCTTGACACCGGTGCCTTCGAGCTCGGCGCTGAGGGTCTGGGACATGGCGACCAGGTAGGGGCGAGGGTGCCGGCGTAGACGGCGCGGCGAGGCATCTGAGAATGCGGGGCCGGGCCGCTGAAGGCGATCATCCCGGCCACGTTGACGATGGCGCCCCGGCCGCGGTCCAGCATCCCCGAGACGGCCGCGCGGGTGATCAGCGTGGGGGCGAGGACCTTGACGGAGACGAGTTCGCGGGCCTTGTCCGCGGGCAGGTCGGCGAGCGGCATGTAGTGGGCCACGCCCGCGTTGTTCACCAGGAAGGTAAGCGGCTCGGTCGCACAGATCTGCGCGACGGTGTCCACGCCCTCGTCGGTGGACAAGTCGGCCGCGACGGTGCGGACCTTGACCTCGGTGTGGGCGTGGGCGAACTCCTCCAAGCGCTCCTGGCGTCGACCGACGATCACCAGGTCGTAGCCGTCGGCCGCCAGGCGCTCGGCGAATGCCTTGCCGATTCCGGAGGTGGCACCGGTGACGAGTGCGAGCTTACTCATGGGGGTAGGTCCTTTCGACTGCCGACCGCTGTAACCGGAGTGCGGCTCTCCTGGAGCCAGGTTGTTTCGTTGCCGTACGTCTCCACGATGCAAGCCAAACGCATGAACAGCGAGTGGACCCGCCTTCCTAGGACTACCAGGACTAGGAACATCCAGCGGCGTATTCGCCATAGTTATTCGTATGGCAATGACGGAACTCGGCAGAGCGCTGCGGCAGTGGCGCGACCGTGTCGCACCCGAGACAGCAGGCCTACTTGCCGGCGGCCACCGTCGCGCGGCAGGGCTTCGCCGCGAAGAACTGGCCCAACTGGCCGGAATCTCCGTCGACTACATCACCCGCCTCGAGCAAGGCCGAGCCACCCACCCCTCCCCACAGGTCATCGAAGCCCTGGCCCGAGCCCTGCGGCTTTCCGAAAGCGGGCGCGCCCAGCTCTTCCAGCTCGCCGGCCTCGCGCCGCCGGGCCCCGAGCTGATCTCCACGTACATCACCCCGAGCGTCCAACGGATGCTGGACCGCCTCGCCACCACCCCCGTCGCGGTCTTCGACGCCACCTGGACGCAGCTCCTCGCCAACCCCCTCTACACAGCCCTGATGGGAGAATGGCACGGCAACGAGCTCAACGCGGTGTGGCGCAACTTCCTCGGCACCGACTCCCGCGTACGCCACACCCCCGACTCCCTGAGCGCACTACGCGCCGAGCAGGCAGCCGACCTGCGCGCAACAGCCAGCCGCTACCCGACAGACCAACGACTGCAACGCCTCGTCTCCGAACTGCACACCAGCGCACTCTTCACCGAACTCTGGGAATCCGCCACCGTCACCCGACACGAAAGCGCACGCAAGACCATCGACCACCCCCACGTCGGCGCCCTGACCCTCGACTGCGACATCCTCACCGTCGCAGGCAACGACCTTCGTATCATGATCTACACCGCCGAACCCAGCACCCACGACGCCGAACGCCTCGCGCTCCTGTCCGTCATAGGGACACAATCCCTCGCCGGGTAGCTGAATGAACCAGGATACTGGTGGCCGTCGCAGCGCAGGGGTCGAGTGCTAGGCGCAGATCGTCGGGCCACTGCTTGAGGCCATCGGTGCGCAGTTCCCTGATCCGGATGAACGGGATCCCCTAGAGCAGCACGGGCGCCCAGCTGTCAAGAACCCTGATGCAGTACACCGCCCGCGACCTGTTCCGCCTGGTATACGCCCACCCCGGGATGTACGGGGTCCATACAGCGCCCTGACCTGTGTATTCACTTGCCAACCTCGAGGCTTGGGCGCGTGTATGGAGCGAATACCCGTGACCAGGCCAGATCAAGACCGCGGACCGGGTGATCATCGGGTGACATCCCCAAGTCGTACCGGAAATCATCACCGCTCGGTCATTCTGGGACGACTCCAGTGGAACGACTTGCGGCTTCGGCGTCTGGGCCGTGCCCCTTTTTCTGCCTATGGCGTCGGGTTCGCTGCCGGCTGTGGTGGGTTCTGCGAGATCTGGGCCGCTACCAGGGCTGCCGCGTGCCGGCGGTGGTCGGCGAAGAGGTGCAGTGCGCGTTGTTCGTCGCGTGCGGTGAGCACGTCGGCGAGTTCGCGGTGCTCGGTGGCGATGTGCCGGGCGTACTCGTCGTCGCCGGCGCCGAGGCGGATCAGCAGGAACAGGTGGACCTGGGAGCGGATGGCGCGCCATGCCTCTTCGAGGCGCCGGTGGTGCGCGGCGGCGAAGACGGCGTC